>Ga0208048_1000480_pt1 | contig 21720 bp, 22 predicted proteins | sample Malawi_45m_30L_FD_184163 | JGI IMG/M metagenome (GOLD analysis project Ga0208048, IMG submission 184163) | Freshwater microbial communities from Lake Malawi, Central Region, Malawi to study Microbial Dark Matter (Phase II) - Malawi_45m_30L... | ecosystem: Environmental > Aquatic > Freshwater >...
GTGCTGGTGCCGGCGCTGATTCAGGCGCCGGCTGCTCCGCTTGGGGTGCTTGCTTCGGTTGCAGCGGCTCAACCGGCGGCTCAGCGGCGCTGTCCTGCGGGGCTGGCGCGGGGGGAACCGCTGACGGTGGTGTTGGCGGTGCTGCGAGCTGCGGCTGGGGTTGTGGCTGTGGCTGAGGCTGTGGTTGTGGTTGCTCAGCAACGGGCTCGGGGTCGGGCTCGGGCGCCAGTGCTGGTTCCGGGTTCGGCTCCGGCGGGGCGGCGGCGATGGGGCCGGCATCTTCCGCTGGGGCCACGGCTGCAGGCGCGCGCTGCGGCTCGGACTGGGGTTCCGGCTGCCCAGCGGGGGGCTCCTGGGCCTGCCGAGGTGGTTGTTGGGGTTGTGGCTCGGCGTCGGCCTTCGGTTCAGGCTGCGGTTCGGGTTCTGGTTCGGGTTGGGGTGCTGGTTCCGGTGGGGCTTCGCCGCTGAGCCGGGCCAGCTCCTCGGCGTTGAGGCTGGGTTTGAGCCAGGCGGGCCGGGTGCCGCCATCGATCACCACCTCGCGCACCAGGCTGTTGAACGGGGGATTGAGGGGGTCGCCCCGGCCATCCAGCAGTTCCAGCTGCAGGGCGTTGCTGCCCCGTTTGAAGCCCTTGAGCCACAGGGGGGTCTGGCGGTCCACCAGGAAGCTGTCGCCATTCACGCTGATGCGCAGCCGCCATTGGGCGTCATCGCCGCGCAGGTGCTGCAGGGGGGCATCCAGCAGCAGCCAGTCCAGCAGCACCGGTTCCCCGGCCACCTGACCCTCCGGGCCCACGCTGATCAGCTGGGGGCTGCCCGGCGCCGGCAGGGCGGCCCCATTGCGGCTCACCCGGTGCAGCCGCACCTGGCTGGAGGCCCCCGGTGCCTTCACCGCCTCACCCCAGGGGCGGGCCGCATACACGGTGACCCGGTGGCTGCCCGGCCGCAGCTCGGGCATGGGCACGGCGGCCAGGGCCTCTGGGCTGGTGAGCCGGATCGGGGCGGCATCATCGAGCTGCACCACCACATGGGGGCCGAGGCCGAGCGGGCCCGCATCGGCGATGGGCCAGTCCTGCAGCTTGAGCTTGAGGGTCCAGGGGCCCTCCGGCAACACGCTGTTGTCCGCGGGGGCCAGCACCTCCAGCCGCGGGGCTCGTTCGTTGAGGTTGGTGTTGAGCTGTTGCACCGCCCCAGGCGGGGCCACCTCCTGCAGGGCGCCGCTGGGGGCCTGGATGCTGTTGGCCTGGCCGGCGAGGGCTGCTTGGGCCGCGGGGGCTGCGCCGCCACCCTGCCTGCCGCAGGCGGTGGTGGCCAACAGGATCAGCGACAGCACCACGGCCACCAGGGCCCGCCTCAGGCCCCACCTGGCTGCCGTGACCATGCCGATCCCCCCGATGACCTGAGCGGAACACTGCTCGAGCCATTCTGCCGCGCGATGGCCAGGCGGCGGCAGGCATGTGGGTAATTGCAATAGAAAAGCCCTGCAAATTTGCGCGAATGTCTTAAACAACCCGCCGAAATTCGTGTTTTTTCGCTGACTGCTTGCTGCCTTGAGAGCTCAGTCCCTGACTGGCCCGGTCTCGGATTGAACCTTTGTAACTGCAGGCCCAGAGGGCTCGGATTCCGCTTTTATACTTCCGCCAGCGGTCCCCTCCTTGGGGCCCAAGCTCCAGTCATGGCAGGGGGTTTCGGCTTCGGCTGAACGCCCTGTGACTGGCGCCCATGGGTGCGTTCGGCCCTGGCTTCGGCCTTGGCCCCTCGCCTCCGTGGCTCCACTGGTTGCCCCGTGCGGTTCGCCGCTCGCGGTGCCAGCAGGGTGGACCTCCACCTCGACCCCGTCCCTCGAGGAACGTCTCGATGACCATCAGCCCACCAGAGCGTGGGAAGGCCAAGGCCCAGGTCGACCGGGTGAACAACCCGGCCACCTTCGAACTGTTCGGTAAGCCCGGCCATTTCGATCGCAGCCTTGCCAAAGGTCCCAAAACCACCACGTGGGTTTGGAACCTCCACGCCAACGCTCACGACTTCGACAGCCACACCAGTGATCTCGAAGAGGTCAGCCGGAAGATCTTTTCGGCCCACTTCGGTCACCTGGCCGTCATCTTCATCTGGCTGAGCGGTGCCTTCTTCCATGGCGCCCGCTTCTCCAACTACACCGGCTGGCTGGCCGACCCCACGCACGTGAAACCCAGTGCGCAGGTGGTCTGGCCCGTGTTCGGCCAAGAAATCCTTAACGGCGATGTGGGTGCCGGCTTCCACGGCATCCAGATCACCTCAGGCCTCTTCCATGTGTGGCGGGCCTGGGGCATCACCAACACCACGCAGCTGATGGCCCTGGCCATCGGCGCCCTGGTGATGGCCGGCCTGATGCTCAATGCGGGCGTCTTCCACTACCACAAGGCAGCCCCCAAGCTCGAGTGGTTCCAGAACGTTGAGTCGATGCTCAACCACCATCTGGCCGGTCTGCTGGGTCTGGGCTCCCTGTCCTGGGCTGGACACCTGATCCATGTGTCCCTGCCCACCACCGCCCTGATGGACGCCATCGACGCCGGCAAGCCGCTGGCGCTCAACGGCAAGACCATCGCCACCTACGCCGACATTCCGCTGCCCCACGAGTTCCTCAACCAGGACCTCATTGCGCAGCTGTTCCCCGGCTTTGGCGCTGGTATCCAGGCCTTCTTCAACGGCAACTGGGCCGCCTACAGCGATTTCCTCACCTTCAAAGGTGGGCTCAATCCTGTCACCGGCAGCCTCTGGATGAGCGACATCGCCCATCACCACCTGGCGATTGCGGTGCTGTTCATCGTGGCCGGTCACATGTACCGGACCAACTGGGGCATCGGCCACAGCATCAAGGAGATCCTCGAGGGCCAGAAGGGTGATCCCCTGCTGTTCCCGGCCTCCAAGGGTCATGACGGCCTCTACGAGTTCATGACCACCAGCTGGCACGCCCAACTGGCTGTGAACCTCGCCCTGATGGGTTCGCTGAGCATCATCGTGGCTCAGCACATGTATGCGATGCCTCCGTATCCCTACATCGGCATCGACTACCCCACCCAGCTGTCGATCTTCACCCACCACACCTGGATCGGTGGCTTCTTGATCGTTGGTGCCGGCGCCCACGCCGCCATCGCCATGATCCGCGACTACGACCCCGCCAAGCACGTGGACAACGTGCTCGACCGGGTGCTGAAGGCGCGCGATGCCCTGATCAGCCACCTCAACTGGGTGTGCATCTGGCTGGGCTTCCACAGCTTCGGCCTCTACATCCACAACGACACCATGCGTGCCCTGGGCCGTCCCCAGGACATGTTCAGCGACTCCGCCATTGCCCTGAAGCCTGTCTTCGCGCAGTGGATCCAGGGTCTGCACGCCGCCGCCGCCGGCAGCACCGCGCCCAACGCCCTCGCCGGCGTGAGCGAAGTGTTCAACGGTTCTGTGGTGGCCGTGGGTGGCAAGGTGGCCGCCGGTCCGATCCCCCTGGGAACGGCCGACTTCATGGTCCACCACATTCACGCCTTCACCATTCACGTGACGGTGCTGATCCTGCTGAAGGGTGTGCTTTATGCCCGCAGCAGCCGCCTGGTTCCCGATAAGGCGAACCTCGGTTTCCGCTTCCCCTGCGACGGCCCCGGCCGTGGCGGTACCTGCCAGGTGTCGGCTTGGGACCACGTGTTCCTGGGCCTGTTCTGGATGTACAACTCCCTGTCGATCGTCATCTTCCACTTCTCCTGGAAGATGCAGAGCGACGTATGGGGCACCGTCAACGCTGACGGTTCCGTGTCCCACATCACCAACGGCAACTTCGCCAACAGCGCCATCACGATCAACGGCTGGCTGCGTGACTTCCTGTGGGCCCAGGCCGCACAGGTGATCAACAGCTATGGCTCCGCCACCAGTGCCTACGGTCTGATGTTCCTGGGTGCCCACTTCGTCTGGGCCTTCAGCCTGATGTTCCTGTTCAGTGGCCGCGGCTACTGGCAAGAGCTGATTGAGTCCATCGTCTGGGCTCACAACAAGCTGAGGGTTGCTCCCGCCATCCAGCCGCGGGCGCTCTCCATCACCCAGGGCCGTGCCGTTGGTGTTGCCCACTATCTGCTGGGCGGCATCGCGACCACCTGGTCGTTCTTCCTGGCCCGCATCATTGCGGTCGGCTGACCTCTCCTGACTTTCCCAATGGCAACGAAATTTCCTTCGTTCAGCCAGGGTCTGGCACAGGACCCGACAACCCGTCGTATTTGGTACGGGATCGCCACGGCTCACGACTTCGAGAGCCATGACGGAATGACGGAGGAGAAGCTTTACCAAAAGCTCTTCTCCACCCATTTCGGTCACCTCGCGATCATCGGCCTCTGGGTTTCGGGCAACCTGTTCCACGTCGCCTGGCAGGGCAACTTCGAGCAGTGGGTCGCCGATCCCCTGCATGTCCGTCCCATCGCCCACGCGATCTGGGATCCCCACTTCGGCCAGGGCGCCATCACCGCCTTCACCCAGGCGGGCGCCTCCTCCCCGGTGAACATTGCGTACTCCGGCGTGTACCACTGGTGGTACACGATCGGCATGCGCACCAACGCCGAGCTGTACCAGGGTTCCATCTTCATGATGATCCTGTCGGCTTGGGCCCTGTTCGCCGGCTGGCTCCACCTGCAGCCCAAGTTCCGGCCTTCCCTGGCCTGGTTCAAGAACGCTGAATCCCGTCTGAACCACCACCTGGCGGTGCTGTTCGGCTTCAGCTCCATCGCCTGGGCCGGCCACCTCGTGCACGTGGCGATTCCTGAATCGCGCGGTCAGCACGTGGGTTGGGACAACTTCCTCAACGTGCTTCCGCACCCCGCCGGTCTGGCTCCGTTCTTCACCGGCAACTGGGGTGTGTACGCCGCCAACCCCGACACCGCCTATCAGGTGTTTGGCACCTCAGAAGGCGCGGGCACCGCGATCCTCACCTTCCTGGGTGGTTTCCACCCCCAGAGTGAGGCCCTCTGGCTCACGGACATCGCCCATCACCACCTGGCGATTGGCTGTCTGTTCGTGATCGCCGGCCACATGTACCGCACCAACTTCGGTATCGGCCACTCGATCCGCGAGATCCTCGAAGCCCACAACCCGCCCAAGGGCACCCCTGGTGATCTGGGCGCCGGCCACAAGGGTCTCTACGACACCATCAACAACTCGCTCCACTTCCAGCTCGGTCTGGCCCTGGCTTCCCTGGGCGTTGTGACCAGCCTGGTGGCGCAGCACATGTATTCGATGCCGTCCTATGCGTTCATCGCCAAGGACTACACGACCCAGGCTGCGCTCTACACCCATCACCAGTACATCGCCATCTTCCTGATGTGCGGTGCCTTCGCCCACGGTGCGATCTTCTTCATCCGTGATTACGACCCCGAGGCCAACAAGAACAACGTTCTTGCTCGGATGCTCGAGCACAAGGAAGCGATCATCAGCCACCTGAGCTGGGTGTCCCTGTTCCTCGGTTTCCACACCCTGGGCCTCTACGTCCACAACGACGTGGTGGTGGCCTTCGGGACCCCCGAGAAGCAGATCCTGGTGGAGCCCGTGTTCGCCCAGTTCGTGCAGGCCGCCTCCGGTAAGGCCATGTATGGCTTCGATGTGCTCCTCTCCAACGCCGGCAGCGCCGCCAGTAATGCCAGCGCCGCCTACATGGGCGGTTGGATGAATGCCATCAACGACGGTGGCAACGATCTGTTCTTGCAGATCGGCCCTGGTGACTTCCTGGTGCACCACGCCATCGCCCTGGGTCTGCACACCACCACCCTGATCCTGGTCAAGGGTGCGCTGGATGCCCGTGGTTCGAAGCTGATGCCCGACAAGAAGGACTTCGGCTACTCCTTCCCCTGCGACGGCCCCGGCCGTGGCGGCACCTGCGACATCAGCGCCTGGGACGCCTTCTACCTGGCGGTCTTCTGGGCCCTGAACACCGTGGGCTGGCTCACCTTCTACTGGCACTGGAAGCACCTCGCCATCTGGCAGGGCAACGTGGCGCAGTTCAACGAATCCAGCACCTATCTGATGGGCTGGTTCCGCGACTACCTGTGGCTCAACTCCTCTCAGCTGATCAACGGTTACAACCCGTATGGCAGCAACAACCTCGCCGTCTGGGCCTGGATGTTCCTGTTCGGTCACCTGATCTGGGCCACCGGCTTCATGTTCCTGATCTCCTGGCGTGGTTACTGGCAGGAGCTGATCGAGACCATCGTCTGGGCACACCAGCGCACCCCGCTCGCCAACCTGGTGGGCTGGCGTGACAAGCCCGTGGCGCTCTCGATCGTGCAGGCCCGTGTGGTGGGTCTGGCTCACTTCACGGTGGGCTACTTCGTCACCTACGCCGCCTTCCTGATCGCCTCCACCTCTGGCAAGTTCGGCTGATTCACCGCGAATCACCGCTTGCCCCTTGAGGGACGACCCCAACCCCCGGCTCCGGCCGGGGGTTTTTTGATGGCTACTCCCGGCCCGCCAACACCCAGGCGGCAACGCCCAGGGCCAGCCAGGGCAGTGCTGGCAGTTCCAACAGCGTGGTGATGGCCTGAACCGTGGGCTCCAGCAGCCAGGCATGCAGGCCCAGCAGCAGCGTCAGCAGCAGGAGAAGAGGAATCACGGGGGCTGCCCTGACACTTCAGGCGGCAGCACGGCCCCGCGGCGCAACAGCTGCCACTGGCCCAGTGCAGTCCAGGCCAGCACTGTGCTGGCCTGGCCCGAGGGCGTGGGCCACGGCACCGGGCCCAGTTGCGGTACCGCGGGGAAGGCGATGCCGGCCTCCTCGGCATTGGTGCAGGCCGGCTCCCCGGAGCGGTTGGCGCTGGTGGTGGCCAGGGGCCCGCTGTGGCGCAGCAGCTCGAGGGCCTCAGCGCAGGCCGGCACCCGCACCCCCAGGCTGTTGCCGCCGGGGTTGAGTTGCTCCACCAGCGGGCCCTGGGCCGGCAACACCAGGGTGAGGCCACCGGGCCAATGCCGCTCCGCCAGGGCTTGCCAGGGCCCCAGCACCGGCACCCCAAGGCAGGGCCAGAGGTCGTCGGCACAGGCGCCCATCAGGATCACAGCCTTGTGGGAGGGCCGTTGTTTCAGGGCCCACAACTGTTCGGCCGCTTGGGGGACGGCCCCCAGGGCCACCACCGTGTCGGTGGGGAACAGGGCCGCCGCTCCGGCCTGCAGCTGCGCCGCCAGGGCGGCGGCCCCGTGGATCATGCCCATGCCTGTTCCGGCGCCCGGGCACTGGCAAAACGCCGTTTCCCCTCCAGATCGGGATAAGCGCTCACCTGCACCAGCCGGGCCCCCTTCAGCAAGGCCGCCACCGCATCGCTCTGGTCGTGGTGGTGCTCCAGCAGCAGCCAGCCCCCCGGGGCCAGGGCCTGGCGGGCCCTGGCTGCGATGGCCCGCAGGGCCTCGAGGCCATCGACTCCGCCCAGCAGCGCCAGGGCCGGCTCGTGATCACGCACCACCGGATCCAGCCCCTGCCACACATCCCGGGGGATGTAGGGCGGGTTGGACACCACCAGCTCCAGCTCGCCCCACTGGCTCTGCAGCGGCTGCCACCAATCCCCTTGCAGCAGCGTGACCGCATCCGCGCAGCCGTGGGCCTGCAGATTGCCCCCGGCCTGCCGCAGGGCCTCAGGGGATTGGTCCACGGCGTTGCCCTGGCTGTGGGGCCAGGCCCGGGCCAGGGCCACCGCCAGGCAGCCCGAGCCCGTGCCCAGGTCGGCCCAGCGGCGGGGGCCGCGCCCGCCACCGTGCTGCTGCCACAGCTCCAGCGCCAGATCCACCAGCAGCTCGGTTTCCTGGCGGGGGATCAGCACCCCTGGTGCCACCTTCAGGGTGAGGTCACGCCAGGGGCACTGCCCCACCAGGTATTGCAGGGGGTCCTGTTGGCCGCAATGCCGCTGCCACAGGGCCTGGAGCCGTTCCAAGGGTGCCCGCAGGCTCACCGTGCTGTTGGGGTTCAGCCGCAGCTGTTGCAGTTGCTGCCAGCCGATGCCCCCCTCCAGATCCAACAACCAATCCAGGGCAGTGGCCTCGCCCCCCAGATCCAGCTGCTGACGCCTCCAGAGCAGCAACGCCTCCCCGGACAGCTGCGGGCAGGGCCCGCTGGGGGGAGCGCTGTGGGCCGGGGCCGCCATGGGTTCAGCGTAGTGAGGCGCCCTGGCGGCTGGGCCGCCACCACAGCCCAGGCTCACCGCGCACCAGCCCCGCCAGCTCCAGCCGCAACAGCCGCTCGCTGAGCCGCCCCGGCGATTGGCGCAGCCGTTCACACAGCTGATCCAGGCAGGCGCCGGCGCCGAGGGCCGCCAGCAGCGCTGCTTCCCGATGGGCCAGGGGGGCCTCTTCAGCCGACGCCCCGCCGGCCCACGCCCCGCTGGCGCCGTGCAGCTGGGGCTGTTGGCTTGGGTGCAGTGGCCCCGGCCCCAGGCTGTTCACCAGTTGGGCAGGATCCAGCAGCACCGATGCCCCCTGGGCCAGCCATTGGTTGCTGCCGGCGGCCGACACCCGGCTGGCATCCCCGGGCACCACCCACAGGGGCATGCCGCCATCCCAGGCCAGCTGCGCCGACTGCAGGGCCCCGCTGCGGGCGGGGCATTCCACCAACACCACGGCCTGGGCCAGGGCCACCAGCAGCCGATTGCGGTGGGCGAAATGCCCTGGCCGCACCGGGCTGCCTGGCCCCCACTCGCTCAGCAGCAGCCCCCGGTGCCCCACCTCCGCCTGCAGTGCCGTGTGGTGCCGCGGGTACACCCGCTCCAGGGGTGTGCCGAGCACGCCCACGGGCCGCCCCCCGGCCCCCAGGCACCCCTGATGGGCGGCGGCATCAATGCCCTCCGCCAAGCCGCTCAGCACCGGCCAGCCCGCCTGCGCCAGCGCCGCCCCCAGGGCCCGTGCCATGGCCTCTCCGTGGCGGGAAGGCCGCCGTGTGCCCACCACCGCCACCGCTTTGCGGCGCCGCAGCAGGGGCCAGAGCTGGCCGTTTCCCCGCCAGAACAGCTGCAGGGGTGGCCGATGCAGTTGATCGAGCGACGCCGGCAGGCTGGGGTCCCCCAGTTGGAGGCAGCCTGGCCGCCGCAGCCCCCGCCGCTGGCTTGGATCCACCGGGCTGCCCACCGGGGTGGGCCCCAGCCGCTGGCGATAGGCCGCCAGCTCCTCCCATTCGCCGCCGCTGAGCTGGGTGGCGCCCGCCAGGGCGTGGTTGAGCTGATCGGCGCTGGCCCCCCAGGCCACCGCCAGGGTGCCGAACATGCCCTCCAGCCGGTTGAGCCTCCCCCAGCCGATGCCCGGGCATTCAGCCCAGATCAGCTGCCACAGCCGCTGCTCCTCGTTGATCCAGCCCCGGGAGCCGTCGGCCCGTCGCCGGGGAAAACCGACAGGGGTGGCAGGGCCGGCAAGCCCCGCCGCCGCAAATGGTGCCCGCAGCAACTCCCCCATGCCCCCGCGCCACGCCTCTGATGCAGTACATCTGTACCATAGCCCTGGCTGATGGCCTCAGGCCGGCCCCCGCTGCAGCCGCTCCACCGCCGCCGCCAGCGCGGCGGGCAGCTGCCGCAGCAGGCGATGTCCCTGCCCGCCGTCCCCGCCGCCGTCCCTGCCGCCGTGATCCACCAGCACCAGATCCACGCTGGCTTCCGCCGCCACCCGGCCATCCGGCTTGAGAAAGCGACTCCGCCACGGCAGCTTCACGCCGCGCCTCGGCAGCACCCAGCTCTCCAGATCGATCCACTCCCCGTGCAACAGCGCCTGGCGGTAGTCGATCGACAGCCCCACCACCGGCAGCTCCAGCCCCTGGGCCGAGAGGTCGGCATAGGCCAGGCCCGCCGCAGCGAGGGCCTCCACCCGTGCCTCCTCCAGCCAGGCCAGGTAGGTGCCGTGCCACATCACCCCGGCGTGGTCGGTGTGTTGCGGCAGCACCCGCCGCCGCAGGCGCCAGGGGGGGCTGGTTTGGGGCTCACGGGGGCTCTGCATTGCGGAGTGCATGGCGGAGGGTTCCGCCTTCGCGGGTTCGCCATAGGCTGCCGGAGCGCGTTGCAACGGCTGTGTTCCGCAACCTTCTGATCGCCGATTCCGGCAAGGGCCACGTGGAGGAGATGGTGCGCATGCTGCGCGACATCCCCGCTGTTCGGCAGGCCCGGCTCAACCTGCTGCATGTGGTGTCGGAGCAGGCTGGCGAGAACTACACCGAGCACTCCCAGCAAGCGGCGGGCATCGTGGCGGAGGCGGTGCAGCGCCTGGGCCTGAATCCGGCGGAGGTGAACACGATCATTCGCCAGGGCGACACCAAGCAGACCGTGCTCAAGGTGGCCGATGAGCTCGACGCCGATTTGATCGTGATGGGATCGCGCGGGCTGGGGCGGCTGCAGTCGATCCTCAGCAATAGCGCCAGCCAATACGTGTTTCAGCTCTCCACCCGGCCGATGCTGCTGGTGCGGGACGACCTCTACGTGCGCCACATCAACCGGGTGATGGTGGCGGTGGATGGCACCGGTGTGGGCGACGACGCCCTCAAGCTGGCCTGCGAGCTGGTGCGGGATATCCCCGGCGGCAGCCTCACCGGCATCCACATCAGTCGCCAGGACATCACCCCCTCCCGCGGTGGCAAGAGCCCCGCCGATGAGGTGCTCGAGCGGGCCGTGCAACGGGCCCGGGCCCTGGGGGTGGAGCTCAAGACGATCCACGCCACCGGCGACATCGGCCGTGGGGTGTGCCAGGCGGCCGAAGACCACAAGGCCGATCTGCTGGTGATCGCCTCCCAGGACCGGCGCCCCCTGGTGGCCCGCAGCCTGGTGGACATCGACCGTCTGTTGAGCTCCTCCGTGAGCGATTTCATCCGGGTGCATGCCCCGGCGCCGGTGCTGCTGGTGCGGGAACCGGAAGGCCGGAGCTGAGCCATCAAAAAAACCCGGCCCCCGTGGCTGGAGGGCCGGGTTGGTGGTGGGCACCGGGGGGGCCGGTGCCGGATCAAGCGGTGCCGAATGGACGCTCAGCTCTGGCGGCTGCTGGTCTGGATGTAGAGCACCAGCAGAAACACCGTGGGCACCAGCACGAACATCAGGCTGGCGACGAAGCCGAGGTCGTTGGTTTCCATTGCAAATGTCTTCAGCCCGGTGACCGTATCACCGCTGTGCGGGACCGATCAGGCCTCTTCACCGCTCGTAGCGGTTTCGCGGTCGTCCCTGTCATCCCCGTCGTCGTCCGCCTCCTGCGTGGGCCAGGCCGTGGGGCCCGGCGGCAGGGGGCTCGCCTTGGCGGCGGCAATCTTGCTCTCCGCATCCCCAAACCCCACCTGGGGGCGGGTGAGCACCAGCAGGGACTGCTGCACAAGGCTTTGGCAGGCCAGCCGCCAGCTCTGGGGGCGACGGCGCAGTTTCTGGTCTTCCACTGCTGTGCGGCCGCTGAGGCTGCCGGGGCTGCTCTCCCCCACCACATCCACAAAACAAGTGATGCACTGGCCGCAGCCGCCGCAATTGCCCAGCTGGCCCTTGAGCCCATAGAGCTCGATGCCTTCCCGCAGGGCCACCTCCCGCAGGTTTTCACCCGGGTAACACTCCACATCGCGCCCTTCGCGCACGAATCGGATCACGGGCATGGCGGCTCCTGCAGCGGCACCATTCTGGCGGCCCGGGCGGGGCCGGCCGGTGTGGGCCCCATCACGGCACGTTTCAGGTGGCGTCGGATTGAATCGGTGGGCCCGCCAAACCCCTTACCATCGCCAGCACGGATTCAGTGTTTCCCGGTCTCGGCCGGCGGAGGCTGATCGTGCTGCCCTCCGCCACCGGTTCCCCGGGGCGGTTGGCTGGTTGTTTCCCCGGACCTAACCCCCATGGGATTGCCCTGGTATCGGGTGCACACGGTCGTGATCAACGACCCGGGCCGCCTTCTGGCCGTGCACCTCATGCACACCGCACTGGTAGCTGGCTGGGCCGGCTCCATGGCGCTCTACGAGCTGGCCATCTTCGATCCCTCCGACCCGGTGCTCAACCCCATGTGGCGCCAGGGCATGTTTGTGATGCCCTTCATGGCCCGCCTGGGCGTGACCGGCAGCTGGGGCGGCTGGAGCATCACCGGTGAGACCGGTGTTGACCCCGGCTTCTGGAGCTTCGAAGGTGTGGCAGCTGCCCACATCATTTTCAGCGGCCTCCTTTTCTTGGCCGCCATCTGGCACTGGACCTACTGGGATCTGGAGATCTGGCAGGACCCCCGCACCGGTGAGCCCGCCCTGGATCTGCCCAAGATCTTCGGCATCCACCTGCTGCTCGCCGGTCTCGGCTGCTTCGGCTTCGGTGCCTTCCACCTCACCGGCGTGTTCGGCCCCGGCATGTGGGTGTCCGACCCCTACGGCATCACCGGACACCTCGAGCCGGTGCAACCGGCCTGGGGGCCCGAGGGTTTCAACCCCTTCAACCCGGGCGGCATCGTGGCCCACCACATCGCCGCAGGCATCGTCGGCATCATTGCCGGCATCTTCCACATCACCACCCGCCCGCCGGAGCGCCTCTACAAGGCCCTGCGCATGGGCAACATCGAGACGGTGCTCTCCAGCGCCATCGCTGCGGTGTTCTTTGCCGCCTTCATCGTGGCCGGCACCATGTGGTACGGCGCTGCGGCCACCCCGGTTGAGCTGTTCGGCCCCACCCGCTACCAGTGGGACCAGGGCTACTTCCGCACTGAAATCAACCGCCGCGTGCAGACGGCCCTCGACAATGGGGCCACCAAGGAACAGGCCTACGCCTCGATTCCTGAGAAGCTCGCCTTCTACGACTACGTCGGCAACAGCCCCGCCAAGGGCGGTCTGTTCCGCGTGGGTCCGATGGTGAATGGTGACGGCCTGCCCACCAGCTGGCTCGGCCACATCACGTTCACCGATAAGGATGGCCGTGATCTGCAAGTGCGCCGGCTGCCCAACTTCTTCGAGAACTTCCCCGTGGTTCTGGAAGACAGCCAGGGCATTGTTCGGGCGGATATTCCGTTCCGCCGTGCTGAAGCGAAGTACTCCTTCGAGCAGACCGGCGTGACCGCCACCGTCTACGGCGGCGCCCTCAACGGCCAGACCTTCACCGATCCGGCCGATGTGAAGCGCCTGGCCCGCAAGGCCCAATTGGGTGAAGCCTTCGAATTCGATCGCGAGACTTACCACTCCGACGGCACCTTCCGCAGCTCACCGCGTGGCTGGTTCACCTTCGGCCACGCCTGTTTCGCGCTCCTGTTCTTCTTCGGTCACATCTGGCACGGTGCACGCACCCTCTACCGCGATGTGTTCGCCGGCATCGACCCCGATCTAGGCGAACAGGTGGAATTCGGTCTCTTCGCCAAGCTGGGCGACCGCTCCACCCGCCGTCTGCCGGAGGGCTACGTGCCCCCCGCTGGCACCACCCTCAGCTGATCCAGAGGAGACCCCATGGAGAGCTTTGCCTACATCCTGATCCTGGCCCTGGCCATTTCCACCCTGTTCTTCGCGATCGCCTTCCGCGATCCCCCGAAGATCGGCAAGTGAACCCAGTCCTTCGGGCTCCGGTTGCTCAACCCCCGCTCCGCGGGGGTTTTTTCATGGCCCGCTGGCCTTCGAGCACCCCCGCCGATGCGGGCGCCCCAGTCTCATGATTGGGCGGCGTTTTTGCTGCAATCACCCGCGAAATCCAAGCCTCGGGGCCTCTTCTCAATCCCTCGACTTCTGTCTAAACTTGATTCACCTTCATGGCGGTTGATCGGGCATGCAGTGCCCCTCTTGTCAGCACACCGACAGCCGCGTTCTGGAATCGCGCTCCGCCGACTCCGGCCGCAGTGTGCGTCGGCGCCGTGAATGTCTTCACTGTGAATTTCGGTTCACCACCTATGAGCGGGTGGAAACGGTGCCGATCACGGTGTTGAAGCGCAACGGCAGCCGAGAAGCCTTCAACCGCAACAAGCTGCTGCATGGCTTGTTGCGCGCCTGTGAAAAAACAGGGCTCGAGCCCACCCGGCTGGAGGCGGTGGTGGATGAGCTCGAACTGCAGCTGCAGGCCCGCAGCGGCCGTGAAGTGGCCAGCATTGAGCTGGGCGAACTGGTGCTGCAGCAGCTGGCCCAGATGAGCGACGTGGCCTATGTGCGCTTCGCTTCGGTGTACCGCCAGTTCCAGAGCGTCAGCGACTTTGTGGCCACCCTCGAGGGCCTCAGCCGCGACCCCCGCAGCAAGCGACTGGCGGCGGTGGGCTGACGTCCACCACCAGTGGCAGGGGCGAAATCGAGCACCAGGGCCCCTTTGTATAGTGCTGGATGCCCCTGTGCCTGTCGGCGGACGGTGCTCGGGTTCCTTTCGCACTGCCCCCGGCAGACCGCCGTCTTCCCATGACCGTGACCCCTTCCGAGCTCGAGACGAGCACCGCGGCGGTGGTTGAGTCCGACCTGGACATCGCCGCCGAGCAGGCCTTCGCCGCTGACGCCGACCTCGACCTCGGCATCCCCGATGAGGTGCCCAGCGCCGACGACCCCAGCAGCCGGGCCGCCGCACGGGACATCGAGGGTGTGGGCTTCACGCTGGATGAGTTCGCGTCGCTGCTGAGCAAGTACGACTACAACTTCAAGCCCGGCGACGTGGTGAAGGGCGCGGTGTTCGCCATCGAGTCGAAGGGCGCGATGATCGACATCGGCGCCAAGACCGCCGCCTTCATGCCCATGCAGGAGGTGTCGATCAACCGCGTTGAGGGCATCGCCGATGTACTCGAGCCCGGTGAGGAGCGCGAGTTCTTCATCCTCAGCGAGGAGAACGAAGACGGCCAGCTCACTCTCTCGATCCGCCGGATCGAGTACCAGCGCGCCTGGGAGCGGGTGCGTCAGCTCCAGAAGGAAGACGCCACCATCTACAGCGAGGTGTTCGCCACCAACCGTGGTGGTGCCCTGGTGCGTGTTGAGGGCCTGCGGGGCTTCATCCCCGGCAGCCACATCAGCACCCGCAAGCCCAAGGAAGATCTGGTGGCCGACTTCCTGCCCCTCAAATTCCTGGAGGTGGATGAGGAGCGCAACCGCCTGGTGCTCAGCCATCGCCGCGCCCTGGTGGAGCGCAAGATGAACCGCCTCGAGGTGGGCGAAGTGGTGATCGGTACCGTCCGCGGCATCAAGCCCTACGGCGCCTTCATCGACATCGGCGGTGTCAGCGGCCTGCTGCACATCTCCGAGATCAGCCACGAGCACATTGAGACCCCGCACACGGTGCTCAACGTGAACGATCAGATGAAGGTGATGATCATCGACCTCGACGCCGAGCGCGGTCGCATCTCCCTCTCCACCAAAGCCCTCGAGCCCGAGCCCGGCGACATGCTCACCGACCCCCAGAAGGTGTTCGAGAAGGCCGAGGAGATGGCCGCCCGCTACAAGCAGATGCTGCTGGAGCAGGCCGAAGACAACGAGCCCATGGGCGTCACCGTCGACTGATCCACCCCCATGCCCCTGCTGCAGCTGCGCGGTACGGGGCTCGGTGCGGTGGAGGCGGTGCTGTTCGACAAGGACGGCACCCTCAGCATCAGCGAGCCCCAACTCCTCACCCTGGCCCAGGCCAGGGTTTTGTTGTGTCTTGAGGGGGTGGAGGCGGAGCGCCGCACCGCCCTGCGGCCCCTTCTGGAGCGGGCCTACGGCCTGCGCTCGAGCGGCATTTGCCCCGCGGGCATCACCGCTGTGGCCAGCCGGGAGCACAACCTGATCGCCACCGCCACGGCCCTGGTGCAGGTGGGCCTCGGCTGGCCCGAGGCGCTGGCCCTCAGTGAGCAGGTGTTTGCCGAGGCCGACCAGGCCGATGCCCGCCGTCACATGGCGGCGGGCGTGACCAGCGCCACCACCGCCGGACTGCTGCCCTGGCTGCAGCGGCTGCGGGCGGCGGGGGTGGTGTGCGCCGTGATCAGCAACGACGACATGGCCGGCATCGAGCAGTTTCTGGCCAGCCACGGCCTGGCCCCCTATTTCCAGGCTCTGTGGAGCGCCGAGCACCGCCCCCGCAAGCCGGATCCGGCGGCGGTGCATGGGCTCTGCACCCAGCTGGGGGTGGAGGCCGGCCGTTGCGCCCTGATCGGTGATGCCAATAGCGACCTGCGCATGGCCGTGGCCGCGGGCATCCCCCATCCCCTGGCCCTCGGTTACACCGCCGCCTGGAGCACGCCGCCCCCCCTGGCGGAGCCCCACCCCTTAGTGCACCACTGGGATGAGCTCAGCCTGGCCTGAGGGCCTGAGGGGCCTGCCTCTACGCTGGTCGCCACATTTGAACAGCTCCAGAGCCAATGGGCAGCACATCCGGGGCGCCGTCGCGCTACGTGTTCACCTCCGAATCGGTCACCGAAGGCCACCCGGACAAGATCTGTGATCAGGTGAGCGATGCGGTGCTGGACGCTCTGCTGGCCCAGGATCCGGCCTCCCGCGTGGCCTGTGAAACCGTGGTCAACACGGGCCTGTGCCTGATCACCGGCGAGGTCACCACCACCGCCCGGGTGGACTTCAACACCCTGGTGCGCGGGGTGATCGAACAGATCGGCTACAGCGGCGCCCGCGCCGGCGGGTTTGATGCCAACAGCTGTGCAGTGTTGGTGGCCCTGGATCAGCAGTCGCCCGACATCGCCCAGGGGGTGAACGAGGCCGACGACCACGCCGGCGATCCGCTCGATCTGGTGGGCGCCGGCGACCAGGGCATCATGTTCGGCTACGCCTGCGATGAAACGCCGGAGCTGATGCCGCTGCCCATCAGCCTGGCCCACCGCCTGGCCCGGCGCCTGGCGGAGGTGCGCCATAACGGCTCCCTTGGCTATCTGCTGCCGGATGGCAAGACCCAGGTGAGCGTGGTGTACGAAAACGATCAGCCCGTGGCGATCGACACGATCCTGATCTCCACCCAGCACACCGCCGAGATCGATGGGGTGAGTGAGGAGAAGGCCCTGCGGGAGCGCATTGCCGCCGACCTCTGGACCCACGTGGTGGAGCCCGCCACCGCCGACCTCACCCTCAAACCTTCGCAAGACAGCACCCGCTTCCTGGTGAACCCCACCGGCAAGTTCGTGGTGGGTGGCCCCCAGGGGGATGCGGGCCTCACCGGCCGCAAGATCATTGTGGATACCTACGGCGGCTATGCCCGCCACGGCGGCGGTGCCTTCTCCGGCAAGGACCCCACCAAGGTGGATCGCTCCGCCGCCTACGCCGCCCGCTATGTGGCGAAGGCCCTGGTGGCCGCCGGCCTGGCCCGCAAGGCTGAAGTGCAGCTGAGCTATGCCATCGGCGTGGCCAAGCCCGTGAGCATCCTGGTGGAGAGCTTCGGCACCGGCGCCATCAGCAACGCCGACCTCACCGCCCTGGTGCAGGAGCACTTCGATCTGCGCCCCGGCGCGATCATCGAAATCTTCGGCCTGCGCCAGCTGCCCCAGCAGCGCGGCGGCCGCTTCTACCAGGATGTGGCTGCCTATGGCCACTTCGGCCGCAGCGACCTCAACCTGCCCTGGGAAAACGTGGGCGCCATCGCCGCCACCCTGCAGCAGGCCACCGCCAGCCGCGTTGCCGCCTGAGCCGCCGGCTCAGCCCCTGGGGCTCGGCGTTGATCTGGGCAGCAGCGGCCTGCGCCTTGCCCTGATCGATCGCCATGGGGCCGTGGCCGCCGAGCGGGAGGCCCCCTATCCCGGCCCCTTTGCGGATCCCCAGGCCTGGCGTGCCGGGCTGATCGCCCTCTGCGCCGCCCTGCCAGCTCCGCTGCGCGCCCGGGTCGCGGCCATGGCCGTGGATGGCACCTCCGGCACGCTGCTGCTCTGCCGCCCCGATGGGGGCCTGGCGGCGGGAGCCCTGGGTTTGGCCTTGCCGTATCACCAGGCATGCCCCCAGCAGTCGGCCGCAGCGGCCGTCTTGGTGGGCCCGGCCGCCGCACAGGCCCCCGCCGCCGGAGCCAGCGGCAGCCTGGCCCGGGCCCTGGAGCTGCTCGCCAACGCCAGGGCCGCCGGCGCCGCTGGGCCCTGGCTGCTGCGCCATCAGGCCGATTGGCTGATGGGCTGGCTGCTGGCGGATTGGCGCTGGGGGGAGGAGGGCAACAACCTGCGCCTGGGCTGGGATCCCCAGGCCAGGGCCTGGTTGGGCGGCATCGACCAGCAACCCTGGGCCGGAGCGTTGCCGGCCATCTGCCCCTCCGGCAAAGTGCTGGGGGCGTTGGGGCTCCAGGCGGCGGCGGCCCTGGGGCTCCCCACCCGCTGCCGGGTGGTGGCCGGCAGCACCGATGCCAGTGCGGCCGTGCTGGCGGCGGATCCACAGCCGGGCGATGGCATCACCGTGCTCGGCACCACCCTGGTGCTCAAACAATTCAGCCCCGTTCCAATCCAGGGCCCGGGGATCAGTTGCCAGCCCCTGGCTGGGCAGTGGTTGGTGGGGGGCGCCTCCAATGCCGGTTGTGGGGTGCTGCGGCGCTTCTACAGCGACGGGCAGCTGGCGGAGCTCAGCCGCCAGATCGACCCCCGCCGCCCCAGCGGCCTGGCGCTGCGGCCGCTGCCCCGGCCGGGGGAGCGTTTCCCCGTGGATGACCCCGCTCTTGAGCCGATCCTGGAGCCCCGGCCCGTGGGGGATGCCCTCTATCTGCAGGGGTTGCTGGAAGGGCTGGCGGCCATTGAGCAGCGGGGCTGGCGGCGTCTGCAGGAGCTGGGGGCGCCGCCGATCCGGCGGGTGATCAGCCTCGGGGGCGGCGCCCGCAACCCCCAGTGGCGGCTGATCCGCCAGCGGCTGTTGGGGCTGCCGGTGCTCAATCGGCCGCGGTGCACGGCGGCCCAGGGCATGGCCAGACTGGCGCTTTCCGCCTGCCCCCCCCCATGAACTCACGCCTGCGCGACTGGTTGGCCATGGGCCTGTTTGTGGTGCTGGCGGGCTATGTGGGCTTCAGCGCCGTGCGCCTGGGCCTGCTGCTCTGGCAGCGCTTCGGGGTGGGCTGAGGCCCGCCGGGGCACAACCTTGCCCAGCGCGGCCCTGAGGCCTGCAGAATCCCCCCAGCTTCCGCTAGTGCTATGGCCGCCGACCCCCTCACCCACGCCGTGAGCGATCGGATCTGTAAACACATGAACGACGACCACGCCGAGGCGGTGCTGGCCTACGCGCGCCATTACGGCGGCATCGAAGCCCCCCAGGCGGCCCGGATGCTGGCGGTGCGCCCCGAGGCCATGCAGCTGGAGGTGGATGGGCAGGACGTGGAGGTGCCCTTCGACCACACCCTCAGCGACAGCGAGGACGCCCACCGCACCCTCGTGGCGATGCTGCGGGCCATGCCCCAGGGGTGAGGGGAATGCTGGCGGTTGGTTGTTGGCTTCCGCCGCTGGATGGTTTGGAGACAGCCGCTGTGGCGGCGCGCCCTGGCGTTGGTGTCAGACCCCTACTGCCCCCTCTGCGGACGTGGGGCCGCCCCCGTTGCGGCGGTTTCGGCTCCGCCCCCGCTGCTGTGCGGGCCGTGTCTGCAGCGGTTGGAGTTGCCGGAGGGGGGCCTGCAGGGGGATGAGCCGCTGTTGTGGTGCGCCGCCGCCCCCTACGACGGTCCCCTGCGGCAGTTGCTGCTGAACCAACGGCCCCGGCCGCAACCGCCCTTGATCGCGGCCCTGGCCCTGGAGTGGCACCGCTGCTGCAATCAAGTGTTGCCGGGGGCTGTGCTGGTGCCGATCCCCGGTTGGAAGCGGCGCGGCAATCTCCTGCCGATGCTGTTGGCCCAGGCCCTGGCCCGCTGGGCGGGGCCCACCACCCGGGTGCACGCCAGCTTGCTGGTGCGCCGCCACCCCACCCTGGGCCAGCACCACCTGGGGCGCGCCCTGCGGCAGCGCAATCAGCGGGGGGCCTTTGCGGCCATTGCCCCGGCGGGCCCGGTGGGGCAGGGGCCCCCGATCTGGCTGGTGGATGACATCCTCACCAGCGGGGCGACGGCCCTGGCCGCCGCCACGGCGCTGCAGGCCAGCGGCCATGCGGTGCAAGGGGTGTTGACCCTGGCCCGCACCCCGGCCCGCCGCCGGCCGTGATCTAAGATCCGCAGGTCGCTCAGGCGACAGGCCGGGATAGCTCAGTTGGTAGAGCAGGCGATTGAAAATCGCCGTGTCCCCAGTTCAAATCTGGGTCCTGGCATTGCAAGCAGCCCACTGCTGCACCCCCCCTGCGCGATGCCCCTGCCGATTCCGGACAAGCCGGGCCAGCTGTTCGACAACCCCGACAGCTACGCCATGGTGTTCGACGAGGCCTGGCGCAGAATGGCGCTAGCCGAGGGTTGCGCCGACCTTCCGGTAGAGGCCAAAAAACAGCGGGCCATGGAGGCCTGCGCGGATCATCCTTTTGCCCTCAGCAAACCAGCCATGGCCGCCCAGGTGGCCGACTTCCGCATCCGCCTGCTGGGGACCTGAGCGGCAGACCATAGGATCCGGCCATCTCCGTTGTCGGCGATGTCCACTCCCCTCGCCCGCCTGCTGCGTTCGCTCAGCGCCGGTTTCAGCAACCAGCAGCAGGCCTTCGAGAATCCGCCGCTTTACGCCCACATCCTGGTGAAATTTCGGCCGCTGCCGCAGCTGCCTCCCGGGTCGCTGTTGGCGGAGCAGTCGTATGCGATCAATCCAGCGGCCCCGTATCGCATCCGGGTGCTGCGGGCCGTGCAGCAGGGGAATGGGCTGATCATCCACAACCAAGCTCTCCACGATGATGAACGCTTCTGGGGCGCCGTCGACGACGCGGATAAGCGGGCGTTGATCTGTGCTGAGGATCTGCGCCCCGTGGAGGGCTGTGCCTTGGTGGTGCGGGAAACCTCAGTGGGTTTCAGCGGGGAGGTGGAACCTGGTTGCCGCTGCCTAGTGGAGCGCAAGGGGGCCATGTCGTATTTGGTGAGTAGCTTTGAGCTCAGCGCCAGCGGCATGCGCACCATCGATCGGGGCTATGACCCCGTGACCCATGAGCAGCTGTGGGGTTCCCTGGCGGGGCCGTTCGCGTTTGAGCGCACCCACGACTACAGCTTGGAACTCCCCATCGCCTGGCTGGAAGCATGACTTAAACTCACAGCCGATAAATTTGCAGTATGCCGCTGCTTGCTGAACAGCATCCCGCTACAGCAAATCGTGGGGTAAATCTCGCTCTTCGGTGCTTGCGCCAAGAACCATCATTGCGATGGTGGAAAGTTCAGCAGCGGAAGGCAGTCATGGTATGTAAAAGTACTGAATTTCCGTGCTTACGCGAGCTGCTATGCGCTTTTTCCACTATCGGTTGATTTTCAGGCGCTCATCTCATCCATAAACGATTGTTCTTCGTTATCATTGGGAAAGGACTGCATTTCCATTTCGGGTTCATCAAAGCCTGTGTCTGTCTGCTCCTGTTCCTGTTCGCCGGTCTGCGGAGACTCAGGTACAATTTGCAGTTGAGGGTGCTCAAAATGTGGTTGCTCTAGGCTGGAGGGGCCGCCAGTGAGCAGCTCCTCCAGGCGTGTGATCCGTTCTGCCGTTGTGGCGAGCAAGACCTCGCCGTCTCCGGTTTCATACTCTTGTTTGTGCTGACGCTGATTGAGGCTCAACTCAAGTTTCCCCAGCCGCTCTTCCAGCTCCAATAACCTTATGGTAATTAGCTCACAAACCTGACTAAGAGATTCCAGCTGCTCACCGAACTGCAGAGCGGCTCCTTTGCTGTTTGGAACAGGGGATGCAGGACTGAACACGCAACCAGTGGGAAACGAATCGATCGGATGATACCGGCCCAAAAAAGCTATTGCCAGGGTTGCGATTTGTAACGTTTCCCAA
>Ga0208048_1000484_pt1 | contig 21652 bp, 15 predicted proteins | sample Malawi_45m_30L_FD_184163 | JGI IMG/M metagenome (GOLD analysis project Ga0208048, IMG submission 184163) | Freshwater microbial communities from Lake Malawi, Central Region, Malawi to study Microbial Dark Matter (Phase II) - Malawi_45m_30L... | ecosystem: Environmental > Aquatic > Freshwater >...
CGCGGCGGCGCGCATTCACCCCTCCTTCGCTGGGCTCGCTGCGCACGCTGGACTCCCCGATGTGCTCCTCCACACCGCCGGCTCGGACGCCAGCCGCTCTTATGCGCAAGCGCTGCCGGCGCTCGAGGCGGGGGTGAGCGTCGCATCCACCTGCGAGGAACTGATTTTCCCGCGCCTGCTCGCGTCGGAGCGGACCGCGGAGATCGACGCCCTCTGTCGCCGCACCGGGGCCCGTTTGGTCGGCACCGGCGTCAACCCCGGATTCGTGATGGACGTCCTCCCACTATGCCTGACGGGCGTCTGTCGGAAGGTGTCCGCGGTGTACGTGGAGCGGGTGGTTGACGCTCGCACGCGTCGCCAGCCGCTGCAGGCGAAGATCGGTAGCGGACAGGATCCGGCCGAGTTCCGTACCCGCTTCGCCTCAGGAAGAGCGGGGCACGCCGGCTTCCGGCAGTCGGTCGCCCTGCTGGCCCACGGGCTGGGCTGGCGGCTCGACGAGATCCGCGAGACCTGCGAGCCCGTTATCGCCGAAAGCCGGGTCGTCACGCCCCACTTTGACGTGGCACCCGGCCGCACGCTTGGTCTGCATCAGCGTTGCGTCGGCCTCGCTGGCGGGGAAACGCGCATCCGCCTCGACCTGCAGATGTACCTTGGGGCGTCCCTGCCCCACGACGCGGTCGTGATCCAGGGCCGTCCTGGCCTGAACGTCCACCTCCAGGGTGGCGTCGCGGGCGACGACGCCACCGTCGCCGCTCTGCTCAACGTGATTCCCTCCTTACTGGCCGCGGCCCCGGGGGTCCGACTGCTGACCGAGCTTCCGCTCACTGTGTGCCGGAGCGCCGGTGACGCATGCCTCCTTCCCTGAAGCAATGCCGACCGCCCGTCCCCCCTCCTGCCCCCTCGCCCTCGTGACCGGTGCCGGCTCCGGGGTCGGCCGCGCCACAACTCTGCGGCTCCTGCGCGGGGGCTGGAGCGTGGCCGCCAGCGGCCGCCGGATGGAAAACCTCCGGGATACCGCCGCGCTCGTGCCGGCCGCCCAGCGGGCGCGCCTCCATCTCCTGCCCTGCGACCTGGCGGATCCGGCCGCGATCTCCCGGCTCACGTCGCGGGCGGGTCGCATCGCCGGACGGATCGATGCGCTGGTGAACGCCGCCGGCCACAACATCCCGCAGCGTTCCCTCGGGGTCTTGTCCCCGGAGGACTACCGGGCGGTGATGGCGGCCAACATCGATGGTGCGCTGGCGCTGGTACAGGCGGTTCTGCCCGCAATGCGCCTCGCCGGGCAAGGCACCATCGTGAACGTCGGTTCCGAGGCCGGCCGGCAGGCCTCGGCGAAGTCGGGCGCCGCCTACGTGATCTCCAAGTTCGGCCTGACCGGACTCACCCAGACCATCAACGCCGAGGAACGCGACCGGGGAATCCGCGCCTGCTGCGTGTTCCCGGGCGACATCGACACGCCGCTGCTGGCGAAGCGCCCTGCCGCGCCGCTCCCGGAGGCGCGAGCCCGGATGCTGCGGGCGGAGGATGTCGCGGAGTGCATTTGGTTCGCGCTTTCGCTGCCGGCGAGGGCCAACGTGGAGGAGATCCTGGTGCGGCCGAGTCGACCGTGGACAGGGTAATACGCCGGGCCGGGGCTTGCGCCGAGGATCGCCGCCGCCCAGTCTCCGACCTCCGATGACCCTGCCCTTTACCGACCGCACCTGGCTCTGGCTGGCGGCGGCGCTTTATCTCGCGGGGTTCATCCAGGGGTCGATCGCGCTCTTCAAGCGGGGACGGCCCGCTGGCGGCGCCACCTACCTGCTCATTTTGCTCGGGTATCTCGCGCAGTTGGCCGGCCTTGCGCTTCGCGGCCGCGCGGTCGGCGGTTGCCCGCTCGGGAATTCCTTCGAGCTCTACCAATTCACCGCGTGGTCCGCGATCACCCTCTACCTCGCCGTTGGGGCGACCTTCCGGCTCAGCCTCCTCGGCTACTTTACCGCCTGCCTCGCGTCGACGGTCACCCTAGTTTCGCTCCTGTTCCCGAGTTGGGACGCGGGCCAACGCGTGCGGATCTTCGGGCACAACCCTTGGATTGAGCTGCACGCGGCGCTGGCGGTATTCAGCTACGGGGCGTTCGCGCTGCTCGCACTGACCTCGCTGATGTTCCTGCTGCGGCACTTCTCCCTGAAGTCGAAGCGGCTGGGCGGCTGGTTCTCCTTCCTGCCCTCAATCCGCGACCTAGACCAGATGGGCTTGCGGCTGCTCGCTGCGGGGGCCGCGATCCTTGGCTTCGCGCTCGCCGTCGGCGCGGTGTCTTGGACGCGCCCCGAGACGGTCGTGAACCTTGAGAAGGTAGTGGTCACCATGGTCGTGGCCGCGGCCGCGTTCGCGCTGCTGCTGCTCCGGTTGCGCGGCATTTTGCCCGCCCGCCGGTGCGCCGTGGCCTGCCTGATCCTCTTTCCCGCCGCGCTCCTGTCGCTTGCGACCGTCGAACCCAGTCGCGGCCGAGTCCCGGCGCGCCCGGCCCCGGCCGCTCGATGAACATCGGCCATCTCTTTGTCATCGGGGCGACCCATCACCGCACGCCCCTCGCAGTGCGCGAGCGGCTGTCGCTCGACGCGGACGGCGCGAGCGCACTCCGCGACCATCTTGCCGCCCTGTCCGGACTGCGCGAGTTCGCGGTCCTGAGCACTTGTAACCGGATCGAGTTCTACGGGGTCGCGGCGGGGGCAGAGGTGGCCGAGCAGGTCTGTGCCGCGTTCTGCCGAAGGCAGCAATTTGACCCAACGGAGTTCGCCCGCTTCCGGCTCGACCTACGTGACGAGTCCGCGCTGCAGCACCTAGTCGAGGTCGCCGCTGGCCTCGACTCGCAGATACTGGGGGAGACGGAGATCTTCGGCCAGATGAAGCAGGCCTATGCCTCCGCTCAAGCTGCGGGCCACACGGGACCCGTGCTTAACCGCGCTTTCCAGAAGGCCTTCCAAGCCGCCAAGCAGGTCCGCACGCAGACCGCGATCACGACGGGCCAGATAAGCGTCGCGAATGCGGCGGTGGAGCTGGCGGGGACGATCTTCGGCGGGCTCGCTGACGCGCGCATTCTCCTGCTTGGCGCCGGCGAGATCGGCGAGAAGACCGCGAAGGCGTTCCAGAGCCGGGGCGCCGCCTCCCTCACGGTCGGAAGCCGCCGGCTGGAGCGCGCGATCGAGCTTGCCACCACCCTAGGCGCCAGCGCCCTGCCCTTCGAGCAGCGCGAGGCCCGCTTGGCGGAGTTCGACATTGTGGTGTGCGCGACATCAGCCCCGGACATCATCCTGCCCTACGCCGCGGTGTGCGCGGCGATGGCTCGCCGACCCACCCGGCCTCTCTTCCTGATCGATCAGGCCCTCCCGCGGGACATCGAACCCACCGTGGCCGAGCTAGAGAATGTGTTCCTCTATAACCTCGATGACCTCGCGCGGATCGTGGCGGAGAACCGGGCGGCCCGCGAGGCCGAGACGCTCAAGGGCCGAGCCATCGCCGGCGAGAAGGCCCGGGCGCTGTGGCAGCAAGTCGCGGCCTTGGTGGCCGCGACTGGCCCTGCGCCCTCTCACGATCTGGCCCGGCCGGGGGCCGCCGCGTCGGCCCCCAAAACCCGCTAACGGCCCTCGGCGAGGGCCAGCTGGCGCGCCAGCCAGCCGGCGGCGTCGCGTCCGGCGGGCGCGGCCAGAATTCCGCGCAGCCGGCAGGCCCGCGCCGCCGTCGCTTCTCGGCGCGCCGAGTCCCCCGCGCAGCGCCGCAGCTCCTCCGCCAGCGCCCGCGGCGTCGCGCGCCCCTGAATGAACTCCGGGTACATCTCCTCGCCCAGCAGCAAGTTCGCGATGCCAAGATACGGGACCCGGACCAGCATCCGCCCAAGCACGTAGGTGACCGGATGCGCGCGATAGGCGATCGCGCCGGGAATACCCGCCAGAGCGCACTCGAGGGACATCGTTCCGCTCGACATCAGCACGGCCGAGGCGCCGACGGGCGGCGCGTCTGCCCGCGGCACTTCCTGCATCTCGATCTCGGGCACCGACCCCGCCGAAGCGAGCAGCCGCAGGATTTCCCCTCCGGGATGTAACGCGACCGCGCGCGGGAGGCCGGAGGCCAGAAACCCAGCGCGCAGCTGGGGGAAAATCCTCGCGACCGCCTGGCGGCGACTGCCAGGCAACAGCAGCACGGGGCCCTCGGGGTCTGCGGCGACCGGTGAGCGGTGCCCTAGGTCCAGAAACGGATGCCCCACGAATTCCACCGGTAGCCGCGTGTCTGCATAACAGGCGGGCTCGAAGGGAAAGATAGCGGCCAACGCATCGAGGTCGCGCGCCATCGTGAAGCGGCGCCGCGCCTTCCAAGCCCAGATTTGCGGCGAGATGTAGTAAACAACCCGCACGTCTCCGCCGCCGGCCCGCGAGAGGCCTTGTGCTCGCAGCGCGGCGGCCAAGCGGAGATTCAGCCCGGGGTAGTCCACAAGGCACACCACCCGCGGCCGGTGCTCGCGGATCCAACCCACGAGGGCAGCGAACAGGCGCCGGAAGAAGCCATAGTTACGCAGCACTTCCACCAGCCCCACGACCGAGGACGATGTCAGGTCGTGCAGCAGCTGGGCGCCAGCTCCGCGCAAACGCTCCCCGCCGAGGGCGGCGATTTTCGAGCCGGGTTCCGTGCGCTGCAGCCGGGCCACCATCCGCGCCGCGTGCTCATCGCCGGAGTGCTCGCCCGCAATGACCAACACGTCCGGTCGGCCCTCCGCCGGCGGGGGCAAACAGAAATTTGACTTGGCCGGGCGCGACACGAACGAGATGGCCTCAGGTCGCAGCCTCGGCCGCGCGGATTTGCTCGGTAATCGCCAGCGCGACCTCGAGGGCGCTCTTGCCCAGCGCCGCCCCGACCTTTGGTTGGCTGGCCCGAGCCACGCTCTCCACGAAATGCGCAAGCTCAAGGGCCAGGGGCTCCCCCTTCTCGATCGGGATCTCCCGCACCGGGACGGCCTCACCTCCCTTGGGGTCACCCGCCCGCACCCGCACCGCGTGGGCGACTAGGTCCTCCCGTTTCACGAGGTGCCCGGCCTGGTTCATGAAATCGAGCGAGAGGTAGGCGTCCTCCTGGAAAATCCGGATCTCGCGCGCCTTTTTCAGGCTCATTCGGCTCGCGCTGAGGTTCGCGACGCATCCATCGGCGAATTGCAGGCGCGCGTTCGCGATGTCCTCGCTCCGCGACAGGACCCGGATGCCCACGCTGTCGATCCGGGCAAGCGGGGCCTTGATCAGCGCGAGGACGATTCCGATGTCGTGGATCATCAGGTCCAACACCACTCCCACCTCGGTGCCTCGCGGCTGGTATGGCGCGAGCCGCTCAGCGGTGAGGTAGCGGGGCCGGTGGATCTCCCGTTCCAGGAACGCCATCACCGGATTGAAATGCTCGATGTGCCCGACCTGCACGATGCGCCCGGCCTCGCGCGATGCCGCGAGCACCTGTTCCGCCTCCGCGAGCGACGCACAGAGCGGTTTCTCAATCAGCAGGTGGCTGCCCCCCGCCAGCAGGCGGAGCGCCACCTCGGCGTGGCGGTCCGTGGGCACCACGACCGACACCGCGTCGCAGGCGGCCCCCAGCGCGGCCAGGTCGGGGAACACGCGCCCGCCGTGGCGGCTGGCGACGTCTGCCGCGCGCCGCGGCTCCGCGTCGAAGACGCCAACGAACTCCACCTCGGGTAGCGCCGCATAGATGCGCGCGTGGTGCTGGCCGAGGGAGCCGACCCCGGCCACGCCGCAACGGATTTTACTGCGAATCATCCTCGGAGCTTAGCCGACCGCTCTCCTGGTGCCATCCGAAATCGCTTCAGCGCAGGACGCCTTCGCGGAGAGTGCGAGAGCCCCGGCAACGGGCGGCGTGCGCTGCGCTGTGCGTCACCAGCACGAGGGCCGTGCCCGTGGCCGCGCAAAGGCTGACCAGCAGGTCGATGACCGCCTCGCCCGTGTGCTCATCGAGGTTGCCCGTGGGCTCGTCGGCGAGCAGCAGCCTGGGGCGGTTGATGAGCGCGCGCGCGACTGCGACGCGCTGACGCTCCCCCCCCGAGAGCTGGGCGGGCAGGTGCCGCGCACGGCCGGCGAGGCCGACCTGGCCGAGAAGGGATTCCGCCCGCCGCCGCGTCGCGGCATCCGGGGCGCCGAGCATCCGCGCTGCGAGCAGCACGTTGCCGAGCGCGTCGAGTTCAGGGACGAGATGGAAGAATTGGAACACCAGTCCGAGGTATCGGCTGCGGCGGGCAGGATCCGGCGCCGCGGCGCCCCAGCGTATCCACCCGGCGTCGGGGACGTCGAGACCCGCCAGCAGGTGCAGCAGCGTGGATTTGCCCGAGCCGGACTCCCCGCGGATCGCTAGACTCTCGCCGGCCGCGAGCGCCAAATCCACCTCCCGCAGCACGGGGATGCGGGTGGATCCGCTCCCGAAGGCCCTCGCCACGCCGCCCGCCTCGAGGATGAGGTCACTCACTGCGCAGCGCCTCCACGGGTTTGAGCCGGCTCGCGCGCCACGCGGGCAAGAGCCCGGCGAGGGTGGAAATGACAATCGCCGCCACCACCGTTAGAATCACGTCGGCGGGGAGCGGGTGGGCTGGCAGGTCGGTGAAATGGTAGAACTGGCGGAGCGTCTCCTCGCGCCCGAGCCCGCGCGCGATCAACCGCACTAGCTCGTTGCGCCACGCGAGCACCGTGAAGCCGCCGGCCAACCCGAGAAGCGTGCCCGCGAGCCCGATCAGGAAGGCCTGTGCGCAGAAGCACAGGGCGACGTCGCGCCGCCTCGCGCCGAGCGCGCCGAGCAGGCCGATCTCACGCGTCTTCCGCACCACCGAGATCAGGAGCGAGCTCATCACGGAGAAGGCCGCGATCACGACGATGAAGAGTAGTAGGAAAGCGGTGATCGTTTTCTCGAGGTTCAGCACCCACAGGAAACTCTCCCACTTTCGCGTCCACGGGAGCGCCTCGATCCCCGTCGGGAGCACCCGGTTAACCCCGAGCAGGGCGGCGATCTCGTCCCGACCGGGTGCGAGGCGCACGTTGATCCCGTGCACCGCCCGGCCCAGCCCGTAAAGCTCCTGCGCCGCCCGAAGCGTCGTGAAGGCGAGGCTGCTGTCGAGATGCTGGTGGCCGATCTCGAAGAGCCCGACCACCCGGAAGCGGCGCGGCAAAATCACCTCATCTTGCTTCAGGCGCTCGAAGAGCAGGGGCGAGTAGAGCTCCACAAGGCTGCCCAGGCCGGCGCCGAGCTGCTCAGCCACCTGCCAGCTCAGGATCACCGCGTCATCGTCCAACTCGTCGATGCTACCAGCGCGCACGTAGCGGCCGAGCTCGGCGACGCTGCCGACGGAGAGCGGGTCGATGCCGCGCAGGAGCGGGAACGCGGGCTGGTTTGCTGCGAGGGCGGCCACCGGCCCCTCGACGAAGGGAGACGCGCCGGCAACCCCAGAAGCGCCGCGGATCGCCGCGAGCACCGCCGCGGGATCCTCGATCAGCCCCTTCGCCTTGACTTGGATCTCGCCTTCCGTCCGCACGATCATCCGCCGGATCTCGTACCCGAACCCACCCATCACGCTCGTCACAATAACCAGCACGCCGACCCCCAGAGCCACGCCCAGCACCGAGATCGCGGTGAAGAACGGGAAGCGACGCCCCGCGGGAAACAGCTGGCGGAGAGCAAGGTAGAGATACCAGGGCATCGGGAGGCGGGCGCGCGGCGCCTGCGCGCGGTCAGCCGCCGCCGGGGCGGAGCTGCGGGAACAAGATGACGTCCCGGATGCTCTCCGCCCCGGTGAGCAAGATGCAGAGCCGATCGATGCCGATGCCCATGCCGCCGGCGGGCGGCATCCCGTGCTCAAGGGCGAGCAGAAAATCTTGGTCGATGTTCTGACGCTCCTCGCCGGCCTGACGCTCAAACATTTCCCGCTGCACGTCGGGGTCGTTCTGCTCGGAGTAGGCCGGGGCGACCTCCATCCCGCCGATGATCAGCTCGAACACGTCAATCGTGCTCGGATCGTCCAAGGATAGCTTGGCCAGAGGGCAAAGCTCCCGGGGCAGGTGGGTCACGAAGGTCGGCTGGATCAGCGTGGGCTCGATCCTCTTGGAGAAAATCTCGTTAGTGATTTCAAACTCCTCCCAAGCCGGGTTGATCCCAAGCCCGAGCCGCTCCGCGCCGGCGATTTTCTCGGCCTTGGCACGCGTGAACCAGTCGGCGTCGCCCGTCGCCTCGCGGATGAGGTCCTTGTAGCGCGCCTCGCGCCAAGGAACGCCGAAGTCGATGTCCTGCCCACTCGGCGCGTGCCGCAGGCGCAGGTTCCCTTCCGCAGGCCGCACGACATCCCGTACCAGCGACTCAAGCAGTTCCCGCACCAGCCGCATCATCCCGCGGAAATCCGAGTAGGCCTCGTAGACCTCAAGCATCGTGAACTCGGGGTTGTGCTTCCGAGAGACGCCCTCGTTGCGGAAGATGCGCCCGATCTCGAACACGCGGTCGAATCCGCCTACGAGCATCCGCTTGAGGCGCAGCTCGGTCGCGATGCGGAGAAAAAAGTCCGCGCCCAGAGCGTTGTGGTGCGTCTTGAACGGCCGGGCCGCTGCGCCGCCCGGCGTCGACTCCAGCACTGGCGTCTCCAGCTCAAGGAAGCGGCGGTCCTCAAGGAAGCGACGGATGTGCGAGACGATCCGCGAGCGCAGCAGCAGCCGCGCGCGGGACTCCGCGTTCACGATCACGTCGAGGTAGCGCTGGCGGTAGACCTGCTCCGGGTCGCTCAGCCCGTGCCACTTCTCGGGCAGCGGCCGCAGCGCCTTCGCAAGAAGCACGAAGCGGTCGACCTTGACCGTGATCTCGCCGGACTTCGTGGTGAACAGCGTGCCCTGCGCGCCGATGATGTCGCCGAGGTCGAAGCGCTTGAAGCCCGCATAGGCCTCCTCCCCCACGACATCGCGCTTGAGGTAAAGCTGGATCTGCCCGTCCTGGTCGAGGACCTTGACAAACTGGCTCTTGCCCATGTCCCGGATCGTCACGAGGCGACCTGCAACCGCTACCGGGACGGCGTAGTCCTGGCCCGCCCCGTGCGCCCGGAGCGCCTGCGCGGAGGAATGCGTGGGGGTGAAGCTCGCGCGGAAGGGATCGGCGCCGGCGGCGCGGAGTTCGGCCAGCTTTTGGCGGCGGACGGCGTGCTGGTCGTGCGTTTGGTCGGGTTGGGCTTCAGACATCGGGTCGAAGGGCCACCCTGGTCGCCGCGAGCCTGGGGGGCAAACGCAATTTCCCGGGGGCTTGCCAGCCGCCCGCGCCTCCGCAACATTCGGAGCGTGAAGCCGTCGCGCGCCCCCTACGTCGCCAGCCGGGTGCCCCTCTCCCGCCGCGCTTTCCTGCGCTCCGCTGGCATCGGGCTCTCCCTCCCGTTGCTCCAGGCGATGTCCCCCGTGCTCGGCCGCGCCGCGCCCGGGCTCGGCGCGCCCCGACGGATGCTCGCGATCTGCAACAACCTCGGCCTGCTCGCCGACCAGTTCTTTCCCACCGAGGCCGGCGCCGGCTACACCGCCTCGCCCTACCTCCGCCTGCTCGGCGAGCATCGCGCGGATTTCTCCGTCTTCAGCGGCGTCTCTCACCCGAACGTGGACGGCGGTCACCCGGCGGATGTCTGCTTCCTCACCGCCGCCCCCCACCCCGGCAGCAGTTCCTTCCGTAACACCATCTCGCTCGACCAGGTCATCGCGGAACAGATCGGAACCCTCACGCGATTCCCCTCGCTGACCCTCGGCGTCAACACCCGCACCCGCAGCCTCTCCTGGACTGGCAGCGGCGTCGCGATTCCTCCCGAGGACAAGGCGGCGGACGTGTTCCGGCAGCTTTTCCTCCAGGGTTCGGCCGCTGAGGTGACGACGCAACTGCGCCGGCTTGACACCGGCCGCAGCATCCTTGACGCCGTGGCCGGCCAGGCGAGCTCACTGCGCCGCGACCTGCCCGCTCCAGACCGGGAGCGGCTCGACCAGTACTTCACCAGCGTGCGTGAGCTTGAGCAGCGGCTTCAGGCCTCGCGCGGCTGGGAACAGCGCCCAAAGCCGGCTGTAAGCGTGCCGGTGCCGATCGACCCGGCCAATCCCGCGGCCTACATGGAAAAGGTGCGCGTGATGTACGACCTCGCCCGCCTCGCCTTCGAGACCGACTCGACCCGCGCCATCACCCTGATGCTCGACGGCGTGAGCACCCCCGCGCTCGAGCTCGCAGAGGACACGCTGACCGACGGCTACCACAACCTCTCCCACCACGGGAAATCGGAAAAGAAGAGGGGCGAGCTCCGCCGGATCGACGAGTGGCATATGCGCCTGCTGGCCAAGCTGCTCACCGACCTGAAAGCGACGCGCGAGGACGGCGGCCCGCTGCTCGACCGGACGATGGTGCTCTACGGCTCGAACTTCGGCGACGCGAACGCCCACACCTGCTTCAACCTTCCGACCGTGCTCGCCGGCGGTGGCTTTCGGCACGGCCGCCACCACGCGTTCAACACCGCCCACAACTACCCGCTGCCGAACCTCTTTGTCTCGATGCTGCAGCGAATGGGCATCCCCGCGGAGCGGTTCGCCTCCTCCACCGGCACCTGCCGGGGCCTCGAGTTCGCCGGATGAGGCGCTGGCCCCAGCGGTTCCTGTTCGCGGTCCTCCCCGTGGCCAGTGCGGGCGCGGCCCTCCCGGCCGGCGCGACCGCCTTTATCGAGCGGCACTGCGCCAGCTGCCACAACGACGTGGAGCGCAAGGGTGGCCTCGACCTCGGGGCGCTGCGCTTGGATCCGGCCAACCCGGAGGATCTCGCACGCTGGGCCCGAATCCACGACCGCGCGGCGGCCGGCGAGATGCCCCCGGAGAACAGGGCCCGGCCCGAACCGGCGGCGCTCGCGGGCTTCCTCCGGGAGCTCGGCGAATCCCTGCGGGCCGCCGAGCAGGCTCGTATCGCCGCGGCCGGCCGCAGCGGCGCGCGGCGGCTCAACGCGCTCGAATACGAGAACGCGGTCCGGGACCTCCTCGCCGCCCCGTGGCTGCAGCTCCGGGGCCAGTTCCCCGAAGACGGCGAGGCCCACCGTTTCAACAAGGCCGCTTCCGCCCTCGACGTGTCGCACGTCCATCTCGCCCGTTACCTCAGCGCCGCCGACCACGCCTTCCGCCAGGTCCTGAGCGTCCGGCACGCGCTCACGCCCCCCACGCTAATCCGCCACTACGCCCGGGACCAGCGCACTCTCACGGGCAAGTTCAGCGGCAGCATCTTCAACTCCTCGCCGGACCGGATGACCTATCCGCTCCTCGACCTCATCACGCCGCAGCCCGAGGTGCGCCGCCTGCAGGAGCCGTTGACTGCCGGCGCGGCCGATCCGGCACTCCGGGAGCGCGAGGCTGTCGGCTGGGTATCCAGCAACTATGTCACCGGGTTCACGTACCGCTGGGACGACTTCCGCGCTCCGGTGGCCGGCCGCTACCGGATCCGCTTCAGCGGGCACACGCTCTGGGCGGCACCGGGCGGGATCGCGCGAAGGTACGCGGATGAGTCGGACCGCTGGGGTACCCCTCGCCCGCCGAACCCCAACGTGCCGAACTACGACCAACTCTCGCCGGGCCGAACCGTGGAGCCGATCACCGTCTACACCCGCAACGGTGTGCTGAACCGACGGGTCGGCGGCTTTGACCTCACCCCGGAGCCGGCCGTGCACGACCTCGGCGAAGTCTGGCTACTGGCCAATGAGACCCTCGTGCCGGACGCGTCCCGTTTCTACCGCTCCCGCCCGAACAATTTTCGCAACCCGCTGATGACCTCAGAGGGCACGCCGAGCGTCGCCTTCCGCTGGATGGAGGTCGAAGGACCGCTCCAGGACGAGGCGACCCTCGCGGGGTATCGCCTGCTTTTCGGCAACCTGCCGCTGCGCCGGGCCCGCGCTGGGGAGAGCGGGGTTGCGGTGCCGGTGGTCCGCGAGGCCGCGCGCGCTGATGGCAGCCGCAATCCCGGCCAGCGCGTCGAACCGCTCGGGGAGGAAAAGGTGGAGGTCGAGAGCGAGGAACCGGCCGCCGATGCCCGCCGCCTCCTCACCAATTTTGTAGCCCGGGCCTATCGCCGTCCGGTGCGGTCCGGGGAGACCGAGGTTTTCATCCGGCTCTTCGACGAACGTCGCGCCGCGGGTCTCGGCTTCGCCGAGTCGCTGCTCGCGGCCTACACCGCCGTGCTGGCCTCCCCGGGGTTCCTATTCCTTGATGCGGCCCCTGGACCCCTCAAAGATCACGCGCTCGCCACCCGGCTCGCCCTCTTCCTCTGGAACTCGCCGCCCGACGATCGTTTGCGCGGCCTCGCGGACACCGGCCGCATCGGGGAGCCGGCCATCCTTCGCGCCGAGACGGAACGCCTGCTCGCCGACCCCAAGGCGGAGCGCTTCCGGGACGCCTTCCTCGATTACTGGCTCGACCTGCGGAAGATGGAGGAATCCACCCCGTCGACCACCCTCTACAACGATTACTACCTCGACGACGCGCTGACCGAGGCGGCCGTGGCGGAGACCCGGCTTTATTTCGCCGAACTGCTCGCGCGCAACCTCCCGGCGCGGCTGATCGCGGACGCCAATTTCACCTACCTGAACGAGCGGCTCGCCCGGCATTACGGGCTGCCTGGCGTGCGCGGCATCGCGATGCGCCGGGTCGAGTTGCCCGCGGACAGCCTGCGCGGCGGCTTCCTGACCCAGGCCAGCGTGCTCAAGGTGACCGCCAACGGCACGACGACTTCGCCCGTGCTCCGCGGCAAGTGGATCGTCGAGCGGATCCTCGGCATCGACATCCCGCCGCCGCCGCCCGTCGCGGCCGTCGAGCCGGACATCCGGGGCGCGGTGACCATCCGCGAGCAGCTTGCCCGACACCGCGAGGACGCCTCCTGCGCCTCCTGCCACCGGAAGATGGATCCGCCCGGATTCGCGCTGGAAAGCTTCGACGTGCTCGGCGGCTGGCGGGAGCGCTACCGCGCGATCGACGAGGACAAGCCCGCCCTCCGCGGCCTCGGCAAGAACGGGCAGCCCTTCGCCTTCCACCTCGCGCTGCCCGTGGACGCGAGCGGCGAGCTGCCGGACGGCCGGCCCTTCCGGGACATCCGCGATTTCAAGCTCCTGATGCGCCAAGACGAAGCGGCGCTCGCCCGCAACTTTGCCCGGCAGTTGCTGCTGTTCGCCACCGGGGCACCCGCCCATTTCAGCGACCGGCCGGAAGTGGAGCGCATCCTCGCGGCAACCCGCGGAGACAGCCACGGTCTGCGTTCGCTCGTTCACGCAGTTGTGCAAAGCCGCCTCTTCCGCGAGAAGTGAGCACTGGGGCTGCGCGCCTTAACCGCGGGCCTCAGCCCGGACCGGCGTAGGCGGCGAGCAGGGCGACGATTTGATCGAGCTCCTCGCGCGCGCTGGGGGCGCCCGCCTCCGGCACGTGCCGGTTGAGCAGAAGCGCGAAAGCGAGGCGCTCGCCGCCGGCGGTGGTCACGTAACCCGAGATCGCGTTCGCGTAGCGCAAGGTGCCCGTCTTGGCGCTCACGTTGCCCTCGGCGGCGGTGCCGCGCAGGCGCGTGCGCAGGGTGCCGTCCCGCCCGGCAACCGGCAGGGACGCCTCAAAGTCCCGAGCCGCGGGATGGCGGGCCATCGCCGTCAGCAGGCCGACCGTGGCGCGGGCGGTGAGGAGGTTGTTCCGGGAGAGTCCCGAGCCCTCCTCAAAGCGCACCTCCTCCGGATCGACGCCGGCCCACCCCAGGAATTCCCGCAGCGCCTCGAGGGCGAGGGCTTCGCCGGTACGATGTGCGGAGGTTCCGGTCCCGCGCCGCGTTTCACCCAGATGCCCGAAGATCAGGTCCGTCTCAAGGTTCTGGGATGGCTTCATAAAATCAGCCACCAGCTCGCGCAGCGGCGGCGACGTGAGCTCCCCGAGTTTGACCGCACCCGCGGGTACCGGGCTCGGATCCGGCCAGCGCGCAGCGCGGGCCCTTCCCGCCACCGCGATCCCCTCCCGCAGCAGGGCGGACCGCAGCGCGGCCGCGTACCACTCGGCGGGGCGGGGCACGGTGACCTTCACCAGCTCGGGCTGGCCCCCGGCGGGCACCGAACCCCAAAGGTGCACCCGCGACTCCCCCAGGAGCCGGCGCACCACTACCTGCGCGGGTGTGTCCGCGGCTCCCGTGCGCAGGCGGGCGATTACCTCCAGCCCCGCGTCCAGTTGGCGCCACGCGAGCGAGACCTCCCCGCCAGGGGCCGGGGCCGGCGTCAGGCTCAACTCCGCGTAGTTCTGCTCCAGGCTCACCCCGGAAAGCTCGGCGCCGTACCAGTCGTTCAGGTCATCGACCGTCCAACCCGAACCCTGGGGTGGCTGGTGGAACCAAGTCGCGTCGGCGACGACATCCCCGGCGATGCGCCGCACGCCCGCGCGGCGCAGGACGTCCACGACCGGGGTGAAGATCGAGGCGAAGGGGCGGGTCGTTCCCCGAACGCGCCAGGTCGGATCGCCCCGGCCGGCGATGAACAGGTCGCCCGCCAGCGTCCCGTCGGCCGTCGGCGCCGTGCTGCCCAGCACCGGCGTGCGGATACGGTACTCCGCACCGAGCACATCCAACGCGAGCGCACCGGCGAACAGCTTGCTGTTGGACGCCGGGCTCATCAGCCGCCGGGGCTCGTGCTCGAACCAGACGCGGCCGGAAGAGAGGGAAACGACCTGCGCTCCCCACAGCCCGCCCCGAAAGCGCTCGCCGCGCAGGCGCTGGTCGAGCCGTTGCTGCAGCTCGGCGAGCGTGGCGGGGGCGGCGGCAGCTACCGCCTCAGCGGCGCGCAGCGGGCCGCCGATACCGAGGACCAGGAGAAAGAGGACGCGGAGGAGTCGCGGGGTCACGCCCGACAGGCTGGGAGGGATCCGCGCGGGCCGCAACGTGCTTCCCGTCCGCCCCGGGAAATTCCTCGCCTGCCTGGTGTCGGCGCGGCTAGCTCCCGACACCCCATGAATTCCTATTTCAGCGTCGGCGACTGGGTGATCATCGTCGGCTACCTCGCCGCGATGGTCGCGTTGGGCGCTTGGTTCGGCAAGGACCAGCGGACGACCCGGGACTACTTCCTCGGCAGCCGCGACATCCCGTGGTGGGGCATTGGCGCCTCGATCATCGCGACCGAGACCAGCGCGCTGACCATCATCGGGGTCCCCGCGATCGCGTACGCGGGCAATCTGGGGTTCCTCCAGATGATCCTCGGGTACGTCATCGCCCGGGTGATCCTCGCCGTAGTGATGGTGCCCCACTACCTGCGCGGGGAGATTTTCTCCCCCTACCAATTGCTGGAGCAGCACCTCGGGCGCGGCCCGCGCCGGCTGGCGGGAGCCTTCTTCCTGTTCTTGGAGCCCCTCTCCGCCGGAGTCCGGGTCTATGTCGCCTGCATTCCGATCCGCCTGATGCTGGGGGATCAAATCTGCAGCCTCGGCGGGCTCACGGACCCAATCCTCGGCGCCATTCTGCTCTTCGTGGTCCTCTCGGTCGTCTACACCTACATCGGCGGAATGAAGGCGGTCGTCTGGACGGACGCGGTCCAAATGGTGCTGTTCATCGCGGGTGGTCTCTTCGCCCTCGTGCACCTGGCAGGGATGGTCGATGGCGGGCTGGCCGGTGGCCTTGTCAAGGCTGCGGCGGCGGGCAAGACGGAGTGGCTGCGCACTGACTTCACGCTGGGAGCGCCGTTCAACCTCTGGATGGGCCTGATCGGCGGCACCTTCCTCGTCCTTTCGTCCCACGGTGCGGACCAGCTGATCGTGCAACGAGTGCTCGCGTGCCGAAACGTGGCGGAGGGGCGGCGGGCGCTGGTCTTCAGCGCGGTCCTCATCTTCCCGCTCTTCCTTTTGTTCCTCCTCGTGGGGGTCCTGCTCTGGGTCTACTACCAGAATCACCCGTTCCAGATCCCGCTTCCGGAGAGCCGGCCGGGGATCAAATCCAACGACTTTATCTTCCCGATCTACATCGTGACCGAGATGCCCCATCTGATGAAGGGCTTCCTGATCGTCGCCATCCTCGCCGCGGCGATGTCCTCGATTAGCTCGGCGGTCTCCGCCCTCGCCTCGGTCTCGACGGTGGACTTCCTGAAGCTGGCGCTACCCGGCCGGAGCGACGAGTTTTTCCTCCGCTTCAGCCGCCATTCCACGCTCGTCTGGGCGGGCGTGCTGGTCTTCGTGGCCTGGCTGACGCGCGAGGTGACGTTCGTCCTCAACGCGGCCTTTTCGCTCCGCGGCCTCACCAGCGGCGCCCTGCTCGGAGGGCTCGCGCTGGCGATCTTTGGCCGCGGCGTCGGGCCGCGGGCGGCGGTCGCGGGGATGCTGACTTCCTTCGCCGCGATGAACCTGGTCTACTGGCCCGCCACCGTCCCCGCGACGCGCGGCTGGTGGCTGCGCTCCTTCGGGGGCGAGGTCTTCTGGCCGTGGTTCACCCTGATCGGCTTCGTCATCACCGTCGGGGTCGCCGCGCTGCTACGGCCCCGCGGCAAGACCGAAACCTAACGGCCGATCGCGGCACCGTCAGGTGGACGCCGGTCGAACCCACCCTCGAGCAGACCCTCCGCCGCCCGGTGCAGGATCACTTCGGCGGCCCCTTGGTTGGCCGGCGCCTCAAACACCGTGTGACCCATCCCCCGCAGCAGGGCGAGAGTGTCGGCGGAGAGGGCGTGGCGCTCGTGCACGATGCGGTCCGGCAGCCACTGGTGATGGATCCGTCCGGCGTCGACCGCCTCCTGCGCGTTCATCCCCCATTCGACGACGTTGAGGATCGTGCCCAAAACCGTGTTGATGATCGTGCGCCCTCCGGGTGAGCCGGTGACCAGGAGCAATTGCCCGTCCTTGACCACGATCGTGGGGGTCATACTCGAGAGCATCCGTTTGCCCGGTTGCGCAAGATTGGGCTGCGTCCCGACGAGACCCTTGTCGTCGGTGAGCCCGGGCGCGGCGTTGAAGTCACCCATCTCGTTGTTAAGCAAGAAACCGGCGCCGGGGACCACGATGTAGGAGCCGTAGGCGTACTCGAGCGTGTAGGTCAGCGCGACCGCGTTGCGGTCCCGGTCGACCACCGACACGTGGGTGGTCTCGGGGGACTCCTCGGGCCAGGTGAATGAGGTCGGGGAGGAGACGGAGGCGCGCCGGGAGTTGATCGTGCGCCGCAGCGCGGTGGCATACTCTTTGGAAATAAGCCGGGCCACCGGGATTTCCGAGACGAAGTCCGGGTCGCCGATGTGGCGCGCGCGGTCGGCGAAGGCGCGCCGCATCGCCTCGACCATCCGGTGCACGACGGCCGCCGAGCCGTGGCCGAGGGCCTTGAGGTCATAGCCCTCGAGGATGTTGAGCATCTGGATCACCGCGATCCCGCCGGAGCTGGGCGGGGGCATCCCGAGGATCTCGTGGCCGCGGTAAGTTCCGCGGACGACTTCCCGTTTGCGGGCCTGATAGGCGCGGAGGTCCGCCTGCGTGATCAGGCCGTCGTTGGCCCGCATCTCGCGCCCGATGAGTTCCGCCGTCTCCCCGGTGTAGAAGCCCTCCGGTCCCCGCTCGGCGATCCGCTCCAAGGTGCGCGCGAGATCCGGTTGCCGCAGGATGTCGCCCGCCTCGTAGGGCACGCCGTCCTTGGAGAACTGGGCCAGCGAGGCGGGATACCGCTTGAACTGGGGCAACACGCCCTTGAGCGAGCGCGCGAGCCCGTGGGTCACCTCGAAGCCCTCCCGCGCGAGACGCACGGCCGGCAGCACCAGTTCCTTCCACGGCCGCCGTCCGTGCTCGCGCCACGCCAGATGGAGGCCAGCGACGGTGCCGGGCACGCCCACCGCGCGGTGGCTCAGGTGGTGGCGGTCGAAGTCGTACTTGCCGTCCCGCAGCCACATCTGCGGTGAGGAACCCGCCGGCGCGGTCTCCCGGAAGTCATACGCCTGGGGTGAGCCCGACGCGGGGCGGTAAACGATGAAACCGCCGCCGCCAATGTTGCCGGCCGTCGGGTGGGTCACGGCGAGGGCGAAGGCGGTGGCCACCGCCGCGTCGATCGCGTTTCCGCCGTCCAGCAGCACCTGGTGCCCGATCCGCGAAGCGAGGCCCTCCTGGGAGACCACCATCCCGTCGCGAGCCCAGACCGGCGCGGAACCAGCGCGAGCGCCCGCGGGAACCAGAAGGAGGCCGGCCAGGCCGGCCAGCAGCGAGCGACGCACAGGGGAAACCATCTGGGGAGCCTGAACCGCGCCGCGGGCGAGTCAAACGCCGCGCCGCGGGTGACCTCAGCGCGGAGCCGCGGCCCGCAGGCGCTCCTTGGCCCTCAGCATCACGCGTAACGGATGCAGTTCCTCCTCCGAGGTCAGGGGCATCGGCTTCCCGGTCACGAGCTGCGCGGCAAAGGCATCGAAATAATCCGGGCCCGGCGTGCGGTCGAGGGGCTCAATCACGCCCTCCTTCCGCACCAATCGCGTGCGGGCACCGCCGTCGACCGACTCGATGAACCCGCGCGTGCCGAAGATACGCAGGGTCTCGTTGCCGTGCGGCAGGCCCGGGGCGCCCGGGTTCAGGTAGTTGATCACGAGCGTGACCAGGCCGCCGTTCTCGAGCCGGCCCTGGGCGACCGCGGCCAGTTTGCCCTCGCCCTGCTCCGCGGCCGGCTTGCCGAAACCGGTCTCCTCCGCCGTCAACGCGGTCATCCGCACGCCGCCCGCGTGCTCGACCATCCGTGCACCGTGGATGCCCGCCTGCAGGAACAGGCCGCCGTCCAGCGTCTCGTCCTGCGGGCGCGCGGCGCCGTAGCGGTAGGACTTCTGCACCAGCACTTGAACAACCTCGCCAATGTCTCCCGCCTGCACGTGCCGGCGGATGGCGGCGTAGGGGGCCGCGAAAACGGTGCCCGCCATCTCGCGGAATTGGCGCCCGGAGCGCCGGGCGGTCGCGAGGATGGCATCCAGTTCGGCCTCCGTTAGCGCAGAGGGTTTCTCCGCGTACACGTGGCGGCCCGCCTCGAGGCAGCGGATGGCGTCGCGCGCCTGGTCCGCGCGGCGGGGAGAGCACAGCACCACCAATCCCACCGCGGGATCCGCCAACAGCGCGTCCAGGCCGGTGACGACCTTCACGCCCTCGGGCGGGTTGGTCTGGCGCACCCCGGCGACCGCGATCAGACGGGCGTGGGGATGGTCGCGGAACTTCTCGAAGCGGAGCTGGTGCCCGTTCCCGCCGTAGAGGGCCACGCCGATCCGCTCCGCCGCCGGAAGCGCGCCGCCTAGGCCAGCCAGAAGGCCAAGGATGAGGGAGCGCGCCGTCGCGCGGATCAGGTTCACCCTCGCAGGCAAACGGTCACGGCCCCGCGGCGCAACACGAAGTCGCGCTTGCCTCTCCGCCCGCCGACCGTCCCCCTTCGCGCGTGCCTCGTCGCCCCCGCTTCCGCCGCTACCTCGGGATTGACTATTCCGGGGCGGGCACCCCCGAGACCCGGCTCCCGGGCCTGCGGGTTTACGCCACCGAGGCCCCGAAGGTACCGCCGCGCGAAATCACGGCGCCGGCCGCGGGCGGGCGCTGGAGCCGGTGCGAACTCGCCCGTTGGCTAACCGATACCCTTGCAGCGGGTCCGCCCACCCTGGTCGGGATCGACCACGGCCTCTCCTGTCCCCTGCCCTACTTCGAGCGCCACGCCCTGCCCGCGGATTGGGACGGGTTCCTGGCCGACTTCACGCGCCATTGGCCCGCGGACGCTCCAAGCGTGACCGTTCGCTCGCTGCGGGCGAACAACCCGCGCGCCGGCGATCCGCGGTGGCGACGCCCCTGCGAACGGCGCACCGGGGCCAAATCCGTCTTTCACTTCGATGTGCCGGGCAGCGTCGCGACCTCCACCCACGCCGGGCTCGCTTGGGTGCGACGACTGCGCGGCGCGCTCGGCCCGCGCCTGCACGTTTGGCCGTTCGATGGCTGGCAGCCTCCACCCGGCGCCCACATGCTCGCGGAGATTTATCCGTCCCGGTGGAGCGCGCGCTGGCCACGGGGGAACCGTACTGCGGACCAGCACGACGCCTTCGCTACAGCCGCCGCCCTCGCGGCCGCGGACCACTCGGGCGAGTTGGAGGATTGGCTCGAGCCCGCGCTGCCCCGGGCGGAGAAAACCGCGGCCCGCGTGGAGGGCTGGATTCTGGGCGTCAGCTGAACCGCCTCACGGCAACAGGTAAATCTCGGCCAGCGCCACTCCGGTGGCTCGCCCGCTGCGGCGACCTCGACTCCCAGTGACCCGGCTGCGTGGTTCCTCGCCAAAGTCTCCAGCCTGAGCCAGTCCTCGGGCAGTTACCCTGGCGTACCGCGTCCGCGTCGTAGATGTCGCGGGATAACCCCTAAGCTGCAGATCCCGCAGGTGCGGCGGGAGCAGGCTGAAGTTAATCGAGAGATTGCTTAGGCCAAAGTTCGTCTCGCTGATGAGCTGCTGTGGAAACCACCGCCCCAGTTCGAATTACCCCGGGTATCAAGGGTAGCAAGCCCGGGCGAGCGACTCCTCCCCCCCGGTCTCGCCGAAGCCGGCTGTAGTGCAGCAATGCCCACCCCGAAGCGGGAAACTGCGCGAAGCGATCATCCACGATTGAAGCGCCAGCGGATGACAACACCGGAGGAGCGCCGATTGACAGAATGTCATCCCCTAGGGCTTGAGGCGGAAGTAGCGCACCAGACGCCGACCCTCTTCGCCGTAGACGGCCTCCAGGTCCCGGAGCGGCATAATCAGCCAAGGGGCGAACAGACCCTCGCCGTTCTTGGTGAACACGAATTCACCCCCGAGGACGACGCAGGAATGGAAAACGAGGCCTTCGGGAGAAATGAAGCACACGAGATCCCCGAAGGTTCCCGGCGCCGTCACTTCGCGGTAGTTCTGCGTCAGCTCGAGGTAGGCTGGCTGCGGGTCGAGGTAGTAGGTCTCTGGTCGGGCGGCGAAAAAGTTCAGCGCCGTCCAGTTGCAGTCCGGCAAACGCCCGGCGACGGCGTCGCGCAGCGAGGGGTAGGTGTAGACGCGCTCGCGCGCGAGCGGCGGCAGCAGCAGCGCCAACTCCAGCGAGTCCCCCGCGCGGCCAGCGGCCAAGGCCGTCAGCAATGGCTGTGCATCGAGATGGCGCGCGTCGGCGGTCCAGTAGCGCACGAATGCCTCCTGCTGCGCCAGCGCAGGCGGCTCCAGCCACAGCCGCCAAGCCTGTCGCCGGGTCATAAACCGGCGCGCCCCCAGAATTTCCGGCGCGGACCGCGCGGCCTGAATGAGCGCCGATAAATCGCTGAATCGCCAATGCCCGCCCCGCTGCCAGCGCAGGCGCTTGACAAGGTCCTGCTGCGACGCGCTGAGGTCTGAGCCCACCAGCCAAGCATCCGGCTCCCCAAAGAGGAGGAGGGGCGCGAGGTGATCGGGATTCAGCGGCGAGCGGGCGAGCTCCGCGTAAACCGCCGCCCGGACCTCCGGGCGGAGCTCCAGCAGCAGGGCCACGGGCGGCAGCAGGGCTACGCCGTCCGAGCCCACCCGGCGGACCTCGGGACGCCGGAGCACGGAAAGCTGCTCCTCCTCCACCCCTGCCCGACGGAGGCGCGCCTCGACCTCGTCGGGCACCAGGCCAGGGAATCGCCAGACGGGCGCCTGGTCCGGCTTG
>Ga0208048_1000485_pt1 | contig 21568 bp, 19 predicted proteins | sample Malawi_45m_30L_FD_184163 | JGI IMG/M metagenome (GOLD analysis project Ga0208048, IMG submission 184163) | Freshwater microbial communities from Lake Malawi, Central Region, Malawi to study Microbial Dark Matter (Phase II) - Malawi_45m_30L... | ecosystem: Environmental > Aquatic > Freshwater >...
GGCGAAAAGGCTGGAAAGAAGGTCGAGAATAACTGACCGTACCCTTGCGCATGAGAACTGAGCGACTGCTGCTGATCGCATCCGTCGGGTTGAATCTGGGTCTGGCTTTCGCCCTCTACCAGCAACGGTTGAGCTATCGTGCGCTCGGTGAGGCCTTGGCACTGGAAGGCAGTAAACTTCGGCAACTCAAGCAAGCGCATGAGGAATTGCTCAGCAAACCTTCGCTCGCCAGCAACTCCGCAGCCGACGCCGATCAACTCGAAATCGCCCGACTCCGCAATGAAGTGACGCGGCTGCGCGGCGATTTGCGCACCGCTTCGGTGGCCACCAACACAACCGCACCGCGCCGCCCCTTGCCCGTCGCGCCCGTGGCCCCAACTGCGCCAGCCCCCGGTATTCGCCAGCTTGCGGCAAAAGTCTCCGTGCAGCTTCCGCTTGGCCAAACACTGGCGATGGGCGGCTGGCCCGGCGAGCGCCCGGGCGAGCGGATTATCAGTTTCATGACCCCATCCACTGATCCCTCTTCGCCCGGCGCGATTTCGGTGCAATCACATCTCATCACTGTTCCCGACCGGCTGCTGGACCGGCTGGGCTTGCAGGATTTGCGGACTGCCGAGCACTCCAGCCAGGGCACAGCGGCGCTGGATCCGGCGCGCTTGGCTGCCTTGCTGAAACACGCCGAAGGGGAAAACGGCGTGGCTGTCCTCAGCGCGCCGCGGATCATCACCATCAATGGCCAAGCCGCGACTATTTCCGTCACGCAGGCGCACCCGAATGGCACGCAAACCGGCCCCGTTATCAGCCTTACCCCCACGCTGGATGGTACCGGCGCGAATGTCCGCCTCGATGTGAATCTGGACTTGAAGCTCGCGCAACCCTAGCCGCGCGAATCAAGTCATTTCACCAATGGTTTCAGGGCGGCGGTGACCTCCGGCACGTTCGTTTCGTTAAGTGACTGCTCGGCGAAGCGAGCCTTCACCTTCGTCCCGTCGGTCACGATGGTCGTCACGAACGCACGATCGTTGATGGCCCACGCGTTCGGGCCGTCCTTGCCCTCCGCGTAAAACGCGAAAGTTGTGGCCTCCAACTTGATGGATTGCTGCACCTTGGGCAGATACTCGCGGGTTTTGTCCACGTCGTCCGTAAGCCACACGGCGACGACGTGCGTGTTCTTGCCCAACTCAGTGAGCGCCTTATCGAGGTTCTTGAGGTAGCGGCCGATGGGCCGATCGAACTTATCCCCGCGCACGAAAACATAAACGGTGGGCTTGCCCTTACGCGTCGTGGTGAAGGTGACCCGTTTGCCCGCGTCCTCGCCGGTGGCGGCGTCGGCTTTTAACTCTGGCAGCGTGCTGTCCACGGCGGGGCCGGACTCAATGGCCGCACGAGCAACGCCGGTGGCGAGTAAGGCGCAGGCGAGCACTATAGTAAGGCGAGACATAGGATGGAGGGTTGAGGTTTAGTTGTCCGGCGTCGTATCGCCGCGATACACATGAGCCGTTTTTGCAACGCTCGTGTCTGAAATCAGACTTTAATCACACATATCAGAGTGAATTTGGGCAAGGGTTTTTGTTGCGGCGCACGGCAAGGAGTGGCGCAAAAACCGTGCTCGTTTTTTTCACGCGGCGGACGCGCAAGTGGACCGCGAGCGAGGCTGGACAGTTTTGCGGCTGCGCCGGAGCCGCTGCGGGGAATTTAACTTGCGCGATTTACCCGCGGGCGAGTGGCGCCATTGGGAGAACTCCGTTAGCGCGGCTGACTCAAGCGTTATGCTTTGGCGCCCGTAGCCCTAAGCCCAGCACTTCCCGGCAATACTTGATGCTGCGCTCAATTTCGCCGCGTTGGTAGTCTTGCTCAGCTTTCGCGCGGTCCACGCTGGCGGGGGCTTTGAAGGGGTCAATCTTTTTGCCGCGCTTGGCCAATGCGAGGAAGCGCGCGAGGTCGGCGGCTTTTGCTTTCGGGAAGATTTTCCAGAGGTCGGGCTTCCAGAGCGGGAACTCCTTCGAAAACCCGGAGATGGTCTCGATGTGGACGGTCACGCCGGGGCAGTGCCGCTCGAAGTGGTCGAAGAAGGCGGGCAGGTCCACGCAGCCCTCGCCCATCGCGGTCCATTGCACGGTGACGCCGTTGGCGGATTCCCAGAGCATGTCGTCGCGCAGGCTGGTGGTGAGGACGTAGGGGGCGAGGGTTTCGAGGCTGGCGAGCGGGTCTTCGAGGGTCCAGGCGGCGTTGCCGGAATCGAAGTTCACGCCCACGTAGTCTTTGCCGGCGGCCTCAACGAGTTCCTTTAGCTCCCAGGCCTGCAGGTCGCCCGCGTGGTTCTCGACGGCGACCTTCACGCCGATGTCGAGGGCGCGGCTGCGCTGGGACTTGAGCACCTTCACGGTGTCGGCGATGCGGGCCTCGATGCCGCCGTCGGTGCTGCGATCTTCCTGTCCGCCGAGGATGACGCGAAAGGCTTTCGAGCCAATCGCCTTGCTCATGCGGAGGCCAAGGGCGAGATGTTCCTCGGCGGTGCCCCAGTCCTTTTTGAAGCGTTTCGCCGTCGGGCAGATGCTCCAGGAGCCAAGCTCAATGGTGATGCCTTTGTCGGCACCATATTTGCGGACTTCGGCGAGGGCGGTGTCATCGTGCTTGCCTTCGAGCGGGCCGAAGTCGGTGATGAAGAGGGAGTCGCAGCCGAGCTTTTCCGAGTAGTCAATGAGCTGCCGGGCGTTCCACTTCATGGCGCGCACGGCGAAGTTGTCGAAGCCGAGCTTGTGTTTGCGCTTGCGCACCGGCTCCGCGGCGGGCAACGCGGCGAGCGTGGCAGCAGCGGCCGCGCCTAGGGTGAATTGGCGCCGGGACAGGGACGAAGTGTTCATGGCCGCGGAGCTTGGCAAAGGTTCCGCGGTGTGCCAAGCGTGCGGTGGGAGATTACTGGCGGTCCCAAAGGGAGCTCGAGTCGCCAAGGGCAATTGCAGGCCGATGCCACTGGGCTTCATGCTCTCGGCGTGTCCGTCAACGAACCCAGCGATCGTGCGCGCGAGGTGTCGGGCCACAGCGCGCGATGAATTTTCACCAAGGCATCCACCCACCAAAGATCGTTCGGTGCCGGCACGATGCACTGGGCCACCGGCGGATCAGCGGCGATCCGCGGGCGATGGAGATTGGGAAAACACACCCCCGTTGTCATCCAGATACAACCGGGTAGCGACGGAGAGCTGCCGGTTGTTACTGAGGCATTTGGAGCCGTGTGTTTGGGGAACACGTTAAAAGGACACGTGAAGACAAGCTCAGCGTTCAAAGCCGAACCCGGTCGGCCACCACAGCCATCCGGCCAGCATCGTCCGAGCCCTGAACTTACGCTCTGCCCGCTTTAGCCCCACCGGGCTATTTACAAAATGGACTTGAGTCCCCGCGCTGCTGTCATCGTCTATTGATGGCCCGAACGAACGCCATGAACGCCTTCCGCCTTTCCGCCGGCCTGCTATTGGCCGCGTTGGTGGCCACCGCGGCCGCCGCCTCCAAGCCTTCCCGTTATGCCGACCTCGTGCTGGCGGACAAGCCCGTCGCTTACTGGCGGTTGAATGACTCCGGCACGACCGTGCTGAACTCCGCAGCGGGCGCGAAGGCCGCGCTGCTCCATGGCGCGGTGGAGGGCAAGGTCGCCATCGGCCAGCGCGCGCAGCCGAGTGAGCAGTTCCCGGAGTTCGAGCCGGACAGCGCGGCAGCGGGCTTCAGCGGCCAGGGCCAATTCATCCGCGTGAAGGATCCCGGCGCGAGCAGCCCGCTGGACTTTGCGAAGGGCGACGCCATCACGCTGGAGGCGTGGGTGTTTGTGAACAGCCTCAAGGATGGGCAATACGCCTATGTCGTCGGCAAGGGTCGCACGGGGAACAAGGGCTTCGAGGTGAACAATCAGAACTACGCGCTGCGCCTGCACGGCGAAGGCGGCGCGGCTTGCGTGAGCTTTCTCTTCCGCGACGCTGAAAAGGGCGCGGCTCCCACAAAGGGTAAAGCTACGAAAGAAGACGCCGACAAAAACTGGCACCGCTGGACGGCCAACGACGGCTTCCTCCCCGGCTCCGGCTGGCATCATGTCGCGGTGACTTACACGTTTGGCAAGGGCGCTTCCGTGAAGGGTTACCTCGACGGCATCGAGGTCAAAGGCAAGTGGGACATGGGCGGCCAGTCCGACGCCGCGCCGGTTGTGGACGACGACGAGGTGTGGATTGGTTCCTCGATGGGCGCGCAAGCGGGCAGCACGTTCAACGGTCTCATCAACGAGGTCGCCATTCACCGTCGCGTGCTGGACGCGAAAGCCATCGCGACGCGCTTCACCTTCGTGCCGCCGGTGGTGAAGTTCGACGTGAGTAAGCTGCCCAAGGACGCCGTGCAGGTGGAGATTTTCGAGAACATCGGCACCACGGCGAACTGGAACTTCACCGTCGCCGCGCCGGTTGAGACTTACACCGAGCCGGCGTTTGGCTTCGTGGGCCTGCCGCAGAAATACACCGAGCGCGGCGTGCGCGCGGACCGCTCGAACCCGTTCCTGCTCCGCGCGTCGGCGTCGGTGAAGCTGCCGGCGGGCGAACACAAGTTCCTGCTCCGCTCACTCCAGGGCGCAAAGCTGCACGTGGACGGCAAGCTCGCGGCGCAAACCAAGTTCATTTCGCCCGGCGGCGGCGGGCATTCCAAAGTGTCGCCGCCGCCCGCCAAGGATTTTCCCGCGAACCTGCGCTTCCCGCTGATGGGCCACAAGGAGGAGTGGTTCACCCTGAAATCCACGGGCAAGGAGATGCTCTTCGTGCTCGACGCCATCATCGGCGGCAAGGGCCTGCGGCCGGAAGTGGGCGAACTCACGGTGAGCGTCGAAGTGCCCGCCCAACCGGCGCGCGGTGGCAAGGGCGCGGCGCCGGTAGCCTTCCATCTTCTTGCTCCTGCCGCACGCATCGCGCACGACGACCTCGCGTGGGAAAGCTATTCCGCCCAACAGCTCGCCCGCCTCGCCACCACCGACGCGCAGCGCCGTCGCGATGCGAACGCCGCCGAGAACAAGTATTGGGCGCAGCGCCACGAGGCCGTTCGCAAATTCCTAGCCACGAAGCCCGCGCCCGCCGTCCCGACTGCGACCACTGGCGGCAACGCGATTGACCGCTTCATTGCCGCCAAGCTCGCCGCCGCGAAGGTTCAGCCTGCGCCACTGACCGACGACGCCACCTTCCTTCGCCGCCTCGCGCTCGATACCGCTGGCGTGCCGCCCACGCTAGAGCAGTTGCGTGCCTTCCTCGCGGACACCTCGCCGAACAAGCGCGCCGCCGCGATTGACCGCTTCCTCGCGCTGCCCGGCTGGGCCGACAACTGGGTCGGCTACTGGCAGGATGTGCTGGCTGAAAACCCCGGCATCCTCAAGCCCACGCTCAACAACACCGGCCCCTTCCGCTGGTGGATTCATGAGTCCTTCGCCGACAACAAGCCAATGGACCGCTTCGCCACCGAACTCATCGCCATGGAGGGCAGCGTCTATCATGGTGGCCCCGCGGGCTTCGGACTCGCCACGCAGAATGACGTGCCGATGGCCGACCGCGCGCAGATTGTTTCCTCGGCCTTCCTCGCGATGAACCTCGCTTGCGCCCGTTGCCACGACGCGCCGTATCACGACTTCAAGCAGAAGGAACTCTTCGCGTTGGCCGCGATGCTCAAGCGCGACCCGCAGGACGTGCCCAAGAGCAGCTCCATCCCGGACAACGCCAACATCAAGGTTGGCAAACGCATCCAAGTCACGCTCAAGCCTGGTGAGAAAGTCGCGCCTGAGTGGATGTTTGCCTCGCATGGGGCAGCCGGCTCAGCCGAGTTTGCGCGCAAGGCGGACGACACGCGTGAGCAACTCGCCGCGTTCGTCACGTCGCCCGCCAGCGACCGTTTCGCGCAGGTCATCGTCAACCGTGCCTGGAAGCGTTGGCTGGGCCTCGGCCTCATTGAGCCGGTGGAAGATTGGGAGGATAAGGCCGCATCGCACCCCGAACTACTGGCGTGGCTCGCGCGCGAGTTCATGGTGAACGGCTACGACCTCAAGCACTTGGCGCGGCTCGTCTTCAACTCACAGGCCTACCAGCGCGTCGCCGGCTTGCATGCGCACAAGTCGGATGAACCCGCCGACCGCCTCTTCGCTTCCCCCGCCCGCCGTCGTCTCGCCGCCGAGCAGCTCGTGGACTCGCTCTTTGCCGTGACCGGCAAAGACATGTCCTCTGAAATGCTCACGCTGGACAACGACGCCAAGAGCGCGGCGAAGGACTTCCTGAACCTCGGTTACGCACAACGCGCGTGGCAGTTCACCGGCCTCTCGAACGACCGCGACCGCCCCGCGCTCTCGATGCCGAAAACGCAGGCCATCATTGACGTGTTGCAAATGTTCGGCTGGCGCGAAACGCGGCAAGGTCCGCTCTCCGCGCGCGACCACTCGCCCAACGTCCTTCAGCCCGCCGTGCTGGCCAATGGCGACATGGGTAACGGCCGCATCGCCCGCCTCACCGACGATTGCGTGCTCACCGACCTCTGCGTGGCGACCCAACCGCTGCCCACGCTCGTTGACACCGTCTTTGCCCGCGTCCTCTCGCGTCCGCCCACCCCAGCGGAGCGCGCGAAGTTCGTGAATTATCTGCAAGCTGGCTACGCCGAGCGCGTCGTCGCTTGCGGCCCGCGCAAGTCCCGCAAGGACTTCGACCCCGCGCAGCTCCTGAGCTGGACCAATCACCTCAACGCCAAGGCCAGCGAACTCAAATACGCGGTCGAGGAGAAGGCCCGCCTTGGCGACGAGCCAACCCCGCGCCTGAAACGCGACTGGCGCGAGCGCATGGAGGACGTGCTCTGGGCGATGGTGAACTCGCCCGAGTTTGTGTTTGTGCCGTGAGCCAATTTATTTACATGAAAACGCCAACCACGAAGCCACTTTTGAATCGGCGGACCTTTCTTAATCAATCCGCCGCTGGTGTGGGCGCGCTGGGCCTCGCGGGTTTTCCGGCCTCCGCCGAGGGCGAAAAGAAGACCTACCCCAAGGGCAAGGCCGAGCATTGCATCTTCCTCTGGCTTGGTGGCGGTTGCGCGCACACGGACACTTGGGATCCTAAGCGCGTCGGCGACCCGCAGAAGAAGATCGCCGGCTCGGCCTACCCGGCCATCGATACCGCCATCCGCGGCGTGCAAGTCTGCGAGCATCTCAAGGGCACCGCAAACCTCCTCGACCGCTTCGCGCTGCTGCGCACGGTGAACCACGACATCATTGACGAGCACGCCGCCGCCACGAACTTCGTCCACACCGGCCGACGCCCGACCGGCACCATCACTTACCCGAGCCTCGGCTCGCTGGTGTCGCACGAGCGCGGCGCGCTGGCGGACGGCATTCCGCCCTACGTCGTCATCGGCTATCCGATGGTCATGCGCGGCCCCGGTTACCTCGGCGCGAAGCACGGCTACGTTTATCTTACCGACACGGAGAAAGGTCCCGCGGGCCTCACGCGCCCGAGCTACGTGCATTCCGCTCGGCAAGCCGACCGCGAACAACTCCTCGGTGAACTGCGCAAGAGTTTTTCCGCGCGCACCAAGGGCGACAAGGTTGTGGCCGATTACGACGAGGCCATCGGCTCTTCCTTCGCGCTGGCGAGCGGCGACTTCATGACCGCCTTCAAGCTCGACGGCGAGGCATCCTCGCTGCGGCAGGCCTACGGTGGCGAGTTCGGGCAACGCTGCATGCTGGCCCGCCGGCTGGTGCAACGCGGCGTGCGGTTCATCGAGGTCTCCTTCAATCTCAACTTCATCAATGGCACCGGCTGGGACACGCACAACGACGGCCAGCTCAACCAGCACATCCTCATTCAACAGCTCGACCAAGCGCTCGCCACGCTCGTGACCGACCTCGAAAAGCAGCGCCTCCTCGACAAGACGCTCATCGTCATCGGCACGGAGTTCGGCCGCCCGCCGGAATTCGATGGCGGCGGCGGACGCGGCCATCAGGGCAAGACCTTCAGTTGGGTGCTCGCCGGCGGCGGCTTGAAGACCGGCAAAGCCATCGGCGAAACTGACGAACTGGCAAAGAAGCCCGTCTCAAACCCGATGTCCATCCCCGACGTCCACGCCACCATCTGCTGCGCGCTGGGCATCAACCCCGCCAAGAATCTCTTCGATGGTCCGCGTCCCGTGCCCATCACGGATCGCGGCGAGCCGGCGCGACAGCTGTTCGCTTAACGCGCCGCCTTCAGGTGCTGGTCGAAGAAGCCTAGCACCACGGGCCTCAAGTCACGCTGCTTGGGCTGCAAGTGAAACGTGTGCGGCGCGCCCTCGACAATGACAAGCTCGTGCCGCGCACCCGCCTCTTTGAGCTTCGCGGCGAACAGCCTCGACTGCCCCACATCCACCGTTTTGTCGGCCGTTCCGTGCACGATGAGGATGGGCGGATCGAGCTTGTCCACGTAGGTCACCGGCGACGCGGCGCGATAAAGTTCTGGGGCCTCCTCGCTCGATCGGCCGAGCATGGTGAGGTGCAACCGGCCCGATAAGTCCGCCGGGCCGTAGAGGTCCACCGCGCATTGCACGCGGCAGGAGAACTCGCCGTAAGGCCCTTTCGGATCAAGGCCGTCTTTCCCGCCGGTCACGGCGAGCATCGCCGCGAGGTGCCCGCCCGCCGAGCCGCCGATGACGCCAATGCGTTCCGGATTCACCTGCAACCGCTCGGCATGCTTACGCAGCCAGCGCACGGCCGTCATGCAGTCGTGGAGGTTTTGCGGCCAGGTGGCCTTGGCCGTGTCCTTGTTGGTGCTGGCGAGGACGTAATTGATGCTCAGGCCCACGTAGCCGTTGAGCGCGAGATTGGTTCCGATGTTGATCTCGCGTGCCGCGCCCTTGTCACCACCGGTCCAGCCGCCGCCGTGGATGATGACCACCGCCGGCCGCCGCGCGCCGGACGGGTTGCTGGCGGGCAAATAGAGGTCGGCCTTTTCCTGCCGGTCGGGCGCGAGATAGGCGATGTCCTTCTCGATGCGGACGGCCTCGCCCGCGTGCGCGGCGACGGTGAGCAGGGCGGCAACGGCGAACAGGGCTATTTTCATTTATGCGTAAAGTCGCTGGCCTAATTTCCAGGAATTGAATAACGGACGTCTTGCAGTCCAGCGCGATTATGGTCGGCTTTTTTGGCAGGCATAACGCCAATGCTTATTTTTTAGTGCGTAAAGCCCTTCTCGTCCTCGGGCAAGGGTTGATCCTTCGTCTCGGGTGCAAAGGGCAGCACTAGCAGGCCCAGTATGAAAATCGCGCACATAGTCAGGGCAGCAGGGCGCATCGGCTCGGGATGATTGGCATAGACCTGAGTCTTGAGGAGGCCGATGACCGGCACGCCGGCGGCGGCGAGAAAGCGCCCGACGTTGTAGCAGAACGACGTGCCCGTGCTGCGCAGGTGCGTGGGGAACAACTCCGGCAAGTAGATGGCATACACGGCAAACAACGAGAGCTGGAAGAAGCCCATGATTGGAATCAGCCAGAACGTCTGGCTCGCCTCACGGTAGAAGTTAAACGCGCAAGCTGTAGCGATAAGTGCGGTGGTGAACGCAATGGCAAAGGCTTTTTTGCGACCCAGCTTCGCAGCTACCCAACTTGCTGTGAGCATGCCGAAAAATGCGCCGATTTGAAGCGTGAGTAAACCCCAGCTCGCCCATTTGTCCACCAGCGGCCCGATCTCCGCCTTGCTCATGCCTTGGGCCGCGTAAGTCTTACTCAAAACCGTACGGACTAACTCTGGAGTGAAGAAACCAATACCCCATAGACCAATAACTCCGGAACACACGAGCAGCATTCCAACGATGGCATGCTTGCGCCAGCGCGGGTCACGGAACAGCTCTGCGTAAGTAAAGGCGCTATGCTTGTCGAGTTCACCGGAGTCCTTCATCTGCTGCCAGCGCGTGGGTTCCTTCATTCGCATCCGGATTACGAGCGCGAGAAAGGCAGGGATCGCGCCAATGACAAACATCCAGCGCCAAGAGTTGCCCAGCGCGATGGTGCCGGACTTCTCCAGGCTCGCCATGCCCATGCCAATGAGGGCGGCGGAGATATTGCCGAGCGCCGAGAGGGCTTGCAGGGTGCCGAGCGCACCGGAGCGCGCTTTCGCCGGCATCACTTCCGCCAGCAGCGCCACACCCACGGCGAATTCGCCACCCACGCCCAGCCCGGTGATGAAACGGTAAAACGCAAAATCCCAAAACCCCTGCGAGAGCGCGCTTAGGCCCGTGCAGAGCGAGTAAATCAGAATCGTGATCATCATCGTCTTCGCGCGGCCGATGCGGTCGCCCAGCACGCCGAAGACCAGCCCGCCGGTGGCCCAACCCGCGAGGAAGACCGATGTCGCGTAACCGCCCCAAACCAGCGGGTCTTGGCCTTCTTTAAGCAGAGCCTTCATCGCTGGCCCGCGCGACAGGGTGAAAAGCTGTTGGTCAAGGCAATCGAAGAGCCAGCCCAGCGCCGCCACGCCGAAGACGAACCAGTGATAGCTGTTCAGATGTTTCCACCATGGGCCGTCGCTGTGCGTGTCGGTTGAACTCATCTGGGATGCAGTAGTTTTTTCGGAAAACAGGTTGTTACCTACACGTAACAAACCAGTGCGCCAAGGCTAATTTCCATCGCAAGACCCAGCCGCCGAAGATTTAGGTTAGGCACGCTTCCGCTGGTCGCAGCTGGGTTAAGTCAGTCACCGCCCAGTCCGGTTGGTGCACCTGCAGCTCTTCCAACTTCGCCCCGCCCGTCGCGACGGCGAGACAGCGCGCGCCAATGGCCCGACCGCAGGCGATGTCCAGCGGCGTGTCGCCAATGACCAGGATTTCCTCACCGCGCAGTTCACAACCGAGGTGGCGGCTGGCGCGGGCCTTGGCGACACGGGCGATTTCGTTCCGGTCCTCGTGGTCGTCGCCAAAGCCGCCTGTAACGAATGGCTCCCACAACCCGTAGTGACGCAGCTTGATCTGCGCGCCAAGGCGGATGTTGCCCGTAAGCAGGCCGAGTAACGGAGGGTCGGGCAGCGCGGCAAGTTCTGCGAGCCAATCGTCGACGCCGGGACACACGCCACCCGCAAGTCGGTGCAGCAGGTGGTCCAGCCAGAATACATAACAGTCGATAAAGCGGCGGAAGTTTTCGGGCGAAGTGGGTATGCCGTGCAACGCGAGGAACTCGCTCACGAGTCCGGAATCCGTGCGGCCTGCGAAGCGCATTCGCTCGGTGCCGTGGTGTAGGTCAAACTCGGCTGCAAATGCGCGTCCGAATGCCTGCACGCCTGCGCCACCGGTGTGGATCAATGTGCCGTCAATGTCGAAGAGGACCAGTCGCACCATGCCGCGAGCGTAGTGGAGCAAGGTCAGGCCCGCAACGAATGACCAAAACTGCGCTGTTAAAACACCGGAATTCGCGGAACAACTTCGTCGCTCAAACCCGTTGGCCCCGCAAAACCCGGCTTGCGGCGCGGGCAGGAATGCGGACACTTAGAGCATGCATCTGTTTCAAATCATCTTTACGCCGATTGCTGCCGCCGAGTTGTCCAAGCTCTCCAAAGAGCTGCAGCTCCAGATTCTCGGGGAGTTCCGCGGTTTGCCGCACGAGGTAATAAGCACGGAACTGGAGCGGTTTGGAAAACTCGAGCGCGCCGGGCATGTCTTGCACCGCCTCCGCGTGGGCGACCATCGGATCTACTTTGAGCGGCATGACCTTGGCGTGCTGGTGCAGCGGGTGTTGAGTAAGAATACGCTCAAGGACTTCCTCTACCGACAGGGTTTGCCCACCGGCGAAGACGAGGCGCTTCAGGATAACCCGAAGTTTTGGGAATTGATGCAATCCGCCCGCGCCGCCCGGTGATGTTCAACGCATGGCGTTTAACGCCCAATAGTCGTGGGAGCCACCGCTGGTTCACTTTAAATATCTCGAGACACTCATCGTCTGAGTCGCTCTACGTCGTCTTTCTCACCACATGAAACGTTTCATCTGTCTTGCCAGCCTGCTTGCCTTCGCCCCCTGCGCTCTTCCTGAGAATTGGCCTGCATGGCGTGGGCCGCGTGGGGATGGCACGAGCGCTGAGAAGCAAGTCCCCGTTAAATGGAGCGGCACCGAAAACGTGCTGTGGAAAACCCCGCTCGCCATCGGCCACGCCTCGCCCATCGTATGGGGCGATCGGTTGTTCATCGTTGAGGCCGTCGCGAATACTGAAGGGCGCAATCTGCTCTGCCTTGATAAGCAGTCCGGCAAACTTCTCTGGTCGCAGACCGTTGTGAAGTCGCCGCTGGAGAAGAAGCACCGTGAAAACAGTCATGCCTCCAGTACGCCTGCCACGGATGGGAAGCTTGTTTACGTCGCGTTCCTCGATGTGCAGGACATGGTCGTGGCCGCTTATGACTTCAACGGCAAGCAGCAGTGGCTCGTGCGGCCCGGCGTGTTTAAGAGCGTCCACGGCTTTTGTACTTCGCCCATCTTGTACCAAGGCAAAGTCATCGTGAATGGTGACCACGATGGCGAGAGCTACCTCGCCGCGCTCGATAAGGCGACGGGAAAGACGCTGTGGAAGGTGCCGCGCGCGAACAAGACCCGGAGCTATTGCGCGCCGATCATCCGCCAGCTTTCTGGCCGCACGCAGATGATTCTCTCTGGCGACCGTTCCGTAGCCAGCTATGACCCCGACACTGGTAAGCAGCATTGGTATTTTAAGGGTCCCACCGAGCAATACGTGGCCTCGCTTGTTTACAACGAAAAGGCTGACCTGCTGTTTATGACCGCTGGCTTTCCTCAGCACCACCTCCTTGGCTTGCGTCACACTGGCAACGGCCACCTTGGCGATATTTATCACCTGCCCGAGATTACCCACCCGCAGGTTGCATGGCATCATACCAAGGCCTCGATGGTCTCCTACGTCCCCTCGCCTATCAGCGAGGGAGATTACTTCCTGGTCGTAGGCGATCAAGGGCATGCCAATTGCCTCATTGCGAAGACCGGCGAGTCGCTCTGGTCGGAGAAAATCGGCCGCAGCCACGCTTCCCTCGTATCAGCGAATGGCTTGGTTTATTTCCTCAACGATGACGGCGTGGCTTACATCGTAAAGCCAGGCCGAACCTTTGAGCTGGTTGCGAAAAACGAGTTAGGCGAGCCCACTTACGCTTCGCCCGCGATCAGCGACGGACGCCTCTATCTGCGTGGCGAAAAACATCTCTTTTGCATCGGCGCCGCCGGAGCTAAGACCGCGCGGCGTTGAGGCATCGCCGCCGTTTCCGCCGTGACAGAGGCGGGGGAGATGGCCAGCATTGAGCTGCGACTACTCATGCGCGCGTGGCGGAATGGCAGACGCGCCGGACTTAGGATCCGGTTCCGAAAGGAGTGGAGGTTCAAGTCCTCTCGCGCGCACCAACTCTTGGCGGTTTTCACGGGCCGGCTGGCGGCGGAGAACCTAGAGGCACTCCTAAGCAGCATTAAGCCACAGCGTCCTTTCAGGCTCCATTGGAGCCAACAGGTGCGGGTCGATGGTTTTTAAGTCTTTCTCTCCGTTGACAACTATCGGCATAGCGCGGACAACTCCCGCGCATGACAAAAGTCGCCATTGTCGGTGCGTCCGGTTACTCGGGCGAGGAACTTGTTCGCTTGCTGTTGAACCATCCGCAGGCCGAGCTAGTGGCCGTTACCTCCCGTCAGCAGGCGGGGCAAACGGTTGCGCAGGTGTTCCCAAAGTTTGCGAGCCGTCCTGAGGCCCGGGCGTTGCGCTTCGTGGAGCCAAACGCCGAGGTGCTCGCCAAGCAAGCAGCGGTGGTCTTTCTCGCTTTGCCGCATGGCGTGGCGGCGGAGTTCGCCGTCCCGTTGCTGGCCGGCGGGGCGCGAGTTGTTGACCTCAGTGCGGATTTCCGGCTCAAGAGCGCGGCCCGCTACAAAGAGTTCTACGCGCACGACCATCCCGCGCCTGAACTGCTTGCAAAAGCTGTCTATGGCCTGCCGGAGTTTCACCGGGCAGCCATCAAGGGCGCCACGCTCATCGCTTCGCCAGGCTGTTATCCCACGAGTATTCTGCTGCCCACACTGCCACTCCTGCGTGCGGGTCTCATCAAACCGCAAGGCATCATCGCTGACTCCATGAGCGGCGTGAGTGGCGCAGGCCGCAAGGCAGAACTGGATTACCTCTTTGTTGAGTGCAACGAGAGCGTGCGCCCCTACGGCGTGCCCAAGCACCGGCACTTGTCGGAGATCGAGGAACAGCTTGCGCTCGCGGCGGGCGGGCCTGTGACGATTCAGTTCACGCCGCATTTGATTCCGGTCAATCGCGGCATCCTCACCACGCTGTATCTTGCCCCGGCAAAACACTTCACCACCGCCGAAGAAGCCGCCGCGCTCGGCGAGCAGGTCGCTGCGTGTTATCAGGCCGCTTATGCAAACGAGCCGTTCGTGCGCGTGCTTGAGGGCAAGGCGTTGCCCGATACCAAGAACGTCGTCGGCACGAACGTTCTTGAACTCGCTTGGCGGCTCGACCCGCGCACTGGTCGGCTGCTGGTGATGAGCGCCGAGGACAACATCGTGAAAGGTGCAAGCGGCCAGGCCGTGCAAAGCTTTAATATCATGTGCGGCTATCCTGAGACAGCGGGGCTGATCTGAGTTGGAGCGGGGCAACCCAACGCACAACTTTAACCCCTTAGGGGCGCGTCTAGTTGCCGCGACGGGGGTCAGTGACGGCCGGCTTGGTTTTACGATTGCACATTCTGCTTCGCTCGCCCGAAATCCCCGGCGCATGAGCGAACTGAAATACTCTGTCGAGCATCTCGGCCTCCCCGCCCGTGAACCCGTGGCCCTGAAGGACTGGTATGTGCGCGTGCTGGGCGCAAAGGTGCGTTTCAACAACGGCCAGACGCCGCCGGCCTTCTTCCTCGAACTCGGCGGCGGGTTGATGGTTGAAATTTACGCCGCGACCGGCACGGCTGCGGACACGGCGAACAACGGCGTCGCCGGCTGGCGGCACGTGGCGCTGCGCGTCGAGTCCATTGAGGCGGCTCGGGCGGAACTAATGCGGCGGGGCGTAGCATTCATAGAGCAGCCCAAGCCGGCAGGCGGCGGCGGGCGTGTGCTGTTTTTCGCGGACGCGGAGGGCAATCTGCTGCACCTCGTCGAGCGGCCAAAGGAGTCGGTTTTCCATTGAAGCACGGGGTGACGGATGAGCGCGGGATTACTAAACGGGGCATTGCTCCCAACAAAACGCCCGGCTACACCTCCCAGCCACTAAATGCCATCGCCCAACTTCTCCGCCGTCATCTTTGACATGGACGGCGTCATCATTGACAGCGAGCCGCGCCACCAACGCGCGTTTCTCGAAGTATTTGCGCAGATGGGCTACGGACAGACGCACGGCATCCAGTTCGAGCGATACCTCGGCCGCTCCGATCGCGCGGTTTGGGTGGACTTCATCGCGCAGCACAAGCCGAAGTGGACCTTGGATGAACTGATTGCGTGGAAGCAGAACCACCTCATCGAGATAATCCGCCGCGAGCAGCCCATCTTCAATGGCCTGCCAGAACTATTAGCAAAGCTCGCGCCGCGTTACCGGCTCGCGGTCGCGTCCGGCTCGGTGCATCTAGTGATTGACGAGGTGTTGGCGATGAGAGGATTACGCGCGTTCTTTCCCGTCGTGGTCAGCGTGCAGGATGTGGCGCATGGTAAGCCTGCGCCCGATGTGTTTTTGCGCGCGGCGGAGCGGCTGGGCGTGGCCCCGGCAGCGTGCTGCGTGATCGAGGACTCGGCGGCCGGAGTGACCGCTGCGCGGGCTGCGGGCATGACGGCTATCGCCATCACAAATACGTTACCAGCAGAGAAGCTCACGCAGGCGCAATACCTTGTGCGGACTTATGAGGAGATTGGACGGTTGCTGGCGTGAAGCTGCCGGGCGGGCTGCTTACACGTCAATTACAGGCCCGTCGCCGTCGCTGGGCGGTTTTTCGGTTGCGACCTTGCGGCGCACGCGGACGCGGCTCTCGCCTGTGCCGGTGAGGGTGTTCAGCACAAGCGAGATGATGCTGATGATCAGCGCGCCCCAGAACGCCGGCCAAAAGCCGCCCACTTTGAACCCCTTGACCAGCGAGCCGACGAGGTAAAGCAGCCCCGCGTTGATGATGAGCACGAACAGGCCCAAGGTAACCACCACCAGCGGCAGGGTGAGCAGGAACAGCAGCGGGCGCAGAAAGGTGATAAGGATGCCGAAGAGCAGGGAAGCAACCAGCAGACCACCGGCCGAGTCATACTCGATCCCAGGCACGACGTGAGTGGCCACAAGCATGGCCAGCGTGTTGATGGCCCAACGCTGGAGGAACACCACCGCCACTTGGCGGGGCGCCCGCTCCGGCTCGGCCGGCCGACCTGATGGGATCCCGAATCGCACGCACGCAACATGGTGGTGCACCCACCAAACCGCAAGCAATGCTTCGCGGCGGAGCGAGCCGTTAAAACCAGTGGTAATTAAAGCTCACGCTCACGCGCTCACTGGCCACAGGATTGGCCGGGACTTCATGGCGGAGCCAACTTTCGAAGAGAATGACATTGCCCGATTCGGCCGGGTAGTGGACGAAGGGCCGGTTCTCCCCCGTCACTCCGGCTTTACGCGGCGGGGCCGCCATGAAGCGATCCAAGCGCGGATCCTCGAACTTGATCGCGGCGCAGCCCTTGGGCGTTTTAACGTAATAGGTGCCGCTGATGGTCGAGGTTGGGTGCAGATGTAAGCCGTGCGCGGTTCGGCGCGGCATGATGTTCACCCAGCAATCAGTCATTTCCAGCCGGCGGTTTGTCAGATCGAATTCCAGCCGGCGAGCGAAAGCCTTCACATGCCGGTCAATGCGCCGTTGCAGTTCGGTAAATGTGGACGAGAACCTATGCAGTTTGTCCAACGAGCCATAGGTCGTAAAGCCGCCGGGATAATTCTTTTTCGACCAACGCTGCCCATCGCGGTCAAAGTTGCGGAGTTGATAGGCCTCGGCAAGTAGCTCGGCGTTAAACCGCGCCGCGCCCGTGCGGAGCAGCGGCGCACAGTAGATCAGAGTCGGAAACCAAGCTTTGATGCGCACCCGGTGAAATTAGCGGAAAGTTCCCGGTTCAAGCCAGCCTCGCTTTCACACTTAAGCATGGAGTCTTGGTGAACACCTAGAAAACACGCCAGAGTCCCTCGAACCCCGTGGCCTCGGGATTAAAAGAGAACTTCATAAACGATGATGGCGGGCTTGCCTGCCGGGGTTCTCCGTCTAGGCTCGCGCCCGTGAAAATCCTTTTCATTGGCGATGTGGTTGGTTCCCCCGGGCGCCAAGCCGTGGCCGAGTTGGTGCCGGCTCTCCGGCGGCAACACACGCTCGATGTCGTCATTGCCAACGGAGAAAATTCTGCCGGCGGCTCCGGCATCACGCCTGAGACCGCGGCGGAACTCTTCGCCAGTGGCGTGGATGTCATCACCAGCGGCGATCATCTTTGGGACCAAAAGGAAGTCGCCGCGCTGCTCACCGACGAACCCCGTTTCGTGCGCCCGCTGAATTACCCGCCCGGCTCGCCTGGCCAAGGCAGCACCACGCACCGCTTGCCTGATGGCCGTCTGCTCGCCGTTATCAACGTCCAAGGCCGCACGTTTATGTCGCCCATGGACAACCCTTTCACCCGGATTCGCGCCGAAGTCACCGCGCTGCGTCAGCACACGCCGCTTATCTTTGTAGACATGCACGCCGAGGCGACCTCAGAAAAAATCGCCCTCGCCCGGATGCTAGACGGGCAGGTTAGCGCCGTGGTGGGAACGCACACGCACGTGCAAACGGCGGATGAGCAAATCTTCCCCGGCGGCACAGCTTTCTTGTGCGACGCGGGCTTTACCGGCCCGCATGAGAGCTGCTTGGGCCGCGAGATTCAGCCCATCATCGAACGCTTTCTGACTGGCCAACCGCGCCGCTTCGCCGTGGCCCGCGACCGCGTGCTACTGCAAGGCGTAGTCATTGAACTGGACGATGTGACGGGGAGGGCCATAGCGATCCAGCGGGTTTCCGAGGCCCTTGCGACGGCAACCAAACGGGAATGAGTGCGAGTTACAAAGTCCAGCTACCGTCGGACTTGCTGGCGTTACCATCCCTTCTCATCGGAACCCTGCTTCGGTCGGGTGCCGGTGGCGCCCGTTGCGACTACGAGCAGGAGCCCAATGCTGTTGAGCAATCGTGGCAATTCCTCCCCGCTCGCCCCTTCGCGCCGTCGGCAGCCTTTTGCGGTTAAAGTCTCATCAATTTCGTGGCCAAATCTTCCAAATCCCAGTGGGACTTCGGCGAACTCTTCCCGACGGAAGCGGTGCGTCAGGTTTTGTCGGTCTCTGAGCTAACTGGAAACATCAAGCGGCTGCTAGAGAAACAAGTTGGGCAGGTGGCGGTTTCCGGCGAGATCACGAACCTCCGCGCGCAGGCTTCGGGACACGTCTATTTCACGCTCAAGGATGCAAGCGCGCAGCTGGCTTGCGTGCTCTTCCGCAATACCTCTGTGCCGCACCGCGCGCTCCTCACGGACGGCCAAAAGGTGCAACTCACCGGCGACCTCACGGTCTACGAGGCGCGCGGGCAGTATCAGCTCATCGTCAGCGCGGTGGAGTTGCAGGGCGTGGGCGCATTGCAAGCGGCTTTTGATCGGCTTAAGGAAAAGCTCGCAGCCGAGGGCCTCTTCAGGCTCGAGCGCAAGCGCAAGCTGCCGCGCTACCCGCAGCGAATCGGCTTGGTAACTTCGCCAACGGGCGCAGCCATTCGCGATGTGCTGCACGTCATCGCCCGTCGCCAACCGGGGCTGGAGATCATCTTCGTCCCATGCCGTGTGCAGGGCGATGGCGCGGCTTCGGAAGTCGCTCGAGCGATTCGGCTATTGAATGAGTTTTCTGCGCGCGGAGCGAAGCCGGCAAGAAATTGGGACCGCGAAAAAGCAAGCCTGACATCCGAAGCTCCGCCCCGCTCTTCCGCTTACTCACTTTCTGACCAGCCCAAGCTCGACTTGATTTTGGTAACCCGCGGCGGCGGTAGTCTCGAAGACCTTTGGGCGTTCAACGAAGAGCCCGTTGCGCGGGCCATCTTTGAGTCGGCCGTCCCCGTCGTGTCGGCAGTTGGACACGAGATTGATTTTACCATCGCCGACTTCGTCGCGGACCTGCGTGCAGCGACCCCCAGTGCGGCAGCAGAACTCATCACCGAGGGTACGTTTGCCAGCCGGGAGTTTGTGGCCGACGCGGCCGCGCGACTAAACCAGCTCGCCCGGCAACATCTCGCCGCCGCAGACGAAGCCTTCGCCGCCGTGCGTCACCGACTCGTGCTTGCGCATCCGCGTCGGCGCTTGCAGGAATTGGCACAGCGGCTGGATGACGCGGGCCTTGCCTTGGTACGGGAGACGAAGGCGCAGTTGCGCGAGCAGCGGCATCGCTTTGATCAGGCTGTGTCGGATCTCCAGCGGCTCAAGCCCACAGCGCAACTGGCCTTACGCCGGGAACAACTCGCAGCGCTTGCCAGCCGCCTACGATTGCTCTCACCTGAAAACGTCTTGGCGCGCGGATATTCCATCACCACGGATGTCGCGACCGGACAGGTCATCCGCCAAGCGGCGCAGGTTAAGGTCGGCCAGAGGCTCCGCACGCGAGTCGGTGAAGGAGAGTTTGAGAGTATCGTCCGGCCAGCAAAATCAGGCGTGGATTCCACCGACCCTTGACCGTTTGAAAGGATCGGAAGTTCCCAAGCCCTTCGGAAAAAACCTCCCGCAGGTTCACAGTGACCAAAGCGTTGCCGCCTTCATTTACGGCCACCTAAATCCTTGGCCAAGCCAGGGTCAACGCCACACGCTCAAGGCAGCTTAAACTTTGGACACTGGCTGAGGAATTCAATGGGGTTGCGGTAAACAACCTTATCAATCAAGTCAACGGGCCAACCGCGGCGCTTCATTTCCAGCGCGGTGCGCGGGACGGCCAGCGGAATGCTCACGCCCCAGTCGCACGCCGAGTTCATCCAGATGCGTTCGTGCGAGAATAGGTCTAACATATCAATCGCGCGGGCAGGGGAACACTTGCTTTCCGGGTACAGTGTCATGCCGGCCCAGAACCCCGCGTCCAGTACCAGTTGGATGGTGTGCTCCTCCACATGGTCAATAATGCAGCGCTCAGGCCGGATGCGTTTGTCCGCGCGCAGCACGTCGAGGATGAGGCGCGTGCCCTTGAGTTTGTCTTCGAGATGAGGCGTGTGTACGAGGATGAGCTGGTCGTGCCGTGCGGCGAGGTCCACATGCATTTCAAGCACTTTCATCTCGTTCCGTGAATTCTTGTTCAAACCGATTTCGCCGATGCCCAGCACGTTGGGCCGGTCGAGAAACTGCGGAATGATGCCGATGACGTCCTTGGCCAAGGCCAAGTCTTCAGATTCCTTGGGGTTGATGCAAAGCCAAGAAAAGTGTGGCAGGCCGAACTTTGCCGCGCGCTTTGGCTCGTACTCGGTGAGTTGGCAAAAGTAATCTTGAAAACCGTCGGCGGACGAGCGGTCGAAGCCCGCCCAGAAGGCTGGCTCGCATACCGCCGCGCACCCGGTGGTGACCATGTCCTGGTAGTCGTCAGTCGTGCGACTGACCATGTGGCCGTGGGGTTCGATGTAGCGCATGAGGAGAGTCGAAGGGTAAACGTAGAAAGACTTAGCCCACTCGGCCGATCCGGGAGGTCAGCCCAAACCGCATGTCGTTGAGAAAGGATTTTATCACTTGATAAACAAATTGGTTCGCAGCGTTCGCCAACTTCCTCGCTTTGAGGTGCTGAAGGCTAGCCTGGAAGGCATGGGCTGTAACGAACTCACTTGGTTTTTAACTTTTCCCCGGCCATGCACCCGTCGCGCCTTTCACCGTCGCTTTCGCCAGCGGCTTAATCGTTGGATCGCTGAAGGAGAGCAGGACGCGCTTGGCGCGATGGGGCTTTTTCTCACCGAGATGCTTCAGCGCGGTGCGGAAGGCGGCGAGGCGAAAATCAGCTTCGCCTTCGGAGCGGTCTAGGCGGTCGAGGAAGGCGGCAACTTCAATAAGCTTGTGCCGTGCGTCCATGAAGTATTGGTCGAGCACTTGTTGACGAGTCATAGCGTACTTTTAATTAACCGTATCGCCTCATAGAAGACAACTCGCGATTCAGCCTGTGAATTCTCACTCCCCTTCCTGCGCCTAAGTATTCATGCGCACTATCGCCTCTTTCTTTGTCGGCGCGGTTATCTTCGCCACCTTATCCACCAATCTCCCCGCCGCCGGTTATCTCAAGGACGCCGCCACCGGCGACCCAAAGCTTCGCTCCGTCGGCGCGATGTCCTTTGGCCCCGGCGGGTTGCTGCTCGTCACTGAGCCGCGCCACGCGGCCATTGTGGCGATTGAAACCAGCGACACCGGCCCCGTGGAGAAACTCAAGCAGCGCGTGGACAACGTCGGCGCCCTTCTCGCCGCCCGCCTCGGCGCGCCCGAAGGTGGCGTGACCATCGCCGACATGGCGGTGAATCCGGCCAGCGGCAAAATCTACCTCTCCGTCACGCGCAAACCGGAC
>Ga0208048_1000486_pt1 | contig 21536 bp, 14 predicted proteins | sample Malawi_45m_30L_FD_184163 | JGI IMG/M metagenome (GOLD analysis project Ga0208048, IMG submission 184163) | Freshwater microbial communities from Lake Malawi, Central Region, Malawi to study Microbial Dark Matter (Phase II) - Malawi_45m_30L... | ecosystem: Environmental > Aquatic > Freshwater >...
GGGCTTGCCGGGCACGCGGCCGGGGCCGAGTCCGTAGGGCGCGCTGTCGACCAAATCGATGCATTGGTGCGCTCCGTCCTCGCAGGCGATGTAGCAGAGGTTGCACCCGATGCACTTGTCGTAATTGATGCGAGCGACGCGCTTGTAATGCAGGTCGAGATATTTCCAATCGGAGAGACTCTTCACCGCCGCACCGGAGAATTCGGCCACGCTCTTGTAGCCCTTCGCGTCGAGGTAATCGGAAAGTCCCTCGTTCATATCCTCGACGATGCGGAATCCGTAATGCATCACCGCGGTGCAGACCTGCAGGCTGAGCGAACCGAGCGCGATGAATTCGGCCGCATCGCGCCAATTGCTGATTCCGCCGATGCCGGAAATCGGGAGATTGACCTCGGGGTCGGCCGCGCAGCTTTGCACCATGTTCAACGCGATTGGTTTGACCGCCGGTCCGCAATAGCCGCCGTGCGAGCTGAGTCCGCGCACGTAGGGCTCGGGGGTGAGGGTGTCGAGATTGACGTTGGTGATGCTGTTGATCGTGTTGATCAGCGAAATAGCGTCGGCCCCGGCGCGCTTGGCCGCGCGGGCCGCGTAGACCACGTTGGTGATGTTCGGGGTGAGCTTGACGATGACCGGAATTTCCGCGGCTTCCATGACCCAGCCGACGATGGTCTCGGCCACATCGGGATTTTGTCCGACCGCCGACCCCATGCCGCGTTCGCACATGCCGTGGGGACAGCCGAAATTCAACTCGATGCCGTCGGCGCCGCAGTCGGCGGAGCGTTTGACGAACTCATGCCAGCGCTCGCGCGTGTCGACCATGAGCGAGGCGATGACCGCGTGGTTCGGCCAACGGTCTTTGCACTCCTTGATCTCGCGGAAGTTGGTCTCGGGCGAGCGGTCGCTGATCAGCTCGATGTTGTTGAAGCCGACCATGCGCTGTCCGCCCAGATTCAGCGCGGAGTAGCGGGAGGCGACGTTGACGATCGGATCGCCGATCGTTTTCCAGACCACGCCGCCCCAACCGGCTTCGAAGGCGCGGTGGCATTGGTAGGCGGTGTTCGACGGAGGACCGCTGGCGATCCAGAACGGGTTGGGGGATTTGATTCCGGCGAAGTTGATCGAGAGGTCGGCCATAAGAAGTGACGTGTGACTTGTGACGAGTTACTGAGCCATGGCGGCGAGGAGTTCGGGGACGCGGATGGGTTTGTTGTAGCCGGATCCGACCGGGGTGCCTTTGACCCCGTGGCGCGAGGGCTGCACCGGTCCACTGACTTTTTCCTTGGTCAGGAATGAATTGATGCCGCGCGCAGCTTTCTTGCCTTCGGCCACCGCGTTGACCACTTCGCGTCCGCCATTGGCGCAATCACCGCCGACAAAAATTTTCGCGACACTCGTTTCCATCGTCTCCGCGTTGTGTTCGACGCGGCCTTTGGCATCGAGTTTCAGTCCGGGAAAAAGTTTGGTCAGGACGCCGGTTTGTTTTTCCTGTCCGACCGCTTTGAGCACGAGATCGAATTCCTCGACCCATTCGGAACCGGGGACAACGTGCATCTTGCCGTCGCGGATTTCGGTTTTGGCCAAGCGCAGGGCTTTGACGTGTCCGTTTTCGGCGAGGATTTCGGTCGGGATGGTGTGGAAGTGGAAGGTGGCCCCGTCGTTCTTGGCCAACTCGTATTCGAACCCGTAGGCCGGCATGTCGTCCTCGCCGCGGCGGTAGATGATGGAGGCGACTTCCGCGCCGAGGCGCTTGGATTGGGTGACCGCATCGATCGCGGTGTTGCCGCAGCCGAGCACGGCAACGCGGCGTCCGACCGGAACTTCATGCAGCGGACGCGTGTGGATCCATTCGATGAAGTCGAGGGCATCGACCACTTCGGGGAGGCCTTCGCCGGGAATGCCGAGTCGGTTGGCGCCGCCCAGTCCGAGTCCGAGAAAGATCGCGTCGAAATCTTTTTCCAACTGCGCCGCGGTGATGTCTTTGCCGATTTCGACGCCGTAGCGGAATTTCACCCCGAGGCGCTCGATCATTTTCACTTCGTCGAGGCTGATTTCGGGGCGCATCTTGTAGTAGGCGATGCCGTAGGTGTTGAGTCCGCCGCCGGCTTTCTTTTTGTCGAAGACGGTTACCTCGTAACCCAGTTGCGCGAGCTCCGCCGCACAGCCGAGCCCGGCCGGGCCGGCGCCGAGCACGGCGACATTTTTGCCGTTCTTTTGTTTCGGCGCATGGAGCACGTCGATGTGGTGCTCGAAAACGTAGTCGGTGGCGTAGCGTTGGAGACGTCCGATCTTCACCGGATCGCCCTCGAGGTCGAGAACGACGCAGGCGCCTTCGCACAAAACTTCGGTCGGACACACACGCGCGCAGCTCGCGCCGAGAACATTGGCCGTGAGGATGGTGCGGGCCGACGCGACGGGATTCTTGTTGGCGATTTTTTTGATGAAGGACGGGATGTCGATGCCCGTGGGGCAGGCCATGATGCATGGGGCGTCGAAGCAGAAGAGGCAGCGATTGGCTTCGATCAGCGCTTCCTGCGCGGTGTAGCGGGGTTCTTTTTCCGCCATGTTCCGGGCGGCCGTCTCGGCATCGAGGATCGGTTGGATGGGCATAAGCTGAGAGATAACCCTAGTGTTCAGTTTTCAGTGGTTCAGTAAAGACTTTCCAAGCAAGATTAATTCCATGGGCACCGTGCTGAACCCCCGGCGGACGATCGACGAGCTCAAGGAATTGCGCGCGTTGACCGGCGACGAGAACGGCGCGCAGCGGGTGGCCTTCACTCCGACGTGGGTCAAAGCGCGCGAATTTCTGCGCCAACGCTTCGACGGGCTTCCGGCGGAGATACACACCGACGCAGCGGGGAATTTCTGGGCAACGCTGCGGGGCGAGAGCGATCGGGAACTGCTCATGGGCGGCCACATCGACTCGGTGCCGAATGGCGGCTGGCTCGACGGCTGCTTCAACGTGCTGGCTGGCGTCGAGGTGATGCGCCGCATCAACGCCCAATACAACGGCAAGCCGCCAGTCACAGTGCGGGTGGTCGATTGGGCCGACGAAGAGGGGGCTCGTTTCGGCAAAAGTCTTTTCGGATCGTCAGCCTGCTCGGGTAATCTCGACATGAACGAAGCGCGCGGGCTGGTCGACAAGGACGGCATCAAGCTGCCGGACGCGCTCAAAAACGTCGGCATCGATTTCGAGAAGGTCAAAGACAGCGGTAAGGAATTGAAAAACGCCGCGGCCTATCTCGAGCTGCACATCGAACAGGGCCCGGTCTTGCTCGACATGGATCTTCCGCTCGGTGCCGTGCGCGGAACATTCGGCGTCGAACGTCATGCCATCACCTTCCACGGACAGGCCGCGCACTCCGGGAGCACGCCGATGAATCGCCGCAAGGATGCGTTCCTCGCTGCTGCGCGAATGAGTCCCGAAGTTTACGAAATCGCCAAGCGCAGTGGCATGGGTGTCTGCACCATCGGTTCGTGCACGACCAAACCCGGCATTGTGACCAGCGTGGTCGAGGACTGTCGCATCACCTTGGACCAACGGCATCTGGACGCGGCGAAACTCGCCACGATGTATGCCGACGCGAAGGAGGCCAGCGAGCGCTTTGCCAAAGAGGGGGGATGCACGGTCACTTGGGAGCGGATATGGCACATCGCCCCTGCGCCGTTCCACGCGCAGTTGGTCGACTTCTGCGACGAGTCAATCAAGGAGACTTGCGGAACCTCGCACCGCTTGCCCTCCGGTCCGCTGCACGACGCGGCCGAAGTCTGCATGGCCGGCGTGCCAACCGTCATGATGTTCGTGCAAAGCCTGCACGGCATCAGTCACAACAAGATCGAGGACACCAAAGAGGAGCATCTTGAGATGGCCGTTGCCGCGTTCGATCGGCTCGCCGAAAAAACCATGGCGTGGATCAAAAAGCAGTCATGACCCCGAAGCTCGCCGAGTTGAACGCCGCCTCGGAGGAGGATTTTGTCCGTGCCATCGGGGCGATCTACGAACATTCGTCCCATTTCGCGCAGCGCGTTGCCGCGCACCGTCCTTTTGCTGACGTGGACCATCTGCGTCACGCTCTGCAGCAAGCGGTCAATCATGCGACCGAGGCCGAGCAAATGGACCTGATCAAAGCCCACCCGGACCTGGTTGGACGGGCTGTCCTCACCGCGGAATCGCAAGGCGAGCAAGCGGCTGCCGGATTGACGGATCTTTCCACCGAGGAAATCGAAAGTTTCCGTATCAACAATGCCACCTACCGCGAGAAATTCGGATTTCCTTTCATCATTTGCGCGCGCATGAACAAAAAGGACGCCATCCTCGAGGCTTTCCCGCGGCGCTTGCAAAATGACGCCGCTGCGGAGAAGAAAGCGGCGTTGGACGAAATCCACAAAATCGCCGCGTTGCGACTCCACGACATTCTATGGGCAAACTGAGCACACATGTCCTCGACACCGCGCAAGGCCGTCCCGCCGCGGGAATGAAAATCGAACTCCGCCGGATGCCTTCCGGTGAACCGGTCAAAATGCTGACCACAAACAGCGACGGCCGCACCGACGAGCCGGTGCTCGGTCCCGAAGAGATCGCCACGGGAGAATATGAATTGGTTTTCCATGTCGGGGCTTACTTTGGGCAAGCCAAGTTCCTCGACGTTGTTCCCGTGCGTTTCCGCATCGCCGACGCGGCGCAAAATTACCACGTGCCGCTGCTTTGCTCGCCGTGGAGCTATTCCACGTATCGCGGGAGTTGAGTGACGTGCGTTATGGGGAAAACCGCAGAGGGCGCAACCGCAGTCGCGCGAATGCGGGACGTAGATAGCCCTAAGGCAAAGAACACAGAGGGGGAACTGAGCGGAAGAATCATCGGGGCGGCTATGCGGGTGCTCGATACGTCGAGGCCTGGGCTGGATGAGAAGCTTTATGAAAATGCATTGGTCATCGAGTTGGCCAAGCAGGGGATGCAGCCACAGCAGCAAAAAGCATTCTCTGTTCATTACAACGGCAGGTTTATCGGAAAGCTGATTCCGGACCTCATTGTCTCCGATGTCGTGGTCGATGCGAAGATGGTGACAGCCTTCACGTCCGATCACCTGGCTCAGATGCTGGGCTATCTGAACATTACCGGCCTACCGCTGGGTCTTCTCTTGAACTTTCGGTATCGCAAGCTGCAGATCAAAAGGGTCATTCTCGGCGCGGCCGACGAGCCAGAGCCCCTCGTCTTATGAAAAACCTCTCTGTGTCCTCTGCGCCCTCTGCGGTGAAATCTTCTGCCCGCCAAGTCATGCGCCGATGCGATGAGCTGGGGCGGGTGAGCGAAGAAAAGGGGCGTTTGACGCGAACCTTCGCTTCGCCGGCGATGAAGCGGGCAAACAAGCTGGTTGCATCGTGGATGCGCCAGGGGGGCATGACGGTGCGCGAGGATGCGGCTTTCAATTTGATCGGACGCATCGCTTCGTCCAAACGCGGTGCAAAGACGGTCATCATCGGCTCGCACCTCGACACGGTGCGCAACGCGGGCAAATACGACGGTCCGCTCGGCGTGCTCCTCGGTATCGCCGTAGCGCAAAATTTGCGCGGAAAGAAATTGCCCTTCCATCTTGAGGTGTTCGGTTTTTCCGATGAGGAAGGCGTGAAGTATCAAACGACTTACCTCGGCAGCAGGGCCATGCTCGGGCTGCTGAACAAGAAGGATCTCGCGATCATCGTGGAGAAGGGGATCGGGAAAGCGCGCCGTCCGCTTGGTGAATTGCTCGCTTACCTCGAAGCCCACATCGAGCAGGGTCCGGTGTTGCAGGCGAAAAAGCGTCCGCTTGGCGTGGTCACGGCGATTGCCGGTCAGTCCCGTATCCGCGTGATCTTCACCGGCCGGGCCGGACATGCCGGAACCACGCCGATGAGCATGCGCAAAGATGCCTTGTGTGCCGCGGCAGAAATTATCTCCGCCGCCGAGAAACTCGGCGTGATGGCCACGGTCGGGCAATGCGCGGTCGAACCGGGGGCGAGCAATGTGATTCCGGGTCGCGTCACTCTGAGTCTCGATGTGCGCGACGCCGACAACGCGAAGCGCAAGTCGGCTTGCGCCAAGCTACGCAAGCTGTGCGGGAGCGTGGCTCAAAGGCGCGGACTGAAGCTCGAGTGGGTCGTGGTGCAGGAAACGCCGACGGTGCCGATGGACAAAAGACTCACCGGCATCCTCCGTCGCGCGGCGGGAAAAGCTCCTTTGTTGCCGAGCGGCGCGGGACACGATGCCGCGGTCATGTCGAAGGTCTGTCCGTCGGCCATGCTCTTTATTCGCTGCAAGGACGGGATCAGTCATCACCCCGACGAATCGGTGCGCGCGGCGGACGTTGCTGTGGCGCTCGACGCGCTGACTCGCGCTGTGCTTGATTTGGCCAAGCAAAATGCCTGACGCCGATTTGATCATTCGCGGGGCAACCGTCTGTCTGCCCGGCGGCCCGACTGAAACCGATGTCGCGGTGGCGGACGGAAAAATCTGCGCCATCGGTGAGGGCGGATCCTCCAAGCAAACGATCGATGCGCGTGGATTGTTGCTCATGCCCGGGGCGATTGATGCTCATGTGCATTACAACGAGCCGGGCCGCACCGATTGGGAAGGTTGGGCCACGGGCTCGCTGGCGTCGGCTGCGGGCGGAGCAACCTGTGTTTTCGAAATGCCGCTCAATGCCTTTCCTCCGACGCTCGATGCGGAAAGTTTCGCGCTCAAACGCGCCGCAGCCGAAGCATCCTCCGTCTTGGACTTCGGCCTGTGGGGCGGGATCACCCCGATCAATCTCGATAAATTGTCCGAGTTGGCCGAGTGCGGCGTGGTTGGCTTCAAGGCTTTCATGTCCTCGAGCGGGACGCCGGACTTCGAGCGATCGGACCTGAAAACATTGCGCGCGGGCATGAAGCAAGCGGCGCAACTTGGTCTGCCCGTATCGACGCATGCCGAAAACGAGGCCACGATCGCGTCCCTTGTCGCCGAGGCCAGAGCGGCGGGGAAAACCGGCGCGCGCGATTACTTGGCCACGCGGCCGATCGCTGCAGAAGTGGCCGCGATCCGCGAAGCCTGCGACATCGCAGGCGAAACCGGATGTCGCTTGCACATCGTGCACGTGAGCTGCGGCGAGGGGATCGATGCCGTTCGCGAGGCGAAGCGACGCGGGGTCGATGTCACCGCCGAAACTTGTCCGCATTACCTCGCTTTCAACGAAGATGATGTCGTTGCCATCGGAGCGGCGGCGAAATGCGCGCCGCCCATACGTCGGGAGAGCGTGCGCGCGGACATGATCGCGCGGGTCAAACGCGGCGAGATCGACACGCTCGGCACGGACCATTCGCCGTGTCCGCCCTCGATGAAAGAGAGCGGCGACTTTTTCCTCATTTGGGGCGGGATCATGGGCGCGCAGCAGTTTGTCGGCTCGCTTTTTGCCGCGGGTCTGGACGCCGCAACGATCGCCAGGTTGACCGGACCGAATGTGGCCAAGCGCTTCGGTTTGGAAGGCCGCAAAGGATCGATCGCGGTCGGTTGCGATGCCGATCTGCTGCTCCTTAATCCGCGGAATGAGCATCGTGTCACCCTTGAGGAACTGCTGACCCGACATCGCCTAAGTCCTTATGCCGGGCGCACTTTCCCCGTTTCCGTGCACATCGTTTGGGTGCGCGGGCAGACCGCGTGGTCGGCCGATTCGGGTCGCGGCGCCTCGCGCGGTCGGTTGGTCGAAGGCGTCCGCGTTTTGTAACATTCTTGCCCCTTGCCGGGTTCGCGGCGGACGGGGAGAATCCTCCGTATGGGCGGTCCCCCCCGCAAAGCCTCGGCCGGCACGGCTCTGCGTTCCGCTTTGGCCAAATTGCTCCGTGAAACTGCGCGCGCGGTGGAGCAATTCGACGTCGATCCGACGGCCCGCGCGCATTTCATCCGCACGCGGATGAAGCGTCTCCAGTCGCTCGCGCGTCTCGTGCCGAAAGGAGCGTCTTGGCGGGAAATGTTTCTGCCTCCGTGCCGCGAATTGAAAGATCTCTTCGCCGAAATGCGCGATGCTTACATCGTTCGCGCGCTGGCCGAAAAATACGCGCCGGGCGAAGCGCGTCATTTGCGCGCCGCGGCAAAGCCCGACACGCGACGCGCGGCGCATCTGGCCGAGTTCGCCGCCGGAGTTCTTTCCGACTATCCGTCATGGAAAACGGTCGGTTGGGAAGCGATCGCCGATCGCGCAGTGAGGACTTACCGCGCGGCGCGCAACGGATGGAAAGAAGCGCGGCGTTCCGGCGCGCCCGATGCCGCCTTCCACGAATGGCGCCGCCGCGTGAAGCGTCTGCTTTACCAGTGCGAATATCTCGGCGGCCGCGCCCGTTTGGTCCGGCTGACCGCGCGCGTCGACCGGCTCGGCGAGACGCTGGGCGAAATCCAGGATGTTTGCATGGCGGAAGATTGGATCGCCGAGCATGTCGGCAAAGTGCCGCGCGATTTGCCGCGGAGCAAAAAGACGCTGCGTCGCCGTTCGCTCGAACAGGGCGGAAAACTCTTCGCGGCCAAGCCGCGCGAGTTCCGCAAGATGCTGGGCTGATAAAAATGTAGCGGCGGCGTCCTCGCCGCCGGTTGTTTTCCGGATTGGTCGCCGGGGACGGCGACCCTACATTACGAGCTGGAAGGTTTGTGCTCGTCATCATGATGCCGCGCGGGCATTTATTTCTGTCTGATGATCCCGACCCCTCTTGGTGCCAGCCGCACGACGGTGCGCCCGCTTTACGCGCTCATCGCGCCGGACAGCCATGTTCCCAGCGTCGAACCCGGATGGACCAAATCGGTCCCGTTCGTGTTGGTTTCTGTCGGCATGGGTGCGCGGATCGTGGAAACGCTCTACGTGATGGAAGCGGGCGGTCGCGGCGCCGGTGAAACACGCGAGGACGAGCATTTCTACTATGTGGTCGATGGCGCCTGCGCGGTGAATGGGCATGATTTGTCCAAGGGCGGTTTCGCTTATCTGCCGCCGGGGGAGAAATTCGATATCGCGAGCAAATCGGGCGCCAAAGTTCTGCTCTTTGCCAAGCGCTACGAAGCAGCGGCCGGAACCTCCGCGCCGAAAGCGCTCTACGGCGACGAGAAGAAAGTGAAGTCCGAGCCTTTTCTCGGCGATCCGGCGGCGCAATTGCAGGCGCTGCTGCCGGATGACATCGCCTTCGACATGGCGGTGAATATTTTCACCTACGCTCCGGGCGGAACCTTGCCCTTTGTCGAATGTCATATCATGGAACACGGCATGCTCATCCTCGAGGGGGCAGGCGTCTACAAACTCGGCGACGATTGGCACCCGGTGGAGAAAGGCGATGCGCTCTGGCTCGCGCCGTATTGTCCGCAATGGTTTGTCGCCACGGGCAAGACGCCGGCACGCTACATCTACTATAAAGACGTCAACCGCGCGCCGCGCCTGGGCTGATGTCGGCCGGTCTACCCGCGGTGGATTCCGCGCTTCTGCAGAAGCGCATTGATGAGTTGGCGCTCATCACCGAGGCGCATCCGCCGGTGGTGACGCGCGTGCTCTTCTCCGATGCCGACCTCCGCGGGCGCGACTACATCCGCAGGCTTTGCGAGGACGCGGGCCTCGCCGTGCGCGTGGATGCGGTCGGCAATATGTTTGCCCGTTGGAAAGGATCCGCACCCGATGCGCCCGCCGTGGCCACCGGTTCGCATACCGATGCCATCCCCAACGCGGGAAAATTCGACGGCGTGGTCGGAGTGCTTGGCGGACTGGCCGCGATCGAGGCTTTGCAGGAAGCAGGCCTCAAGCCAATGCGCTCCATCGAGATGATTGTCTTTACCGCGGAAGAGCCGACTCGGTTCGGCATTGGCTGTCTCGGTTCGCGCATGCTCGCGGGCGCGATCCCGCTGGAAAAAGTCCGCGCCCTCCACGATCCGGAAGGCCGATCGCTCGATGTTCTGCGCGCTCGCGCTGGATTAAAAGGCGCGCTCGAATCGGTTGCGTTGCCGAAAAATTTTTACTCCGCGTTCGTCGAGTTGCACATCGAACAGGGACCCTTGCTCGAGAAGCAAAATATTCCCATCGGCATCGTGCAGGCCATTGCCGGTCCGAGTGCCTATCGCGTCCGGATCACGGGCGAGGGCGGACACGCCGGAGCGGTGCTCATGCCGGGGCGCCGCGATGCTTCTTTGGCTGCGTCCGAGTTAGCCCTCGCTGTGGAAAAAGCGGCGCATGAGTCCGGAAGCCCGGACACCGTGGCGACTACGGGCAAATGGGAGGTCTTCCCCAACGCGATCAATAGCGTGCCCTGCGATGTCATGCTCGAGATCGATCTGCGCGACACGTGTCTTGAGACACGCGACCGCGCTTTGACCCTCATGCGTTCAGCCTCGGACGACATCGCCGCGCGCCGCGGAGTGAAGATTGTCTGGGAGGAAATCAATGCGGACCCTCCAGCCGACGGTGATCCCAAGACAATGACCATTGCGGAGGACGTCGCGCTGAAACTCGATCTGGCCGCCACGCGCATGGTCAGCCGCGCCTACCACGATTCGCTTTTCATGGCGCGGGTGTGTCCGACCACCATGATTTTCATTCCCTGCCGGAACGGATACAGCCATCGTCCGGAAGAATACAGCGACCCCGCGCACATCGGAGCGGGGGCACGGGTGCTGGCGGGAACCCTCGCGAGGCTCTCCCATGAACCGGTTTAAGAAAGGAAACCGCAGAGGACGCAGAGAGCGCAGAGGGTGTGGGACCTCCGGGATTTCTCTGTGTCCTCTGCGATCTCTGCGGTACAAATATTTATCATGAGCAAAGGCATCGAAATCAAAGGTCAACCGCAACCCGGTCAGGAACGCGTGCTTACCCCGGAGGCAATCGAATTCGTCGCGCGCCTGCACCGCGAGTTCGACGGCGAGCGCAAGCGTCTGCTTGCGGCGCGGGTCGAACGGCAGAAGCGCATCGATGCGGGGGAGATGCCGGACTTTTTGAGCGAGACGGCCCACATCCGGGCGGACCATTCTTGGAAAGTCGCTCCGGTGCCGGCTGATTTGCAGGATCGCCGCACGGAGATCACCGGTCCGGTCGACCGCAAGATGGTGATCAACGCGCTCAATTCCGGCGCGAAAGTGTTCATGGCCGACTTCGAGGACGCGACCTCGCCGACTTGGGCCAATCTCATCGCGGGTCAGGTCAACTTGCAGGATGCAGTGCGCCGCACCATCACCTTCGAAGGCGGGGGCAAGAGTTACAAACTGAACGACAAGACGGCCACGCTCCTGGTGCGTCCGCGCGGATGGCACCTCGTGGAAAAGCATTTTCTCGTCGACGGCGAACCGGTCAGCGGCGGTTTGTTCGACTTCGGTTTGTATTTTTTCCACAACGCGATGGCCGCATTGGAGCGGGGGACTGGTCCGTATTTTTATCTCCCGAAAATGGAGAGCCATCTCGAGGCGCGCCTGTGGAACCGCGTCTTCGAACACGCACAGGACGCGCTCGGCATCCCGCGCGGGACGATCAAGGCCACGGTGCTGATCGAGACAATCCTCGCTGCGTTCGAGACGGACGAAATCCTTTACGAATTGAAGGACCATTCCGCCGGGCTCAACTGCGGTCGCTGGGACTACATCTTCAGCTTCATCAAAAAATTCCGCAACCGCCCGGGATTCGTCATGCCCGAGCGCGGGCAGATCACCATGACCGTGCCGTTCATGCGCGCCTATTGTTTGCAGGTGATCAAGAACTGCCACCATCGCGGCGCGCATGCCATGGGCGGGATGGCAGCGCAGATTCCGATCAAGAGCGACCCGGCGGCGAACGAGGCGGCCATCGCCAAAGTGCTGGCCGACAAAGAACGCGAGGCGAGCGACGGTCACGATGGCACCTGGGTGGCGCACCCGGGATTGGTGCCGGTTGCATTGCAGGCCTTCGACAAACACATGCCGACACCGAACCAGATTTTTCGCCAACGTGATGATGTCAAAGTCACCGCCGCGGAACTGGTCGCCGTTCCGACCGGCTCAATCACCGAGGCCGGATTGCGCAGCAACATGAGTGTGGGTATCCAATACTTGGCCGCGTGGCTCGGAGGCAACGGATGCGTGCCGCTTTACAATTTGATGGAAGATGCTGCCACGGCGGAAATTTCCCGCACCCAGTTGTGGCAATGGATGCGCTACGGCGCGAAACTCGACGACGGCCGCGTCATCACTCCCGCGCTTTACGATGAATTGCTGCCGCAAGTGATGACCAAGATTGAAGAGGAAATCGGCGCCGAGCGCTTTGCCAGCGGCCACTACCGCGAGGCCGCCGACCTCTTCACCAAGATGTCCAAGAGCGCTGACTACGAGGAATTCCTCACCGTGCCAGCCTACGAACTGATCGATTAATCGCGGATTCTTTTGACGAAACCGTCACGCCTGCGCTCCTCTCCGCGGTTGCCGAACGTTGCTTCAAGGGTATTGTCTAAAGAAGGACTCCCCGCGCCTACTTCCCCGTAACGAGTATGAAAAACAAGCGTCTCTTCTTTGCTCTCGCCGCCTTCCTAATTCTCGCCGGGGCCATAGTTTTTTTAACACTGGGGATCACGGGAGAAAATGAATCCTCCCCCGAGAGCTCCTCTACCGCAGTTGAAGCCAGCGACCTCGCTTCATCCGATCCCTCTACGCGGGCATCGATCTCCGGTGGCGCAGGTCCTGCAGCAATTGCTGGCAAAGGTCCCCGGGTCGCAAGCTCCACATCGCCGGCGCGTCCGGTTCGGGCGTTGGACAAAAGGTCGGAGAAGCTCGCCGCAAAAGCGTCAAGCGTCACCGGAAGGCAAACCGACGCGGATTACGCTGTCGTGGACGGTGGTATCCCGAAGAATTTCGTCCTCGCTTTGGATGAAATTTGGGTGACCGATGCGGATGGTAAAGGGCGCGCGGTTTCGGTGGACGCGGCATCTCCGGAACAACTCGAGCAACTTGTCGTGGCATCCTCCGCCTCCGGCCAGCCCGCGCAGGCTGTGCTTTATGAGGAAGGTGTCGAGCGGAACGAGTTCACCCGTCGCGTCGTCTCGTCTTTGGTCACAGTTCAGCTTGCGGAAGGCTCCGAACCGGCGGAGATCGCGCAACGGGCCGGCGCCTCTTCCTTCGAACTTCCCGAGTACGCTCCGGGTTTTGCCGTTTTGCAGACGGGGCCCGGACTTTCCTCGCTGCGTGCCGCGGAGCAGCTTGTCGGTCAGCCCGGAGTTCTGCTGGCTGAAGCGCAACTGGGACGTCAACAGTCCAAACGTGCCATGCCGAATGATACTTTAATCAACCAGCAATGGCATCTGAAGTTCAACAACCAGTCCGGAGCTGTCGCCGGGACAGATCTCAATATCGAAACCGCGTGGGCTTACCCGACTGCCGGGGCGGGCCTACGCGGCCGTGGCGTGCGCATCGGCATTGTTGATGATGGGGTGCAGACTTCTCACCCCGATTTTGCCGGTAATATTGATACAGCCAACGACTACGATTGGAACGACTCCAGTCCCAATGATCCCAGTCCCGGCCTCGGCGATGACCATGGCACGGCTTGCGCCGGCGACGCCGCGGCGCGTGGCAACAACAACCTTGGAGTTAGCGGCTCTGCGCCCGAGGCAACGATCGTTGGCCTGCGGCTCATCGCCAACACGACCACCGACCAGCAGGAGGCAGATGCCATGAATTACCTCCCGCAGCTTATCCAGATCAAAAGCAACAGCTGGGGCCCGAGTGACACCGGGACCATCCTCGAAGCCCCCGGTCCGCTGACCAGAGCCGCTTTCAAAAACGCAGCGGAGACCGGGCGCGGCGGGAAAGGGACGATCTTCATGTGGGCCGGCGGTAACGGTCTTGATGCCAACGACAATTCGAACTATGACGGCTACGCCAATTCGATCCACACCATCGCGGTCGGCGCCTTCGACAGCCAGTCGCGCCAAGCATGGTATAGCGAACCCGGCGCGAATCTCGTGATTGTCTCGCCTTCCAGCGGAAGCAGCCCTGCTCTGGGTAAAACCACCACGGACCGCACCGGGGCCAACGGTTACGTGGCCGGCGACTACGAGAGTGATTTCGGGGGCACTTCCTCGGCCACGCCCACGTCTGCTGGCGTTGTCGCGCTCATGCTCGAGGCGAATCCCAACCTCGGTTGGCGCGATGTGCTGGACATCCTCATGAGTTCGGCCAAGAAAGTTAACCCGGGCGACACGGATTGGAAAACGCCCGTTGCCCCGGCCAATATCAATCATAACCACAAATTCGGCGCCGGCCTTGTTGACGCAACGGCCGCCGTCAACCTTGCAACGGGATGGACAAATCTCTCGGCTCAACTCAAGCGCACGGTTACCCAGACCGGTCTCAGCGTCGCTATTCCCAACCAGAACACCACGGGCATCACGCGTGAGTTTGTTGTCCCGGCTCAGGACAACCTGCGGGTGGAACATGTGACCGTGACGGTGAGCATCAACCACACCGCGCGCGGCAATCTGAAGGTCACGCTCACTTCGCCCTCTGGAACGATCAGCCGTTTGGCTGAAGTTCGCAGCGACTCCGGCGACAATTACTCGGGATGGACTTTCATGACCGTGCGCAACTGGGGCGAAAACGCGGCTGGGACTTGGCGGCTGAAAGTCACGGACGAGAGCGGGACGAGCAATACCACCGGCGGAACGCTCACCTCGGCCACCATGGAGGTTTACGGATCCTCAACCACGCCGGTCAACCCGCCGCCGGTCGTCACCCTGACATCACCGTCCGGCGATCTCGTTGTTTCGCCGGGCGCTTCGGTTGATTTGGCTGCCACCGCCACCGACAGCACGGCGGCCGGCGCCACGGGTTCCGTGACCAGCGTGGAGTTCCTCGCCAATGGCACGGTGATCTTTACCGACACAACCGCTCCTTATGTTTTTCCGTGGCTTCCCGCCATCGGCACTTACACGGTGGCCGCGCGTGCGACCGACAGCGAGGGCGCAAGCTCGACCAGCGCTTCGGTGACGGTCGAAGTCCGCAACCAAGCTCCGACTGTCTCCTCGGCGCAAATCTCACCCTCTGTCGATGCCTACAGCGATGCTCCGCTGCAGGTTGGCGGCGTGGTGGCCAACGATCCCGAAGGCTCGCCGGTCACCTTTTCCTACCAGTGGCAGTCGAGCCTTAACGGCACGGTGTGGACGGATGCCGGTGGCACGTCCTCCACGCTTGCGGCAAGTCCGGCCAACGCGGCGAAGCTCTGGCGTTGCGCGGTTCGCGCCAGCGACGGCAACGCCGCCAGCGAACCATTCTTCACCCCGCCAGTCAGCGTCGGGAACCGTCCGCTCAGCGCTGGAACCCTCGGTTCATCCTACTCGTTCCAACCAGCGATCTATGTGCCCGCAGTGAGCACGACCTTCACGCGACCGGTGATCATCAACGAATTCAGCCAAGGTCCGAGTGGGACATCGGAATGGATCGAGCTGTTGACTCTCCAGCAGACAAGCCTTGCTTACTACGATCTATCGGACTCCAGCACAGGATTCCTGCTCTTTCAGGATGATCCGGTTTGGGACGATATTCCTGCTGGCACGGTCATCATTGTGTACAAAGGAGCAAGCAAAGACCTGCTTCTGCCCGCCGAGGATACGAATCCCCTTGATGACGGGCGCATGGTTCTTTCTTCGGCGAATGCGACCTACTTTGACCAAACAACGTCGTGGCCCGCTTTGGGAAACAGTGGCGATGCGATTTTTGTCAACGACGCAGACGGTGTCACAGTCGCTCAAGTTGCCTACGGCAACAATTCAACGGCGACGCCCAACATTGGTGCGGTGAGTTCGGGGCGCGCTGCGTATTACATCGGCGACACGGAAGACGGAATTACGTCGTCCGCCAATTGGTTTGTCACCACAGCCTCAACGGCGCGAGGTGTGCGTGCTTCGACTAAGTTGGCAAGCCTGCCCTTGGCATTCGGGGGTCCGTGGGGGACCTTGCCGTTGGGTTTCACGGGGAGCGGCCTGGGAAGTCCTTACACTACTGACTTGGGAGGCGACACAGGCGGCAGTTCCGCCAAGTTCGACACCACGGGCGATAGTCTCACTATTCAATTTTCTGCGGCACCCGGTGCGCTGAGTTATAATTTGCGTGCGAACCCAAGTCCTGGGATCGCCCCGCAGGGGACGTTCCTCGTGCAGAATTCGGCGGATGGGGCGAGTTTCACAACCCATCGCACCATCATCGACAAAAACAACACGGATACCCCTTACACCGACACATTACCGTCGACTTCTCGCTACGTGCGTTTCCTCTATCAGACCAAAACATCCGGTAACATCCAGTTGGACAAAGTTGCCTTGGCCGCAGGATCAGGGGCACAAGCGCTCGTGGTGAGCGCAGCTCCTGCTGTCTTTAGCGAGAACTCGGGTCCCAGTGCTTCCATCGGCTCTGTGAACGTCTCCTCTCCGGCGCCGACCGACCTCGTCGTGGGCCTCGCATCGTCAAACACCAACGCGGCCAGTGTGCCGGCCAGTGTCACAATTCCGGCGGGACAGACCAGCGCTTCGTTTTCCATCTCTGCAGTGGACAACGCTTTGTCCGACGGCACCAAAACAGTGACGATCACTGCGACAGCCAGCGGCTACGTAAGTGGAACAGTGCAACTGACGGTCACTGACGATGAGGCGTCATTCAACGGCGTGACGCCGGGCAAGGGGAACAACCCGGCCAACAGTGCGTTCGTGGCCAACTTGCGCGCCGGCACTTTCGGCCAAGGCAACCTCTATCGCACGGGAGCAGGGAATCAGATGCCGCTAGGTTTGGCGCTCGACTCCGCTACCGGTTTGCTCACTGGAACACCGACGCAGGCGGGCACATACAATATTGTCCTCGAGAGCTACAACGCGCTCGGCGAGACTGCTACGCAATCGTTCCAGTTGACGATTTCCTCCGGATCAACCGGCTTTGCCGCATGGATTGCGGGCTATTCTGGATTGTTGGACTCAACAGCGATGGGCGACTCGGACAATGACCTTATTCCCAACATCGCGGAATATTTCATGAATCTGAATCCCGGTGCGGCTGATGCTGCAGATGCGATGAGGGTCGTTTACACCAACAGCAACGCCATTCATCTCGATTACCGCCGGAGCACGACGGCCACGGGAATCACCAGCTGGGTGAAGTGGAAAAGCGAACTCGCCGCCCCTGATGCTTGGTCGACGAATAATGTTTCCGATGTCCTGCTGAGCAACGGAACCGGCTTCGAATGGCGCCGTGCCTCGGTTCCGGTTCAGCAAGGGGAGATGTCCAAGTTCCTGCGTCTAGAAGTTCAGCAGCGGTAAAGTGTAGCGGCGCTCTGCGAGCGTCGGATGTTTGCCTCGATCGGTGCTGCGGCGCTCACAGACCGCCGCTACAAATCGGGGAAAAGGCTACGCCGTCCAGAGAATGCCCGAGGATTCGATGCGCAGAGTGGCGGGGAGGAGTTTGAGGCGGACGGTTTCCGCGCTGCGCAGGGCGGAATCGGCCGGCGAGGGGAGTGACGCGATTTGTTCTTCGAGTTCGCGCTCGAGTTCGGCGGCGTCGGTTTCGGCTGCGGTGAGTTTTTCCTGCGCGGCGCTGACATCGGACGATTCTTTCATCGCGCGCGTGGCGCCGCGGGCTGCGGTGCTGGCGCGGCTCATGTGACCCAACTTCGAACGGCCTTTGCCGAGGAAAGCGCCGAGGAGTGTGCTGCCCATGCTGATCGCGGTTTGCATCTGCGCGGAGCGTGCCTGGGCCTGCTGCTGCGCGACGGCTTCCTGCGCGCGCGCCACCTTCTGCGCGGCGGCACGGGTCTTGGCCGAATATTTTTCGCGCAGTTTGCGCACGGCTTCGTCGCGTTGTTCGCGTCCGGCCTGTTCGAGACGCAGACGAAATTCGTTTTCGTCTTGGAAGGGCGCGCCGGTGACTTGTCCGGATTTTTGCACGCTGACCTCGAGAGTTTCCCCGAGATTCCGACGTGCTTCCAATTGCCACGTTGATTGCGCCGCGGCTTTGAGCAATTCGGGATTCGTTGCCGCGTAGTGCGGTCCGCCGTGCGGGACAGGTGGGGTGGCATCATCGACCGCACCGGCCACGATGGCATTTTTCCACATCGGTTTGCCATCCGCCCCGAGGGGAACGCTGACCAAAAATTCACAGGAACATTCCGCGGCCGGACGCTTGCAGGCGAAGCTGCCGCGTGCCCGCAATCCGAGCGATGGGACGAGCGTGCCCGCATTTCCATCGACTACCAACTGCCAGACACCGGGCTCGGCCGTCGGCGGGGCGGGGGTTGTTGCCCCGGAAGAAAGTGTTTCGGTAGAAGCCGGTGTTTCGGCGGAAGATGGTGGTGTTGCTTTCGCCGACGGACGCACCACGCCCTGCATGAGCACGCGGATTTGTTCGCGGGTGAGGGGGCCGCGCAGATAGCTCATGGTCCAGCGCGTGGTGAAGGTGATGGGCGCGGGGAGGTGGACGCTGTTGAGGAGGAAGATGCGTTTGCCCAGCGCGTTGAGGCGATCCATCAGCGCGGCGCGATCGGCCCCGCGCCCGGCGCTGGCGCTTTCCAGTCCCTCGAGCACGCGCTGTTTGTCCCGATCGGTCTGCAATCTTCCGATGAACCACGTCCCGCAGTTGGCCAATGCTTTGTAATCGAGGTCGGCCGGGTTTTGCGTGGCGACGAGGATGCCGAGACCGAAGGCGCGGGCCTGCTTGAGGAGGAGAAGCAACGGGCCTTTGGAAGGCGGATTGGCAATGGGCGGGAGGTAGCCGAAAATTTCGTCGATGTAGAGAATGGCGCGCAGCGACGGAGTTCCCGGTTGGCGGCGCATCCAGGCGATGACTTCCTCGAGCAAGGTGGTGACGAAGAACATGCGCTCGGCGTCGGAGAGATGCGCGATGCTGAGCACGGCGAGGCGCGGTTTGCCTTCGGGCGTGTGCAGGAGCCTGGCGATGTCGAGCGGTTCGCCCTCGCGCCACGTGGCGAAACCGGGCGAGGCGAGAAGGTTATTCAGCGCCATGACCAATTCCATGCGCTGCTTGGGCGGATAAAATTCGTCGAGGGGAAGGACGCCGATTTTGTCGAACGGAGGATTTTGCACCGCGGCGATGAGACCGGCGAGGTCGGGCGATTCGCCTTTTTTCCACGCGGCGGTCAGGATGGCCGAGAGCAGGCTGAACTCGCGGCTCTTCAGCGGGTCCGCATCGATGCCGAGCAATCCGAGCAATCCGGCGGTCGTGCTTTGCACGCGTTCGGCGAGAAGTTCGGCATCCTCGGCCACGGTGAGATCGGGCGCGGCGAAGGAACGCAGGATGGAGAGGGGAATACCCGCGTTGCTGCCCGGCGTGTAGATAGCGATGTCCGCTTTCTCGCGCAGCGCGGCGATGCGTTCGGGATCCTGTCCCCATTCGGCGAGACCGTTTTTCCATTTGTCCGCTTCGGTCTGGGCAAATTCCTCCATGGAAACGCCGGCTTTGCGCGCGTCCTCTTCATTGACCCAAGGGGCAAAGTCCTCGCCGCGCATTTGCGGGAAAGTGAGGAGCAGATTGCCGAGGTCGCCTTTGGGATCGACGATGAGCGCGGGAACTCCGTCCATCGCGGCCTCCTCGAGCAGGGCGAGGCAAAGGCCGGTTTTTCCGCTCCCGGTCATGCCAACGCAAACCCCGTGCGTCGTCAGGTTGCTCGAATCGTAAAGGAGGAGGTCGTCGGTCGGTTTGTTGTCCGGGCCAACCTCGCGTCCGAGGTAAAACTGGCCGAGCTTTTCGTAAACTTCGGGGGTCATGGGCGAACTGGAGAAAAGCGGAAAGGGGAAACGCTGAAAAGCGGAAAGGGGAACTGCGGAGCAAACCGGCCGCGGATTAACACGGATAAGCACGGATCATCGGCCGCCGGCTGACACCGGCGGCCGATAGAGTTGCAAAGACCGGCACTCGGGTTGGCTACAGCCGAGTTCTGGCGAAACAGACGGTGCGAGGAACAAAGTCGTCGGTTGGCAGTCGTAAGGCGTCAGCAACTTTCACTGAGCCGAGTCTGCGAGACGGGCCTTAGCCAAAACCGTCAACTGAACACTGAAAACTCCGCGTCGCTAAGACGCGGCCGCTTTGGTTCTTGATAAGCCATTGTTTGCAGGTTTAGCAAAGCGTCATGGAAACAGCGATCGCCGCAGCCGCGATCGGCATGTTGTTGCTGGGTGCCGTGATCTTGGGGATCCGCCGCTGGCGAGCCGGCGCGGCGGAGAAAGTTTCGTTTGCTGCAGCCGGTCCCGTGCTCAACGCGAAAGAGCGGCATTTTTTGGAGACCGCGCGGCAAGCTCTTGCTCCGGAATTCGAAGTGCTGGCCAAAGTGAGTCTGGCCGATGTGGTCCGCCCTTCGCCCACTTCGTCCGCATTGCTTCGCAATAAAGCGCTGCAACGTCTGCGCAAAGAGCACGTCGATTTCGTTCTTTGCCGGCCCGACAACGGCCAAGTTCTTGGGGTGATCGATTTGGACAGCACCGATCCGGGGCACCATGAAGACCGCGAATTTTTCGATGCGGCGCTCGATGCGGCCGGGCTTCCCATCTTGCGTCTCGAGGCCAAGGCGCAATACGACGCGCAGGTCCTGAAGCAGCAGACGCTGGCCACATTTCGTCCTCCGCGCATCGCGGACGGATCTTCGCGGGCGGCGACCCCTGGGGCGAAAGTCCGCGCCATGGTGCGGCGTGGCACGGTGTGGCTGCGCGTCGAGGGCAACGGCACGTTCCAGAACAGCGCCCTGCTCCGCGTGTATACCGAGCAGATGCTCGAGGAGGGCCATCGGTCGTTCGCTTTCGATCTTCACGAATGCGAAATGATGGACTCCACGTTTCTCGGCACGCTGACGGGTCTGGCACTGCGCTTGCAGGAGGATCCGCGCGGCCGGGTGGGCTTTGCGCGGGTCAATGCCAAGGTGGAGTCGCTCTTTGGTCGCTACGGGCTCGAGCGCGTTCTGGCGTTCCAAGGTTTCGAGGCCGCGCCACCCGCTCCCGACGAGATGGAGGAACTGGATCTTTCGACCACGCGGGAATTCAAGCGCAGCACATTGGTCGAAGCGCACGAGGCGCTGGCCGAATCGTCGCCCGAAAACGAAGAGCGCTTCCGCGAGGTGGTCGATTTTCTCAAGCGGAAGGAGCCGGAGTAGCCGCGCTCGCGCGGCGTCGTCAGTAGACAGTTTGCAGTGGGCAGCAAGAAGAGCTGACGACCGCCGACTGCCTACTGACGACTCGGCCTTTTGCGCTCCCATGACGCAAGGTCATGGGCGGCGCCTGGCCTGTGAATAACCTTGTGAATAATCGGTTTGCCTTTGCGGTTTTTTTCCTCTGTAGTTTCAGAGTCATCGATCTTCTGGAGCCTCCCCGAGCTCTGATTCCAGAGTGAAGAAACATTTCCAGCACCTTCAAGCGCTCTTGGGGGCCCGGCGAGGTCTAGCCCCGCGGGGAGCATCGTCCCGGGGTTTTGGGGTTTGCGCGATCGTTGCCATGGCCGCCGCTGCCCTCGTCTCCGCCCAGTCGCCCAATGAGCCCGCTTTGCCCGAGGCGGTTCCCCCGTCTCCCGC
>Ga0208048_1000487_pt1 | contig 21430 bp, 21 predicted proteins | sample Malawi_45m_30L_FD_184163 | JGI IMG/M metagenome (GOLD analysis project Ga0208048, IMG submission 184163) | Freshwater microbial communities from Lake Malawi, Central Region, Malawi to study Microbial Dark Matter (Phase II) - Malawi_45m_30L... | ecosystem: Environmental > Aquatic > Freshwater >...
GGAAAGGCTGTGCCGACGAACGGGCAAGCCCGAGATTGCTTCGCTGGAAAAAAGCGGCAAAGATACTATTGATCGGGATTTTTCGCAACGCACCAATCATTTGGCGGATTTCCGGCACGCTGTCGCTGGTCGGCGCCGAAAGCGGCAAGCCAAAACAGTAAAATGCGGAGCTTTTCAGGGTCAATATGTCATCAATTTGGAAACCCTCGGTCACGGTAGCTGCCATCATCGAGCGTGATCAGCGATTTTTGCTGGTGGAAGAGCAAACTGTGGACGGCATCAAGTTCAATCAGCCTGCGGGTCATCTCGACCCCGGGGAGTCCTTGATGGCTGCGGCCGCACGGGAGGCGCTCGAGGAAACGGCGCATGAATTTGTGCCGAGCGAACTGGTTGGCGTATACCTGTCGCGTTACCAGTCCAGCCGCATGCCCGAAGACGTCACCTATTTACGCTTTGCGTTTACCGGCCACCTAGGTGGTTTGCATGATCGTCCGTTAGACGAAGGCATTCTGCGTACTGTGTGGATGTCGCACGAGGAGATCATCGCCACCCAACACAGGCATCGTAGTCCTCTGGTACTGAAATGCGTCGAGGACTTCCTTGCCGGGCAGCGCTTCCCGCTGTCGGTCATCCACACGCACCCCAGTGTTCAAGTCGCCGCCAATGAGTAAACCGCGCGTGGTCCTGGGAATGTCGGGGGGTGTTGATTCCTCGGTCGCCGCATGGCTGCTGAAGCAGCAAGGCTATGAAGTGATTGGCCTGTTCATGAAAAACTGGGAAGACGATGACGATGACGAGTACTGCTCGACCCGGCAAGACTGGATTGATGCCGTCAGCGTGGCAGATGTCGTTGGTGTTGACATTGAGGCAGTGAACTTCGCCAGCGAGTACAAAGATCGCGTGTTTGCCGAGTTTCTGCGCGAGTACGAAGCGGGACGCACACCCAACCCTGACGTGTTGTGCAACGCCGAAATCAAATTCAAAGCGTTTCTCGATCATGCCTTGCAGCTTGGCGCCGACCATATCGCGACAGGTCATTACGCGCGGGTGCGCGAGCGAGGCGGCCAGTTTGAGCTGATGAAGGCGGTCGACGCCAGCAAAGACCAGAGCTACTTCTTGCATCGGTTGACCCAGTCGCAGCTGTCACGCACGCTATTCCCGCTGGGTGAGCTGCACAAGTCCAAGATACGCAGCATCGCAGATGAGCTAAAGCTTCCGAATGCGCGCAAAAAAGATTCCACCGGCATCTGCTTTATCGGCGAGCGGCCGTTTCGCGCCTTCCTTAACCGCTACCTTTCTTTCAAGCCGGGGCCAATGAAAACGCCAGAAGGCGATGTCGTCGGCGAGCACGTCGGCTTGTCGTTTTACACACTCGGCCAGCGCAAAGGCATCGGTTTGGGTGGGCAACGCGCGCATCGCGATGACGATGGCAAGCACGCGCCATGGTACGTGGCACGCAAAGTTGTCGAAACCAACACCTTGGTGGTTGTGCAAGGCCATGACCATCCCTGGCTGTTGTCGTGTGATGTGATCGCGGGGCAGATGAGCTGGGTGGCTGGCACCCCGCCCGCGGAGCATTTGCTGCATGCCAAAACGCGCTACCGGCAAGCCGACGCCTCTTGCGCGCTAAGCGCCGATGGCGGCAATCAGGCCCGTTTGAAGTTTGAGCAAGCGCAATGGGCGGTCACGCCCGGCCAATCCGCCGTGCTGTACCAAGGTGACATTTGCTTGGGAGGCGGCATCATCGAGCAGGCTGTGGCCAGCTGAGGCCGCCGAGACCCTCAAACGCACGCTCTTGCTACTGAAACAGCAATCACCGTGTCTTAAGCGCGGCACCGCCGCCGGGCGACAGCACAACCACACCAAATAATGCTTGCGCTCTCCCGCAGATTCGCCGATAATCTAAACGCGAATCGTTCTCATTTAAATTTAACAACTTTGCGATGCCCGCTTCGGGCATAACAGCACAGTGGTTATGCGGAGGGGCGTCACCATGATTGTTTGCGTCTGCCACAACGTCTCCGATAAGGCGATACGTCGTGCGCTCGATAACGGCGCAAAATCCATGGACGATATCCGACAGCAGCTAAATGTAGGCACCTGCTGCGGCAAGTGCAATGAGTTCGCCAGCACATTAGTACGCGCCCATATCGAAGACGGTCATTGCACCGAGGTGCGTAGAGTCATCCCGGCTTGAACAACACATTCGCCTCGCGTATCAATATCGATGCGTGCATGCGAATGAGGATGATTCCTACTAACAAAATGCATCAATCTGGATCACAAAATTCCCTTGCTGGGTTAACATCGCGCATCTTAATTTTCAATGCGCGAGGCATCTATGAAGGGCGACCCCAACGTTATCAAGCTACTGAACGATCAGTTGACGAACGAGCTCACTGCAATCAATCAGTATTTTCTTCACTCGCGCATGTATCGGCACTGGGGATTCGAGAAGCTCGGCAAGAAGGAGTACGAAGAATCTATCGGCGAGATGAAGCATGCCGACAAACTGATCGAGCGCGTTCTGATGCTGGATGGTTTGCCGAACTTGCAGGCGCTACACAAACTGATGATCGGCGAGAACGTCCCCGAGATTCTGAATTGTGATCTGCAACTTGAGTTGGTCTCGCAAAAAACACTGAAAGAAGGCATTGCGGTATGCGAACAAGCGCGAGACTATGTTTCGCGCGAGCTGTTCGAGATGATCCTCGACGACACCGAAGAGCATATCGATTGGCTGGAAACGCAAATCGAGCTGATCGAGCAGGTGGGTCTGCAGAACTACCTGCAATCGCAAATGGCTGACGCCTGATTTCACCGCATCGACAACAATCCGTAAAACAAAAAGGAGCCCGCCGGGCTCCTTTTCTTTTTAAAGCGCAAGCAATCAGGCGATAGGGATCGTTTCTTTGAACGAGGGCCGCTCGGATAATTTGTCAAACAGCCGCGCCAAGTTCGGATGCTCACCACGCCAATCAATTTCCGGAAAACGAAACGCTATCCATCCTAGGGTGCATCCAGTGGCAACGTCGGCGAGTGAGAACTGCTTACCCGCACAAAACGGATGATCGCCCAGCGCTAGTGCCATCGCGCGGGTACCATGCCGCACCTTATCGAGCTGACGCTGAACCCACGCCTCGCTCTGCTGCGCAGGAGACCGTTGTATGCGCTCAAGGCGCGCAAGAATTCCTGCATCCGCCACACCATCTGCAAGCGCCTCCCATACTTTGATGCTGGCGCGCTCACGTCCGGCCACCGGAATCAGCTTCCCGACGGGTGACATGGTGTCGAGGTACTCAACAATCACACGCGAGTCAAACATCGCACCACCATCTTCCATCACGAGGCAAGGCACTTTGCCAAGTGGATTGGATTGGAAAATCGTCGTATCGGCTGACCAGACGTCTTCCAGCACGAATTCATAGTCGAGCTTTTTTTCCAACATCACAACGCGCACTTTGCGCACGTAAGGACTCGCCAGCGAACCAATCAGTTTCATCGCGGATATCACTCAAGGAACGAGCAAAAATTATATCATTGGCAAAATTTTCGGCGACGACCAGAGTGATAGAATCGCCCGCGACCTTAACCCCGCCTGGCCCAAGCAGCCGTCCCACCCGATGCCACTCACCGAACTATCCGCCCTGTCACCTCTTGACGGGCGTTATGCCAGTAAAACCGATGCACTACGGCCGCTCCTGTCCGAAGCCGGTTTCATGCACCATCGAGTAAAGGTCGAGATCGCCTGGCTGCTTGCGCTGTCTGAGGCAGGCTTGGATGAGTTGAAGCCATTCAGTGCAGAATCTCAAGCACTTCTGCGAAAACTCGCTGCTGAGTTTACTGAACAGGACGCAGCACGCATCAAGGCAATCGAAGCCACCACCAACCATGACGTAAAGGCGGTGGAGTACTGGCTCAAAGAGAAAGTGCAAGGGCACCCTGAGCTGGTCGCCGCATCGGAGTTCATCCACTTCGCCTGCACCTCGGAAGATATCAACAATACCTCGCACGGCATGATGCTGCTCACAGCGCGTGACTCGGTATTGCTGCCGGCACTGGAGAAATTGTTGAGTCGTCTGAGCGAGATCGCTCATCAACACGCTGACATGCCGATGATGTCGCGCACTCACGGCCAACCGGCAAGCCCAACCACCATGGGCAAAGAAATCGCCAATGTCGTCGCGCGCCTGCATCGCGCACAGCGAGCGATCGCGGCTATCGAGATACTGGGCAAGATGAATGGTGCCGTCGGTAACTACAACGCGCATCTGTCTGCCTACCCCAATATCGACTGGCCAGCGTTGTCACGCGACGTGGTCGAGCAACGGCTTGGTTTGACGTTCAACCCGTACACCATACAAATCGAGCCGCACGACTACATCGCAGAATTATTTGATGCGATCGCGCGGACCAATACCATCCTGATCGATCTCTGCCGTGACGTGTGGGGTTATATCTCGTTGGGTTTTTTCAAGCAAAAAACCAAGGCAGGAGAAATTGGCTCATCCACTATGCCGCATAAAGTGAACCCGATTGACTTCGAAAATGCCGAGGGGAATTTGGGCATGGCGAATGCAGTACTCAGGCACATGGCTGAGAAGCTGCCGATTTCTCGCTGGCAGCGTGATCTAACGGATTCGACTGTCCTCAGAAATATCGGGGTCGCGTTCGGGTACACCCTGCTGGCCTATGACAGCTGCTTGCGCGGCTTGAATAAACTCGAAGCCAATCCGGCACGCATGGCGGAAGACCTGGATCAAAACTGGGAAGTGCTCGCCGAGCCGGTACAAACCGTTATGCGGCGCTACGGTATCGAGAATCCGTACGAGCAACTGAAAGAACTCACGCGCGGCAAAGGCATCTCGCAAGCAGCGCTGCAGGAATTCATTCAGGGGCTCGCTATCCCTCAAGACGCCAAGGACAGACTGCTGGCGATGACACCGGCGACTTACATTGGGCTCGCGGCGCAATTGGCGAAAGATGTTTGAGAACGCCAGCGACGTTTTTGAATAGCTTCAAACAACAGCGCCGTCTGTGTCGTCTTTAGCCTTCACCGGCTTCAGCAAATCTTCCCGCTTCACACCCAGCCACATCGCCACTGCAGCAGCCACGAAGACTGACGAGTAGATACCGAACAGGATACCGATCGTGAGCGCCAGCGCGAAGTAGTGCAGGGTTGGGCCACCGAAGATCAGCATCGACAGCACCATCAACTGCGTTGATCCGTGCGTAATGACGGTACGCGAGATCGTGCTGGTGATGGCGTGATTCAGCACCTCGGGTGTATTCAGCTTGCCGAAGCGGCGATCACGGAAAGTTTCGCGTACCCGATCAAATACCACCACCGATTCATTCACCGAGTAACCAAGCACAGCGAGTACCGCAGCCAGTACGGTGAGGGAAAACTCCCATTGGAAGAAAGCAAAAAATCCCAGGATGATGATCACGTCATGCAGGTTGGCGATAATCGCGGCAACGGCGAACTTCCACTCGAAACGAAACGCGAGATAGATCATGATGCCGACTACGACAAAGGCGAGTGCGGTCAGTCCATCGTGGGCCAGCTCTTCGCCCACCTGCGGCCCTACAAACTCCACGCGCTGCAAGGTCACCGACGCATCTGCTGCTTTCAGGGCCTCGATTACCTTGGTGCTCACCTGCGCCGAACTTGCGCCACCCTGCAAGGGCAGACGGATCAGCACATCTTGCGCAGTACCGAAGCTTTGCACCTGATTGTCTGTGTAACCTAGTCCGGTCACGGTTTTGCGAATCGCTTCCAGGTCGGCGGGTTTAGTGTAGGCCACCTCCATCACCGTACCGCCTGTGAATTCGATCGAGAGATGCAAGCCCTTCGCTAGCAGAAAAAATACCGCTGCTGCAAATGTCAGCGCCGATATCACGTTGAATACCAGCGCATGCCGCATGAAGGGGATGTCGCGCTTAATCCGGAAAAATTCCATAGTGGTCTCCTAGGTCACGGCGAATTATTCGCTCGGCTTCCAGACTTGTCCGATCGAGATACTGGTGAGTTTTTTTCGTCTGCCGTACCAGAGATTAGCCAGTGCACGTGCGACCACCACTGCTGAGAACATTGAAGTCAGAATACCGAGGCAGTGCACAACAGCGAAACCACGAATTGGCCCGGACCCGAAAATCAGTAGCGCGAGTCCGGCGATGAGTGTGGTCACGTTCGAATCAAGGATGGTGGCCCAGGCACGCTCGAAGCCCGCTGCGATAGATGCCTGTGGACTGTTACCGTTGCGTAGCTCTTCGCGAATACGCTCGTTGATGAGGACGTTGGCATCAATCGCCATACCCAGTGTTAGCGCAATCGCCGCGATACCCGGCAAGGTCAGCGTTGCCTGCAGCAGCGAAAGCAATGCGATTAGCAGCATCACGTTGACCGCAAGCGCAAACATACTGAAGGCGCCAAAAATCAGGTAATACAGCATCATGAATACGGCGATGGCGGCGAAGCCGTACAGCGTTGAGTTAAATCCCTTGGCGATATTTTCAGCACCGAGTTGCGGGCCAATGGTGCGCTCTTCGATAATTTCCATGGGCGCAGCCAGCGAGCCTGCTCGCAACAGCAGCGCCAAGTCACTTGCTGCCGCCGGTGACTCCATACCGGTAATCTGAAAGCGCGAACCGAGTTCATCGCGAATGCTCGCGACGGTAAGCACCTCGCCCTTGCCTTTCTCGAACAGCACGATAGCCATCAGCTTGCCGATCTTGTTGCGAGTGGCTTCACGCATTTTGCGACCGCCATCGCCATTTAAGTCGATACCCACCGCTGCCTGCTGGTTCTGATCGAACGCTGCACCAGCATTGGAAATATATTCACCGGTAATCACCGGGTCTTTGTACAGCACGACCGGCGCGCCCTTACCCACCTTGAACAACTCGGAACCGGGTGATATTGCAGCGCCATCCTCAGTGCCGCGCTGCACTGATTCATCGACCATTCTTACTTCCAGCGTCGCGGTACGGCCAATGATGTCTTTGGCACGCGAGACATCTTGCACGCCGGGTAACTGCACCACGATACGGTCAGCGCCTTGGCGCTGAATGACAGGTTCAGCAACGCCGAGTTCATTCACACGCTTCGACAAGGTAGAAATGTTTTGCTGCACCGCCTCTTCCAGCGTTTGCTTCATTGCGGCAGGGCTTAGACGCGCGACCAGCTTCAAGCCTTCGGCATCCTGCTGCTCAAGCAAAGCAAGTTCGGGCATTTGCGCACTGAGCGCGGCATTTGCTGCATCCAGCGTCTCACGATCACGAAAGCGAACCTCAACCACATCACCGAGACGCGATATTCCAGCAAAGCGTAGTTTTTTCTCGACCAGAGTCGCGCGAATCGCGAGTTGGGTTGATTGGATACGCTTGGCAGCGACGGCACGTGTATCGACCTGCATCAAGAAATGCACACCACCCCGCAAATCCAAGCCAAGGTACATGGGCAGCGCGTGCAGCGACTGCAGCCACGCCGGTGTATTCGGCAGTAAATTGAATGCCACCAAATAGGTGGGGTCGGTCGGGTCTTTGTTAAGCGCTTGCTCTAAAACTGTTTTCGCCTTGAACTGCAGATCGGTGCTGGCAAAACGTACGCGCACCGTTCCGTTATTACCCAAGTCTTCGAAAAAAGCGCTCTCGGCACGCACGCCTGCGCCAGCGAGTGCTTGCTGCACTCGGCCGACCGCATCGGGGCCCAACTTGAGCGTTGCTTTTGCGCTGCTGACTTGAACTGCCGGTGACTCGCCGAAGAAGTTAGGAACGGTGTACAGCACGCCCATGGCCAGCACTAGTGCGATCAGCAAATATTTCCAGAGAGGGTAACGGTTCATGGCGAGCCACGTTAAATGAAAAAATCCGGCAACGGGTGCCGGACTGGAAGCACGACTTTGTCTTACAAGGTCTTGATCGTGCCCTTGGGCAGTAGCAGCGTGACCGCCGCTTTTTGCATGATGATCTCGGTGCCTTCAGCAACTTCAATAGTGATGTAGGCATCGCCCACCTTGGTGACACGGCCGACGACGCCGCCCGCGCTCACTACCTCATCGCCTTTGCCCAGCGCGTCGATCATGGCTTTCTGCTCTTTCTGACGCTTCATCTGCGGACGAATCATCAGGAAATACAGCACCACGAACATGAGGATGATCGGCAGCAGGCCAAGCAGACCACCGCCCGCGCCACCCGCGCCGCCCGCTGTCTGTGCATATGCGTCTGAAATGAACATGAATCGCTCCTGCTAGTAAACCCAAGATTTTAACATTGGCCGCTTGCTTGCTGCGCCGGCTCAGCAACCCTGTAACCGGCCCACTCAGCAGGGGAATCAAAGGTAACGGCCGGTGGTGGCTCAAACCACGCCGGGATTAGATACCGCGCGCTCGATCAGCGGTAAATTTTGCCCGGAATGCATGAAACTGGCCGGCGTCAATGCTGGCCCTGATCTCGCGCATCAGCTGCAGGTAATAATGCAAGTTATGCAAGGTGTTGAGCCGCGCACCCAGGATCTCGCCCGCGCGGTGCAGGTGATGCAAGTAAGCCCGCGAAAAATGACGGCAGGTCGCACAGTCGCAGCTCTCGTCAATTGGCAGGTCTTCATCTTTGTAACGCGCGTTACGCAGCTTCAGGTCACCGTAGCGCGTAAATAGCCAGCCGTTGCGCGCATTACGCGTTGGCATCACACAATCGAACATGTCGATACCGTTAGCAACGCCCTCGACCAAATCTTCCGGCGTACCCACGCCCATCAGGTAATGCGGCTTGTGCGCGCGTAGCTTCGGGCCGGTATGCCGAAGAATGCGTTGCATATCCGCTTTAGGCTCACCCACCGACAGACCGCCGATGGCCACCCCGTGAAAATTCATCTGCTCAAGCGCGGCGAGGGATTCATCACGCAACTCTTCAAACATACCGCCCTGAACAATGCCGAATAGCGCGTTGGTATTTCCCTCGCGCTGGAATTCGTCCAGTGAGCGCTTGGCCCACCGCAAAGAAAGCCGCATGGATTGCCCTGCCTGTTCACGCGTCACCGGCTGACCATCAATCTCGTAAGGCGTGCACTCATCGAACTGCATCACAACATCTGCGTTCAGCACATGCTGAATCTGCATGGAGATCTCTGGTGACAAAAACAATCGATCACCATTAATCGGCGAAGAAAACTTCACGCCCTCCTCGGTAATCTTGCGCATCGCGCCCAGAGAAAATACCTGAAAGCCACCAGAATCCGTCAGGATAGGGCGATCCCACGCCATGAAGCGATGCAAGCCATTAAATTTTTTTACGATGTCCAGACCCGGCCGTAACCAGAGATGGAAGGTATTACCCAAAATGATCTGCGCATCGATCTCACGTAACTCATCAGGCGACATTGCCTTGACTGAACCGTAAGTGCCGACCGGCATGAAGATCGGCGTTTCGATCACACCATGGTTCAGCTCAAGACGGCCACGACGCGCATGACCATCCGTCTTCAGGAGAGTGAACTTCACGCGCTTGTCTCCCGCTGCAGCATCATGGCGTCGCCATAACTGAAAAACCGGTAGCGCTGCTCAATCGCATAACGGTAAGCGTGACGAATACGATCAACACCGGCGAACGCCGATACCAGCATCATCAGCGTCGATTTAGGTAAATGGAAATTCGTGATCAGGCGATCGACAGTTTTGAATTGATAGCCAGGCGTGATGAAAAGCTGTGTATCAGAACTGCCTGCGACCAGCTTACCCGTCTGCGAGGCAGATTCAAGCGCGCGCAGACTCGTCGTACCTACCGCAATCACGTTGCGACCATTGCGCTGCGCTGACTCGATCACATCAATAGTCGCCTCTGGCAGGCTATACCACTCGCTATGCATCTGATGCTCAGCCAAATTTTCGGTACGAACCGGTTGAAAAGTCCCCGCGCCCACATGCAAAGTCAGCCAGGTGAGTAGAACACCCTGCTGCTGTAATTGACCCAAGATCGCTTGATCGAAATGCAGGCCGGCAGTCGGCGCGGCTACTGCCCCCGGATGTTTTGCATAGACGGTTTGATAGCGCTGCGCATCGGTCGCATCCGCAGCGTGTTGGATATAGGGTGGTAATGGCAATTGGCCGTAGCGCTCGATTAACTCAATCGCATCCGAGGGAAAATGCAATATAAAAAATTCCCCGCTGCGCTCGCCTACGCTGACATCAAAGCAATCGGCCAGGCGCAAGCGGGTGCCTGGCAAAGGCGACTTGGAGGCGCGCACCTGTGCCAACACGGTTCTGGAATCCAGAACGCGCTCGACCAATACTTCGACCTTGCCACCGCTTTGTTTTACGCCATAAAAACGCGCATTCAGCACCTTGGTGTCGTTGAATACCAGCACATCACCTGCTTGTAAAAAACCGGGTAGCTCACTGAACACATGATCGGTGTACGACGTCTCGCCCACCTTTAGCAAACGCGAGGCGGCGCGCTCGGATAATGGCACCTGCGCGATCAGCTCAGCAGGTAAATCAAAATCGAAGTCGGACAGCGTATGCATGCAAGAGGAAGGGCGTGTCAATGCGAGGACCAAGACGGATGGCGATAACAGGATATGCCAAGCAAGCTAGCAACCAAGAAAGAAAGAAAGCAAGCAAGCAAGCAAATCAGTCAACGTAGACCGGGTGCCTTCAGCGCGATACTGGTAGAGGTCTGGTAAAAGCCGGTATTCTACGCCCCGCGTAAGTCCTGTACCGATGCCTAAACCGAAGAAGCAACCCTCCACCGCGAAGAGCCTGCGGGTTTCCGACCGCTTGGCGCGGCTTGGTTTGTCCAGCGATATCGCTCGCGTGCTTCATCTGCCCATGCGCTATGAGGACGAGACGCAGGTTTTAATGATTGATGATGCCAGCCAAATGCACGGCGCCACTGTGCAGGTTGAAGGCGTCGTGACCGACTGCGACATCCAGTACCGACCGCGCCGGCAGTTGATCGTCAAAATCAAAGACGACAGCGGCATCCTGACCCTGCGCTTTCTGAATTTCTACGGTAGCCAAGTGACGCAAATGGCGGCCGGAAAATACTTACGCGTGCGGGGCGAGATGCGCCATGGTTTTTTCGGCGATGAGATGGTGCATCCGACAGTCAAGGTAGTCGAGCCGGGAGCTCCCTTGCCACAGGCGCTGACGCCGGTATATCCCGCCGGTGAGGGCCTGTCACAAGCGCTGCTCAGAAAAGCCATCAATGACGCCATGTCGCGGATTGACTGGCGCGATACGCTACCCGAATCTGTTCGCAGCTCTCTCCAGCTGATTGCCTTTGAACCGGCGATCCGTTTACTGCATAACCCGGCACCTGATGTCGATGCGTACGCGCTGCTTGAGCGGTCTCACCCGGCTTGGGCACGGGTAAAGTTTGATGAGTTGTTAGCGCAGCAGTTATCCATGAAACGCGCACAAGCCGCGCGCCGCCAACAAGGCGCGCCCGCGCTCTCGGTTGTTGGGCCGTTATCAGCGGCTTTCCTGAAGTCTTTACCGTTCACGCTAACTGACGCACAGCAGCGAGTACTGCAAGAAATTCGCACCGATCTGCAAGCGCACTTCCCTATGCAACGCCTGCTACAAGGCGATGTCGGCAGCGGCAAAACCGTGGTCGCCGCGCTGGCGGCCGCGCAAGCCATTGACAGTGGCTATCAGGCTGCGTTAATGGCACCGACTGAAATCCTCGCAGAGCAGCATTTCAAAAAGATAGAAAGCTGGTTAGCGCCACTCGGCGTGAACATCGCGTGGTTGACCGGAAGTCTGCGTAAACGCGAGAAGGATGAAGCCAAAGCACGTATCGAGTCGGGTGCAGCCACGCTGGTGATTGGTACCCACGCGTTGATTCAGCAAGAGGTCGAGTTTGCACGACTGGGTCTGGTGATCGTCGATGAGCAGCACCGATTCGGTGTGGCACAACGACTCACCTTACGCAACAAGGGTGTCGGCAGCGTACCGCACCAGCTGATGATGTCCGCCACCCCAATCCCACGCACGTTGGCGATGACTTATTTCGCTGACCTTGAGGTCTCCGTCATCGACGCGCTACCGCCCGGCCGCACGCCGGTCGTGACACGGCTGGTGGCGCAAGAACGGCGTGATGAGGTGATACAGCGTGTGCACGCCGCGGCGCTTGAAGGTCGTCAGGTGTACTGGGTCTGCCCACTGATCGAGGAATCCGAGGCGCTGCAACTACAAACTGCAACCGATACGCACGCACTGCTCTCGGCCGCACTACCCGACCTGCGAGTCGGTCTGGTGCATGGACGACTCAAGCCAGCGGAGAAGCAGGCCACGATGGATGCGTTTGCAAAGGGCGAAATCCATGTGCTGGTGGCGACTACCGTGATTGAAGTCGGGGTCGACGTGCCCAACGCCTCGTTGATGGTGATTGAACATGCAGAGCGTTTCGGGCTATCCCAGCTGCATCAGCTACGCGGCCGCGTCGGGCGCGGCGCGGCGGCCAGCGTCTGCCTGCTGCTGTTTCAGGGGCCACTTGGGCCGGTAGCACAACAGCGTCTGACGATCATGCGTGAAAGCAGCGATGGCTTCGAGATTGCCAGACGTGATCTCGAGATCCGCGGACCGGGTGAGTTCCTTGGCGCACGCCAGTCAGGTCAGGCCATGCTGCGCTTTGCGGACCTGGAGAAAGATCAGTGGCTGGTTGAACACGCGCGCGACCTGGCAACGTCGCTACTGGCGCAGCAGCCGGCGGTAGCCGAGGCGCATTTGGCGCGCTGGCTGGGCGCGCGAGAAGATTTTCTGCGTGCCTAAATCATTATTATCTTCAGCACGTTCGTATCCATTTATGCGACACTCATCAGTATGACATTGACTGAACTGAAATACATTGTCGCAGTAGCACGGGAAAAGCATTTCGGTCGCGCTGCCGAGGCCTGCTTCGTGGCCCAGCCGACACTGTCGGTAGCAATCAAGAAACTGGAAGACGAACTGGGCGTGGCTATTTTCGAGCGTGGCAGCTCTGAGGTAACAGTCACGCAGATTGGCACACAAATTATTGCGCAGGCCGAGCATGTGCTTGAGCAAACTTCCTTTATCAAAAATATCGCTAACCAGAACAAGGACCCGCTGGTCGGACCGCTACGTGTAGGCGTGATCTACACCATCGCTCCCTACCTACTACCGCAGCTGGTACCCAAACTGATCGAGCAAGTGCCGCAGATGCCGCTGGTACTTCAAGAAAATTTCACGGTCAAGCTGCTTGAATTACTTCGTTCCGGTGAGCTGGACGCGGCCATCATGGCGCTACCATTCAATGACCAAGGGCTGATGGTACAAGCGCTGTACGACGAACCCTTCATGGTGGCAGTGCCGCGCAATCATCACTGGTGTGAACGCTCGAGTGTCAGCGCAGAGGAATTAAAAAACGAGACCATGCTGATGCTCGGCGCAGGCCACTGCTTCCGCGATCAGGTGCTCGAGGTCTGCCCGGAGATGTCGCGTTACTCGACATCGGGCAGCGGTATCGCCCGTACCTTCGAAGGATCGTCGCTAGAGACCATCCGTCACATGGTGGCGTCTGGCATCGGTATTACCGTGCTTCCGAAGGCATCAGTTCCCTCGAGCATTAGCGCCAAAGATATGCTGCGCTATCTGCCCTTCGATAATCCGCCACCCTCACGTCGTGTCGTCATCGCCTGGCGCAAAAGCTTCACGCGTCAGGGCGCGATTGATGCTGTTCGCCGCACCGTACTCGCTTGTGCGTTGAACGGTGTGACGATGCTACCCGACGCGCATCTCGCTGGGTAATCAGGTCTACGCAATTCTGCGGCGCGCTACACTAGCGTCTATGCACACGCCCCATCCTGCTCTACACAAACTCCAGCTGTACGCGCGGTTAGTCCGTCTTGATAAGCCGATTGGCAGTCTGCTGCTACTGTGGCCGACACTATCTGCCCTATGGCTGGCATCGAACGGGCAACCCGACCCGATGCTACTGATTATTTTCAGCATCGGCACCGTGCTGATGCGGTCAGCTGGCTGCGCTATCAATGATTTTGCCGACCGCGACTTTGACCGTCATGTCAAACGCACTGCCGAGCGGCCGCTAACCTCGGGCCAGATCAGCGCACGCGAGGCAATTGCCGTTGCCGTTCTGCTCGCGTTGGTTTCTTATGCCCTGATATTGCCGCTCAATGTGCTCACCAAACAGCTGTCACTGTTGGCCGTTATTGTTGCAGGCACTTACCCCTATTTCAAACGCTTCTTCGCGCTTCCGCAGGCTTATCTGGGAATTGCCTTCGGTTTCGGGATTCCAATGGCGTACGCCGCAGTACAAGACGCTGTGCCGGCAGAGGCCTGGATACTCCTGATTGCTAATGTGTTTTGGGCATTGGCCTATGACACTGAGTATGCGATGGTCGATCGCGATGATGATGTAGTAATCGGTATCCGAACTTCCGCTATTACTTTCGGACGCTTTGATGTCATCGCAGTGATGCTCTGCTACGGCATTCATTTACTACTGGTCGGGCTGGTTGGATACCACTATCAACTCGGCGCACTGTTCTATCTGGGATTAGTGGTCGCAGCGCTGATTGCTGCTTATCACTACCTGCTGATTCGTGATCGAGATCGACTCCGTTGCTTCGCAGCGTTTCGACACAATAACTGGCTAGGCGCGGCTGTCTTCATCGGTATTGTTCTTGGCTAGCGCGGTAGAGCACCTCTCTGCCACATCAATACAACAGTTGAGACTAATAATTTCGTTGCTGCTTGAGCAGTAGCATGAGCACGCTAGATAATCGCGCGCCGCCATATGGCGTCGGCGCTCTCTCGAAACGCGTGCTTGTTCCATGGACATCTCTGAGCTACTGAGTTTTTCGGTACAAACCAAAGCCTCTGATTTACATCTCTCAGCAGGTCTTCCTCCCATGATTCGGGTGCATGGCGAGGTACGGCGTATTAACGTGCCCCCGATGTCGCACAAGGACGTACACGCTATGGTGTATGAGCTAATGAGCGATAGCTTGCGTCGACGCTATGAAGAGTCGCTCGAGGTTGATTTTTCTTTTGATCTACCCGGTGTGGCGCGATTCCGCGTGAATGCTTTCAACCAAAATCGTGGCGCCGCTGCAGTACTACGTACCATCCCCTCGACGATTTTGTCACTTGAGCAGCTAGGTGCTCCAACTATTTTTGGAGAGCTCGCGCTTAAGCCACGTGGCTTGGTTTTAGTGACCGGACCCACCGGCTCGGGAAAATCAACCACGCTCGCGGCGATGGTCAATCATATTAATGAGAACGAGTATGCTCATATACTCACGATTGAAGACCCTATCGAATTCATTCATCCCCAAAAAAAGGCCTGATCAATCAGCGGGAGGTCGGACCGCATACGCTGTCATTCTCGTCCGCGCTGCACTCAGCGCTACGAGAAGACCCGGATGTTGTTCTGGTTGGTGAGCTTCGAGATCTGGAGACGATACGCCTTGCGTTAACTGCGGCCGAGACAGGTCACTTGGTATTCGGCACGCTTCATACGGTGTCGGCTGCCAAGACAATCGACCGCATCATTGATGTGTTTCCGGGCGAGGAAAAAGAAATGGTTCGGGCCATGTTGTCTGAATCATTGCAAGCAGTGATATCGCAGACGCTACTCAAAACACGCGAGGGTGATGGCCGCGTTGCCGCGCACGAGATCATGCTGGGCACACCTGCAATTCGCAATTTGATTCGTGAAGCAAAAGTAGCGCAAATGTATTCAGCCATTCAAACCGGCGGCTCACTTGGCATGCAAACGCTGGACGCGAACCTGCAGGACTTGGTGAGGCGGCAGCGTATCACCCCAGCGGTTGCGCGTGCTGCGGCAAAGCTGCCGGAAAATTTTTTGGGTTAATTACACACGAACCATGAGCACCGAGCAAGCCTGGCAAAGCGTACAACAGTTACTGGCAACGATGCGGCAGTGTGGCGGCTCCGATATGTTCATTACTGCCGAGTTCTCGCCAGCGATCAAGCAGGATGGAAAAATCATACCGCTCTCGCAGCAAATTATCTCATCGGATCTGAGCCGCGCTCTAGTACTGTCGACCATGACAGAGCGGCAGCGCCAGGAATTTTTAGAGACCAATGAGTGCAACTTTGCTATCAGCATCGACAGCATTGGCCGATTTCGTGTATCTGCCTTTGTTCAGCAGGGCAAGGTGGGCATGGTGGTGCGAACGATCACCACCGAGATTCCAGATCTCGATAAGCTTGGCGTACCAGACCAGCTTAAAGACATCGTGATGCAGAAGCGTGGGCTGATCATCATGGTTGGCGCTACCGGATCAGGCAAGTCCACCACACTCGCTGCGATGATAGGCCATCGTAACCAACATAGCCACGGCCATATCATCACGATCGAAGACCCGGTCGAATTTGTTCATCCACATCGCAACTGCATCATCACGCAGCGCGAGGTTGGTACCGATACACCTGACTGGCATACCGCCCTAAAAAATACCTTACGTCAGGCACCCGATGTCATCCTGATAGGCGAGATTCGTGAAAGGGAAACCATGGATTATGCGATTGCTTTCGCTGAGACTGGCCACCTCTGCCTGGCAATGCTACATGCCAATAACAGTAATCAGGCGCTCGAGCGCATCGTTAATTTTTTTCCTGAAGAGCGCAGAGCACCACTGCTGATGGATTTATCACTTAATCTTCGCGCACTCATCTCACAACGACTGGTACCCTTAAAATCCGGTACGGACCGATGCGCGGCGGCCGAGATCTTGCTTGGCTCACCGCCAATCGCCGATTTGATCTGCAAGGGACACATTCACGAGATCAAAGAAATAATGAAAAAATCAAGAGAGCTGGGTATGCAAACCTTTGACCAGGCACTATTTGATCTGATTCAAGCCGATCGAATTAGCATAGACCAAGCACTGCGACACGCTGACTCCATGAATGATTTGCGGCTCGCTATCAAGCTGCACAGCCATCACGCCGGATCAAGTAAAAATAATCTGGGAAGTCTTGAAATTATGTGAGCTCTGTCAAAGCTAATTCAATGAAGAATGGCTTCTTCAGGCGTCAACTATCCACGACTGAAGACTGAAGACTGACGACTGACGACTGACGACTGACGACTGACGACTGACGATCTATGTTTGGCGATAATTGATAATTCGTTCAAGAACTACATCATTCATTCACCTATCTAGTCTTTGCCGTACTCCTCGCCTAATTCCCGACCACGATCTGCCGCTGCGTGAAGCGCTTTGACCAGCGCCGCCTTTACACCGCTCGCTTCCATCGAAGTCAGCGCAGCATACGTGGTTCCCCCTTTAGACGTTACGCGCTCGCGTAATATCGACACAGGCTCATCCGACTGACTGGCCAATGCTGCAGCACCGGCGAAAGTCGCTTGGGCTAACTGCCTGCCTTGGTCAGCACTAAGTCCCAACTCGGTTGCCGCCTGCTGCATCGCTCCGATAAAGTAAAACACATAGGCTGGCCCGCTGCCGGAGATCGCGGTCACTGCATCAATCTGCGACTCATCCCTAACCCACACCGTCTCGCCGACGGCGCGCAACAACGCATCGGCATTTTGCCTTTGCAAATCGGACACACCTGACATGGCGTACGCACCTGTAATACCTCGCCCAATCAGGGCTGGCGTGTTCGGCATGGTGCGCACAATCGCCTGATGCCCGCCCAGCCAGCGTGAAATATCGGCCGCGCGAATACCTGCGGCAATCGACAACACCAGTTGTGAATTCAAAAAAGGCTTGAGGGTGACAACGACCTCGCGAAGCTGCTGCGGTTTGACCGCAAGCACAATCACATCGCAGCCAGTCAGCGCATCCGTCGGCTCGGTCGCCGTCGTAGCACCGAAACGCTCATGCACCCGGCCCAGCGTGTCTGGCATCACATCGACGACATGGATATGGCTGGCTGGCACGAGCTTTCCGGCGAGGCCACCGATTAACGCCTGCGCCATGTTGCCGCCACCGATAAAAGCCATCTTTAACTCAGTTTGCATAATCTCTCTTTCCAAAAATCGACGTGCCGATGCGTACGATGGTCGCCCCCTCCGCGATTGCAGCATGCATATCCGCGCTCATGCCCATCGACAAGGTATCCGTGGGAATACCTGCTTCGGTCAGCTGCTGCTGCAGGGCGCGTAATAGGACGAAGGGCTTACGCTGGCTCTCAAAATCATCGGCAGGCTCCGGTATCGCCATCAGCCCTCGAAGGCTCAGGCCCGGTAGGATTGTGACCACCTGCGCCAGTGCCAACACCTCGGCCGGCGCAACGCCACTTTTGCTGTCCTCACCGCTGACGTTCACTTGAAGGCACACATTCAGCGGCGGTAAATCTTGCGGCCGCTGCTCGGACAAGCGGCGCGCGATTTTCTCCCGGTCGAGCGCATGCACCCAGGCGAAGTGCTCGGCGATCGGGCGTGTTTTATTACTTTGGATCGGCCCGATAAAATGCCATTCCAGCGACAGATCAGGCCGAAGTGAATGCACTGCTTGCTGCTTGTCGATCGCCTCTTGCAGGTAGTTCTCACCAAAAGCGATTTGGCCGCTATCAGCGGCCTGAATCACCGCTTCGGCAGCAAATGTCTTGGAAACAGCCAGCAGCCGTACCGAGGTCGGATCACGGCCGTGCTCTGCAGCAGCGCGATCCATGGTTTGGCGGACTTTGGTGATGTTTTCAGCGATGGACATACAGCCGCATTATCACTCACCCAAGGCTCGGCAGCCTCGGCTGCAAACTGCTAGGATCGAGGCATTCCCCATACCAGCCAGAGATACCAATGACTGACTTGTACGACATTCCCCTGGAAACAATTGAGGGCGGCAAGGCCACTTTAGCCGATTACCGCAACAAGGTACTTCTCATCGTCAATACAGCCAGCCGCTGCGGTTTCACACCGCAATATGCCGGGCTCGAAGCGCTCTATCGCAAACACAAAGAGCAGGGCTTGGTTGTACTGGGCTTCCCATGTAACCAGTTTGGCGCCCAAGAACCGGGCAATGAAACCGACATCGCGGATTTTTGTGAAAAGAACTATGGCGTGAGCTTCCCGATGTTTGCCAAAGTAGATGTCAACGGCACGCAATCGCACCCCTTGTTTGTTTACTTGAAACGCGAAGCGCCGGGCTTGCTGGGTAGTGAGATGATAAAGTGGAACTTCACCAAATTCTTGTTGGATCGTGAAGGGCGGGTTGTGTCTCGGCATGCCCCGACGACGACGCCTGATGAGATCGAGCACGCGATAATTCCATTAATTCAGTAATCCGTCGCCGCTGCGAAATTCACCTTTTGACTTGCCACCCAGGGTGGTATTGATGCCAAGCGTTGCTTAAATCGCGGGCTACGCATTCCTTCAGGGCCAATGACGCCCTCATTTTTCCCCAACTCAATTCCAAGCTCCTGAGAGGATTTAGCACTGGGCTACTCAGGCGATTCGGCTGAATTCGTCTGATGATCTATTGCCTCTTGACTGCTGAACCACTCCCTCGCTCCGGGTTACTGATTTTTTGGCCGTGGTGAATCAACCACACACCCGCCATAAATACAAGTAGCCGCAAACAACTTAGCAAGTAATTTCCGATCGCCCGTAACTCGTTGTTTACAGCGAACTCAATCTGAAATTACTGAGAATTTGGCAAACAGTTTGCTGCTGCCCTTTATTAAATGGAACAGGAGGCAGACACCATGGCCCTAAACGACTTCCAAGCGCTGTGTCGAGATACCTGCGTCGCGCTTAATCAACCTGATAGTGATGCAATAGGATCAACCAATCACATCCATCTCGACGGTGTTGATATCGGCCTTTTCTTCGATGATCTTGAGATGAATGATCGCCTTGTGTGCTACGTCGATATTGGAACACTGCCCGAGCATGACCGAGAGGAAGTGCTGGCCAGAATGCTCGCAATCAATCTACTTACCGGCACTAAAGTCTCTAGTGTTTACGGGCTTGATATGCAGCGTAACTGTATTGTCCTCATGCAGCATTTTCTTTATCCAGACATGCTAAGCGGGCAAGAGCTTGCCCAAATACTCACCGGCTATGCGCAACATGCGAAGGCAGCTCGTCAAACCCTTATGAATGGCACGCGCACAGAATCACTCTCTGAATTACTGGAGAGCTCACTGAAGTCTGATGCTGTCGCTTTGGCTTAGGAGATAAAACAATGCAACCGATTCCTGCTTCAGATCCGATCATCCCTATTATTTCCGAACCAAACGATGAGGAGAAAAGCCAAGGCGCTAAAACCCCACCAGCACAGTCCACTATCTTCACCTTAGTTTATGCAGCGGAAAATACAGTACCTTATCCCAACAGCCAGCAAGCAGAAAAAGAGCGCGATCGTCATCTAAGTAAACAATCAGGGAAGCAACATATTGACGGCAGTGATGATCAAATAAAACAACAAGAGCGTGACCGTCGCCAGGAGAGGAAAACGCTTGGCATAACATCAGTTCAGGATTTTACTGACGAAGTTAAAAAGATAAAGAATGCTCAGACCAAATCCCGATCAACGTTTACCAATTCAAGCAACCCCACTCAATTCAGTCAGTCGACCATTCATACTGATTCCGACGAATCAGAGATCGTGGGCTCATTATCTTCTGCTGATGAGGATTTATCATCGGAGCTTGAAGAGGATCTTGATAAATTACACGAACACCTGAGTGCATGGGAAAATGACCTGAAGAAAAGTCAAACTGACCTAATAACAAAAACACGTGCGAAAGCCAACAAAGAAGAAATTGAGCAGTGGCAGAAAGAGGTCGATAGCCTACAGACCGACATCGCACAACTAAAACAAATTCTTCGAATTACAGCCCGATCGCTGGAAAATAAACAGAACATCGATGGGCAGCAAGAAACCTCGACACCACAATCACCGCCACGGCTGAACGAGGGATCCGTCCAACAAATGCTTCTCAGAACTAAAGCGGGTCGGCGTCGGCCCGATGACTCAAAAGAGGAAGAACAGGCCACACCGGACAGCGGCGGAACATCCTTACCGCAGAAACTCAGCAATGCATCGTCCGACAAGAATAGTGCACTTTTCAGTCGCAGTGATTTGGATATCCTTTTTACCAAGGAGGCAAAAAAACGCTTGGCACAATGAATGAAAAAATTCAGGCGGTTGCAGAATCTTTAGATACGCTTTTGGCGCAACGAAGCCAGATCAACAAAAAGAATGCCGGGCCCGAGCCTGATGTTCAAATTCTACAAATTGAACAGAAAATCACGAAACAAGTGCTGAAACTAGTGCGCTTGATCAACCGAGTGAGTTTGATTGAAGAACTGGCTTCGCCGCATCACGAATTATTGTCAGCAAAGAAAAAAAGGAAAAATATGACGAAATCGTTCAGCGTGGCTTCAAGTACGAAGTGCAACACGGTTTAAAGATTCATGAAACACCTGATGTGGGGTTTTAAATCCC
>Ga0208048_1000489_pt1 | contig 21391 bp, 16 predicted proteins | sample Malawi_45m_30L_FD_184163 | JGI IMG/M metagenome (GOLD analysis project Ga0208048, IMG submission 184163) | Freshwater microbial communities from Lake Malawi, Central Region, Malawi to study Microbial Dark Matter (Phase II) - Malawi_45m_30L... | ecosystem: Environmental > Aquatic > Freshwater >...
GCTCCCTTTCCATCCCTCCAGACCTTTCCCTCCCTCCGACGGTGCTGGGCATGTGCTGGTGACCGGTCATGGGTGCCTCCTTGGCGCAGGCCACACGACTCGGCCATCGAACACCACAACCGTACGTTTCACGGCACGCCCACCAAGGAAACCGCAAGGAATTCGGCACAATCGCCGCGATCGACGATTCAAGAAACCTGCACCGAATTCCCGGAGGGTCGCGTGCCCGTCCACAGTTCGCATTGCAGGGCCGCCTGGCGCAGGAACATGCCCGTGCCCGTGACCACGCGCGCTCCGCGCGACGTCGCCTGCTGCACGAGCGGCGTGCGCTCGGGCACGTAGACGGTGTCCATGACGACGACGCCATCGAGCGCCACGTCATCGGGGATCGGGCTCTCGTCGGGAGCGGGACCATCCTTCATGCCCAGCGGCGTCGCGTTGATGAAGGCGTGGAAGCAGCCACATCCAATGGTCGATGCATCTCCCACCTCGATACGCATCGGTCCACGCTCGCCCAGGCGTCCATCGAAGGACGCAGCCAGGTCCACGGCGCGCGCGTGCGTTCGATTGATCACGACCACGTGAGCACCGGCGTTTGCGCAGGCCCACGCCATCGCGCGGGCCACGCCGCCGGCTCCAAGGATCGCCACGCGCAACCCACGCAGGTCGTCGCTTGCCCGGTCGAGCGCTTCGGCCAGTGACTCGATGCCCGCACGTGCATCGGTGTTGCAGGCACGGATGGCGCGCGACTGCGGATCGATGATGAGCGTGTTCGCTGCACCGATCGCCAAGCTCGCATCGTCCAGCGCACCGCCGCGTTCCTGCACGAAGCGCACCAGGTGCTCCTTGTGCGGCAGCGTCACACTCGCGCCCGCCAGGCCGAGCGCGGGGTGATCGATGAGTTCCGCAAGGCTCGCCTTGAACGACTCCCACGTCGGGCCGACCGGAAGCGGCAGGTAGCAGGCATCCAGGCCCATCTGGCCGAACCATGCGTTGTGCACGATCGGCCCCCTGCTGTGCGAGACCGGCCAGCCCACCACGCCGTAGACGCGCGTGTGCTGCGTGATGGCCTTGATGCGATAGCGCTCGACGAGTTCGCGCACCGTCGGCTGGCCCGGCGCGGTGCCTTCTTCATCATCGAGCCGGGCGAAGGTGAGGAACGCCCCGAACTTCGTGCCCATCACGCGCGAGAGCACGCCTTGCTCGCCCATGCAGAGGGCGATCGTGGGCCCTTGGCGGCTGCCGAGCACCTCGAACGCCTCGAGGTTGTCGCGCACCGTGCGCGCGGTCCACGCCACCTTGGCCACGTGGCACGCCGGATCCGACCACATCCGCTCGAGTTCGGTCCACAGCGACGCAGGCCTGCCCGCCACGTCATGCAGGCTCACCACGAGCGACGGTCGCTGCGACGCGTCGACGCTGGCGAGTGCGGCGTGCACCACCTCGCTGGCCCGCTGATCGCGAAGCAGCGATGCCTCGGCATCCACGAAGCGCGGCGGCGTGCCGCACGCGATGGCCTCGGCGAGCACCCGCGCGGCTTCGATGGGCGAGCCGTCGTAGGCGCCGCCCTCGGCTTCACTGCGGATCGTGAGGATCGTCGGGAGCGGGCTGTCCCGCAAGAGCCGATGGATCGCACCCGCGGCATCGGGCAGCATGGCCAGAAGATCGATGCGCCACTCGACCAGGTCCGCGCCGTCGGCCTTGGCGCTGCGCGCGCGTTCAATCGCAGGCGACACCAGGTCGGGGCGATCGACGGTCACGCTGCAGGCCACAAGGGTCATGGGCGAAGCGTAGCGCGCGCGATCGAGCAGCCATCGCCGCACGCACGCGATGGAGCAGGTCCGTGCGCGACGAACCGGTCGGCACTGATGCCCGTCGACGGAGCGCACGCCGGGCGCGTACCGTGCGCCCCATGATCGATGATCCCGATGGCATTGCCGACGAGGCCTACCTGTGGCTGCGAAGCCATCTCGAGGGACACCTCTGCTTCGATGGCGAGCGCCGTCCGGTGAAGATCGTGCTCGCGCCGGATGGGCGCATCGTGGCTCCGGTCATGGTGGCGGTGCTGGCGAGCGGAGACGTCGTGCTCGAGCTGCCTGATGGCGAGCCTGACTCGATGCAGCTCTCGGTCACGCCCGAGCGATTCGTCGAGCGTGGTGACGATGCAGCCCTCTGCGATCGCTGGCGGATCTACCACGGCGATGCGCCCGACGTGAACTGGGCGCGCCTGGCGATCGATGCGTGCCGGCATGCGGGGTACTACGTCGATGCCGAGGCAGTCGTCGTACCCAACGCGCTGGCGGCGATCGAGCCCGCAGCATGCAAGGCGCTCAATGCCGATCCTGCCCTGCTGCTGCGCGCGCTTCCCGGTTCATCGCGCACCGCGGCAAAGGACGTGCGCGTCGTGGGGATCGATCCCGATGGCATGGATGTCCGGCGCGCCTTCGATGTCGTGCGCGTGCCGTGGCCCGATGACGTCGAGGTCACAAGCGCCGAGAGCGCACTCGCGGCCGTCCGCGCGATGGCAGGGTGAGCACGGCGGCACTCAGGCCGACGCGGTGGCCGGCGCGTCGTTCAGCAGGCGCTCGGCGTAGCTGTTCATGGCATCGCGCAGCTGCTCGAAACTCTCGAGCACGTACAGGATCGGCTGGTAGTGGTCGATCTCGAAACTCGTGGCGCACACGGTCTCGAGGTCGAAGGGCCGACGATCGACTTCGTTCGAATCGAGCGCGTGCTTGCTCTCACCAGGGCTGCTGATGAGGCCTGAGCCGTAGAGCTTGACCTGGCCCGACTCACGGATGAGACCGAACTCGACCGTGAACCAGAAGAGCCGTGCCAGTCGATCCGTGTGCACGGGATCGTTCGTGAGCAGCGCGGCCTTGCCGTAGGTTTGCAGGAAGTCCGCAAACGTCGGGTCGGCATGCAGCGGCACGTGGCCGAAGATGTCGTGGAAGATGTCCGGCTCGGGCAGGTAGTCGATCGACTCCTTCGGCCGGATCACGATCGTGGTCGGGAACTCGCGGCGCGCGAGGCACGCGAAGAAAGCCTTGGCAGGCAGGTAGCCCGGGACCGCACGGCTCTGCCAACCGGTCAGGCGCTGCAGGAAGGTATTCACGCTCTTGGGACCTTCCAGATACGGGATGTGGTCCCGCACGAGGTTGATGCTGCGCGCGCCCGACAGGTAGACGTCGCTCGCGTGGTCAGCGAGGTAGGCCATCTGCCGGTCGTACAGGATCCGCCAGGTCTCCTGGTTCTCCTCGGTGTAGCCCGCGTAGTTCTGCGCGATGTAGACCTTGGTGATGTCGCCGTAGCCGGGCTCGCCGAAACGATCGGCCATCGCCTGCGCGGCCTTGGCCTCGGTGCCGTCGATCATCGCGTGGTTCAGGCTGCCGGACATCTTGTTGCTTGCCATGGAAGGTCCTCGGCGGGCGATGGTACGCGTCGCCGTGCATCTACCATAGGCCCATGGCCAAGCGCACGACGTCGACCCGGACTCCCCGCACCACCAGCGCCCGCACGGCCGCCGCGCCCACGGCGATCCCCGTCGCCGAGCACGCCGCACGGCGCGAACGCGTGATGAAGGCGCTCGGCTCGAGCGTGGCCGTGGTCTTCGCCGGCAACGATCAGGGCGGGCATTTCAGCCACTTCCGCGCGCACCCGCACTTCGAGTGGCTGACCGGCATCGCGGATGAACCCGGTGCGATGCTGCTGCTTGATCCTGGACATCCTGTCGCCAATCGGCGCGTGCAGCTCTTCCTCAAGCCTCTCGATCCCGAGCTCGAGAAGTGGGACGGCCTGCGCGAGGAGATCGCGAGCTCGCTCAAGGATCGCTACGGCATCGCGACGATCTTCCGTACCAACGCGTTTCCCCGCTGGATGCTCGACAGCGCCAAGCGCACCAAGAGCCTCACCTGCCTGCATCCATTTGCCGCACACACCGCGCCCATCTCGCCTGACCTGGCGGTCTATCGCGAGGTCGCCTCACGCATCCCGGCGTGCGCGATCCATGACGGCACCGAGATCATCGCCCGGCTTCGTGCGGTGAAGAGCCCTGCCGAGCAGGCCCTGATGCGGCGTGCGATCGACATCACCGCCGAGGGCTACGAGGCGGTGCTCGCAACGATCCGCCCCGGCATCACCGAGTTCGAGATCCAAGAGGCCGCCGAGCACGCCTACCGAAGCCACGGCTCGCGCGGTCCTGCCTACGGCACGATCGCCGGCGCCGGCATGAACGGCACGGTGCTGCACTACCGCGCCAACAATGCGCCGCTCGTGGCAGGCGACGTGGTCGTGCTCGACTCGGGCGCGCAGTTCGCGGGCTACGCCGCGGACATCACGCGCACCTATCCCGTCGATGGCCGCTTCACGAAGCGCCAGCGCGAGGTCTACGACATCGTGCTCAAGTCCCAGCTCGCCGCGATCGCGGCGGTGCGCCCGGGCGCCACCTTCGGCCAGGTCGACCAGGCAGCTCGCGATGTCATCACAAAGGCCGGTTTCGGTGATTTCTTCATCCATGGCATCGGCCATCACCTGGGGCTTGAGGTCCACGACATCACCCCCAACGAACCGCTGAAGGCCGGCGCCGTGATCACGATCGAGCCGGGCATCTACCTGCCCGCCGAGCGCTTTGGCGTGCGCATCGAGGATGACATCCTGGTCACGCCGTCGGGCCGCGCGAACCTGAGCGCGCACATCGAGAAGGATGCAGATGCGATCGAGCGTGCGATCCGGAGCAGCCGTTGATGCGCCGGTGACCCTGCGCGTGGTCGCGGACAGCTCACTCCCGGCGTGATCCATCGGTGGAGGCGACCCGAGGCTGCACTCGATGCAGGGGCGGCTCCGCCATGCGCACTTGGGCGGTTGGTGCAGCATCGTCACGGTCGAGCGCATGCCGCGTGAGCAGCAGGCCAGACCAGACGACCAGCGACGCCGGAACGAGCACTGACGCAATCGCAAGCGTGCGCCCCGTCCGCGGCCGGAGGCGCAAGATGACCTCGCACAGCACGATGACGAAGAGCATGAGGCTGAATTTGAAGCCGACCGCGCCGGGAGGGCCCCACTCGCGGATCACGAGCGCCAGTGATCGCGCACTCGTCCTCGCGCTTGTATGCGCACCGAGCGCTCAGAGCAGCGGGTCGTGCGTCGGCAAGTTGTGCGCAGGCGCGGTGTTCAGCTGCACCAGCTGCTGGCCCTGCACCCGTTGCGCCGTCTCGGGATCGACATAGTCGCTGTGGCAACTGGCCTTTCCGGCCTCGGCACCGACAGCCTTCTTCGTCTTGCTCGCAAGCCGGTGGATCTCGTCGGGGCTCAGCACGCCGCGCTTGGCCAGGATGTCCTGCTGCTCGGCCGTGAGCGCCGCACTGCGCACGGGCTTGCCGCGCTGGTACTCCTCGTCCTTGCCGCTGGCGAACTCCTGGATCTCCTTCGAGATGCGCACGCTGCACCAGTCGTGGCCGCACATCGCGCAGAAGTCGGTGTCCACGTCGAGGTCCTCATCGTGATATGCGCGTGCCGTATCGGGATCGAAGCTCAGCTCGAAGTGCTTCTCCCAGTTGAGCGCCGCACGCGCCTTCGTGAGCTCGTCATCACGGTCGCGCGTGCCGGGAATGCCCAGCGCCACATCGGCCGCGTGCGCGGCGATCTTGTAGGCGATGCACCCCTGCTTGACGTCGTCCTTCTTCGGCAGGCCCAGGTGCTCCTTGGGCGTCACGTAGCAGAGCATGCTCGCGCCGTGGTAGGCGGCCGCGGTCGCGCCGATGCAGCTGGTGATGTGGTCGTAGCCGGGGAAGATGTCAGTCACGAGCGGCCCGAGCACGTAGAACGGCGCACCGTGGCAGAGCGTGCGCTGGAGCTTCATGTTGAACTCGATCTGGTCGAACGGCACGTGGCCGGGGCCCTCGATCATGACCTGCACGCCCTTGCGCCAGGCGCGCTCCGTGAGTTCGCCGAGCGTTTCGAGCTCGGCCAGCTGTGCGCGGTCGCTCGCATCGGCTAGGCCGCCCGGGCGAAGGCCGTCGCCGATCGAGAAGGTCACGTCGTACTCGCGCATCACATCGCAGATCCGCTCCCACTCGGTGTACATGAGGTTCTGGCGGTTGTGCACGAGCATCCACTTGGCCAGGAGCGAGCCGCCGCGGCTCACGATCCCGATCAGGCGCTTCTTGATGAACGGCAGGTGCTCGCGCAGCACGCCGGCGTGGATCGTGAAGTAGTCCACGCCCTGGCGCGCCTGGTGCCGCAGCGTGTCGAGCACGATCGCCTCGTCGAGGTCCTCGATCTTGCGCCCAATGATCATGCTGTAGATCGGCACCGTGCCGATCGGCACGGTGGCGTTGCGGCAGATCGCATCGCGGCACTCGTCCAGGTTGCCGCCGGTCGACAGGTCCATGACCGTGTCGGCACCCCAGCGCTCGGCCCACTGCAGCTTCTCGACCTCTTCGTGCGTGCCGCTCGACACCGGGCTCGCACCCATGTTCGCGTTGATCTTGGTCTTGCTCGCGCGGCCGATCGCCATCGGATCGAGCTTGTGCGCCAGGTGCACCGTGTTCGCGGGGATCACCATGCGGCCTGCGGCGATCTCATCGCGCACCTCGGTCGCGGTCAGGTGCCCTTCGCGCTCGGCCACGCGGGCCATCTGCTTCGTCACGATGCCCAGGCGCGCCGATTCCAGCTGCGTGATCGGCACGAAGCCCTTGGGGTGGATCACGCGCAGCCACTGGCCGCGCGCGGTCTCGAACTCCGCCGCAGCATGACCATCGCCGCAGCAGTTCACGCACGCGGGCCCTGCGGGCGCCTGCGCCAGCGTGACGACCGACCAGCCCTCGGGCAGGAAGTCCCACGCGGTCTTGCCGCTGGGTCCGGGCATGCCGGGAGTGTCGGGGCTGCTGAAGGAGAGCGGACCGCCGATGTCGGGTGCGTTGGCGAAGCAGCCGGGGTTGGTGCCCTGCGCCAAGGTGGACGGATTGCGGGCGCCGCTGAGCGGCAGGCCGGGACGGGTCAGTTCGGTGTGGGCAGCGGTGATCATCGGCGGAACCTCGATCGATGGGGCCCCGCTGAAGACGCCCAAGCGCCCTGTCGCATTCCTACGCCGGCATGATCCGGATCAGGTTCAGCGGGTGCTTCTCAGTCCCGAAGGACGCCCCGAGCGACAACGAAGCATAGGCGAGACCGCTAGCATCGCCGAGTCGGTTCACTCAAAGGAGCACGCATGGGCATCGAACGAACGATGTCCGGGGGTCTCCGGGGGCAATCCGGATCGTGCAAGGCAGCCCCATGCTGACCCGCACGATCTTCAACGAAGGCGGCCTGCCCGATCTGGAGCCGGCCGACCGCACACTGGTCGATCGCCTCGTGGCTGACCCACGTGCATCGGGCCGTGATCTCGCCAAGTCACTCGATTGTTCCGAGGCGAACATCAGTCGTCGGCTGAACAGGCTCGTGGCCGAACACGCCGTGCGCATCCGAGCCTTCATGTCGCTCGACCGCGCCGGGCTCTCGGCCAGCGCGATCGTGATCGTCAAGAGCCCCGATCCGGTGGCCCTCGGGCAGCGGCTGGTCCAACACGAGTGGATCCACTTCATCGCCACGACGGGACCGCTCGACGGCCCGGCCGATGCGCTGGTCCTGCACGGCTCGGCCGCCAACGGCACGGCGTTCCGTGCCCTGCTCGACCGTGACCTCTGCACGGATCCCGACGCGACGGTCGTGGATGCACGAATGGTGCTGGACAGCTTCGGCACGCAAGAGACCACCGATGCACATCGCCACAACTGGCGCGGTGGCCGCCCGCTGGATCGCGTGAACCGCGCCATCATCCGTGAACTGCAGCGCGACGGCCGTGCCACGTTCGCCACGCTGGGTGAGGTGGCCGGCATCTCGTCGACGGCGGCGGCCGAGCGCTTTCGTCGCCTCATCGACGATCAATTGATCAGGATGTTGGCATTCCCCGAGCCATCGCGCGTCGGATTGCGGGCCACGGGCCTGCTCCTGGTGCGTCCGCGCATCGCCACCGAAGCCGCCCTCGAGGCAGCGAAGTCGGTCGCCAACCCAGGCTGGATCGCCATGATTTCCGGGCCGAGCCCACTCGCCCTGGAATGCAGTGCGGCCGATGGCGAGGCGTTGCGGGCCATGACCGAACGCGTGGCGGCGCTGCCCGGCATCGCCAACGCCGCACTCTGCGCGTACCACGCGATCCTCAAGGAATCGTTCATCTGGTGCGGCGCCGACGAGGAGTGATCGCGCGCCGCTGGTTCGCGAGCGGTGCGCTCTCACGCAACCCTGCGGTGCGTGGCATCGTCATGCGCCGCTAGCCTGCGCGGCATGCATGCTGCCAGCTTGAGCGACATCCAAGGCGCCTTGGAACGCATCGCGCCATTCGTGCACCGCACGCCGGTCATGACCTGCCGCACGATGGATGCCCTCGCTGGCCGACCCCTGCACTTCAAGTGCGAATCGATGCAGCGCACCGGCTCCTTCAAGCTCCGCGGCGCGACGAACGCCGTGCTCCGCCTGACCGACGATCGGGCCGCCCGCGGCGTGGTCACCCATTCCAGCGGCAACCACGGCCAGGCACTGGCACTCGCGGCGCGGCTGCGCGGGATCCCCTGCACCGTGGTCATGCCGCATGATTCGGCGCGCGTGAAGAAGGAGGCCGTCCGGTCGCACGGGGCCACGATCGTCGAGTGCGAGCCCAACGCCGCTGCGCGCGCCGCAGCAGCCGATCGCGTGGTCCAGGACACGGGCGCCACGCTGATCCCGCCCTTCGATCATCCTCACATCATCGCGGGCCAAGGCACGGTGGCTCTGGAGTTGCTTGAGCAGTGCCCAGACCTCGGCGCGGTCATCGTGCCCATTGGTGGTGGCGGGCTCATCAGCGGCATCGCCATCGCGATGAAGGCACTGCGCCCCGACCTGCGCGTGATCGCCGCCGAACCGCTCAACGCCGGCGATGCCGCGATCGCCAAGCGCACCGGTCGCATCGAGCCCGTGCCGCCCACGCGCACGATCGCCGACGGGCTGCGGACGCCGCTCGGAGAGCTCACGCTGCCGGTCGTGCGCGACCTGGTCGACGAGGTCATCACGGTGACCGAGGACGAGATCATCTCGGCCATGCGCCTGGTCTGGGAACGCATGAAGCTCGTGATCGAGCCGAGCAGCGCGGTGGGCGTGGCCGTCGCGGTGCAAGAAACGTTCCGCGCGCGGACTCCGGTCTCCACCGGCATCGTCCTCTGCGGAGGCAACGTGGATCTTGACGCCCTTCCCTGGATGCGCGGCGGCTGAACCGGCTGATGCGGCACGCGGAGCCGCGCAGGCACGCACAGCACGCACGGCACGCCGATGGATCACCCGCCCTTCAGCGGGCGTTCGCAATCAGTTCGTCGAGCCGGGCAAGCCGGCGACGATGCTGCTCGCGCGCAGGCTCAAGGATTCCCAGCGCCACCACATGTACCCGTGCCGCGGAAAGGTTGCCGGCCTCGAGCTGCGTGGCCGCGGCGAGTTCCCGCAGCGATGGATCGAAGGGATTGATGCGCACGGCGCGCTCGATGTGGGCCCCGGCTCGTGCACCATCACCGGCAGTGCGGGCGATGCGCGCCAGCTCGATCGCGTAGGAGTTCTCGCGGTCGGTCACGGCATCGAGTCGCTCCAGGTGCGGCGCGGCCTTGGCATCGCGTCCCGCGATGAGTGCGACTTCGGCCAGCTTGCGGTGCGGGAAGGGATCGACCGGGCGCGCGCGGCAGTAGCGCTCCAGCAGCGCGATCACCTCGGGTGCATCGCCCTCGCCGCGTTCGGTGCGCCGTCGCACCGCCAGTTCCAAAAGGTCAGGATGGTCTGGATGCGTGCGCAGCAGGATCTCGAGTTCCTTGTCGCTCACGGGCTCGACCCGGTCCTTGCCCAGGAGCGCATCCGCCGCCGGCTCGGGCGCGAGCCCCCACGCCTTCACCTGCGCACGCGCCCATGGCGTGAAGCGCTGCAGGAACTCCTCCTTCGAGACTTCGAGCACCTGCGCGAGCACCTGCGATTCGGTGGCGCCCTCGGCGTAGCGCGCAAGCATGCGGCGCAAGGCCTCGTCGCCCCAGGTCTCGCGGATGAACTCGACCCACCAGTGGCCCTGCGCGTAGGCCTGCGCGCGATCGGTCGGCTTCGCGGGCCGCACGAAGGCCAGCAGGATCGAGTCGAAATCGAAGAGCGTGCCGCCCTCGACCGCGGCGGCCAGCATCTGGCAGTCCTTGTAGTCGCGGCGCTTGTGCTGCAGGTCCACCGCGATCGCCTCGGTCATCCAGTGCGGGATGCGGTTTCGGGTCTGCGAGAGCGTGACCGTGTGCACATACTCGTGGCGCACCACATCGAGCCAGTCGAAGAGGCCCAGGTGCTTCTTGCGGCTGCCCTCGCGCGGAACCTCCATGGCGATCACCGGGCCCGTGCACGCCGCAATCGTGTGGATCGCAGGCAGGCCGGTGAGCCGCACCCCGAACCACTCGTGGTCAGGCATGAGATCGATGCGTGTTCGTCGTGCCGGCTCATGGCCGAGCCGCGTACAGACCTCGGCGTGCATGGCATCGAGCTGCGCCAGCATGCCATCGGCCATCGCATCATCGATGCCCGGCTGCGAGCGCACCGTGAAGTGCTTGCCTTCGCGCACCGGCCATGGCGCCATGTCCTTCAGCAACCGAAGGCTCAGCGTCGCGCCAACATTGAATGGGTCACGCTCGACGGCTGCACCGAGTGCCTCCAGCGCACGCGCATCCTCGCCCGACTGCATGTCCATCAGGCCCAGCTCCATCGGGGGCTCGCTCCACTCCGGCGCGCGGTCCCACGCCCGGCGCAGGAGCACCGCCGCGTCCTCGTACTGACGGCGACGCGACAGCATGCGGCCCACCTCGAGCGGTGCGTGCGGGCTGCCGGGCGCGGCGCGATCGGCATCGGCAAGGGCTTGCTCCATCGCCTCGGGCCGGAAGCGCACCGCATGCATGGCGGCCAGGTACGCGAGCGCATCAGGTTGCGTGGGTGCGAGCGCAAGCACTCGGCGCAGCATCGGTTCGGCACCGTCGGCGTCGTCCTGCATCAGCGCCGTGCGCGCACGCAGCAGCGCAGCCGCCGCACATGCCGGCGAGAAGGCATCGATGCCATCGGCGATGGCCAGGGCGTCGGCGCGTTCAAGCGCGCCCGCGCTGAGTTCACCGCGCATGCGCCAGGCTTCGGCCAGGCGCGGGTGCTGCGCGAGCGCGTCGGCGAGTGCCTTCCACGCGTCGGCGCGGTTGTGGCGCGCCGCGAGGATGCGCGCCTCAAGCAGCATCGCTTCCCAGTCGGTCCGGTCGAGCGCCCGTGCGGCGCCGAGTGCCTCGATCACGGCTTCGTAGAGCTGCGGCGCCACGCGACCGGTCATCGACCAGGCCTCGAGCGCTTCGGCCTTGGCCAGCACAAGGTCGCGCTGCCCTTGCGTGCGCACGACCGCAGGCATCGGCTCGGCCATGAGGGGCTCAAGCGCTGCGCGCGATTCAGCCAGCCTCCCCGCACCCGCAAGCGCAAGGGCCTTCAGCGCCGTCGCGCGCGGCGATGCGTCCTGCGCGAGGGCATCGATTGCGGCAGGCCACGCGCCTCGCTGCACGAGTGCGCGTGCGCGGATCACGGCGGGGACCGATGGATCCGCCAGCGCGGGCTCATCCCAGCGCCACGCCCACACGGCTGCCTCGGCTGCGCGCAGCGGCGTGTCGAGATCGCCCTGCTCCCACGCGCCGTAGCGCACGCGCAGGTCCTTGAGCGCATCTGGCGTGGCGGCCTTCGAATCGAGCGCGGCCCGGCTCGCCGCCGAGCGCGGAATCATCGTTGGATCCTGGCGGCGCGCAGGGGCCTCGCCATCCTGTGCATTGGCCACCGCTGTCACGATCATCGCCGCCACGAGCAGCGCGACGCCGATCACGACGAACGAGCGAATCACGACACGATCTCGCGTCATGGCTTGAGCGGACGGCGGTCGACCGTCCATCCTTGCGGTGGTGCCGGCAGCTCGACGAGCGCACGGTCGGCATCGTTGAGCTGCCCGACCTCGACTGCGCGCAGCCGCGCGATGGTGCGATCACCCTCGGCGGAGTCGCGCACCACCGCGATCGGCAGTGCCGTCGCGCGGTCCCACGCCACGATGAGCTGCTTCGTGTCGCGCGCGGCGGGCGCCGAGGGACGCGGTACCAGGCAAAGCACCTCGCTCGCGGGCAGGTCCTTCCACAGCGGGCTCTCGGGAAGCGTGGACACCGTCACGGCGTAGTTCGCGAGCACGTCGCTGCGACGCGCGCCCACCGGGAGCGCCAGAGGGCCTTCGCCCGGCTGCAGCGGATCCATGCTTGCGCCTTCAGCCACAAGCTGCCGCTCGATCTGCTGCTTGCGCGCGTCGTCACGCTCGATCAGCCAGCCGTCGCGGTAGAGAAAGAGCCGACGGTCCGCACTCGCACGGCCGGAACCATCGATGAACTGATCGATGCGCAACGCGATCCGTCGAGCGGGCCCGGCGGATCCCTGCAGGACGAGGCGGCCCCGACGACGCTCGACATCTTCGGTGAGTGCATCACGCTTCTCGATGATCACGGTGCACGCCATCGCATCCAGTCGCGCACCCGCCGCTTCGGCTGCATCGAGGATGCGCACGATGCTCTCGCTCGCTGCATCCAAAGCCGAACCGTCCGCAGGCGCGCCGCCGGTGGCAGGCGGCGCCGATGCAGCCTGTTGCTCCGCGCCTTCTGAGCCCGTCGGCGGTGTCTGCAGCACATCCTGCGGCGCCGAGCACGCCACGGCCAGCGCCAGCACCGCAAACGCGTGCATCGTCACTTGGACTCCTCGAGCATGTCCATCATCGGATCGCTGCCCGCTGCTCCGTCGCCTGCATCCTCGACAGCGTTGCCGCGCCCCACGGCGTTGATGATCGTCGCCAAGACGACCACCAGGCACAGTCCCACACGCCACGCCACGCCAACGATGGGCTTCGCACCCCGCAGGCATGGCTTGCAGACCAGCAGCGCGAAGAATGGTGAGAGCAGGATCACGGCCCAATGCAGCGGGCGCACCTCGCCGTAGTTGTACGCATGACCGCACAGGGCAAGCACACAGGCGATCGCGGCCAGTGCGGTCGCCGCAGCTGCCGTCCACGGCACGAGTTCGCGCAAGTCGTCTGCGACCTTCTCGGCGTCGGTCATATCGATCTGCCGTAGTTCCTTCGTGAGCGATGCGATCGTGTCGGTGAACGACTTGGCATCGGCCTTCTTCTTCTCCTTCGCTTCGTCCGCCGCCTCCTGCGCGTCAGCCGCGGGCGGTTGCGCCGAGGCAGCAGCGCGCAGCCGAGCTGCCTCCCGCAGGTTGAGCACGCCGCTCACGATGCCGAGTCCCGCGAGGGCTGCGGCCACGGCGAACGCCATCACGCCCAGGCTCGCGAAGTTTGCCAGCACCATGAGCACGCCCAGCCCCGCAAAGACGATCGCGGCCATCATCGCCATGCCCACGCTGCACGCATCGCGCGCCACGGCGGACCAGAGCAACCCCACGAGCACAATCGAGACGAGCAGTCCTGCCTGGAGATACGGGTTGCTGCCCGGGAACACCACGAATTTCTGCGCCAAGCCACCGAGGAGCGCCGCCACGATCGACCACTGCACCCACCACGGCGAGCGCATACGCGACACGATCGCACCCACGATCGCCGCGGCCGCGACCGCGTACGGCAGCACATGCCAGCGCTCGGCAGGCGGCAGACCCACCGGACCCGTCTCGAGCAGGAAGCTCGCGAGAAAGGCGATCGGCGCCGCGATGGCCTGAACGACCTGCGCTCTGCGCACGGCCTGCTGGCGATCAGCTTCGGCTCGTCGCGCCACCATCATGACACCGAAGCCACCCACCGCCATCCCGGCGATCGCCGGCAGCAGGAGCACGGTCAGGAGATAGAGCGCAACCTCGATCAGCATGCGTCACTCGGCCTTCGTCTCATCGGCCTCGAGCCCGATCACCAGGCGCACCTCGTCACCAAGAGCCTTCGGCGGCTTCTCGATCCCCCAGGTCATGCCGAAGTCGCTGCGCTTGATCGTGACCATGCATTCGAAGCCGACCTTCTTGCCCGTCGGGCCCTTGCCCACGCCGGTCACGACGCAGTCGACCTGGACGGGCTTGGTGATGCCATGCAGCGACAGATCGCCCGTCAGCATCCAGTGCCGCTCGGCCACGCGCGTGCCGCCGGTCGAGCTGAACGTGATCGACGGGAATTCCCTCTCGTTGAAGAAGTTCGGGCCCTTCAGGTTGTTGTCGAGCTTCTCGCTGCCGGTGTCGATGTTCTTGAGCTCGGCCACGGCCTTGATCATCGGCGCGGCCGAGTCATCCATCGGCCACGCCACGCTGCCCGAGAGCGCATTGATGCGGCCCCAGAACTGCCCTGCCTCCAGATGCTGAATCCGGAAGAGCGCCATGCTGTGGACGGGATCGAGCGTGAGCTCGCCCGCAACCGCCGCCTGCGCGGTCACGGATGGCTGCGTGGACACGGTCGAGAGCGGCTGCGACACGGCAGCCAGCAACGGAATGGCGATCAACGATGAAGCGACGATCAGGGTGCGCATGCAGGCCTCCAAGGGGATCATCGGATCATACGGAGCGCTCTCGCGCAGGATCGATGCATCCGCGTGAATCGCGGGGATCATCGCTGCTGCTGGCAGCGACCAGGTCGCCGCGTGCGCGCGTCGATTGCGGCGATCAGGGCGCCAGCGCCTGGTGACCCACGATCTCAAGGCCGAAGCCGTGCAAGCCAGGCAAGGCGCGCGGATGATCGGTCAGCAGGCGAAGTCGCGACAGCCCAAGGTCGCGCAGGATCTGTCCACCGATGCCGTACTCGCGTTCGCCCATGGGCTGCGCCTTGCCGCCGATCCCCGATGGCCGGGTGAGGTCTGGCGCATTCACGTCATCACCGGCGGCGCGGCGGATCGCGTGCAGGCGCGAACGAAGGCTGTCGTCGGTCTCCTCGGGGCGCAGGTAGACGAGCGCACCGCGTCCGGCCGCGCGGATCGCGCGCAGCGAGGCGCGGATCGTCTCCTGCCCGCTGCGATCACCGACCGCAGCCGCGCCGAAGATGTCACCGAGCACGTCGCGGCGATGCATGCGCACGAGCACGGCCTGGTCGATGGGTGCCACGGTGCCGTCGGCGCCGGGGATCCCGACGCCGCCATAGGTCAGCGCCAGGTGCGGCTGCGGATCGATCGTGCTGTGCCAGGCGAGCACCGTGAACTCGCCCTCGGGGGTCATCACGCGTTCGCCCGTGACAGGCTCGATGCGGCGCACCAGGCTCTCGCGGCGCAGTCGCCATTCGATCACCTGCTCGACCGAGCACATCTTGAGCCCGTGCTGCGCGCACAGCAGCTCAAGGTCCGGCACGCGGGCCATCTCGCCATCCTCGCGCACGACCTCGATGATGCAGGCCGCGGGCCGCAGTCCGGCGAGCCGGCACAGGTCCACGCTGCCCTCGGTCTGGCCGGTGCGCACGAGCACGCCGCCGTCGCGCGCGCGCAGCGGATTGATGTGGCCCGGGCGCACGAAGTCATCCGGCCGCGAAACTGGGTCGCACATCAGGTGGATCGTCTTGACGCGGTCGCGCGCGCTGATGCCCGTGCCCACGCCGTGCCGCGCGTGGCCATCCACGCTGACGGTGAAGGGCGTCGCACGCAGGCTCGTGTTGATCGCCGCCTGCGGCACCAGATCCAGCCGCTCGCACGATGCACCGTCGAGCGCCACGCACAGGTAGCCGGCTCCCACACGGGTCATGAAGTTCACCTGCTCGACCGTCAGGGACTCGGCCGCACACACGAAGTCGCCTTCGTTCTCCCGGTTCTCGTCGTCCACCATGACCACGATCCGGCCTGCGCGGAGTTCGTCGAGGATCTCGGGGATGGGGCTGAGCGGCATGGGAGGGAAAGCGTAGCCGCGAGCGTCGTACGATCGCGTCATGCCCACGCCAGCCCGTCGCACCAGCACCCGATCCACCACGTCGAAGCGGGTCACCAAGCCCGCGGTCGCCACGCGCGCGCCGAAGCTCACGCCATTGCAGCGCGCCACGATGCAGCGATGGTTACTGGAACTCACCGACCTGCCCACGGCCGCAGGCCGCGAGCACCGCGTCATGGCATGGATCGACCAGTGGCTCGCCGCGCGCGCGGACCGGCTCGCCGTCGCGCGTGACGATGCAGGCAACTACCTGATCACGCGGCGCGATCTGCCACGCGGCGCGCAGCAGGTGCTCATGACGGCGCATCTGGATCATCCGGCGTTCGTCATCACGCGCATCGAGCGCGGCCGCGTGCATCTGGAGTTTCGGGGCGGCGTGCTCGACGCGTACTTCGCGGGCGCACGGCTCGACGCGATCGACGCGGGCGATGCGCACCATGCGCTGCGCATCGAGCGCGCCGACCTCAAGGCCACGCCCTTCAAGACCGTGATCGCCGTGGCCACGGGCACCGCGGCCGCCAAGGCGCGCGCGCTGCAGGATCTTGCCGTGGGCGACATCGCCCGCTGGCGCTGGTCGGGTTCGCGTGGAGCCGAGCGAGCGCATGTGGCCACGCACGCCCTGCCCGCGCTGGTGCCGGGGGGGCGCACGCGGCGGGCATCGGTCCTGCGTACGCACGCCTGCGATGACCTGGCGGCAGCGGCGATCGCGCTGGCGGTGCTCGATGCCACGCTCGCCCGCAAGGACATGGCGCACCTGGGCCTCGTGCTGACCGTGGCCGAGGAAGTGGGCTTCATCGGGGCGATCCACGCCGCACGCAACGGCTTCATTCCAAGGCGCGCGCTGCTCCTGAACCTTGAGAACTCGCGCAGCTACCCGTACGACTCGCCTATCGGCGCCGGTGCGATCCTGCGCATCGGCGACCGAGCCACGGTCTTCGATGCGGACATCGTCAATGCGCTCTCGGCCGAGTTCGGGCGGCTCGCCAAGGCCGATCCGAACTTCCGTTGCCAACGCAAGCTCATGCCCGGCGGCTGGTGCGAGACGACCGCCTTCGGCTGCTACGGCTATCGCAGCGTCTGCCTCTGCCTGCCGCTAGGGAACTACCACAACATGGAACGGCTCGAGCGCGTCGAGGCAGGCTCGGGCCCTGCGCGCATGGGTCCCGAGTTCGTCTCGATCGACGACTGCTCGAGCCTGGCCGCCATGCTGCTGGTCGCGGCGTCCATCCTCGCCAGGCCCATCGCGTGGGATGGCAGGAAGACCATGGAAATCCTGTACGCACAGAAGAAGCGCGTGCTGTCGCCCTCGGCTTGAGGGCATGGGCGTGGCGTCCTGCGTCTACGATCCGCGGCCCATGACCTGCGACCCAGCCGAACCCGTCGCTCGCGCCCTGCGCGCGGCGATCGCCGCCGAGTGCGGCATCGATCCAGCGAACGCGGACCCGCGCGTGCAGCCTGCCGCCAACCCGGCCTTCGGTGACCTGCAGGCGAACTTCGCGATGGCGCTCGCCAAGCAGTGCGGCCGCAACCCGCGCGATCTGGCGCAGGCGGTGATCGCGCGCCTGGGCGATGATCTGTCGGACCGCTGCGAGCCGCTGCAGGTTGCCGGTCCGGGCTTCATCAACATCACGCTGCGACCCGCTGCGCTCGGCGCCGCGCTCCAGGCCTTCGATGCACCCAACCTGGGCATCGAGCCCCCTGCCGACACCCACACCTGCGCGGTCGACCTGTGCGGCGTGAACGTGGCCAAGCAGATGCACGTCGGCCACCTGCGCGCCACGATCATCGGCGACACGATCGCACGCACCTACGAACGACTGGGCTGGCGCGTCTTCCGCCAGAACCATCTGGGCGACTGGGGCCTGCCGATCGCGATGACGCTCGCCAGCCTGCGTCGGCGCGGCACGGACCTGGCCACGCTCACGCTCGATGACCTCAACGCGGCCTACCGCTCGGCACAAGCCGAGGGCCGCGACGACGAAGCCGGCCTCGCGGCCGTGCACGCCTGCGGCTGCGGCCCGCACCGCCTGGCCGAGCTCGAGGCCCAGCACGAGGGCGCCTCGGCCGCCATCGCCGATGCGAAGTCCACGCTCGTGCGCCTGCAGTCGGGCGATGCCTCGCTCGTGCGCGACTGGGAGCGCATCATCGAGGTCACCATGCGCGAGGTCTACGCCGCCGCGGACCTCCTCAACGTGCGGCTCGATCCCGCGAGCGAGAAGGGCGAGAGCAGCTTCCGCGACGAGCTCGCCCCGGTCGTCGAGTCGTTCGAGCGTGCGGGCCTGGCGACCATCGACCAGGGTGCGCTGGTCGTGCGCTATCCCGACCGCGAGCGCCCGATGCTCATCCGCAAGTCCGACGGCGCCTTCCTCTACGCGACCACCGACCTCGCCGCGCTGCGTCACCGCATCCAGGGCCTGGGCGCCGAGCGCGTCATCTACTGCGTCGATGCACGCCAGCGCGACCACTTCAAGGATGTCTTCGATGCCGTACGCATGATCGGCTGGACCAAGCTCACGCGCCGCCGCGACGGCCACGACGTCGAGGTCGAGTGCCAGCTCGTGCATGTCCCCTTCGGCACGGTGCTCGGCGCGGACAAGAAGCCGCTGAAAACCCGCAGCGGCGAGAACTTCACGCTCAAGGCCCTGCTCGATGAGGCAATCGACCGCGGCGTGCGCGAAGTGACCGCCCGCGCTGCCGACCCGGCCAGCCCCACGCACGGCATGGGTGCCGATGAACTCCACGCGATCGGCCAGGCGGTTGGCATCGCGGCGGTGAAGTACGCCGACCTCGGCGGCGAGGTCTCGCGCGACTACGTGTTCGACCTCGACCGCATGGTCGCCTTCGAGGGCGACACCGGCCCCTACCTGCAGTACGCGCACGCTCGCATCGCGAGCATGCTCGCGAAGGCCGGCGATGCTGCTGCGTGGGCCGATGCACCGATCGATCCCGCGGCGCCCGAGGAAAAGGCGCTGGGCTTCGCGATCCTTCGCTACCCCGCCGCTGTGCGCAGCGCCGCCGATCACTGCGCACCGAGCACGATCTGCGCCTATCTCTACGCGCTGGCGAACGCGTTCAACGCCTTCTACCAGGCGTGCCCAGTGCTCAAGTGCGACGATGCGCGGGTCCGCGCGAGCCGGCTGCGACTCGCGCACCTCACGCGCCGCACGCTCGCCGACGGGCTCTCGCTCCTGGGGATCAACGCACCGTCGCGCATGTGACCCTGGCAACGCTCACGTGCCGAAGCACCGATCGCCTGCATCGCCCAGGCCCGGGCAGATGAAGAAACGCTCATTGAGGCAGCGGTCGAGCGCTGCCGCGTAGACGCGCACGTCCGGATGCGCGGCCTGCATCGCGGCGAGTCCCTCGGGCACGACCACCAGGCAGACCACGCTGATGTCGCGCGCGCCGGTGCGCTTGACCTCGTCGACCGCGCGCGCCGCGCTGCCGCCAGTGGCGAGCATCGGATCCACCACGAGCACGGGACCATCCTGCACATCCGGCGGAAGCCGCAGGTAGTACCCCTCCGGCTGCGCGGTCCGCTCGTTGCGGCGGATGCCGATGTGGCCCACGCGCGCCTCGGTGAAGAGCGCGAGGATGCCGTCGGTCATGCCCAGGCCCGCGCGCAGCACGGGCACGAGCGTGGGCGCGCAGCGCAGCCGCCGCGCGAGCATGCGCTCCATCGGCGTGTGGATCTCGACGGGCTCGGTCTCGAAGCGACGGCTCACTTCATACGTCATGAGCCCGGCGATCTCGCCGAGCAACCTTCGGAAGTCGCTGCTCGGCGTGGTGCGCTCGCGCAGCACGCTGAGCTTGTGCTGGATCAGCGGATGATCGACGAGCCACAGGTTCGGGTGCTGCGCGTGCGCCTGCATGCGGCGTGTTGTACCCGCGCACCGATAGCATCGCCCATGCGGCCCGGGTCCTTCGTGGGTGGCCGCACCGCTCCCACCGGAACCCGACATGTCGACCATGACCAACGCTCGGATGCCCCAGGCCTCACGCCTCTTCAACGCAAGCTGCCTCGCACTCATCGTCACGGCCATGAGTTTCGCCCTCCGGGGCGGCGCCATGGGTGCATGGACCGCGGAGTTCGGCCTCACCAACGAACAAGCCGGCTGGATCAACAGCACGGCGTTCTGGGGCTTCACGCTGGCGATGGTCTTCGGTGGACCGCTGTGCGATGCCATCGGCATGGCGGCGATCGCACGCATCGCCTTCGTGGGTCACCTCGCAGGCATCCTGCTCACGATCTTTGCGTGGGACTACTGGAGCCTCTTCACGGGCACACTCCTCTTTGGCATCGCCAACGGATCGGTCGAGGCCGCCTGCAATCCGCTCATCGCCGCGCTGTACCCCGATGACAAGACGACCAAGCTGAATCACTTCCATGTCTGGTTCCCGGGTGGCATCGTGATCGGGGGCTTGGTCGCCTTCGCCATGGCCAAGGCCGGACTTGGCTGGAAGGTCCAGTTCGCCTCGATGCTCATCCCGTTGGCGGCCTACGGTGCGCTCTTCCTCGGACAGCCGATGCCACAAACCGAACGCGTCACGATGGGACTGTCCGGCGGTGCGATGGTGCGCGCGTGCCTCAACCCGGTCTTCCTGCTCATGGTCATCTGCATGCTCATGACCGCTGCGACGGAGCTCGGGCCGGGCCAGTGGATCCCGAGCATCCTTGAAAACGCTGGTGTTTCCGGCATCCTCGTGCTCGTCTGGATCACCGGGCTCATGGCGGTCGGTCGCCAATTCGCGGGACCCTTCGTGCATCGGCTGCAACCGCTCGGCATGCTGCTGGGGAGCGCGGTGCTGAGCGCGGCGGGGCTCTTCCTCATGAGCCGCTCGTCCGGCGGCATGCTGTTCGTATCGGCCACGGTCTTCGCCTTCGGCGTCTGCTTCTTCTGGCCCACGATGCTCGGCTTCGTGAACGAGCGCTTCCCGGCCACTGGTGCACTGGGCCTGGCGATCATGGGCGGCGCTGGCATGCTCAGCGCTGGCTTCGTGCTGCCGGTGATCGGGCGGTTCTATGACGAGGGCATCACGGCCCGCCTGCCCGAGGGCGTGAGCGCCGATGCGCTGAAGTCCGCCGCCGCGGGCAGCGAACAGGCCGCACAGTGGATGACAGTCCAGGCGGGCGCGGGTCTTGATGCGCTCGGCAAGGTGGCCGTGCTGCCCGTGGCGCTGGCCGTGGTGTTCCTGGTGCTCTTCACCCTCACGCCGCGCAAGCCCGCGGCGCACTGAGTCCACTCAGGAGCCGGGGATCCACGGCGTGTCGGCGACGCCGCGCTCCTTGTTCGCGCGCCGGGCCATCGCGAAGAAGAGGTCGCTCAAGCGGTTCAGATAGATCAGGATCGCATCGCCAACCGGTTCCGAGTGGTTCAGGCTCACGACCAGGCGCTCAGAGCGCCGGCAGACCGTGCGCGCCAGGTGCAGG
>Ga0208048_1000495_pt1 | contig 21279 bp, 18 predicted proteins | sample Malawi_45m_30L_FD_184163 | JGI IMG/M metagenome (GOLD analysis project Ga0208048, IMG submission 184163) | Freshwater microbial communities from Lake Malawi, Central Region, Malawi to study Microbial Dark Matter (Phase II) - Malawi_45m_30L... | ecosystem: Environmental > Aquatic > Freshwater >...
GTCCGCGAGATCGGCGAGGCGGTGGGCCTCAACTCCCCCTCCACGGTGCACAACCACCTCGCAGCTCTCCAGAAGCTCGGCTATCTCCGTCGCGACCCCACCAAGCCGCGCGCCATCGAAGTCCGCTTCGACACCAATTCTGAGGTCGCCATGGAGCGCCGCCCCGCGCGCCACGTGCCACTGATCGGCGAGGTTGCTGCCGGCACCGACGTGCTCGCTCAGGAGAACGTCGAGGACCTCATTCCCCTTCCGGCCGACTTCACGGGCGAGGGTGAGCTCTTCATGTTGCGCGTGCGCGGTGACTCGATGATCGAGGCCGGGATCCTGGACGGCGACTTCGTCGTGGCTCGCCAGCAGAAAGTTGCCGAGAACGGCGACATCATCGTGGCGGGGATCCCCGGCGATGAGGCCACGGTGAAGACCTTCAAGAAGACCGGTTCAACGGTGACACTGGTGCCGGCGAACTCGGCGATGAAGCCGCTGGTCTACACAGCCGACGAGGTGACGATCTATGGCAAGGTCGTCACCGTGATGCGTCGCATCTAGGACGCGGTCACGTCACGCCGGCGGCGGGACACGGCCGGGAGGAAGAGCGCAGACGCGATCCCCAGGCCGAGCACAACGATGACGATTGTCGCGAGACCGACGCCACCTCCGCTCTCCGGGTTCACCACACCCACCGCCAGGTCCACCGGGTTGCCGTCGGCGTCGGTCAGACGGACGACCAGCCTGTGCGAACCGGCATCGACTTCCGCCGGCACCGTGAATGAGTGGTTGACGCGTCCCGAGTCGTTCACTCGTGCCGTGCCCAGCCTGACCGGGTCGGAATAGAGCAGAGCCTCGATCTCGGAGTTCGGCTCCAGCCCTTCCATCCGGACCTCGAGCGTGCCGCCCGGCTCCAGTGCGACCGCACCGTCTGCAGACAGAGGTGTGCGGACCCTGTCAGTGGACTGTGACCCGATCACTGCCTTGACGGTGCCCACCGTGAGGACCACCTCGTTCTGGATGCGGGTGACCTGCACCGATGCCGGCTTGCCGTTCACGACCGCCGCGGCCTGCCCCTCGGGAACCGCGGGGATCTCCTCTGCCGACGGCACGGGCGGCAATGTGGTCGTGGTTGTGGTCGTCGTCGACGTGGTGGATGTCGTGCTGGCGGCCGCCTGTGATGCCGTGGTGACCCGCGGCGCCGTGGTGGCGGATACGCGCGCTGTCGTAGTCGGGACGACCGTTGATCCCGTGAGGGCGGAGTCAACAGGTGTCGAGGCACTGGGCGCCGTTGCACCGGCCGACGCGGCAGGTGCAGTCGTTGTGACCGCAGGGGTCGTGGTGGCAACCGGAGCGGGCGTCGTGGTCGGGGCAGACGACGCGCTGTTGTTGCCCGATCCGAGTGTGGTCGTCGTCGCTCTGGCGGTTGTGGTGGGAGCCGCGGTCGTCGTGGTAGCGGCTGTCGTCGTCGGCGCCGCGGTGGTGGTCGTTGCAGCGGTGGACGTGGTGGCTGGGCCGGCGATCTGGAACGCGATCGTCGCACTCCCGGATCCCCCGCCGGATCCAGATGCCTGGATGGTGACGTTCGCGGACCCTCCCGAGGCTGGCGTACCGGTGATCGCGCCCGTCGACGTGTTGAGAACGAGACCGGTGGGCAGACTGCCGCCCGACACCGCGTATGTGACAGTTCCGGAAATGTTCGAGGGTGTCAGGGCCGGCGCCGAGAGACTCACACCCGCTGTGCCGTTGATCGAGACTGCATCGGGCGTGATCGAACCCCCGACGCTGCCCGCCCATCCGAGGGAGTTGATGAGGAGTCTCCGGAACGCGTTCGCAGCGGTCGTGTCGGCGAGCTCGGGGGCGCCGTTCGTTGTCGAGAATGAGAAGACCCGGCCGCTCTTGCCTGCTGGCACCCAGCCCGCCATTCCGACGCCGAGGTCCGTGGCATTCGTCGATGGATCGGCCGCGGCGGGAATGTTCGCCACGTTCGAGTTCCAACGTGCCCAGTAGTAGCCGTTTGCACCTGTCTTCAGAGTGAGATAGCTGAGTGAGCCATCAAAGTCTGCCGGTTGAAAGATGAAGTCCCCGGTGACGCCCGTGTCGAGCGACGCGGATGTTGGGCGGTTCCATCGGTAGAAGCGCACCTTCTCTCCGGAGCCGTAGTCGCAGCTTGAGCGGATGGTCGTGGGCATGATCGCATCCAGGCTTCCCCATGCACCTGCAAATAAACTTGCGCACGCATTCCACGCAATCCATTCACCTATCACTAATCCACCGCCAGCAGACACGAATGTGTCGATGACCGCGTAGTCATTGGCGAGGAACATGTTCCTCTCCATGCTGTTATAGTTGTTCTGTCCCTGCAGGTAGATCACGTCATAGTTCGCCTTCGTGACTGAAGCAGAGACCGTGGACAGCAGGTAGTACTCCACACCACGAGTGACACAGAGGTCGGTCCCGTTCTCAAGAGACGTCTCGACATTGGTGTCGTTTGTGGCGTCAGAGCCAGTTGGACCCGAAGCGGTCATGTACACCCGCACACCGCACGCTGGCGTCGCCTTCGTTTCGGACGTCGGCTGCCCGGACACAGTGACGAGCAGTGATGCTGCAATCAGTGCCAAGCCGAGAAGGCGCAAGGGAATAAGGGGGCGGGATGAATTGATGTGCATCACAGCCCAAACTTATCAAACTCTATGCCCTCTGGGGCCGTCGCGAGCCGTGCTGGCTGCGACGTCAGCGGGTGGTCGGATCGATACGTCGGGACAGGGTGACCAACTGTCGTCGCAGCATGATCCCGTCTCCCGGGCCGAGGATGAACCGTTCGAGGAACCGACCCCCCGGAGCATCGATGCGTGCCCTGACCCTCGTCACGAGGCGGGTGCCAGTCGGGTCGTCGCGCAGGTCGTAGGCGAGCGAGAAGCAGATCCGTCGCTGGCGCGATTCGGTCGGGCCGAGCCGCAGCACCAGACTGCGCGGCGGGTCGACGACTGCTGCCTCGAAGTCGAGCGGGCCGCCGGGAACCGAGTCACCCGACGCGAGGGACTGCCACTCGGGGTGGATCGTCCGTGCGCTCCGTCGCCCGAGGTTGTCGAGCAGATCCCAGCTGTACCACCCGGCGCGACCAAAGCCCATCTGTCGAAGCCACGGGAACACCTCGTCGGGTCGCGCGCCCAGGGTGATCGATCGCGTGGCGACGAGCCGCGCCCCGGGGCACAGGTCATCTCCCGGCATCGGGCCGTCGATTTCCTCGCGCGTCGCGCCCCACTGCTCGAGGATCACATCTGCCTCCTCACTCGAGTGGGTCGGTGCGCCCGAGGATCGCGACCATTCCGCCCATGTCGGGCCGGGTCCAGACCATCTGGCCGTGCTCGTTCAGACGCCGGGTCACCTCGATGCCGGGGAGTCCGACGGGACGCAGGATGAACACGCCGTCCTCGTAGGAGGCGACCACGTGGATGGGCGTGGTGTAGTCGAACGCGCTCACGTCGTGGACACCGTTCTCTTCGGTGCCGTCAGCGCGACAGTCGGCGATGGTGCCACCCCCGCAGTCAACGATCCGGTTTCCGGCCTGCTCGATGCGCTCCACATAGGACATCAGACGATCATCGGGGGCGACCGGGTGTCCGCCCCGCGTCGCACTCACCACTGACCAGATCCCGCGCAGATCGGGCGCGCCCTCCACGAGTGGTTCGGTGCACCCGGGCATCACGAGGGGAGGAAATGTCGACCCATACCCACCCGGAGGCGTGTGCGCGACGGGATACGAGTACGAGTCCACCGCGGGATAGTACCCAAGGGACCCTGTGCGGTCAGTCCAACTCGCGAAGTCGCACAGCCACGAGCCGGCCGAGCAGGTCGGCATCGGGCCTCCATCCGATCGGCACGGTGAAGGTGTTCTTGTTGACCTTCACCACGCCAGCGTCCTCGAGTCGCGGTTCGACCTCACGGAGGGCATCGACGCTGAACGGATTCACCGTGAGGTGGTTCTTCGAAGCGGACACACCGAGGACGTACCCGGCCGCGCTCCGGAGGATCGGTTGGTTCCATGCCACGACCAGATCGAGCCCCTTGTGTCGCGCGCGCACTGCCCGGAAGATCGCACGAGCGGTGCGCGCGGCGGCGGGGTCGAGACTGGCGAGGAGATCCTCGGGGGTGGCGTGACGGCGGGAGGTGGTGGATCCGCGGTGGTGCATGACGACGGCATTGGCATGTGCACGGCTGAAGCCGTGGGAGTCCTGCAGCAGAGCCATCTGTGTCGCATAGGCGGCCTCGCCCAGCGAAGCGAGGCGCGAGAACCAGTGGGCGATCGGCTTGCCGTGTTTCTTCTCGATCGCGGGGAAGTGCGCGGAACGCTCGCCACTCGTCGGTGCCACGCCCGAGACTCTACGACTCGTCGAGCGCGCCGAATCATGGGTCCAACGAGAATCGGACCACAGTGTTCCGGGCCGCGCTCGCACGGGTACCCTCGCGATGGTGACGAAGAACAAGGCGGTCTTCCGCAGGGCATCTGACTGCACCACCGAATCGTGGCGCGATGACGAGACCGGTCACGTGGACTGGTGGACACTGTTCAGTGCGGACCGCACCCCGACATCGGCCCTCACCGTCGGCGTCGCCGAGGTTCCCGCGGGTGCTCCCCGCCCGGCGCGCGGCCACACCCACGACCAGGCCGAGGTGTACTTCTTCCTCTCGGGCTCGGGCGAGGTCGTCGTGGAGGGCCAGTCGACACCGGTCACGGCCGGCGATGCGGTCTTCATCCCCGGGAACACCGAACACATGTCGGTGAACACCGGTGATGTCCCGTTGCGCCTCCTGTATTTCTTCGCGGCCGACTCGTTCGAGGAGATCGTCTACCGGTTCCCCGGCCGGGGTGGTCGCGAGTGATCGAGCCGCGCAGGGTCGTCCTGGAACCGATGGCGGTGGCCTCGCTCCAGCAGTTGATCGGCATCATGACCGACCACATGTGGACACCCGACTACGACGGCCGATGGGACGTGGAGTCGATCATCGACATCGAGCAACGCATTGCCGACGGCGCCGACGGCGCCCCCGTGGAGCTCGGCATCGACGAGGTGGCACTGCTGCTCGAGGGGATGGCATTCACCGAGGTGATGAGCGAGGACTTCCCGTGGATCGACATGGTTCGGTGGGCATCGGATTTCATCGCGTCGGAGTTGCGCCAGCACTGGACCGACGAGGAGTGGACGCGTTACGTCGCGCGGTGAGCGGCGTCAGGCGCCGGGCGCGAGGCAGTACTCGAGATCCCTCTGCTGGCGGCGCATCGCAGGGATGATCGCCCGGTAGGCCGCCCAATTGTTCGGGAACGGCTCGGGCAACTCGTGCTTCACCAAGTCGTGCAATTTCGGCAGGTTGCGGTAGGGCACTGCCGGGAACATGTGGTGTTCGAGGTGGTAATTCATGTTCAGGTACAGGAACCGGAACACCGGGTTCATGAGCACCGTGCGCGTGTTCAGACGGTGGTCGAGGACATCCTCGGCGAGGGCGGCGTGCTGGGTGGTGCCGAAGAAGACGAGGAGCCACCGGCCGTAGAGCGAGGGGAGGCCAACCAGCATCATGGGGAGCATGGACTGGGAGGCGACGCTCACCGCGACGATCGCGACCCAGGCCGCGACGTGCACCCGACCCCAGAGGATCGCCCGTGACGCCTCCCGCTCGGGCACGTAGGTGGCCGAGTCGGGGGAGAGTCGGCCAGCCACGTTGGCGGCGTACTTCTTCGCCTCGGCCCAGGTGGAGAAGATCCCGAAGCAGTCGGCGAGTGTCTTTGCGAAACTGGGTGGGCGCATGTAGGCGATCTCTGGATCACGGCCGACGATGATCGTGTCGGCATGGTGCCGATGGTGGCTCCAGCGCCACGAGACCGGCTCGCGCACATCCATGAACGATGCGATGTGGTAGATCACATCGTTCGCACGACGCGACTTGAAGGCGGTGCGGTGCCCGCACTCGTGCCATCGCGCGTCGCTCGCCGATCCGTACAGCGTCCCGTAGACGAAGGCCGCGGGAAGGGTCCACCACGAGAGCCACGTCGCGGCGAGCCACCACCCCGACGCCACGGTGAGAGCGAGCCAGAGCACGGTGTCGACCGCGGCCCGGCCATCGGTGCGCTGCATGATCGCGAGCATCTCGCTCCGGTCGACATGGGGCGTCCACCACTTGGCACCGGCGAGGCCGGTCCCGACGGCCCGGGGTCCCTCGGGGCCGGTGAGGGAATAGTCGCGCGTCATGACCAATAGTGTCGCCGATCGGGCCGGTCGAACACCGTGTCGGCGCGTGCCATGACCAGCGGGCGAACCGACCGGAAAACGAAAAGAGTCCGCCACCCGGTGGGCGACGGACTCCCTCGAGGAGGACCGACTCAGCGCCTCTTGGTCGCCTTCTTGGCTGTCTTCTTTGCCGGGGCCTTCTTTGCCGGGGCCGGAGCCGCCTTGCGGACGGTCTGGAGCTTCGGGGCCGGTGCGGCGCCGAGCGCGATGTCCTTGAAGCCCTTCAGCGCGGTGATCTTGGCCACGGTCTTGGCCGCGATTCTGATCTGCTCTCCCGTCGCTGGGTTGCGACCCATGCGGGCAGGCCGCTTGATCTTCGCGAACTTCGCGAACCCGGAGATGTTGACGACCTCGCCCTTGGCAACGGTGGCCAGGATCACCTCGATGGTCCCCTCGACGAGTCGACCAGCCGTCTTGTTGTCGGTGTCGGTGTGGATTGCTACTGCTTGAATGAGTTCACGCTTCTTCATGCCCGTCAAACTAGATCAACGATGCGGGCCGGATCAGGGATACCCCTGCGGGAAGGACGCTTTTCATTGATCTTTTCGGCCGATCCGGCCCAGAGGGCCCGGGATAGCCGACAAAATCGGCCCCTTTTCGGGCCCCGTGGGTCTCAGAGGCGCTTCTCCCATGTCACCGATCCCCGCCACGGGGTGAATCCGAGCGAGCCGTAGAGGCCCCGGGCCCCGGTGGGGTTGTCGTCGTCCACCTCGATGGCCGCGTGCGTCCATCCCTCGGCGCGGTAGGCCCGGAGGGCGCCAGAGACGAGAGCCGTTGCGATCCCGCGCCGCCGGTGGGTGGGGAGTGTCCCGAGTTGGTTCACCCACCCGATGGTCATGCCGGTGGCCTCGTCGTCGACGTCGTATCGGTGCGAGTTGAGGAACGCCACGACACGATCGTCCTCGAAGGCCATGAACGATGTCGCCAGATGCGAGCCGTATCCGGTGGTGCGCTGCGTCCATCCCTCGGCTTGCATCGGGGCCGACCCCCAATGATCGGCGAACGCGATGTTGTTGACCCCGAGCGCATCGGCACTGCGCGCCGCGTCCCACGGCGCGATCCTGATGCCGTCGGGGCCGCCCGTGTCTGGTGCGTCCTCGAGGGGTCGGAGCAACGCGGAGAACCAACGCACCGCGCCGAAGCCCCGCGCCGAGAGCAACGAGGGGAGGGCACGATCCTCCTCGAGCACGCTGACCCGGACGACGCGGGGGAGTCCCGTGTCGGTGGCGAGCAACTCCTCGGCGCGCCCGAGCGACCAATCGAGCAGTGCACCACCCGCACCGCGCCCCGCGGACGGGGGATCGACCTTGCCCTCGAGATAGCAACGCACCTCGCGCTCGGTGGAGGGCAGGAAGATGGTGTGGGCTCCACCGATGATCCGACCGTTCTCGACGGCGACCACGGCGTCGGTGCGGGGGTTGCAGTGGGGCGGCTGAAACTCCTCGGCGAGTTCCTCGGCAGTGGTCACCACGGTGTGGCCGTGCGCAGCGAACGCGGCGGCGAACACCTCGGCGAGGCGGGGCAGATCTCCGGGCTCCAACGGGCGGATGACGATGCTCACCGGTGCCCATTGTGGCCCGAATCGGTGGTGTCCGCACCTTGTTAGTGTCGTCGTGTTCGGTGCAGGCCGGAGGGGGCGACGATGGGCAAGCAGCAGGAAACGGCGATGATCATGTCGGCGACGGGATCGGGGGCGCCGTTGCCGCCGCTCGAGTCGGTGCGCGTGAGACCGCGACCACCCACTGGCCGAACAGCCAGCGATTTCGCGTTCGAGAACCTCGCCTTCGAGGGTGGTGGCGCCAAGGGCTACGCATACATCGGCGCGATCCAGGTGCTCGAGGAGGAGGGCATCTATCCCGACAATGTGCGGCGCGTCGCCGGGACCAGCGTGGGCAGCATGTTCGCGCTGCTCGCATCGACGGGATGCTCGACGGACTACATGCTCGAGAAGGTTCCCGCCGACATCGAGTCGCTCGCCAAGGACGGCTCGGGCGGCCAGTTCCTGTCCTTCGCGCGCGCGGCGCGTCGGCGCGGGATGCACCCCGGCCAGCGCCTCTACGACTTCCTCGGTTCGATCCTCGAGGACACGACCGGTTCCGCCGATTGCACCTTCGCCCAGCTCCTGGAGCGCTGCGGACGTGAGTTGTGCATCCCGGTCACCAACGTGACGCGGATGATGACCGAGTTCTGCCACGTGAAGACCACGCCGAACATGCCGGTGCGTGTCGCCACGCGGATGTCGATGTCGCTGCCGGTGATGCTCCAGCCCGTCAACCTGCTGACGGGGCTCGGCCGACTCGCTGACCCGAGCCGGGAGGTCTACGTCGACGGTGGGCTGCTCTGCAACAATCCGACGCACGTCTTCGACGGATGGTGGCTCTCGCTCGACCCGAAGGACTCGTTCCTGAGGCGCCTGCGCCCGCTCGAGAGGGCTGCCGAGCACTATCCGCGATCGAGCAGGTTCTACCCGGCCAACACTCGCACGCTCGGGTTCACGCTCTTTGCCGACGAGGAGAACGACATCACCCGCACATGGCTCGCGCCCGGCGCGGTGCCGCCAACGCGTCCCGACACCCCCGCCGCACACCGTGCGAACCAGAAGGAGCGCGCCGAGGCGGCCACGCGCGCGGTGCAGGCTCCGGTGCAGCGCGTGCTCGATGCGCTCGATTCGAACGACATCGACTCCGACGGCCGGATCACCGCGGCCGAGCTCACCTCTGCGATCACCGGCATCGATCGTGACGACCTGCTCAACGTCTTCGGGTCGGCCGATGCCACCGAGATCTTCGCCAAGGTGAACACCGACGGCAGTGACACCATCGAATTCGGGGAATTGCTCGCATTCCTCGAGACCATCGGTCTCGACATCACCACGCAGTTGGTCGGCTTCCCCGCCCGGGCACCGAAGAGCACCCTCGAGTTCGCGATGAACATGCTCGAGGCCGTGAACCGCGACCTCGCGCGCTCGACGCAGGGATTGGGTGACCGCGATCGCACGATCCCGATCAACACCGACTACATCGGCACCACCACCTTCGATCTCTCCGAGGAGGACCTGAACTTCATGGTCGCCACCGGCCGCCAGCACGCCAAGGCCTTCCTCGACGCACGGCGCGGGAGATGAGCAAGCGCGTCGAGGACCTCCTAGACGGAATGACGCTCGAGGAACAGGTCGCGATCACCTCCGGGCGCACGATGTGGTCGACCCAGCCCGTGGAGCGACTCGGTGTGCAGCGCCTGAGGGTGAGCGACGGACCCGCGGGCGTGCGCGGGAGCAGGTTCGACGGGCCCCCGAGCCTGAACGTGCCGTGTGGGACCGCGATCGCAGCATCGTGGGATCCGTCGCTGGTGCGCCGGCTGGGCGGGTTGCTCGGTCGTGAACTCGTCTCCAAGGGTGCGCGCGTGCACCTGGCACCGACCGTGAACCTCCATCGCACGCCGGTGGGCGGGCGCAACTTCGAGTGTTTCAGTGAGGACCCGTACCTCTCGGCTGTCGCGGCGGTGCAGTACGTGACCGGCGTTCAGGAGAGCGGAGTCGGCTCGTGCATCAAGCATTTCGTCGGCAACGACACCGAGTTCGAGCGCACCACGATCGACTCGCGGATCGATGAGCGCACGATGCGCGAGTTGTACCTGGTGCCGTTCGAGCGTGCGGTGCGCGACGCCGCGGTGATGTCGGTGATGTCGGCCTACAACCGACTGAATGGGCCGTATGCCGGTGATTCGCACTGGCTGCTCACCACGGTGCTGCGCGACGAGTGGGGTTTCGACGGACTGGTGATGAGCGACTGGTTCGGTGTGAAGTCGACGGCTGAGGCGGTGAACGCCGGACTCGACCTGGAGATGCCGGGCCCACCCGTGTGGCGCAGCGAGAAACTGATCGCGGCCGTCCACGCGGGAGAGGTCACCGTCGAGACCGTGCGCGAGCGCGCCCGCAACGTTCTCACCCTGCTGGAGCGAACCGGGGGATTGGACGAGCCACCCGGACCGGAGTTCAGTCGCGACGACGCCGCCGACCACGGCCTGATCCGCGAGGCGGGTGCAGCCGGCATGGTGCTGTTGCGCAACCGGAACGGTGCCCTGCCGTTGATCCCCGGTTCGTTGCGCAGCATCGCGATGGTGGGTCCGAACGCCGCGACCGGCCAGGTCATGGGGGGCGGCAGTGCACACGTGTCACCGACGCGCGTCTCGCACCCACTCGATGCGATCAGTGCCCGCCTCGCCGCGGTCGGGGTGACCGTGGCGCACGCCCAGGGGTGCAACATCAACAAGTCGCTTCCCGAGATCGATCAGCGGCTGGTCGATTCCGCGGTGCTCGAGATCTTCGAGTCACCCGAGGCGATGGACGCCGGCGAGGCGCCGCGGATCACGGGAACAACCGGAGCGTTCAGATTCAACTGGTTCAACGACCCGCTCGGACGGCGCGGCAGCCATGCCTACGGAGTGCGGCTCTCGATGGGTCTCACGCCGGACCACTCCGGTGAGTGGACCTTCGGAGTCGAGTCCGTGGGCTCGGTGCGGTTGCACGTGGACGGCCGACTGATCCTCGACAACCACAACGTCCCGCGCGGCGGATCGTTCTTCGGCACCGGCAAACCGGAGGTCTCATCGATGGTGTCCCTCGAGGCGGGGAGACGCGTGGACGTGTCGGTCGAGGTGCGGCACGTGCCCACGGGAATGGGGCTCGGGGGCCTGAACCTCGGAGCGAAGGCACCCGTCAACCCGGTGACGATCGGGGCCGCAGTCGATGCAGCGGCAAGTGCCGACGCGACCATCGTGGTCGTGGGGACCAACGACGACTGGGAGAGCGAGGGCTGGGACCGCACCGACATCGCACTCCCCGGGGACCAGGACGAGTTGATCCGTGCGGTGGCGGGGGTGTCGAAACGCACCATCGTGGTGGTGAACGCCGGCTCGCCCGTGGCGATGCCGTGGCTCGACGAGGTCGACGCGGTGCTGGTGTCGTGGTTCCCCGGACAGGAGTTCGGCGAGGCACTCACCGATGTCCTGGTCGGCGAGGTCGAGCCGGGTGGACGGCTGCCGGTGACGTTCCCGCGCCGGCTCGAGGACTCGCCGGCATTCGAGCATCATCCGGGTCGCAACGGCGTCACCGAGTACCGCGAGGGGCGACTGATCGGCTACCGCTGGTACGACAAGACGGGCCGCGAGCCGCTCTTCGAGTTCGGCTTCGGACTCGGGTACGCAGATCCAGTGGTGGTGTCGGCGTCAGCGAGCGGGTCGCACCGAGTGGTGGCGGCAGTGCGCAACGACGGTGACCGCGACGGCACCCAGGTGGTGCAGGTCTATGCGCATCTCGTCGATCGCACCGGACTCGCCGACGACGAACCAGATCAGCGACTGGTGGGATTCGCCAAGGTCACGGTCCCCGCGGGGACGACCCGGGATGTGACGGTGGATCTCGATGTCGACGCGTACCGGACGTGGGATCTCGCCGACTCGGCCTGGGCGACGTGGTCGGGCGCGGTCGAGCTGCGCGTGGGCACGAGTTCGCGGCGGATCGCCGAGCGCATCACGATCGTGCTCTGAAACACCGGCAGTGAGTGCGCCGTCGGCCCGCGACCGGCTGGGGCGGTCACATTCCGAGGTGCTCGGCGAGGGCGTAGATGTAGTCGAGTTGCGAGCCCGCCTCGGGTCCGGCCATCGGACGGTGGGCGCGCACATGGTCGAGCGCCTCGTAGGTGTCCATCCCGAGCATCATGCAGACGGCCACGGCCGTGGTCCCGGCCCGTCCGATGCCGGCGGCACAGTGGACGAGCGCGTTGCCGTGGTCGCGCACGTGGGCGGTGACCTGCTCGACGAACCCGTGCACCTCCTCGAAGACGGGGTAGGTGATGTCCTGCATCGGGTGCCACAGGCCGGCGGCCCCGGCGTTGTCACGGTGCCAGGTGACGTAGTCGTCGTAGCGGCCCGTCAACTCGTGCGCCTCGACGAGGCACACCACGAGTGAGATGTCGTGGCGCGCGCGCACGGACTCGACGTCGGGTGCGACGTGGTGCTTGCCGCACAGCCACAGGCGCCCGATCGCGGCGGGGAGCGGGATCTCGTGTATCCCGCCGTCGGTGTTGAACAGGGTCAACGGGGTGTCCCCACGTACTCGGTCGGGTCGAAGTCGTGCGTCATCTGCCAGTAATCGACGAAGCGCCACGGCATCGGCGAGAAGACCCGACCCGCCGCGTTGCGGTACCAGTTGCGCATACCGGGGTGTGCCCAGACGAGTTGCTCGTGCTCGGCGTCGACGCGCGCGTTGTACTCGTCGTGCACCTCGCGGCGGACCTCGAGCGAGGCGAGGCCCGCCTCGCACATGTGCACCAGGGCCCCCGCGACGTGGCGCATCGAGCACTCGGCCTGGAAGATGATGCTGCCGCCGTGGGCCACGAAGGTGTTCGGCCCGATCAGCACGAACATGTTCGGGTAGTCGGGCACGCTGACGCCGAGGTGCGCGCGCGGGTCGTCGTCGCCCCACACATCGCGCAGGCGCACGCCGGAACGACCGCGGATCGTCATCGGGGCGAGGAGTCGACCCGCCTCGAACCCGGTCGCGAGGATGATCACGTCGACGTCGTGCTCGGTCCCCTCGGCGTCGATGATGCCGGTCGCGGTGATCCGGTCGACCGCGGCCGCGACGAGCTCGACATTGTCGCGGCGGAGCGTGGCGTACCAGTCGTTGTCGACGAGGATGCGCTTGCCATACGGCGGATAGTCCGGCAGGCACTTGGCCACGAGATCGGGCCGACCCTCGAGTTCGCGCTCCAGGTGCTCGGTGAGCTGTCGGCGGTGACGGTCGTTCGAGCGATTCATCGACCTCTCCGGATGCGGCCAGTCGGGATCGCGGCGCAGCGTGCGCAACAGACCGTCCCCGAATCGCCAGAACAGACCGAAGCGGTACCACCTCGCGTAGTGGGGAACGTTCTCCATCAACCACCGGGTCTCCGGGCTCACCTCACGGTGGTAGTCGACGCTCGGGCGCACCCACTGCGGCGAGCGCTGGAAAACGACCACCGATTCTGCGGTCGCGGCCACGGTGGGGAGGAACTGCATCGCGCTCGCCCCGGTGCCGATCACCGCGACGCGTGCACCGGCGAGATCGACGGCGCGATCCCACGCGGCCGAATGGAACCACGGGCCGCAGAATGACTCGATGCCGCGCGCAGGCGCCAGGTTCGGGCGGTTCAGCTGGCCGACCGCTGTGATCACCGCCGAGTACGACTCGTGAACCGTGCCGTCGGGGCCGCTCATCTCGACATCCCACGTCGCATCGTTCTCGTTCCACGTCATGGAGGTGACCTCCACCATGTGGCGCGTGCGCTCCGTGACGCCGTGCGCACGCGCCACCGAGTCGGCATAGGCACGGATCTCGGCCCTCTTCGAGAAGTAGTGGCGCCAGTGCGGATTCGGCGCGAAGGAGTACGAGTAGAAGTGGTTCGGGGTGTCGACCCCGGCGTCGGGGTAGTCGTTGTCGAACCATGTGCCGCCGAGATCGGGGTTCTTGTCGACCACGACGTGGGGCACCCCGAGCGCGGCCAACTTGATGGAGGCACAGATCCCGGCGAAACCCGCGCCGATGACCAGCACCCGGAAGCCGGGCGGCACGGCCGGTCCGGAGCTCCAGTGGACGTCGCGGTCGACGAGGCCGAGTTCCTCGAGCATGAGCGGGGCGTACTCGGGTGCGACGTCTTCTGCGACGCAGGCGCGCATCATCGCGACCATCCGCTCCGCCGACGGTGTGCCCGCTGGCGTGCGGGTTCCGGCCGCGAGTTCGTCGAGAACGGCCGAGATTGCCTCGCGCACCTCGGCCTGGACGTCCGGTGGCAACCCACCGGTCTCGTCGTGGAACAGGTTCACGTCCCGCTCGGGCAGGTAGGGATCGCCGATCCAGCGGTCGTCGCCGGTGAGGTGGGCGAGACACATCAACAGAGTCGGCACCGATGCCACCGCGAGAGCCGCGTCCTTGTCGATGCGGGGCACCCCGGCGGCGTGGTGGATGCTCACCTCCGGTCCGACACTGCCCGCCACGGGGCGAGTCTAGGAATCCGCCGCCCGGTCTCTCCCGCGGAGGATGCACCGATAATAAGGTGGGGCCGTGGCTGGCGGCCTGCACAATCCCGGTGAGTGGGTCAGGTTGATAATCAGCAATGTCCGACGCCTCACCGTGCTGCTGGTGGGGGTTGCGGTGATGGGAGCGGGATTCGCGATGCTCGTCCTCCCCGGCCCGGGGATCCTGATCGTGGTGATCGGACTTGCGATCCTCGCGCGTGAATTCGCCTGGGCCGAGCGCACGCTCGACAAGACGCGCGCCCGCGCCACCGACGCCACGATGAGGCTGACGAGGAACCCGCTCGGCAAGTTGGTGTTCGCCGCATCGGCGGCCGCGTTGATCGCGGGCGGGGGAGTGGCGATCATCCTCGTGGACGGGTTCGCCCCGGTCGGGGTGGGTCTGGTCTTTGCGGGTGTGTGCGCGCTCGCGGTGCTGTTGCCGCGCACCCGGAAGTGGATGGAATCCTCCACCGGTCACTGAGCGGTGGCGCGGCACAGTCGTCACCGGCAGGACATCGGGAATCGAGAGAGCCGATCATGCGACCACCCCGGGCATCGGCGCGGAGTGGGAGGATGTGCCCGTGCCGTTGCCCGATATCGGATCGTTCGCACCCTGGGCTGATCCCACCGTGGTGTCACTGAATCGACTCGCGATGCGCGCGCCGGTTCATTTCTCCGACTCGCTGGATGCCGTGCGCTCCGGTGATCGCACGGTGTCACCGTGGTTCAAGTCCCTCGATGGATGGTGGCGCATCAAGCGATGGGCAGATGTGAACCAGATTCCCGCCGCCGCCGTCGGCACGAGGGTCGACGATGCCAACTGGGCGAAGATCTCCGTGCCCGGCAACTGGACCCTCGCGGGTCTCGGCGACGTGCCCCACTACACGAACGTGCAGATGCCCTGGACCGGGGTGCCACCGAGCCTGCCCGAGACAGTCCCCACGGCGGTGCACCGCACCTCGTTCACGGTGCCGGCCTCGTGGAGACGTCGGCGCACCATCCTGCACGTGGGCGGTGCCGAGAGCGTGCACATGGTCTGGGTGAACGGTGTCTTCGTCGGGTACGGAACCGATTCACGACTCGGCAGCGAGTACGACGTGAGTGGGGCACTCGTTGAGGGTCGCAACACCGTGGCGATCGCAGTGTGCAGGTGGTCGGCACAGAGCCATCTCGAGGACCAGGACCAGTGGTGGATGGCGGGACTGCACCGCGAGGTGTTCCTCGAGTCGCGTGGTGCGGTGCACGTCCATGACGTCACGGTGACACCGTCGATCCTGAAGCGCGGAAAGGGCGCGGTCGATCGGGTGACCGGTGCACTCAGTGTCGAGGTGGCCGTCGAAGCGGGATCTCACCTCGCGCCCGGCTGGAAGGTGGCCGCGCACCTCGAGACACTGCACGGGAAGCGGATCGGCAACCGTCACCTGGCCGATGTCGCGTGGCAGGAGATGCCCTATCTCTTCGCCGGTCACGGGGCCCGGCTCGAGTGGACAGTCGGTGCGGTGGATGCATGGTCGGCGGAGAGTCCCGCGCTGTACCGGGTGATCGTGGAGCTGCTCGACCCCGACGGTGCGAGCGCGGGGTTCGGTGCGGTGAGATGCGGGTTCAGGTCCGTCGAGATCCGCGGACGCGACCTGCTCGTGAACGGTGAGCGGGTGATGATCCGCGGGGTCAACCGCCACGATCACCACCCGGATCGCGGCAAGGCCGTCACCGCCGGGGACATGCGCGCTGATCTCGTGCTGATGAAGCAACACAACGTGAACGCGGTCAGATGCTCGCACTACCCGAACGACCCGCGCCTCCTCGACATGTGCGACGAGCTGGGTCTCTACGTCGTCGACGAGGCGAACGCCGAGGCGCACGCCCACAACGAGAGCCTCCACCGCGACCCCCGGTACCGCGAAACGTGGATGTCGCGGATCACGCGCATGATCGAGCGCGACCGCAACCACCCCTGTGTGGTGATGTGGTCGCTCGGCAACGAGGCCGGGTTCGGCGCGGTCCACGACGCGGCGGCGGGATGGATCCGCGCCATCGATCCGACACGACCGATCCACTACGAGGGGGCCGTCTTCCACACCGGGGGGCCCCGCTCGGGTTGGATCGACGGTGGTCTCGGGGCGAGTGATGTGGTGTGCCCGATGTATGCGACCATCGCAGACGTCGCCGAGTACGGGCGCTCGGGCCTCGGGACGCGCCCGCTCATCATGTGCGAGTACAGCCACGCGATGGGGAACTCGAACGGGTCGCTCGCCGACTATTGGGAGATGTTCGAGTCGACACCTGGCGTGCAGGGTGGCTTCGTGTGGGAGTGGAAGGATCACGGCATACGCCAACGGCTGCCGGGTGGGCGCGAGCGGTTCGCCTACGGCGGTCAATTCGGCGACGTGCCCAATGACGGCAACTTTGTGGCCGATGGTCTCGTGCACGCCGACCTCACCCCGCATCCGGCGATGCGCGAGGTGGCGTGGGTGCACCGCCCGGTGCGAACCTCGCTCGTGGGTCGGGGCTCGACCGCGCGGCTCGCCGTGCACAATCACCAATGGTTCAGCGACCTGTCGTCATACGGGGCGACATGGACGCTGCTCGTCGACGGACGCGTCGCGCGCCGCGGCACCCTGCGACCACCCGTGTGTGCGCCCCAGCACACGGTGAAGGTCCCTCTGCCGGCCGTTGCTCCCGAGGGAGCGCGTGAGGTTCACCTGACCATCGAGTGGTCGCTGCGTCGCGGCACCGCGTGGGCGGGAGCCGGCCACATCGTGGCGTGGGACCAGGTGACGCTGCGGGAATCCGCGCAGCACCGTGCCCCGGTGCGCAGGTCGGGCGCCGTGCCGCCCGTCGAGGTGGAACCGGTGGTCACGCTCTGGCGTGCAGCCACCGACAACGACGGCTTCAAGATGATGCCGCACCTGTGGCGCGGATTCGGACGCTCGCTCGCGCGCTGGACCGCCGAGGGGATTCCCCTCGACGATGCAGCCCTGGTGGCGAGCACCACTCGTCGCACCGAGCGCAGCGACGCATCCGTGCTGTGGGAGCACGAGATCACCGTGCCCGAGCACCTGGCCGACCCGCCGAGGGCGGGGGTGTGGTTCGAGGTGCCGCGGCGGTTCTCGCGATTGAGATGGTGGGCGAGAGGCCCGCACGAGAACTACCCGGACCGCCGTTCCTCGGCGGTGGTGTCGGTGTGGGAGGGCGAACCCGACGAGATCCCCTACCTCGTCCCCCAGGAGTTCGGCCTGCGCACCGACTGCCGCCGGCTCGAGTTCCTCGATCCCCGCTCCGGCGAGGTGCTGCGCATCGAGGCCGACGGCGTGCCGTTCCATGCGTCGGTGACGAGGCACCGTGCGGGTGATCTCTTCGCGGCGCGCGACCTCACCGAATTGGTGCGGAGACCCTCGTTGGTCGTGCACCTCGATGCGGCACACCGCGGTCTCGGCACGGCGAGTTGTGGACCCGACACGCTCGAGAAGTACCGTGTGCCAGCCGGTGTGCACACCCTGCGCTACGTGGTCTCCGGCGGCTGACATCAACCCGGTGTTGACCGAACGTGCCATGGATGCCGCAGAGCGCCCCTCACCCGACCCCGTGGTGACAATCGTCTCGTGGCAAAGGGGCCGGGCGGTGGAAATAGATTTTCCTCCGGTGCGGTTCCCTCGTGGGTCCGATCACGACGATCGAACCGGGTTTCGCGCCCGCAGCTCCCACACAAGGAGAACCCCCATGTCACGTCGCCTCGCGGTCATCGCAGCGTCATCTCTCCTCCTGCTCGCCGCGTGCGGGTCGGACCCGTCCACCTCCGACACCACCGCAGCGGCAGTCGAGGAAACCACCACCCCGGCCGCCGAGCCGGGGACCATCGTCGAGGTTGCCCAGGCCGGCGCGGACTTCTCCACGCTGGTGTCCGCCGTGGTCGCCGCCGGACTCGCCGAGACACTCTCGGGTGAGGGACCGTTCACCGTCTTCGCCCCGACGAACGAGGCCTTCGCGGCACTCCCCCCGGGACTCCTCGACAAGTTGCTCCTGCCCGAGAACAAGGACATCCTCGTCAAGATCCTCACCTACCACGTGGTTGCCGGCAAAGTGTTGGCCGCCGATGTCACCGCCGGTGACGTGGCGACCGTGGAGGGCTCCACGTTCGCCGTCACGACTGACATGGGTGTCAAGGTGGGCGGTGCGAGTGTGGTCACGACGGACGTTCCCGCCTCGAACGGGGTCATCCACGTCATCGACAAGGTGATCGTGCCCCCGACGGTCGACGTCGCGGCACTCTGATCCCCGCCGGATCAGCAGTCAGCCGAATCTTCACGCATGGTCGGGTCCGGCTGAGGGGTGAACCCTCCAGCCGGGCCCTTCGGCGTTGCTGGCAATGAGTGCCACGATGCATCCGCCGAAACCGCCGCCCGTCATCCGCGCACCGAACACCCCGGGAACCGCGAGCATCTGCGCCACGGCCGCGTCCATGGTCGGCGTCGACACGGCGAAGTCGCCCGCGAGGCTGCGGTGGCTCTCGGTCATCAGCGCACCCGCCCGCGCCAAATCACCCGCCTCGAGCGCGGCAGCGAACGACCCCACCCGGTGGTTCTCCGAGATGACGTGCCGGGCGCGTGATCCCGCGATCGGGTCGCTGATTCGCGCGGCGTCATCGAGGCTCGCCACCCGCAGTGGCCCGATCTCGGACTCGGCCCTCGCGCACTCGGCGACGCGGGTGGAGTACTCGGAGCCCTCGAGGGTACGGTGCGCGATGAACTGCACGAGGACCGCGGCTTCCTCCGGCACAGAGACGTGCCGCACCGCGAGGGTCGAGCAGTCGATCAGGGTCGCGGTGCCCCTGCGAGCCGATGCGATGCACATCTGGTCCATGATCCCCGTCGGCACCCCGGTGGCGAGGTGCTCGGCCCGCTGACACATGCGCGCGAGTTCGATGGCATCTCCCTCGAAGCCCATCGCGAGCGCGACGGCGATCTCGAGCGCGGCCGACGACGCGAGTCCGGCTCCCACCGGGAGCGTGGTCGAGACGCGTCCCACGAAGCCGCGTGGTGACTCCATCAGCGAGGCGACCGCGGCGACGTAGCGGCCCCACCGGGGCGTCATCGACGAGTCGAAGGATGCACGAGGATCGAAGTCCACCGGGTCGGAGTCGACCGACGAGGTGAGGCGCACACGGTCGGATTCCTCCCACTCGATCGAGGTCGCGAGATCGATCGCCATCGGCAGGACGAGCCCGCCGGTGTAGTCGGTGTGGTCACCGATCAGGTTCACCCGCCCGGGCGCGGTCGTTCGGTGCATCAGCCGATGAGGGCGCGCAACCGCGCGGCGATGTCGGCGGGGTCGACGGGCACGAAGTACTCACCGGTCGCGACCTCGACCCCGGCGATGTGGCGGGGCAGTCGCGGTGCGCGCCACGGCGAGACGATCTCGATGTTCATCCAGGCGTCTGGCCACTGCGACGACGTGCGTGGCGACTGGTTGATCCACATCATGTAGGGGAGCGGTTCACCGAAGAGTTGCTCGAGTGCGCCGAAGATCCCCGAGAGCGCCCGGGCGAGACCGGTCTGCGCCGCGGGCCCGAGCGCGGGGAGGTCGGGAACCCGCTCGATCGGGGCGAGGCGAACCGACACCGGGAACACGGGGACAGCGTCGCACCATGCGCGCCAGCCACTGATCGTGGTGACGAGCCGGTCGCCCGGGTCGGGCTCGGGTGCCCATGATGCGCGGAGCATCCGGCCGGGACGATCGGGGACATGATCGAAGGCGTAGATCTGTCCGTGGGGGTGGGTGATCGTGGCGCCGATCTCGGCGCCACGATTCTCGAACACCACCACGTGCTCACCACCGGGCAGACCCCGCAACGCCACGGTGCGCTCGCACCACAGGTCGATGATGCGGCCGATGTGCTCGACGGGGAGAGTGGCGAGCGTCGACTCGTGATCCGGGGAGTAGAGGACCACCTCGCATGCTCCTCCCTCGAGGGCGGGCCACCGGTTCTTGAATGCGCGCACCTCGTAGGGCTCCGGTGCCTCGAGCCCCCCCACGCAGAACGGACAGCCATCGATGGGCAGGTTCGGGCGGCCCTGTCGGTCCGCGACGATGTGCACGACGGTCCCGAGGTGCGGATCGACCCGCGTCCGGCGTGCCACGGATCCCCCAGTGTCAGCCGCGCGGCGTCAACCGCGACGCGTCGGCCCATGTCGCATGGGTGCCCGAACTGATCCGCTCCGGGAGTGCGATGCGCGCGATGGGACCGTCGGAGAGGTTGCGAGCGTCGAAGATCTGGCAGTCGCTCCGATCGTTCGGCACGTCCATCGTGTAGGTGACGAGATAGCCGTCGTCCTCGGCCGTGGCGCCGGGCTTCGGTGCGAAGGCGGCCTCCGAGCAGTAGACGCCGGCGGGGAGGCGGAACACTTCCTCGCTTCCGGTGGTGACGTCGTGCTTGATGAGTCCCTCGAAGCCGAACCAACCCTCGGCCGGCACCGTCTGGTACACGTAGCGGTGCACCCGGCCAGCGCGGGAGGCGTCGATCACGCCGAATTCGGTGATCGTGTCGGAGAGCGGACCCTCCCTCACTGCGCCGGTCCTCATGTTCAGGCGCCAGCGGTGGGGCCGCGTCTGGAGCGTGTGGAGATCGAGGAACCGGAACAGGCGCTGCTCCATCGTTGCGTCCGGTGGGAGCGAGGGGGAGGGGTCGCACTGGAAGTAGCCGTCGATGACGACCTCGTCACCGTCCTCCCAGGCGTTGATCCAGTGCAGGACGTAGGTGGCGTCGCACTCGAACCATGTGATGTCGCGCTCGTTGCCGCGCCGGGGAATCACCGCGAACCGCAGCGGCATGTCGCGGTGGAAGCCGGTGGCATAGATCCCCTTCGTCACGAGGTCGGGATCCCAGAAGAGCGGGCAGTCGTTCAGGATCGCGTAGTTGTCCGTGAAGCACATGTCGTGGGGTAGACGGGGGCCGGGG
>Ga0208048_1000498_pt1 | contig 21174 bp, 21 predicted proteins | sample Malawi_45m_30L_FD_184163 | JGI IMG/M metagenome (GOLD analysis project Ga0208048, IMG submission 184163) | Freshwater microbial communities from Lake Malawi, Central Region, Malawi to study Microbial Dark Matter (Phase II) - Malawi_45m_30L... | ecosystem: Environmental > Aquatic > Freshwater >...
CCGCTGCGTGACCCGGGGTTCCGAGCCACGCAGCGGCATGAAGCGGACAGGGGGAGATTCGAACTCCCGATACGGTTACCCGTATACAGCATTTCCAATGCTGCTCCTTCAACCGCTCGGACACCTGTCCAAGGTGGACCACTAGAGTAGCGGCATGAGCGCGCCTGCTGCGCCGCCTGACCTCCACGGCATCCTGGTGATCGATAAGCCGCTCGGCATGACCAGCATGCGTGTGGTCGAGCGCGTGCGGTACCGGGCCCGCAAGGCTCGCACGGGTCACGCAGGCACGCTTGATCCGCTGGCGACCGGCGTGCTGGTCGTGGCGATCGGCCGTGCGACCAAGTCGATCGATCGCCTGATGGCTGGCGAGAAGCGCTACGAGACCACCATCGATCTGTCGGCATTCACCACCACGGATGACAGCGAGGGCGAGCGCACCGAGGTCTCGGCCTCCGCACCCACGCTCGAAGCCGTTCGCGCTGTATGCAGCCGCTGGGTCGGCGAGGTCATGCAGCGTCCGCCCGCCTTCAGTGCGATCAAGGTGCAGGGGCGGCGTTCCTACGACCTGGCGAGATCCGGCGAAGCGCGTGAGCTCGCAGCGCGCCCCGTGATGATCCACGGCATCGAGATCGATGCCTACGACTTCCCGATGCTCTCGCTGCGCGTGCACTGCGGCAAGGGCACGTACATCCGTAGTCTCGCCCGGGATCTGGGCACGGCCTTGGGCACTGGCGGTCACTGCCGCTCGATCCGTCGTACTCAGGTCGGCATGTACGAGATCGGGCAGGCCATCCGCGTGGATGACCTGCCCGAGTCGATCGTGCAGGAGATGCTTCAGCCGTCGCCGGTGTGAACGGTGCTCAAGTCGTCCACGAGGAGAGCAGCAGGCCCAGATCGTTGCCGTCGACAGTGCCGTCATCATTGATGTCGGCACTCGCGAGCGACGAGCCCCAGGCCGCCAACATCACACCAAGATCCGCCGCGTTGACCACACCGTCCCCATTGAGGTCAGCCGGGATCGCAGGCACCGGCGTGATCGTCAAGCTGGCGCTGTAGAGCTGAAGATCGTTGGTCGTGGTCACGGGAGACACGCGCAGGTAGTACGTTCCGGCAATGGAAAACTCGTAGTTCGAGATCGCTTCAGCCTGACCAAGTCCATTCAGATCCTGGGTGAGCACGACCGTTCCGGCGGAGTTGAGCACATCGATCTTCAGGTTATGAATCGACGATGCGGTGACGCTGGTTCCCGTGTTGCAGGCAGAGGTCTGCGGCCCCGCGGTGTAGGTGCCTCCCTGTGGAATCACCGTAAGCGAGACCTTGGTGCCGGAAGTGGCGACGATCTTCCACAGATCGAGGTCACTGTTGTCGTCGATCGACAGATTCGTGTAGCTCGTGAGACCTTCGGCATTGGCTGGAATGGCCGCGTTAGCCAGCGCATCCGAGGCGGCTTCGAGGTTGTCGCCGTACTGCCGCTGGGCGCCGCGGATGTCATCGATCTGCGGTCCATCGACATTGGTGAAGATGAAGGGCTCCATCAACTTGGTGGTCGATGCCGGGCACACGTGCTCGAGCCCGATGCCATGACCGTGTTCGTGCGCCAAGATGTTGCGGAAGTAGCGGTAGTTGTTGGTGGTCGGGCCCCAGCTCGCGTCGGAATTGAGCACCATGTCGCCATTGTTGGGGAACTGGTTGTAGGCCAGGATCGAGGTGCTGGTGAGACCGCGTCCGGCAATGCGCACGTCGCCGCGCGTGGCGCCGCCCGCGCTGCCCCAGGCCGCCCCGTCATCGGTGACCTCGACATAGGACAGCCCGGTGAGGTCGGACCAGCGCTGGAAGACCTGGCGGATCAGGTCTTTCCCGTTCTCGGTCGAGCCGAATCGCGCGGCAAGGGTCGCGTTCACGTTGTTGGGTGCTGTGCCGATGCCCAGGCCGACCTCGTCGGGGATGGTCACCCCATCCGGCACCACCGACCAACGGATCTGCAACGGCTGGCCTTGCGCACTGCTCCCGTTGAGGTTCCAGCGGGGTTGAAGTTCATAGGCCAAGCCGCCGTCCATGCCGCCGTTGAGCCACACGTTGATCAGGCGCTGCGTGACGTCGGCGACGAAGGCAGGATCCGCATCCTCGGTGAAGCACATCGAGATGGGCAGGCCAGCCGGCAGGTCGGCGCACTGGATCCCGTTGGCCTCGGCGCGATGGTTGCATCCTGCTGTGCAGGCGTGTTCCGGCCGCTCAGCTGGGGTCGGGACGGCGCTCAGGCCAGCAGCCATCGAACCAGCGAGCAGGGTGAACGCAACAGCAACCTTCGTGGGGCGGTTCTTCATGATGCGGATTTCTCCGTAGGAGGCCTGACTGGATTCAGGGACTTCTGAAACTGTAGCCCGATTGGGCGGCAAGTCGAGCACGGGGACAGATCGTTTGACGAATTCCTGCGTGCAGCATCAGCCATCCCGGGGGATCGATCCCGCCGGGAGATGACGTTCAGCACTGAACCAGCCGTCATCCGAGGCACGTGGTGCGACGCGCTCGACCACGATGCGACGCAGGAATCGACTCCCATCGGGCCAATCGGCGATCACGGAGACAAGTTCGTTGGTGCGCGCGTCAGCCACGAGCCGCACGCGTGCTGGCAACGGCGGAGGGTGCATGGCGCGGCGGCCCTTGCGGATCGACGGTCCCTCGCTGCCCTTGGGCTCGTTGGGTTGCATCGCAGGCTGGGCCGACGCGGACTTGTCCGGGCGCAGCGTGGCCTCGATCACGACCAGCGGCTCACCGTCGGCGGTGCGTGCCTGCGCGCCCGCCACCACAGCAAGGTCGAAGCCACTGCCGAGTCGATCGAGCAGTGGCTGCAGCGTCAGCAGTTCTTCGTCGTCGTTCTCGCTGTCCTGATCGTTCGAAGGGCCGCCCATGAGCGGCATCGGGTCGCGCATGCGCAGCGGATCCGCACTGCGCGTCACGACACCGTCAAGGTCGACCTGCCAATGCTCGTTGCCATCGAAGCCCCACGCGATCGGTGGTGCACCATGTCGATTGCCAGACCCAGGTCCATCCTGGCTGCGGGGCATCGGTCCATCCGGCCTCGGTCGATCGCCGTGTTCGGGTCCCCGTCGGCCGCGACCTCCGGGAAGCGGCGGGGGACCGTGCTCGCCGTGCACTCCCGGCTGCATGGCGCCCGGCGTCATGCGGGCGCCTGCGCTGCCGGGCATCCGCGGCCCCATCGGCAGCGCATCGAGATCGATGGCGAAGACGAAGCGGCGGCCCGTGCCGACGTCGACCATCGCTTCGCGCAGGGACTCGGTGCCATCCCGGTTGGCCAGCACGATCGTCTGGCGATACGAACGATTGCCGGTGGCCAGTCGATTCGAGATCGACTGCAGCGTGGCGTGGGCGGAGTTGGTGGCCGGGCCGAGGGACAGGACCACGGCGATGCTGAGCATGGCTGCGAGTGCACCCGCGGCGGCGAACCGAGCCACACCGAACCGACCCACGCGAGCCAGTGCACCGTCGCGCCTGTCGATGCAGGCAATGGCCGCACGCACGCGGCGATCCTGCTGCGCTGCGTGATCGGCAGCAATCGCGCCCAGCAGGCCGTGCACGAGCCGTTCGTGAGCCCCGGGCCGGTCCGGATGGTCATCATTCGGCGTCATGCTGGTACTCCGTCGAGGAATCCCTTGATGCGCAGGCACTCGGCGAGCTGCAGTCGCGCGCGGTAGAGGCGCTTGCGGAAGGTCTCGTCGTTGGTCCCGGCGGTCGATGCGGCCACGCGCGGGTCGAGCGACTGAGCGTAGACCAACTCGATGGCCTCGCGCTGCTCGGGTGCCAAGTGCTGCATGCAGTCCATGAGTGGTTGCAATCGATCGTTGAAGTGGTCGGCGGGCCGTTGCTCAATGCGGGCGAACTGCTGCTCGATGTGCAGTGTTGCTGCATCACCGGCGATCTCATGGCGGCGCTGCTGCTTGCGCGCGAGGCCAAGCAGCGTGTTGCGCGCGATCCCTCGCAGCCAAGGCGCGAAGGGTCGACTGCGGTCGAAGTCAGGAAGGCGCCGCCAGGCGACGAGGATCGTCTCCTGGAAGGCGTCCTCGACCATCGTGCTGCTCCAAGCCGTGGCCCGGAGGTACGCCATCAGCATGTCGGCGTGCTCCCGCATGAGGATCTCGAAGGCTTGGCTGTTTCGGCGGTCCATCGCAGGTCATTGTCGCACGCACCCCCGCCTGGGACATGCGGCCGGATAGAGTTCGGCCCTTTCCCATGCTGCGGATCGCGATCAAGATGCTCTTTGGCGACGGAGCCCGGTTCTACGGGATCCTGCTTGGCCTGGCGTTCGCCAGCCTGCTGATCGCCCAGCAGTCCAGCATCTTCGTCGGCTTGATGAGCCGGACGAGCGCCTTCATCCGCGACACCCCGCAGGCCGACATCTGGGTCACCGATCCCGACCTGCTCTCGGTCGACGATGCCAAGGCGCTTCGTGACACCGATCTCCAGCGGGTGCGCGGGGTGCCCGGCGTGGCGTGGGCCGTGCCGCTCTTCAAGGGCCTGCTCGGGGTGAAGCTCGGCGACGGGCGGCGCACGGTCTGCGAGGTCGTGGGCATCGATGATGCCACGCTCATCGGCGGACCGCACACCATGCTCGACGGCCAGGTCACCGATCTGCGTCAGGCCGATGCCGTCATCGTCGACAATCGTCGGCTCGCGCGAGAACTGCGCATGGATACCGGTGAACGGGGCCCCGATGGCCGGCCGATCTACCGACCGATGAGGATCGGCGACGAGATGGAGCTCAACGAGCGACGCGCTGTGGTCGTGGGCATCTGCGACAACAACGAGAGCTTCCAGTACGCGCCGCAGGTCTACACGACCTACTCGCGCGCACTGCAGTTTCAGCCCGCGGTGCGGCGGGTGATGAGCATGGTGCTCGTCAGGGCGGAGCCGGGGAAGGATCCGACCGAACTGGCACGACAGATTCAGGCGCGCACGGGTCTGAGCGCGCTGCCCGCATCGCCCTTCGAGTGGAAGACGATCGGCTTCTGGATGCGCGAGACCGGCATTCCGATCAACTTCGGGATCGCGATCGCTCTGGGCTTCTTCGTCGGTGTCGCGATCGCCGGCCAGATGTTCTACAACTTCACGCTCGAGAACCTCAAGTACTTCGGCGCGATGAAGGCGATGGGCGCGAGCTCATGGCTGCTGCTGCGGATGGTCGCGCTGCAGGGAGTGGTCGCCGGTGTGATCGGCCTGGGCCTCGGGCTCGGCCTGGCCAGTGCGTTCGGGCTGTCGAACAATCCGGATCGCCTTGCATTCGTCATGACCTGGCACATCCCCGTCATCACGGCCGGCGCCGTGCTGGTCATCGTGGTGGGGGCGAGCCTCATCAGCATGATCCGCGTGATCCGGCTCGACCCCAAGAGCGTGTTCGAGGGATGACGGCGGTGGCCACCAACCTCGCGATCGATGCCACCGGCGTGACCAAGGCCTACGGCGAGGGCGAGAATCGCGTCGTTGCACTCGCTGGCGCCGATCTGCGCGTGCCGTACGGCGAGCTTGTGATGCTCGTGGGCCCATCGGGCTGCGGCAAGACCACGCTCATTTCGATCCTGGCCGGTTTGCTGACGCGCGATGGTGGTTCGTGCAGCGTGCTGGGCGTGGATCCGCAGGCCTTGCGCAACGGGCCTCGGACCGCCTGGCGCGGGCGCAACGTGGGCTTCGTGTTCCAGCAGTTCAACCTCGTGCCCACGGTCACGGCGCAGGAGAATGTGGCGATACCGCTCCTCATCCAAGGCACGCCTCGCGCCGAGGCGATGGGCCGCGCCGGTGACATGCTCCGCAAGGTCGGGCTCGGCGGTCGCGAGCGCAGCGTGCCGCCGCAGATGTCAGGTGGCCAGCAGCAGCGCGTGGCGATTGCGCGGGCGCTCGCGCCCAATCCACGGCTGCTGGTGTGCGACGAACCCACGAGCGCGCTCGATGGCGCCACCGGCCAGAGCGTGATGGAACTCGTCGCCCGCGCCGCCCGCGAGGATGGGCACGCCGTGGTCGTGATCACGCATGATGAACGCATCTTTCGGTTCGCGAACCGCATCGTCCACATGGACGATGGCCGGGTCACGCGCACCGATGAACCACTGAAGGAGCCCGCATGAACCTGCGCTCGGTCGTCCTGCCCGTCCTCGCCGTTGCCGGCCTCGTTGCCACCGTCGCTGCCGTCAAGAAGATGGAGTTCCGCACGCTCGATGTGCCGGTGCTCCTCACGCCCGCGCCAAGCCCCTTCGAGAGCCGCATCGCGGCCACGGGCCTCGTCGAGCCGCTCGGTGGAGTGATCTATGCGGATGCTGCCGATGCCGGCGTGGTCGGTCGGGTGGCGGTCGCGGAGGGCGATGCAGTCAAGGTCGGCGACATCCTGTGGGAACTCGATCACACTCGCACCAAGGCGGAGCTCGGCCTGGCCGAGGCCGAGCGGATGGTGGCCGAGGCACAGCTCGTGGACGAGGAGGTCCGGCTCAGGGCACTCATGGAGAGCGGTGCGTCCGAAATCCTCCCGCAGGTCGAGCGGGTCGCGCGTGAACAGTCCGTCAAGGTTGCGGTGGCGCGGCTGCAGCGCGCCACGGCGCAGGTCGATGCATCACGGGCGCAATTGCAACGCGAAACCGTGCACAGCCCGATCGACGCCACGGTGCTCTTCGTCGATGTCCGGGCGGGGGAATACGCACCTCCGGGTGGGCGCCGACTGGCGATTGGATCGATCGATCCCATGCAGGTTCGCGTGGACATCGATGAGGTGGAGTTTGCGCGATTCGCGAAGGGCGGCAAGGCGCAGGCGAGCCTGCGTGGCGTGCCCGGAAGTTCCCTGCCACTCACGTTCCTGCGCGTGGTGCCGCTCGTGCAACCCAAGCGCACGCTGACGGGGGAGGCCGCCGAACGCATCGACACCCGCGTGGTCCAGGTCATCTATGAGCTGGGCCAAGGCACGCATCGCGTGCAGCCCGGCCAGGTCGTGGATGTCTACATTGCGGTGCCCGACACCATGCAGTGACGGGTCGCACCACGGCCATCAGGCTGGCCGCACCATGTCCTTGGGCTGCACCACACGGTCGTAGGTCGCCGCATCGACATGGCCGAGAGCCAGCGCCGCCTCCTTCAGCGTCGTGCCGTCATGGTGCGCCTTCTTGGCGATCGCACTGGCCTTGTCGTAGCCGATGTGGGGCGCCAGCGCGGTGACCAGCATGAGCGAGCGGTCGACCAGTTCGGCCACGCGCTTCTCGTCGACGGTGATCCCCTCGGCACAGAATTCGCGGAACGCATCGCAGGTTCCCGTGATGAGTTCGCAGCTCTGCAGGAAGTTGTGGGCGATGACCGGCTTGAAGACATTCAGCTCGAAGTTGCCTTGGCTCGCGGCGGTGAGGATCGCCTGGTTGTTGGCCATGACCTGCACGCAGACCATGGTCATGCTCTCGGCCTGGGTCGGATTGACCTTGCCCGGCATGATGCTGCTGCCCGGTTCGTTCTCGGGGATGACCAGCTCGCCGATGCCGCAGCGGGGTCCGCTGGAGAGCCAACGAACATCGTTGGCGATCTTCATGAGTCCGGCAGCGAGTGCGGCGAGGCAACCGTGCGCAACCGCCACATTCTCGTGGCCGGCAAGCGCCTGGAACTTGTTGGGAGCGCCCACGAACGGGACGCCGGTCGCCTTCGCCAGTTCCGCACTGACCTTCTCGCTGAAGCCCTTGGGCGCGTTCAGGCCGGTGCCGACGGCCGTGCCGCCGATCGCGAGTCGATGCATCAAGGGCAGCGTCGCGCGGATCGACTCGACGGCGATGTCAAGTTGTGCGACCCATCCGCTCATCGCTTGGCCGACCGTCAGCGGCACCGCATCCTGCAGGTGGGTGCGGCCGATCTTCACGATGCCATCGAACGCCTTGGCCTTGGCAGCGAAGGCATCGCGGAGTCGGGTCACCGCGGGGATCACCTCGCGCTCGACCTCGAGCGCGCAGGCGACATGCAGCGCGGTCGGGAAGGTGTCGTTTGAGGACTGGCCCATGTTCACGTCGTCGTTGGGGTGGATGGGCTTCTTGCTGCCCATCGTGCCGCCCGCCAGCTCAATCGCGCGATTCGAGATCACCTCGTTCACGTTCATGTTGGTCTGCGTGCCCGAGCCGGTCTGCCAGACCTTGAGCGGAAAGTGGTCGTGGAGCTTGCCGGCGATGACCTCGTCGGCCGCGCGCACGATCAGGTCCATCTTTTCCTTGGACAGACCGCCCGCACCATGGTTGGCGATGGCGCAGGCCTTCTTGAGCATGGCCATCGCGGTGATGATCTGCCGCGGCATGGTGTCGCCGAAGGGAAAGTGGTGGTGGCTGCGCTCGGTCTGCGCGCCCCAGTAGCGGTCGCAGGCGACCTGGATGGGTCCGAAGGCGTCGGTCTCGGTGCGAGTGGCGGTGTTCTGGTTCATGGTCGTCGTCTTCAATCGTTCGGCGTTGGGAGGACAGCGGCACGAAGCAGCGGGGCAGCGGCATCCTTCGCCGAGAGCAGCGCGGCATCAGGCAAGGGCCAGGCGATGCCGAGTTCGGGATCGTTCCACCGTACGGATCGCTCGTGCTCCTTGCTCCAAGGGGCCGTCACCTTGTACGCGATCTCGGTGCAGTCCTCAAGGGCCATGAGACCGTGGGCAAGGCCCTCGGGGATCCAAATGTGCCGCGGTGTCACGGTGTCCAGTTCGAGGGTGGTGTGCCGGCCGAAGGTGGGGCTGTCGCGCCGAAGATCCACCACCGCGTGGAATGATCGGCCTCTCAGGAGTCGCACGAGCTTTCCCTGTGCGAAGGGTGGTATCTGGTAGTGCAGTCCACGCACCACCCCGCGCGCGCTCATGGAGTGGTTGTCCTGCACGAAGCGCAGATTGGCGCCGATGGCTGCAGCGAAGCCGGCATCCGAATGAGACTCCATGAACCAGCCCCGTGCATCGTGGTGCACCGACGGCTCCAGCGTGAGCACGCCGGGCAGGATCGTGGTGCGGACGATCATGGATGAAGCGTTTCGGCGGCGACGCGCATCAGGTAGCGCCCGTACTCGGTGGTCGCCATCGGCTTGGCCAGCCGCTCGACTTCGGTGCGGTTGATCCAGCCTTGCCGAAACGCGATCTCTTCCGGGCAGGCCACCTTCAGGCCCTGCCGACGCTCAAGGGTGGCGATGAACTGGCCTGCCTCGAGCAGGGATTCGTGGGTTCCTGTGTCGAGCCAGGCGAAGCCGCGCCCCATCACTTCCACATGAAGCGTTCCGGCCTCGAGGTAGGCACGATTGACGTCGGTGATCTCGAGTTCTCCCCGTGCACTGGGCCTGATCTTGCGCACCACATCGACCACGGAGGCATCATGGAAGTAAAGACCGGTCACGGCGAGATTCGACCGAGGTGCGGCCGGCTTCTCCTCGATGGAGGCGGCGCGACCGTCATTGGTGAGTTCCACGACCCCGTACCGCTCGGGATCGTTCACCGCATGCGCCATCACCGTCGCGCCTCGCTCCCGGGCCGCGGCCCTGCGCAGCAGCCCTTGCAGATCGTGTCCATGGAACAGGTTGTCACCGAGCACCAATGCTGATGGGCATCCGTCGAGGAAGCGCTCGCCGATGAGGTACGCCTGCGCAATGCCCTCCGGCCGAGGCTGCACCTCGTAGCGGATCGAGAGTCCAAGGCGTGAACCATCGCCGAGCAGCCGCTCGAAGCGTGGCGTGTCATCTGGTGTCGAGATGATCAGGATGTCCCGGATCCCCGCGAGCATCAGCGTGCTCAAGGGGTAGTAGATCATGGGCTTGTCGTAGATCGGAAGCAGTTGCTTGCTGACCACGAGCGTTGCGGGGTGGAGCCGTGACCCCGATCCGCCCGCGAGGATGATGCCTCGGCGCCTCATGGCTGCATCTGCACGATCTGCCGGACCGTCGCCTCGACGCCCTCGTGCCAAGACGGACGCGGCCGTGCGAGCAAGGAGTCAAGGCAGTGCGCGTCCAGTCGCGAGTTCCGCGGTCTCATGGCCTTGAGAGGGTAGTCGGCCGAGGTGACGGCAGTGATGGCCTCGGCTGAGCACTGCAGGGCCATGCCGAGCGAGGCAGCAGTGCGGACTGCGTGGCACGCCACCGCATGCCACGAGGCATGGCCGACGGGTACGGCGTGCAGGATCGGGGGCAGTCCGCCATGGGCGGCACCATGCTCCGTGATCGACACGATCGTGGCAGCAAGCCAGTCCGCCTGCGTGGGCGCGCCGATCTGGTCATCCACGACGCGCAGCGATGTTCGCTCGCAGGCGTGTCGCAGGATCGTCCGGATGAAGTTGCGGCCATGACTTGAGTGAAGCCAGCTCGTCCGGACGACGCATGCCCGACCGTGGCCTCGACAGGCTCGCTCACCGACCAGCTTGCCCCGTCCATAGGCATTCAACGGAGCGGGTTCACTCTCCTCGGTCCACGGGGCGTGTCCGCTTCCATCGAAGACATAGTCCGTCGAGACCTGGAGCAGGGATGCACCGACCCTGCTGCATGCTTCGGCCACTTCCCCAACGGCGATTCCATTGATGCGCGTGGCCAGGGGTTCCTGCTCTTCAGCGCGGTCGACCTCGGTCCATGCTGCTGCATTGATGACGGCGTGCGGCTTGGTGGCAGCAATCGATCCGGCAGCATGTCCTGGCACAGCTAAGTCAGCCATGGAACGATCGGCCATGATGAGGTCCCATGAGGCCGGGGCGACACGCTCGATCGCTGCGCCGAGCTGCCCGCGTGCTCCGAGCACCAGCACCTTCATGGACCGTATTGCTCCTTCACCCACGCCGCATAGGCTCCGCTTCGGATCCGCTCCATCCAGGCCGGGTGGTCGAGATACCAGCGCACCGTTGCACGCAGTCCGTCGAGCAGCGCATGCCTTGGCGACCATCCGAGCTCATCGCGAGTGGTCGAGGCATCGATGGCGTAGCGACGGTCATGCCCAGGACGATCCTCCACGAAACGGATGAGGCGCGCATGCGGAGCACCATCGGGCCGCGACTCATCAAGTGCGGTGCAGAGCGTGTGGACCAGATCGAGGTTCCGGCACTCGCCGTGCCCTCCGATCAGGTAGGTCGCTCCGGGGCTGCCGAGCTCAAGCACTGCACGCAGCGCGGCGCAGTGGTCCTCGACATGAAGCCAATCCCGGACCTGCAGGCCATCCCCGTACACCGGGATCGTCTCGCCCGCGATGGCGCGTGCGATGCACAACGGGATCAGCTTCTCCGGGAACTGGCGTGGGCCGTAGTTGTTCGAGCAGTGGGTCGTGAGGGTCGCCAGTCCGTGCGTGACATGCCATGCGCGCACGAGATGGTCGGCTGCCGCCTTGCTTGCCGCGTAGGGGCTGTTGGGTCGATAGGGGCTTTCGCGATGGAAGGCCGCTTCCTGCGGACCGAGCGACCCGAAGACCTCGTCGGTCGAGACATGAAGGAACCGGAACCCAGCGTCGGAGTCCCGCCCCCCTTCGGCAAGATGCTCCGAACAGGCCTCGAGCAGGACGGCGGTTCCGGCCACATTGGTCGAGATGAATGCATCGGCTGACTTGATCGAGCGATCGACATGCGTCTCCGCGGCACAGTGCACGACTGCGCGAGGCCTGACTTCCTCGAGCAGCGCGCGAACGAGCCTGCCATCCCGGATGTCGCCGCGCACGAACTGGTGCTTCGCAGCTGCAGGCAATCCAGACAGGTTGTCGAGGTTGCCCGCGTAGGTCAGCAGGTCAAGCGTCACGATGGGTTCATCGCTGCACGAGCACCACGCGTGCACGAAGGCGCTGCCGATGAAGCCTGCTCCGCCAGTGACCAGAATTGCCACGGCAGGAGCGTAAACGGGGATTTAGTTCGGAACCGGGCCACGTGGCCCGTCAGGACACCGCGCCATCAGAGGCAGGGGCCCCATGCGCTGAGCAGAATGCCCAAGTCCTTGCCGTTGGAAACGTTATCTCCGCTGATGTCGCCGGAGGCAGTACCCCAGCCAGAGAGGAGAAGGCCAAGATCGGCACCTCCGACCACGCCGTCGCCGTCGAGGTCGGCCGGGCAGGCAGGTGCACCGGAGCCTGAACCTGAGCCCATGACCAAGTTCCCGCTCGAAAAGTCGTCGTTCTTCGGAGCCTGAAGGCTGCCGTGGTCGCGATCGCGAGGCGCCGGAAGGGCGGCCGGAATGAGTGCCGCAAGACCGAGTGAACAGACGGCAAATGTGGCGACAGCGTGAGTCATGGTGCCCAACCATACCTCTCCCTGCGTGCAGGGCAAAACCCACTTGTCGCAATTTCTGGAATTTCACCGGGCGTGCTTGGTCCGTCAGGGACGCCGAGGGGTTTGGTCCCGCTCTGCCTCGTCCAGGGCCATCCTGCGAACCAAGATGGTCATGTCCCGGCGGACCGCTCGGACGCGCATGTACATGCTGAGAAACCCCCACGAGGTGCCGAGGACCAGCACATACAGGACCAGATCGGCTCCACGCCCGATCCCCAGGACCCGCGCCAGCCGGGTGGCCCAGTCGGGCTCGACCACGAACACTGCGCCAAGGCAGGAGCCCCCAACCAGGAGTCCAGCAAGGATCTTCGGAAGCGCTCCCCGGCTTGCCATGACGAGGCCAAGCACCACGGTGGCGATAAGGGCAGCCAGCAGGACAACTTGGAACACGCTCATCGAAACACTCTCCCTATGGCGTAGTGAAGCAGGATGCGGGCGCTCGCCGAGGCGCGCTGACCCTTGGCCATCGAATAGGCCGTGTACTCGATGGTGGTCGGGAACTGCTTGACGCGCATGCCGGATCGGGCGATGAGGTCAATGAGTTCGCTCGCGTGTGCCATGCGATCAGAGCGGAGCTCGCACCGACGTGCCGCCTCGTCGGTCAGCACGCGCAGTCCGTTGTGCACATCGTTGAGCCCGATGCCGCTGGTCACCCGGTGCATGAATGCAGCCAGCCGGATGAGCGCTGCCCTCATGGGCGGAATGCGTGAGTTGCCGGCGAATCGATCGCCGAGCGCGATGTCGCAGTCACCGTTGGCCACGGCAAGCGCCATGGCGACCAGATCATCGACGCGATGCTGGCCATCTGCATCGAAGTGCGCGATCCTGCGCGCGCCCCGAGCGAGCGCGAAGTCGGTGCCGGTCTGCAGGGCCGCCCCCTGGCCTCGATTGACTGCGTGGCGCAGGGCATGGGCAGCGGTCTTGCGGATGGCATCCCACGAAGCGTCGGAGGATCCATCGTCGACGGCCACCACATTCCTGAATCTGGACCGCAGTGCATCAAGCACCTTGCCGACCGCAGCACACTCGTTGAAGACAGGAACGACCACCCAGGTCCCTTCAAGGAGTCCTTCGGCCGCGCTGTCGCTTGGTGCCGATTGGGGTAACACTCTCGGAAACTACCATCGGCAGGATCGATCGCAAGGAACAGTCCACCATCACCATGACAGCACCGGCCACAGGTTCCAGGTCCATGATGTTGGCAGCTTCGGTCCTTTGGCTGATCGTCATCCTGGTGTGGCGCCCCACGGTGGCGGCACCGTTCGTGCACGATGATGTGGTGCACATCATCGACCGTGAGAATCAGATCGATGCGCCATGGGCATCATGGGGCCAGCTCGCGATCGGTCAGCGTCCCCTTGTGCAGGTGACGCTCGGAGTCAATCATGCACTCAGCGGCATCGATCCCCGCGGCTACCACGCACTCAACATCGGCCTGCACGGACTTGCATCGGCCCTCTGCCTGATCGTGCTCTGCCGCGCTGCTGCATTGCTGATCGAACGAGGTGCCATCGCCATGCATCCATCGCTCGCCTTCGCGGTGTGCTGTGGGGCAGCCACGCTGTGGGCGCTCCACCCCGTGCAGACGGCCAGCGTGAGCTATGTCATCCAGCGTGCGGAAGTTCTCGTGGGGCTCTGCACCTTCGTTGCCATCCTCGGACTGATGCGGTTCGCGCTGCCCGGGTCCTCGATCGCCTGGGGCGCGATCGCTCCCGCAGGGTGCGCTCTGGCCCTTCTCTCCAAGCCATCTGCGGTGTCGGTGCCGTGCATCGTGCTTGCCGTCGATGCAGCCATCTGCTCAGGGTCGCTCGTCGCTGCATGGCGCAATCGCTGGCCCATGCACCTCGCCTGCTTCCTTTCGCTGCTGCTGCTGATTCCCCTGGGCGTCATCGGTCCGCTGCTTTCGGGCGATGGCATGCCCCGCGCAGCGGGACTCGGGCTCCCCGGCATCGGGCCCCTCGCCTATGCCTGGGCTGAAGTGGGTGCCATCGGGATCTATGCAGCGGAGGTGGTGGCGCCGACACTGCTCAGCATCGATCACGGCTGGACCATCATCGAGGGCGCAGCATGGCCGAGGCCGCTGGGAATCGTCGCCATCGCTGCCGCGTTCGGAACCATCGTCGTCGGTCTGCGGCGCAATGCGTGGTGGTGGATCGTGCCGGCTCTGTCCGTGCTTGCGCTGCTTCCCTCATCAAGCGTCATGCCGCTGCGGGATCCCGTGGCGGACCACCGGCTCTACCTCGCACTGCTTGGGCCAGTCATCGCCTTCGTGACGGTCGTGGCATGGTGGGGATGGACCCGCCCTGGCATGGCGAGGGTCGCTGCCGTTGGCGTCATCGCCCTGTCGATCGTGGGGGCGGCGATCTCGACGATCCGTCGAAATGATGACTGGTGCCATCCGGCCCGGCTGTGGGACGGTGTGCTGGCGCTTCGGCCGGATGACTCCGGCGCGCTCATGAGTCGTTCGCTCTGTGCGCTGGCTGCCGGCGATGACGCTGCTGCGCGGGCCGACGCGTTGGCCGCCCTTTCGATCCGTCCGGCAGACGGGCCAGCCATGGCCATGATTGGCCTACTCGATGTTCGTGCGGGTCGTCACGAGGAGGCGCTTGTCTCGCTCATCCGGGCTGAAGAGCTCGGCATCCGCACTGCCAGCGTGCGTGGTGCCAAGGGCGATGCCTACCGCGCGCTCGGTCGGTACGAGGAAGCCGCGGATGCCTATGCGCGTGCATCACGGCGCTCGCCCTCGTCCGACCAGTTGATGCTGCTGCACGGGCTGACGCTGGCCGAGTGCGGTCGCGATACCGAGGCGATCGATGTGCTGGTCGCAGTTGCGGCTCGATCCGATGACGAGCGAATCACAGGACGGGCACGGGAAGCGATCGAGCAGTGCACGAAGCGACGCAATTCGTCCATCGACGGAGTCGGGCCATGATGGCTCCGTCAGCGATCCGGGATGTGACGATGGTGATCCCCGCGCGCGATGCCATGCGGACGATCGGCATGTGCCTCGATGCAGCACTGGTCGTCCGCGACCGTCCCGGATCGCGGCTGGACCGGATCGTGCTCGTCGATGACGGCTCTCGCGACGGCACCGCCCAAGCAGCCACGAGCCGGGGGATTGAAGTCGTGTCGGGTCGGGGAGGGGGGCCTGCCGCAGCCCGCAACCTCGGTTGGCGCGTCGCGAGCACGGACCTCGTCTGGTTCGTCGATGCGGATTGTGTCGCCGCGCCCGATGCGCTGGAGCGATTGCTGCCTGCGTTCGATGATGGTGCAGTCGCCGGCGTCGGCGGGACCTATGGGATTGCTCCGGACGCCACGCTGCTGGAGCGTCTGATCCACGAAGAGATCATGGTGCGGCATGCGCGCATGCCGGCAGAGGTGGATTTCCTCGCGACCTTCGATGTGGTGTACCGGCGCACCGTGCTGGAAGGGCTGAAGGGATTCGATGAGCGCTATCTGAAGGCGCAGGATGCCGAGTTTGCCTTCCGTGTCATCGAGGCTGGCCACCGGCTTCGCTTCGTGCGATCGTCCGTCGTGCAGCATTTCCATGCCGATCGCCTCTCGCGCTACCTGAAGGTGCAATGTGCCCAGGGGCGCTGGCGGGTGGCGCTTCACCTTGAGCACCGAGGCCGTGGCCGGCGCAATTCCTACAGTTCCGCGCTGGACCATCTGCAGCCATTCGTGCCCATGGCCATGGTCCCTGCGCTGGCGGCTCCGTGGCTTGGGACGCCGTGGTGGGTGGCCGTGCTGCCGGTGGTCGTGCTGTTCCTGCTGCAGCTTCCGATGGCTTCGGCGATGTGCAGTCTCGCGGGCCCATCGATGATCGCCTTCGTGCCGCTTGGCGTGGTCCGGACCTTCGCCCGTTGTCTTGGGCTCTGTCTGGGCGTCTGCGATCGGCTGCTTGGGCGCAGCATGCCGGGGCGTGCATCATGAGCGTGCTGCCGATGCTGTGCTGGCTCGCCTTGGTCGCCCCGGGCGTTGCCGTCGTTCGGCGATGTGCACCGGCCGCTCTGGGAGGCGGCGCTGCTGCTGCGCTTGGCGTGGGATGGTTGGCAGCCTTTGCTGTCCTCGCGCCGTGCCTGGTGCTGGCCTATCTCCTGCACGCACCAACACCCCTGGTGGCGATCCTCGTGACACTCGTGGTGGTCTGGGGTGTGTTCGACGCGCTGCGACATGCGTCGTGGAAGGGCGTGGTCCGCAGCGTGCCGCCGGTGATGCTGCTGGCTGCAGCCGTCGTGGTGCTTGACGCGGTCCTCGCCGAGCGAGTCGGTGCCATCCTCGACAACGACGCTCGCGTCCATGTGGCCAGGATCCGCTTCATCCTCGATCACGGATTCTCCAACAGCGATCCATTCGTCCGCGCGACTGGTGAGTTCCCCTATCCGCTCTATCACACGAACCTGCTCCATGCACTGCATGCATGCATCGCATGGATCACCGGGCTGGATCCCCTGGAGGTGTGGTTCGGTTCGCTCGGAGCGTCACGGCTGATGATTGCAGGCGCTGCTGCCTGGACGGCGTGGTCCCTCGTCGGTGGCAGGTGGGCTCCATGGGTGGCGGCGGTGCTTGCCGTGCTGTCACGATCCGTGGTGGACTTCACGCTCTATCCAAACCAGCTGGCACCCTGGTTTGCCGTCTTGATGACCGTGGGTGTGGTCGCCATGGTGCTGGCGTGGGATGTCCCCGCACGCCGTGCGATCGTCGTCTGCATGCTGGCCAACCTGGTGGTGGCCATGATGCACCCGCTCTATGCCGGCTTCGTGCTCGTGATGCTCGTGCCAGTGCTCGGAGCAGTGGCCGCCGTGCGCTCGCTGCGCTGTGTCGGCAAGCGCTCGACGCCCGTTGCCTGCGCGGTCGGCCTCGTCCTTGCCGCGGCGCCCATGCTCCTTGCGGTGAAGGCGATGACCGCAGGCCCCGGGCGCGCCGCGGATGTCGCCTCACCCTCGGCTTGGGAGTGGAACCACTGGAAGACGCAGGCAACGGCCTCTCCCGCACCTTCAGCCGGGGCAGGGACCCCCGACGCACTCGGTCGGGCCCGTCGCACGGCGATCCACCGCCAGGATGGATTCACGCTGACTCGGCAGGACGACCATCTCTTCATCGCGCGCAATTGGGGACGCGGCTTCACAGGCGGCTGGGGCGGTGTGGTCGGCTGGCGCCTCTGGACGGCGATGGCGGCCACGCTCCTTGCCCTTGCCGTGCTCGGAAGACCCCAGACGCTCGTTGCTTTCGGCGCGATCGTGGTGGTGCTCACCGTGATGACGGTGCCGATCCTCTGCACCACGGCCATTGGCTTCCTTGGTGCGCAGTGGATGATCCTCCGATTCGAGGCACTGGCCGCGATCGTGTGGGGCGCGCTGGCCCTTCCGGGGATGGCGGCAGTGTGCGAACGCTGCATCGGGTCACGACGGTTCGTGGCGGTGCCTGTCGGGCTCGGCGTGACAGCCGTGTCGATCTGGGTCGGCGCCGCGAATGCAGGACAGGACACATGGGATCGCGTGGACCGCTGGTGGGACCGTGCCATGGCCTCAGAGGGAGCGCGACAGGGCGCAGCCTTCGACGGCCTGATGGCGAACCGAGCATGGATGGAGGGCTGCATGCCCAAGGACGCCGTGGTGGCCTGTGGGCGCCTGACCGGCACATGGGCCGCGATGCTCCGGGGGCCCCGGTTGGTGTGCAGCGAGCGCAGCTCGACGGGTGTTCCCTCGGCAACGACACGCGTGCTTCATGTGACCGAGATGCTCGATGATCGAACGGATGAGGAACGACGTGCCGAACTCTTCCGGCACTATGGTGTCACGCATGCGCTCCTCGGCGGCAGTGCGCCCGGCTGGACCGACTACTGGGCGGATGACATCACATCGGGTCAAGGGCATCGGCTGATCCGGCTTCGTTCCGAGCCTGATCCAATGAAACTGTGGGAACGGAAGGTTGCCGACGCGTCGCGTCTGGTGCTGAAGGGCTGCGCCGATCTGGCCGAGGTCGAACTGCTGGATCTGGTCGATGAGCGTCCGCAGGCGTGGCGCGGCTGGTTTGTGCTGGGCAACGCCAAGTGGGAGCTGGGCCAGATCGAGGCGGCGGAGTCGTGCTACGAGATGGCCCGTCGCCAGGATCCCACGGAACCGATGCCGGACTTGATGCTCGGCAATTGTGCGGAGCGGCTGGGCCGGTCGGACGAGGCCAGCATGTACTTCGAGTCTGCCGAAGCCCGTGCACTCAAGAGGTCTGATCGAACGACGGCAGCATCGGCGAACTTCAACCGCGCGAATGGCCTGCGGCGGCAGGGGCGACTCGTCGAGGCCGAGTCGGCGTATCGTCAGGCCGTGGTCCTCGATCCATCGCATCCTGGCGCTAGGCGTGAGCTGGAGCAGGCATCGCTCTGGATGGTGCCCGTTCCGCTCATGGATGACGCTGGCGCCGATGCTCTCGATGGGGGCGGGGCCAAGCCGTGACCGCGACCGATCTTGATGTCTCCATCGTGATCGTGAGTTACAACACGGTCGGGCTCCTTCGCGACTGCCTGCAATCGATCGAGGCCTCCGTTGCGCCGTTCTCGCACGAGACCATCGTGGTGGACAATCAGTCCCGGGACGGCAGCGCTGACATGGTCGAGCGCGAGTTTCCGTCGGTCCGCCTGATCCGCGCCGAACGCAATCTCGGATTCGCGGGCGGGAACAATGCCGCGTTCCGTGGAGCGCGCGGCCGGCTCGTCTACTGCCTGAATCCCGACACGGTCAGCCATCCGGGATCGCTGGCCACCCTCATCAGGGTCATGGACGCGGATCCATCGATCGGATACCTGGGGCCGAAGCTCCTGAATCACGATGGCAGCCACCAGTGGAGCGCGTACCGATTCCACACCGTGCTGTCGAGTTTCGTGAGCTGGTCGATGCTTGGGCTCGATCGCCGATTCCCGCAGTCACGCCACTGCCAGACGCTGCACTACCAGCACGGGCACGACACTGCCTTCGACGCGGATTGGCTGACGGGTGCGGCCATTCTCACGCGCCGCATCGTCATTGATCAGGTGGGCGGCTACGACGAAACCTACTTCCTCTATGCCGAGGAGATCGAGTGGTGCTGGCGCATGCATCGGGCAGGCTGGCGCGGTCGGTACGAGCCGAGCGCGGTGGTCACGCACATCCGTGCTGCAAGCACGTCGCATCTTGACGACTCGCACGCCTTCCACGGCCACGATCCTTCGCTCCTGATCGAGAGCCATCGGCGACTGGCGCGCCAGACGCTCGGGCCGTTGGGTGCGCTGGCCACGCACGCGCTCCACCTGTCAGGCGTCACGCTTGCGTGGATGCGCAACCTTCCGCCGATGCCCCGTCGCAACCCAGCGACCCGCCGAAAGGCCTGGCTGTGGATGCGCTATCTCACCCGTCGATCGCCAAGCCGACGCTGAGCACGCATGCCGATCTCGCACCGACATCGATGCCTGTTCGTGCATGTGCCCAAGTGCGGCGGCACGAGCATCGAAGCTGCACTGGGGATGCACGGCGACTGGCGGCACGAGGATCGCCATCGCATGTTCGGGCGCATCACCTCGTCAGACCTGATCGCGCGGCGGTTCCGATCGAGGTACCTCCAGCATCTCACCTGGGACGAGGCGCTCCGCGCCGTGCCCGAGCAGGACCGATCCGGCTACCGATCCTTCGCTTTCGTCCGCCATCCGCTCACGCGGCTTGAGTCCGCCTGGTCGAGGCCCGACCGTGACTTGATCGAGGAAGCACGCTGGCAGGGCATCCGGCTGGAGGGGGTCGGCTTCCCGCGGTTCGTCGAGGGAGCGCTCCGGCTCGATCATCCTCATGTCCGGCCGCAAGTGGAGTACGTCACGGATGCCGCCGGTCGCATCGCCGTCGATCGGCTGTTCCGCTACGAGCGGTTTGCCGAAGATGCCCGCGAACTCTTTGCCTGGCTCGGTGCGCAGTGCGTGCTGGAGCATCGGAATCCGCGCCTGCGGGACAGGGAGGGAATCGTCTGGCCCGAGGACCTCCGTCGTCGTGCGATCGACCGCTACCGCCGGGACTTCACGGTGCTGGGCTACGAGCCATGAAACTCGTGATGACCCTTCTGGTCCGGGACGAGGAGGACATCCTCGAGGCGAATCTCGCCTTCCATCGCTCCCGGGGGGTCGATCACTTCATCGTCACCGACAATCTCTCGGAGGATGCGACTCCCGCGATCCTGCGCCGCTGGAGCGAGCGCGGGCTTGTGACGGTCATCGAGGAGCGAGAGGACAACTATGCGCAGCATGCCTGGGTCACGCGCATGGCGCGCATGGCGGCGAGGGACTACGGTGCGGACTGGGTGATCAACAACGACGCAGACGAGTTCTGGTGGCCGCAGTGCGGTGATCTCAAGTCAGCGCTCCAGGCGCTGCCGATGACGGCGATGGCTGCCTCGGTCGAGCGAGCCAACTTTCCCGCCGTGGATGGCGATGGCCCGTTCTGGGATCGCCTGGTCTGGCGCGATGTCCGATCGGTCAATCCGCTTGGCGGAGCGCTGAAGCCCAAGGTGGCGCATCGGGCCGATCCGGAGATCGAGGTCGAGCAGGGCAACCACGCGGTCCGCCGGGGCGGTGCACGGGTCGATGCCGAGCCTGCAGAAATCGACATCCTTCACTTTCCCTGTCGCTCGTGGAGCCAGTTCGAGCGCAAGATCCGGCTCGGCGGAGCGGCCTATGCGCGCAACCGCACCTTGTCGAAATGGATCGGCATGACCTGGCGTGAGATGCACCAGCGCCTCATCGAGGGTTCGCTTCGCCAGGAGTACGAGCGGCAGAATCCGCCCACCGCCGAGCGTGCATCGCACATCGCTTCGGGAAGGCTCGTTCAAGATGTCCGCCTCGCCGAGGCGATGCGCTCCATCGCGCAAGGGGGGCAGGAGCGCCCATGATGCACAC
>Ga0208048_1000501_pt1 | contig 21117 bp, 22 predicted proteins | sample Malawi_45m_30L_FD_184163 | JGI IMG/M metagenome (GOLD analysis project Ga0208048, IMG submission 184163) | Freshwater microbial communities from Lake Malawi, Central Region, Malawi to study Microbial Dark Matter (Phase II) - Malawi_45m_30L... | ecosystem: Environmental > Aquatic > Freshwater >...
GGAGCACACCCGCCGTATCACAAGTCGGCTGCGGCGGACCCGCGAACGGCTCTGGAAAGATGCAGCGCAAACACGCTTCGTTCGGCAGCACCGGCATCACACGACCCTCCGTACCGACAGCGCCGCCATAGATGTAGGGCACACCCCGCTGCACCGCGACATCGTTCAGCAAGAAACGCGTGCGAATGTTGTCGAGCCCATCGATCAGCACAGTCGCGTCACCGAGATAATCGAGCGCGTTCTCGGCACAGAGATGATCGACCCATGCACGGCACTCCATGCGCGAATTGACTTCGGCGATCCGCGCACGAGCTGCCTCGGCCTTTGGTCGCCGCTGGCGTGCATCGCGCTCGGTAAAGAGCGTCTGCCGCTGCAGGTTCGAAGGCTCGACGACATCACGGTCGATGAGTGTGAGACGGCCGACGCCCGCACGTGCGAGGATGTCTGCCGCAGTGCAACCGAGTGCACCGCAACCCACAACGACTGCATGCGCCTGACCAATGGAACGCTGCCCGTCCGCGCCGATCCAGGGGATCAGCTGCTGACGGTGGTAACGATCATCGCTCTGCGCCGCAGCGTCGTCACTCATTCAACAAACTGTACGCGGCGAGGGCTCGGTACAAACGTCCGATCACTTCGCATCAGCGGCTGTAGCACCTGATGCCGACGCCTCCATCGGCGCAGACTGATCGGTGTGATGGTGCACCATCTTCCAGCCATGCGAATCCTTGCGGTAGACATTGGTCGCACGGAAACGCAGGTCAGCTGGCTTGCCATCGACCATCATCCCCTTGCCCACTTCGGTGCATGTCACCACGCCAAACATATCGCCCATGATGGAGTGCATGCTTTCGTAGGTCACTGTTCCACTGAGCTTCATCGCAGCTTCCTTCTGGAACTGCGCACGAACCGCATCCCAACCGATATGCATCTTTCCATCGGGGCCAAAGTCCGACACATCCGTTGTGTGTGCCCACACGCTCTCCATCGGCACCTCATTGCCCTTGCACATCTCGTTCAGCGCCGCGTAGAAGCCCTTGTTGGCATCAGCCATCGTCGCGAATGTCGTCACATGCGCGGGGGTTTCCTGCGCCGCATGCTTACGCGCAGCCTGCATCGCACCAACGCGCGCTGCACAACCGATCGGTGTAGGCAACAGAACACAGCAAGTGAGCGTGGCAATCGCGGTCATCACAGTCGTTCGGGAGGAGAGGTTGAATGAAGTCATCGATGGACGGCTATCCTGTTGCCTTAACCACGCTTTCATCCGTTCCACATTTGCCCTGGGCACCTTGATCTAGCGCGAATGGTCGTGCTACCGCAGTCACTGGCTACGACCGGTCTGGGGACCCGAAAGCTCACGCCATCTGCATCGGCACGCACATCAGTTCGAGGACAGTGAGTGAACACAAGGACAAACTGCGCGCCCTAAACTCCCACATTCCATGGGAGGCGAGTCCTTCGGAAAGTCGATGAAATCAAAGCCAGGGCTGACGCGCCTGCTGCGTGCGTTGCAGTACAGCTGGTACGGCCTTCGCGCCGCAGCGCAGCATGAAGCGGCGTTCCGCCAGGAACTGATGCTCGTTGTCCCGCTATCGATCGTGGCGTGGTTCGTTCCAGTACCGCTGCTCGAGCGCGCACTGCTCTTCGCCGTACTGCAGGTCATCCTCATCGTTGAACTGATCAACTCCGCGATCGAGGCGAACACCGATCACATCACGATGGATGAGCATCCGCTGGCGCAGCGTGCAAAGGACATGGGCAGTGCCGCCGTACTACTTTCGCTCGTGATTTCAGCCGCCGTCTGGACTGCAGTGCTCTGGCCCGTAGTCGCTCGCTGGATCGGCTGAAGATACGGACGGCGACGTGGAGTCACCCTCGTTGGCGTGGCGTTCGAGATCCTCGAGGGGCAGTCAGAGATGCTCGATCGGCCCCGCGCGGAGTGCGAGGGATATATGTGCTCGGTGATTACTGCCAGCGACCGAGCAGCCGAGAGAGTGCCGCACGTCCTCGAAAGCGCCTGTGTACGCCATAGACTGCTGGCATGACGACTTTCAAGACCAATACAGTCGTTGCCGCTCCGAAACCGGCGCATGACGCGCTCGGCGATCCCACTGGCTGGGATGGCATCGGTGGTGTCGCCAACACTGTGCATCTGGCGGAATGGGTGAAGCAGAACAAGCATCTGATGGTGCCTCCCGTTTCCAACAAGTACCTCTACAGCGGGCAAGACTTCTTTGTGATGTTGATTGCCGGACCGAATGCCCGCAATGACTTTCACATGACCAACTCCGAGGAGTTCTTCATGCAGCTGCAAGGCGATGTCAGCATTCGCGTGCGCGACGCACACGGAATACGCGATATCCCGCTGCGCGAGGGCGAGGTACTGTTCGTGCCAGGCGGCGTACCACATCGACCGCAGCGCGGGCCGAACACACTTGGACTTGTGGTGGAACGGCGCCGACCTCCGACTGAAACAGAGCACATCATGTTCTTCTGCGATTCGTGCGACACGCTTGTGCGCGATATCGAGTTCAACTGCATCGATATCGTGAAGCACTTTCGCGAACGGATGGAGGAGTTCTGGGCCGATCCCGCGGTAAGCACGTGCCCCAAGTGCGGCACCCGCGTTCCCAAGCCCACTACGCGGACTTCGTGATGCTGGCGCCTGGCGCGATCGACCTGCACACCCACATCTTGCCTGAACGCTGGCCTGATCTGCGCGAGCGTTATGGGTGTGGTGGGTGGGTGTCGATGGAGCACTGTGGGCAGTGCCGCGCGCGCATGATGATCGATGACGCGCTCTTTCGTGAAGTCGAGTCCGATCTCTGGGACGCGCAGCGGCGCTTGGGGGACTGCGACCGCGATGGCATTGGCGTTCAGGTGCTCTCCACCGTGCCGGTGATGTTCGCCTATGGGGCACGCGCCGAGCACGCGCATGATCTTGCCCAACTGTTGAACGACCATCTCGCGGGAGTCGTGCGCAGCAATCCATCGCGCTTTGTCGGACTCGGGAGCGTTCCGCTGCAGGATGCCGCGCGTGCATCCCGCGAACTGGAGCGCTGCGTTCGCGATCTTGGGTTGGCGGGTGTGCAGATCGGCACGAATGTGGCGGGACACGATCTGGACGATCCCGCGACGGCGCCCTTCTTCGCCGCAGCAGAAGAACTGGGCGCCGCAGTATTCGTGCATCCGTGGGAGATGTTTGGGCGTACGGAGATCCCGCGCTTCTGGATGCCGTGGTTGGTTGGTATGCCTGCGGAGAGTGCGCGTGCATTCTGTGCGCTAGCGTTTGGTGGCGTATTGGATCGGCACCCACGCCTTCGTATCTGCTTTGCGCATGGTGGCGGCGCGTTTCCCTACACGCTCGGGCGCATCGAACATGGTTTCGCGGCGCGGCACGATCTCTGCGCGACGCACTCGGTCACGCCGCCGCGTGAGCATCTCAAGCGTCTGTACTTCGACAGCATCGTCCACGATATGGGCGCGCTGCGATATCTGGTCGAAACCGTCGGTGCATCACGCATCGCGCTCGGCTCCGACTATCCATTTCCACTCGGCGAAATCCCGCCCGGTCGGCTCGTGCGTGCCGCCGCATGGCTGACCGATGCGCAGCGCACGCGCATGCTCCGGGGTACAGCGCTCGAGTTTCTCGGTCTCTCTCAGGTGAACGCATGACAATGACACGGAGCATCCTTGACATTTCTGCGAGCGACATCGAGCCCTCCGCTTCTTTTGCGGCATGGGCGGATGCAAACGATCCGCTTGCCGCACTGCATGATCGCTTCGAAGTTCCAAAGGATGCAGCGGGACGCGAGCTGGCGTACCTCGTTGGCAATTCGCTCGGGCTGATGCCGAAGGCTGCGCGCACGCGAGTGCAAGAGGAGTTGGATGACTGGGCACGCCTCGGCGCCGAGGGGCACACGAAAGGGCGTCGCCCGTGGATCGATTACCACCAACACTTTCGCGCAGGGTTATCGCTCTTGACGGGCGGACTGCCATCGGAAGTGGTTGCGATGAACACGCTGACAGTGAATCTGCATCTTCTGCTGACAAGTTTTCTGCCCGCCTCGCGGCTAGGAGGCGTTCGCCGCAAGGTGCTGATCGAACGCGGCGCGTTCCCAAGCGACCGATTCGCCGTTCGATCCTTCGTTGCGGCAACAGGAGGCGATGCGGATCACGATGTGATCGAGATCGGTCCGCGTAGCGGCGAGTCCTGCCTACATGGCGAGGACATCGAGCGTGCAATCGCCGACGCGGGCGATTCGCTCGCGCTAGTGATGCTCGGCGGCGTTCAGTACTACACGGGGCAAGTGCTTGACATGCCGCGCATCACGCGTGCCGCACATGCTGTGGGCGCCCACTGCGGCTGGGATCTTGCGCACGCGATTGGCAATGTGCCGCTTTCGCTCCACGACTGGGGCGTCGACTTCGCATGCTGGTGCTCCTACAAGTATTTGAATGGTGGCCCAGGTGCCGTCGCAGGCGCGTTCGTACATGAACGCCACCATGCGAATCCGCCACCGCGTCTGGAAGGTTGGTGGGGCACGGATCCGGCAACTCGTTTCGCGATGGGGCCGGACTTTGCGGCAGGGCCAGGAGTGGATGCTTGGCAATTGTCAAACCCGCCCGTGCTTTCGCTTGCGCCGCTGCTGGCGAGTTTCGAGCTGTTTGCTGAAGCGGGCATCGAACGGCTCGCCGCGAAGGCACGCGTCATGACCGCCTTCATCGAGATGTCGCTTCGCGTGCGCGAGAGCGATCTGCGCATCATCACCCCGAGCCCAACGGGTCAGCGCGGCTGTCAGCTATCGATCGAGGTGCAGGGAACGACGGCGCAGGCGCGTGCCCGCTTCGATCGGCTCCTGCCCCAGGGCGTGGTCTGCGACTTTCGGCACCCGCGCGTTATTCGCACGGCGCCTGCTCCGCTCTATTGTTCTTTCGCCGACTGCTGGCGACTGGTTGAAGCGCTGCACGCGTGAGCGCTGTGGCTGTTCCACCGCGCCGCAATGGCTGAGCATTCGTACACTTTCGCGGTGGCGAAGCGAGTTGTCATTGCTGGTGCAGGGCTCGCGGGTTCGCTGCTCGCTGTGTATCTCGCTCGCGCCGGTTGGACGGTCGATCTGCGGGAACGCCGCGGTGATCCGCGCAGCCGCAACTTCGTCCAAGGGCGATCGATCAACTTGGCAATCAGTGCGCGCGGGATCAAAGCGTTGCGGCGCGCAGGGCTGGAGTCTCACATCCTGCGTGATGCGATACGGATGCCAGGCCGCATGATGCATGCGAGGTCGGGTGCGCTCACCTTTCAGCAGTACAGCAGCAATCCTGAGCATGCGATCCTGAGCATTTCTCGCAGTGCACTCAATCTGGTGCTGTTGAACGCCGCCGCAGCGGAGTCGAATGTCCGCATCTCGTTCGATCAGCGTTGCAGCGATCTCGATGGCGATCGAGGACGCGCTACATTCGTGAACACGGCAAGCGGTGCCGAAGAGCAGGTCGAGGCGGATCTCATTGTCGGAGCGGATGGCGCATACAGCGCCGTGCGCAGCGCGATGCAGCGGCGCGAGGGATTCGACTTTGACCAGTCATGGCTTGGGCACGGCTATAAGGAGATGACGATCGCGCCCGTGGCGTCAGGTCCGCATGCGCCCTTCGCGATGGAACCGAATGCGCTGCATATCTGGCCGCGCGGGAGTTCGATGATGATCGCGCTCCCGAACCCTGATGGGTCGTTCACCTGCACGCTGTTCTGGCCGCACCGAAGTGCCGATGGTGCCGCGAATGGATTTGATGCGATTGCCGATCCCGCCGTCGGGCGCCGCCACTTCGAGCGCGAGTACGCCGATGCGCTTGCGATGATGCCGACATTCGACGCTGACTTCGCGGCGAATCGCGTTGGCTGGATGCTCACGATTCGCTGCCGCCCATGGTCCTCGGGTGGACGCGCAGTGCTTGTGGGCGATGCCGCACATGCGATCGTGCCGTTCTTCGGCCAGGGGGCGAACGCCAGTTTCGAGGATTGTGAAGCGCTGGTGGATTCGCTGGAGCGCCACCCGGCGGATGTCACGAACGCGATCCGCGAGTACGAGGCTGCGCGTAAGCCCAACGCGGACGCCATCGCAGAGATGGCGCTGCAGAACTTCATCGAAATGCGCGACCACACCGCATCGCGGATCTTCCTTGCGCGCAAGTCGGTCGAGCACTGGCTGCACCGATTTGTCCCTGCGCTCTTCACGCCTCGCTACGACATGGTGAGTTTCGACACGATGCCCTACGCCGATGCCCTCGCCAAATCGCAGCGCCAAGATGCAGTACTCACCGTGATCGCCGTTGCTGCGCTCGGCGCTCTCGTCGCGGGCGGCGTTCTGCTTGCGCGTGCTCTGATGGCTGGCAGCACATGAGCCAGGCGTCACAACAAAGCGGTCCCAAGCGCACGGCGCCGATCGACAGGCCGAACGCCGCGCCCGGCGCGGCGCCATCGAAGGCGACGCTTGGCATCAGCTGCCTGCTGCTGACGCTCCTCTGTTGGTCGACCGTTCCACTCTTCCTGCGTGATCTTGCTTCGGAGGTCGATTCCTGGAGCAACAACGGTTGGCGCTACGGTGTCAGCGCGGTGATATGGCTGCCTGCCCTCGTGCTCGCGTGGCGGCGCGGGCGACTGCCTCTGCGGATCTGGCGTGACGCGCTCGTTCCGTCGCTGTTCAACATCGTCGGACAGGCGGCATTCACCGCCGCATTCCACGAGATGAACCCTGGACTCGTGACCTTTGGCCTTCGTACCCAACTGATTTGGGTCGCAATCGGTGCATACATGCTCGTGCCGAGCGAGCGGTCCATCATCTGCAGTGCGCGCTACCTGATTGGTGCGGCGATCTTGCTTGGCGGACTTTTCCCGGTGCTGCTCGGAGGCGACGCATCACTCGGCGGGTTCAACCCATGGGGAACCACACTCAGCATCATCTGTGCGTTCAGTTACGGCATGTATGGACTGGGCGTGCGTCGGTGCATGGGCTCGTACCACCCGATCACGGCATTCGCGGCGATCTGCCAGATCACGGCAATTGGTTTGATCGCACTCATGCTGCTCTTCGGCGATGCGGGCGGTAGTGGTGTTCCCGATCTGCCGATCACTGTGCTGCTGCAACTCTTCATCAGCGCGATCATCGGCATCGCGCTTGGACACATTCTGTACTACATCAGCATCGCGCGTATCGGCATCGTCATCACAAGCGGTGTGCTGCAACTGCAACCGTTTTTCGTCGGTGTCGCCAGCGCGTTCATCTACGGCGAACGATTCGCATGGTGGCAATGGACATCAGGCACAGTGGCGGTCATTGGCGCTTTCCTGATGCTGACCTGCACCGACCCCGGCGCACGTCAAGTTGGACTCGCCAGTTCCGAGGGATCGGACTGATGCCGTCGTCTGCTCCATCGATGCCTGCGTCCTATCCTGCGCGCGTGCAGCCCGCGGTGCTCTGCAATCTGATCGATGGATGCTTCCGCCCTGCGCGCGGCGGTGCTACGACTGTCGCGCAGAATCCTGCGACAAGCCAAACCATCGCGACTGTTCCTGACAGCACAGCACACGATGTCGACGAAGCAGTCGCTGCCGCGGCTCGTGCGTTCCCTGCGTGGTCGACCCGCCCCGCCGAAGAACGCGCCGCACTCTTGATGCGGCTTGCGGATCTGGTGGAGCGCGATCTCGATGCGTTCGCGCTTGCAGAGAGCGAAAACACTGGCAAGCCGTTGTCGCTCGCGCGCTCACTCGATGTACCGCGTGCGATCGCCAACCTTCGTCACTTCGCGCATGCAGTCATGCAGGATCAGACGCAGGTCTTCAATCAGGATGTGCCCAAGGGCGTGATGCGGTCCACCGTGATTCGAAAGCCGCTCGGTGTTGCGGCATGCATTTCGCCTTGGAATCTGCCGCTGTATCTCTTCACATGGAAGATCGCGCCCGCGCTCGCAGCGGGTTGCACAGTCGTCGGCAAGCCGAGCGAGATGACGCCAATAACCGCTTGGATGCTCTCGCAGCGGATGGTGGATGCAGGGTTCCCGACGGGTGTTTGCAATGTTGTGCATGGTCGCGGACCGCTCGCAGGAGCCGCGCTTGTCGCACACCCCGATGTCGCTTGCATCACATTCACAGGTGGAACGCTCACAGGCGAATCGATTGCGCGCGCTGCGGCTGGGGCGTTCAAGCGAACCGCGCTCGAACTGGGTGGCAGCAACGCCGCGATCGTCTGCGCCGATTCGGCGGACGATACGCATCTATCTGCAACGGTCGACGGACTTGTGCGCGCGATGTTCACCAACCAGGGACAGGTCTGCCACTGCGCGTCGCGAATCCTGATCGAACGCTCCTGCTGGGATCGCCTGGTTCCTGCGCTCGTTGAACGCACACGCGCGCTCCGAATCGGTGATCCGCTCGATGCAGCCACGGACTTCGGATCGCTCATCTCAGCGCCTCACCTGCTGCGAGTGGCCGGCATGGTGAACGTCGCCGTTCGCGGAGGTGCGCGGGTGCTCTGTGGTGGTGAACGCGTACCGATGGATGCGCTTCCCGAGCGCGTTCGTAGTGGCGCGTTCTATGCACCCACGATCCTGCAGGGTGTTGCGCCAGATGCCGAAGCGAATCAGGAAGAGATCTTCGGTCCTGTTGCAACGCTCATCCCCTTCTCGTCAGATGCCGATGCCATCCGCATTGCCAACGGCACGAAGTACGGCCTTTCAGCGACCGTATGGACACACGATGACGAGCGCGCCACACGACTCGCACGCTCGCTGAGCGCGGGCACCGTGTGGATCAACGGGTGGATGATGCGCGACTTGCGCGTACCGATCGGCGGATTCCGCTGCAGTGGTATCGGCCGCGAGGGGGGAATGGATGCGCTGCACTTCTTCGCCGAACCGATGGTGGTCGTCCGAAACATTGGAGGCTGAATGAGCGACGCGAACGCTGGCGAAATCCATTCGGGCAACGCGCCGGAGCCGCTCGGTGCGTACCCGCACGCGCGCCGCGCGGGTCCATTTGTGTTCCTCAGTGGAATCGGCCCTCGCGTGCGCGGATCGCGCGAGATCCCTGGTGTTGATCCGTTCGACTTCGAGGCGCAGTGCCGAAGTTGTTTCCGAAATGTTCAAGCGGTCGTCGCCGACGCGGGACTGCCGTGGACAAGCGTGGTGGATGTGACCGTGTACCTCGTCGATATGAAGCGCGACTTCCCCACCTACAACCGCATCTACGCGGAGTTCTTCGGCGGCACTGGGAATCCCAACCCGGCGCGCACCACGCTGCAGATCGTCGCACTCCCGACACCGATTGCGGTCGAGGTCAAGGCTGTGTGCTTCGCGCCGTGATCGGCCGGAGCGCGGCGCGGATCGGACTGCCATCGAACCCCTCGAGCCGCAGCGGCAAACCGCAGAACTCGTAATCGCCCCGTGCCACCGTACGAAGTACAAGACCCTCGATGATCGCCACATCGCGCGCGAGGAATCGTGCGTGTGACGGCAGATCCTTCGAGTCTGCAGTGTCGACGCTCGGGGTATCGATGCCGATGAGCCGCACGCCATGATCAGCGAGTGCATCCACGAGCGAGGGTTCGAGCCCAAGAAATGAACCGTCCCACTGCTCGGGATTCGAATAGGACCGCGTGGCAATCAGCAGACGCTCAAAGCGCGGCTGCCAGTCCGCGGATACATCGAGATCCCCGCGCCCGACTCGCCCAGTCGCCGGTCGCGTTCCTGCCCGCACCTCCACGACTTCACAAGGACCCCAGTACAGCGCGATCGGCTGCTCGTGCATCGTGCGTCCCTCGCGCCCGTAGTGACTCGGCGCGTCAGCATGCGAACCCAGATGTACGGTCGCATGCAGAGCACTGAGCGTGATGTTGTCGCCGCGCTTCATGTCGAGTTTCACTTCACGGACGATCGGCTCATCACCGGGGAACACCGCGAGTCGTGGGGAAAACAGCGGCGAGATGTCGATGATGTCTGACGATCCACCGGGTCGCATACGTTGACCCAATCAGGATTGAACGGCAGTGCGTCCGCCGTCGACCGCGAGATTGACGCCAGTGACATAGGAGCCAGCGGGCGACGCGAGAAATAGCGCGGCAGCGGCGATCTCCGATGCATGACCGAGCCTGCCCGCTGGAATCTGCGCGATCGCGGCGGCTCGCACCTCATCGATCGTGAGACCGCCGCGAGTGGCGCGCCCCTGGAAGATCGCATCCAGCCGCGATGTTTGGATCGATCCGGGCAGAATCGTGTTGACGGTGATGCCGTACGGCGCCAGTTCGCCCGCGAGCGTCTTCGCCCAGTTCGCGACCGCGGCGCGCACCGTGTTCGAAACACCGAGCCCGCGGATCGGCGTCAGCACCGAGGTGCTCGTGACATTGATAATCCGACCATAGGTGGCGGCACGCATGCCCGGTGCACAAGCCTGTACGATCGCTTGTCCCGTCAGCAAGTGCATCTCGAGTGCACGCACAAAGTCATCGGGTGCAGCCTCTATCGCACTACCCGCCGGTGGACCGCCCGTGTTGTGAAGCACGATATGAAACGGACCGCCACGATCCACCTCGCCTGACACCGCCCTCTGAACACGCTGCCAATCTGCGAAGTCCGCCTCGAGGGTCGAATGGCTCACACCTGCAGCAGTAGGCAACTCTGCACGAACCTTCTGAAGACCCGCGCCATTTCTGCCAAGCAGAACCACCGATGCGCCTGCACCCGCAAAGGCCAGCGCGCACGCGCGTCCGATTCCCTGCGTCGACCCACCGACCAGCGCTCGGCGGCCGCGCAGTGAAAAGAGAGCATCGTGATCGCTCATGCGGTGGAGGGTAGCGCGCTTCGCCGAACAAGCGCCACGCAGCCGCAAGCAGTTCCGATGAACGCAAGCAGCGTGAGTGCACCATAGGTGCGCTCAGCAGAAACATGGGTGGCATCGAGCAGCGCGCGCGTCGAAGCGGTCGCCGCCGCATCTCCGCTCGCAGCTGCTTCCCAGTGCGACTGCGACTGCGATCCCAGCGTGAGCGACAACTGCAGGGAGATGATCGCGGCGAGAAGCGATGCGGAGAGTGCGATCACTGCGCCGCGCTGCATCCAGATGGCACCGCGCGCCGGCAGCCACCCAAACCGCTTCCCGGACCAGCCACCCAGAACCGTCACAAGCACGGCCGGCATCAGCAAACTGATCCACAGCACGACATCGAACATGCCGCGTGTGACCTGTCCGCCGACGAAAACAGACAGCCGTTCAGGCGGAATGGCGGCGAGCGATTGATCAGCAAGGCTCGCGAGGCCTGCGCCGCGCAGTGCAATGAACACCCATCCTGCCGCGACACCTGCACAGACGAGCGCCATCGACCACGCGCCACCGATCAATGCGAAGCACGCGACTCGTGCTGCGCCAACACGTGCCGTCGATGGTGTCATCATGCTCATAGAGGAAGCCCATTCACGGACTCGTCGCTGTCGTCATCATTCGCGACATGTCCTGCACCTGTCCCTGCATCGTGTTCATCTGCGCCTGCAACTGCTGCCGCTGCTGGAGCATCGCCGATAGCAGTTGCTTGTTCTCCTCCATGTTCGACGGCGCACGCGTCACAGCCAGTCCTTGCGGCGTCTGAACAATGAAACTCCCGCTGCCCGCCGCTGCTGATTGCTGCGATGTGGTTTGCACGGTTCCCCCCTGAGCGATCATCGGCGCGCCGAACGGCGTGGTTGGCGCCCCCATCGATGGCGGCGTTTCCATCCGAGTCAGAACCAACTTCACAGTGCCTGCAGGAGCATCGTCTTCCTCGAACGTGGTGTTCCACACGATCGTGCCATCAGGACGAAACAGGAATGACGTGTCGAGTGACCGACGCTTCCCATCTGCAGTGATCATCGGATTGGATGAGGCGAACACCAGAGCGTTCGGGGCTTCGTCGTACATCCCCGTCGACAAGAACATGCTGCGATCGCCGTTGGTGATTTCGCTCCGCGTGAATCCGACCCCTGGCGTGAAGCCCATCACATCCATGATCTGCAGTGCGGCGCCCTCTTGGTTGTAGAGCACATGATCACCGGCGAGAAAGACGCCGCCGAGCGTCCAGTTGAAGTGGCACTGACCCTGAAACGGACCCGTGCTTCCCCCATCGGCGCCAATGGTCGTGCCACGCACCTCCCAACTACCGACGAATAACGTGAGCAGCGCACGCGCCTTTGCATCGCTGATCACCGCAGACTCGGCTGCGGAAGCAGCCGATGGCGCCTGCGTTTTCGCTGCTGCCTGCGTGTTCACCCCAGCCTGCGGCCCGCGCGCCAATCCGAGGGTCGAAAGTGCCGCGCCACCTAGCAGCGCACCAAGCGCGCAGCTGAGCCCACAAAGTCTTCTGTGTGATTTCATGTTGACGAGCGTACCGACCCAACCATCATGCGGTAGCGGACCCCCGCTTCATCAAAGAGTGACCTCGCCAAGTCCGTGGAACGCTGCCAGTGCTCATCACCACTTGCAGCATGCTCGACAGTGATCACTTCGGCGAGTCCCGCCTGAATGATCGCTAGCGAGCACTGCACACATGGACTGAAGGTGGTGTAGATCGTGCAACCAAGCGGACTGACGCCATTGCGCGCGCACTGCACGATCGCGTTCAACTCCGCATGGCAAACGAGGTCGTACTTCACCGGTCGCATGAGACGGTCAGGGCGGTCCTCGATGCCGACGGGCAAGCCGTTGAAACCGGTGCTAAGAATCTGCTTGCGAGGTGACACGATCACAGCACCGACACCGCGTGATGGGTCCTTGCTCCACGATGCGATCTGCGCGGCAAGAGCGAGAAACCGCTGGTGCCAATGATCAGGAAGTGTCGGGGCTGATCCCACGGTTTTCAAAGCGTCTCGTCGCCGACCTGCGACTCGATCGCGCGCAATCGCTGCGCGACCATCTGCATGGATGCGACGCGCTTGCCAATTGACAAGCGAATACACTCGGACACGAGGTCGGACAAGGGTCCACTCACGGAGTGAACGCGATGCGCCACGGGGACTGTCGCTGGTACCTCTTCCACAGCACGCGCCTTGCTTTCACCAGGCACGAGAACCGTCTCGGCATAGTCGCGTGTCAGCGCGCGGTACATGGTGCAACCGAAGTTGTAGACATCCGTGGCCTCCACGATGGCTTCCTTCGCTGCCTGTTCAGGTGCCATGTACCCGGGCGAACCCTGGGTGCGCGGCTTCACGGTGCCTGTCTTGCACGACTGTCCAAGATCGATGATCTTCGCATGGGCCGAACGGGCACGCCCCTCTGGCATCATGATGTTGCCAGTCTTCATGTCAGCATGCACGAATCCCTTTTCGTGCATGTGCGCCATTCCCTCCGCCACTTCAGCGAAGATGCGCACATAGTCGCGCAGACGCCGTGGCGGTGCTTCCTCGAGCGTCGATGAGTCGATCAGTTCAAGAACGAGAGCGATCTCGGTCATCTTGACGATTGGACGCTCACGCTTCAGAGTGATTCCGCGGCGAATCGCAGGGTGATTCAGTTCCTTGAGCGCAGTCCACTCAGTCTCCACCTGCCGAAGGAATCGATCGTCCTTGTCGCGCCCCTCCTCGAAGATCACATGCTTCAGCGCATATGTGGCGCCCGACTGCCTGTCCTTGACTGCATACAACTTGCTACGGGCGCCCTCACCGAGCAGCGTGATCACCTTATAGCCAAACAACTCCTCTACAACAGTTCTCGAACTCATGGCGAAGGCGAAGTCAACAAAGAAGCGGCCCGATCAGGTCTCGCGCGCGAGGCTCCGACTCCCCACAATCGCGCGAAACCACTAATGTACCGAGTTCCCACGGATGGTGCATCAAGACCACAGTGCAAAGCCTACAGGTATCTTCCACGTTTCCGACTGCGCACCCCCCGGCCTCCGAGACGAACCGGCGCGCGCCCTACCGCCGAATCTGTGCCTCAAATCGCGACGCGGGGAAGTGCTTGCCGGGACTTGGAACGGCTGCAAGATCCGAGTGCAAGTAGACAGCTGATGCAGGAATGCCGTGCCTCTCCTGCAGTGCGCGGACGAGGTTCACAAGCTCGTTCACTTGTCGGTCAGTGAACTCGCGGCGGTTGCCGTTACCGATCAGACAGACGCCGATGGCATGGCGGTTGTAACGCTCAGCATCGGACTTTGACAGCCCCACCCGCGTTGTATCGCCGTTCGCACCTGCGGGCACCGATGCCACATGTGCACCCGGCAACTGCTGCGACCAGCGATAGCCAACATCCACGAGCCCATCACCCAATCCCTGCCCGTTTCCGATAACAAAGTGATAACCAAGCCCGCTCAAACCGGCCGATACATGCTGGCGTCCAAGCGTCACTGCATCGCCCGCAGGTGTTCCAGAATGGTGAATCACGATCGCTTGCCAACGACCCGCGACTTCACTCGCCTCGCGCGGAACGATCAACGGCATCGCGTTTGAGTTCGCGCCATGACCGATGAGGGTTGGGCTGACTGCAGCCTCGATGTTTGGCGCGCCCGCGTCGGCAATCACCAAGATGCCTGCCACGGCCGTCATTGCTGCGGCGAAGCTCGCCCACACGGTGAGACGGCGCTGCACACCACCCTTCGATGTCTTCGTGTTGCGGGGTGACTTGATCGACGTTGTCGAGGATGCGTTCAGCACAGAGAGTCCTTTCGACTCTCTCTATCGGATGACCGCACTCAAGACGTGAAGGAAACCCCGCAGATTTCAGGACTGCGGAGAGAGTCGCGCGCGCAGCGCCGGCTGAGGATTGCCGAACTCGTCAGGTACGAGCAGCGACTGATTTTGCTGTCGAAGTTTGTCGTAGGTGTCGAACTGTGAGCGCGGATCCTTGTCGTTGAAGAGCGGTCGCTGACAACCTGCCAGAGTCACGAGAAGCGAAACGACCACGACTGATCGCGGCAGGCACAGCAGGCGACCACTACTGCTTGTGGTGGGATGCCGCGGGGCGCGCGCCGCGTCTTCATGCCGTTGGGAAAAGTGCGATGTCATTTCTGGAAGGGCATTTCGCGCTGCGCCGAGAAGGTACGGCCACCCGGTTGGCTGATGAACTCAACCCGAACAGTGACGGGTCCCCCGCCGCAACTCCATCCCTCCCCCGAGAGCGGCAGCCGCAGCGTGTAATGAGCGCCAAAGATGCCGTCGCGCCATGCGTCGCGTACTTCGATCGGATTCCACTGCGCCGTACCGAGGCTCACAACGCGCCCATCCGCATGTAACTGGAACGCACTTGCGCGCGCCATCCCGACGATCTGCATGAACCGCCCGCGTCCATCGGTCGGCTTGAGATACACCACCGCCTCACAGGTGGAACTCCCGCTCGCTGTGCCCTTCGACAAATAGTGGCTTCCAGACTCCACGGTCAGAGACACGAGTTGCGGTGTCGCCTCGGCCACCTGTGCATCGACCGTCCCTGCTTCAGCAGCTGGCTTCGTCGCCGCTGCCAACTGCTGTTGTAGCTCGGAGCGCTGTGCTTCAAGGGCGGACACCTGTTCGCGTAGTCCCTGCACCTCTCGGCGCAGTCCATCATTGTCGGTGGGCATCATCACTCGCGCCGATGAACAGCCAACCGTGACCACACTAGTCAGTGCAGCCGTCAGCACGATTGCACGCGCGATCTTCACGAGCGCTCCCTGCGGCGGCGATGACCGCTACGACCGTTGCCACTCCGTGCTGCGATGTCCATGGAGAGCTGCTTCAACGTAATGGTGAGATCGATGTTGGTGACGACGACATGCGGGGGTACTGTCAGCTGCATCGGTGCGAAGTTTAGAAGACCGACGACCCCGACGGCGCACAGTTGATCCGCCAGTCCCTGCGCCGCTTCTCGAGGTACCGCGAGGATTCCAATTGGAATCCGACGCGACTTCACGGTCCGAGAGAGCTGCGCGATGGGCTGAACTTCCCAGCGCCCAATCCGTTTACCGACCATCTTCTCATTGGTATCGAAGACCGCCGCTATGGGATAGCCCTCCTCATCAAACGACGCATAGGAGAGGAGTGCCCGTCCGATGTTGCCGACACCAACAAGCGCAAGCGACCAGCGCTTCTGTGCCCCGACAAGCTTCTCGATCCCACTGAGCAGTCTCTCGCAGTCGTATCCGATTCCTGCGCGGCCATGGTCGCCAGCAAGCTCATCGCGCTCGAGATAGGCAAGATCCTTACGGACCTGGTTGCTCTTGACCCCAACTCGATTTCCAAGATCCGTCGAGCTGATCTTCTGCTGTCCCTGATCGATCATCATCTGCACTTCGCGTGCATAGATGTTCAGGCGCTTGGCAGTCGGCTTTGGGATCACACGGTCCATAATTACCCCGCGAAAGTCTAGGTCAGACGATGCGGTGATAGCCTGTCCACATGCACCTGAGCGATGTGCTTGCGCGCGATTCGTTCACCGCAAGTTTCGAGTTTTTTCCGCCCAAGACTGACGGCGGCTGGAACGCCCTCTTCGGCACCATTGCCGACTTCGGCAAACTGAAGCCATCTTTCGTTTCGGTCACCTATGGGGCTGGCGGTTCGACTCGGCAGTTCACGCATGATCTTGTGGTTCGAATCAAGCAAGAGACGGGGCTTGAGGCAATGCCCCATCTGACCTGCGTCAATCACTCCATCCATGACATCGCTGGCATCCTGGAGCGATACGCGGCGGCTGGCGTCGGCAACATTCTTGCGCTGCGCGGCGATCCGCCAAGCGGTTCTACTGAGTATGGTGGCGACTTCCGACATGCGTCCGATCTTGTTCGACGCGTGAAGGAGTTTCCAAATTCAAGGGTCAATGGGGGCAAGGGCTTCGGCATCGCTGTTGCCGGATATCCCGAGGGACACCCGCAGACGCCAAACACGCTGACGCAGATGGATCACCTCAAGGCAAAGTGCGAGGCGGGCGCTGATCTGGTGATCTCACAACTCTTCTTCGACAACCATGCATTCATGGACTGGCGCGAGCGCTGCGAGATCGCTGGCATCAAGGTCCCGCTGCTTGCTGGCATCATGCCGATTACTTCTGTCGTGGGCTTGCGGCGTATGGCCGAACTCGCCGCGGGAACGCGTTTCCCAGCGCCGCTGCTGCGCGCGATTCGCCGCGCGGAGGGCGATGAAGAGGCCGTTGCGCGCGTTGGCATTCACTGGGCAACGGAGCAGTGCAGGCAACTACTCGACAGCGGTGTACGAGGCATCCACTTTTACACGCTCAACAAGAGCGATGCGACGCGGCGGATCTACGAAAACCTTGGTGTGACGACCACCGACGCATTGCGAAGGTGACGGTCGATTTCAGGGCGCGGGTGCCGGTGCCGGTGATGGGGCCGTCTCCGCAGCGGGCGCCTGCGGCAGAAGGGGCACATCATTCGTCGTCCGCAGCCAAATGATTCGAAGTGCCCGCAAGAGTTCGGCATCATTGGGGCTCTGCGCAAGAATCTCAAGCCCACGAGTCACGAGTTCGCGATCAGAAAGCTGATGACCGATCCATGCGGTGACCAAACCGTAATCGCCCGCACTACGCGAACCATCACTGCGCTTGATGCACTCAGCCGCGATCGTGCGCAGCCGCGCCTCGCCGCCAAGAAGGTCGAGCGCGTACCGAGTGTCGATCATCTCGGGCCAGTTGATGAACAGTCGCCGCATTGTGACGGACGCAGACATCTGCAGTCCCGCCGCAACTTGCGCATTTATCACGCCCGCAAGCGGCAACACATTGGCGGGCGCGATCTGCGATGCCGCGACGAACTCCTTTTCCGCAGAGAAGAAGCGTCCCTTCCGCATCGAGTCATCGCCAAGACGAAGCAAGCAATCGAGCGCCTCCTTGGAACCGCCATCGAGCTGGCTGATGGTCTCCCCATGCGCAAGAATCAAGTACGCCTCTTCAGGCGTCAATGTCCGCTTCGACTGACCTGCATCGCCACTTGCCGAACCGCCATTCGCCGAGCCACCACTCGCAGAGGCGCCGTTTGCAGCATCGCTCGGAGCGAGCGTCGGAGCATCCACGGTCGCGCCACTCCTGCCAAACAAGCGTTCTGTGTTATCGACGGGCATCGGGGGCTTCAGATCAAGCCCCTGCCGTACTACCCCGCTGACGACACCAAGTTGGCGTACATCTTCAATGGCGACATCACCGCTGTCGGCTACCTGCTTGCCCTGTGCTCGCATCGTGCGGCGCGTGCTGCTCGCGAGCACGCGGTCATAGGGGGTGCGCTGATCGAGAATCATTCGTTGCTGCCGTTGACTCGGCGGAGTCGCCTGCGTCAATTGCCTCGACGAGTCCGCAGATGTCTGCTGCGCTGCCGTTTGGTCGGCGGAGGCTCCAGTCGGCTGAGTACGCGTATCAAGGCGAGTATCTGGCGCCTGTGATGGCACGCGTGGTTGCTCAGGAACCAATCCAGAGAGATACGACCGCAGCATCCTCCTCCCATCAACCCGACCTGACCGCAGATCATCGCGTAGTAAGGCACTGCCGTACACGCCGTACTGCAATGATTCGATCAGATCGGAATCTGGGACACCCACGACACCCGTGAATGGACTTGATACGAGACGCACCGCCCGTCGCCGCGAATCCCGTGTCAACGAAATAGTCGCCGGACTGTAGATGGATCCAATGTCAGCGACCATCGAGGCGCGACGCGTCTTCATGTCGCGGTCAATGCGTCGATCGGCCGCCTCCGCACGCGAGATCGTCGACGCGAAGTTGCGGTCGAATGTGACCATCGTGGTCTGTGGTCCGACGGTATTTGCGCGGGCATCGCCCACGCGCCCCGTCACTCCCGTGGGATTGGTGCTCCAGTAATCACGAAGGTACGGCTGAGCGCTGATCGCTGTCGCAAGGCTATAGCGGTCGTTGACCGGGATCGATGCAAGTGCCGTAGCACTCGTGTTCGCGGTATAGGCTCGAAAGTCCCGGGTAGCGACGCCCGAGGTGTCGCCGCGAAAGTCATCCTCAGCGACATAACCGACCGAGCCTCGAAAGCCGCGTCCAGCAGTCACATCGCCGGTGACGATGAGATTGCGCGAACGATAATCCTGCTGTGCAACCCGCTGATTGCCCCCGGGGCTGACGCGCGAGTCAAGGACAGAACTGCCACTGCGCTGGAGATTCCCGTCGAGCGCCTGCTGTGCAACGACCGTGGAGAGCAGTACGAGAATAAACATCGAGCAAAGTGTACAACTGCATCCATGCGTAGCCGCATCGGTGATGGACGGAAATCGTTGCACCCCATCGCGCTCTCTGCCGCGATACTGCTTGTTTCGGTGGCGATTCTGGTCGGTATCTATGGCAGGCGTCTCGATGAACGCCCCTCGGGCAATCTTGTCCCGATGGGTGAGGTCTTGGACGCACTTCGACAGATGCAAGTCGCCATGCAACTCGATGCGATTCACCGCTCCCCCGATGCGGCAGGGCCGACATCCGCGGATGTCGCGGAGCTCGTGCGATCAACAACAGGTAGTCAGTGGCGACCACCTGATCTTGCTCCCGCGGGTTTCGTTCCCGTGATCGGAGGTCCAATCGATCTTCCTGGTTGTGCGGGCGGTGGCGGGCTGCTGTATGAACGAGATGGTGAGCAGCCAGACAGATTCCTGCTGCTGTACTTCACGCCTGATCACGGGCGCTTCGTGACGTTCGATACTTATGGCCGCATCGAACCTCTGACAGCATCGCAGACATTCGCGGAAGTGGATGATGCGACTGATCCTTCGTCCGCGGCCACGCTCGCCTACTCGAATGGCGAGATGGTGATCATCTATCGCGCAGCGAGTGCCGATGTGCTTGAGCAGCTTCGCACGACGCTCGGGGCACCCTGATCGCATCCGCGCGGAACGCTCGCGCTTCCTACCATCGCCACGCCCCATGCCCGCGAAGCACGCAACCATCACGACACCGATCTACTACGTGAACGATCGTCCGCACATCGGGCATGCCTACACGACCACGCTGTGCGACGTGTGGGCACGCACTATGCGCTTGCGCGGACGCAATGTGTTTTTCCTGACGGGAACGGATGAACACGGCTTGAAGGTCGAAAAGAGCGCGGCTGCACGGAGCATCACTCCACGTGCCCTGGCTGATGAAAATGCGGCTGAGTTCAAGCGCGTGATGAGCCTCTTCGGATTGTCGAACGACGATTTCATCCGCACGACGGAACCGCGACATGAGCGTCAGGTGCAGGCGTTGGTGAAGCGACTTCACGAGAGCGGAAGCGTCTACCTCGGCACATTTGAGGGCTGGTACGACGAAGGACAAGAGGAGTACTACACCGAGACGAAGGCGAAGGAATTGAACTATGAGAGCCCCGTGACTGGGCGCCCGCTCGTTCGAGCCACAGAGCAGAACTACTACTTTCGACTGAGTGCGTTCCAAGAGCGTCTGCAGCAGCACTTCGCCGACCACCCTCATTTCGTGCAGCCATCCGCGCGATTGAATGAGGTGCTCGGGCGGCTGCGAGAGGGCTTGCAGGATGTACCGATGACGCGCACCAACTTCACCTGGGGTATCCCGTTCCCCGGCGATCCACAGCATGTGATCTATGTCTGGATCGATGCGCTGTTCAACTACATCACTGCGCTCGGGCTCGGTGAACCGGACAGCGACACTGCACGCGACCGCGCGGGTCACTGGCCCGCTGACTTCCATGTGATTGGCAAAGAAATCCTGTGGTTCCATGCGGTCATCTGGCCCGCACTGCTGATGGCACTTGAGATGCCGCTGCCGAAGCGGATCCACGCACACAGTTTCTGGATCGCAGAGGGCCAGAAGATGTCGAAGTCCCTTGGCAACTTCATCGACCTTGCGTCGATCGAGCGATACTTTGCGCACTACGGGCTGGATGCCTGGCGGTGGTACATGGCAACGCAGGGCCCGCTGACGACAACGGACGCGGACTTCAGCGCCAAGCACTTTCACGAGACCTACACGAACGACCTCGTCAATACAGTCGGCAATTGCGCGAGCCGCGTAGGCGCAATGATCGGCAAGTACTTCGGTGGAACGCTGCCTGAGGATGCGCAGCGCGGCGGTCCTTGGCCTGAGCGATGCGCGAATGCCGTGCGCCTGTGGTGCGATCACATGGATGCATTTGAACTCGCCGCTGCCGCGCGATGCGGCAT
>Ga0208048_1000502_pt1 | contig 21085 bp, 19 predicted proteins | sample Malawi_45m_30L_FD_184163 | JGI IMG/M metagenome (GOLD analysis project Ga0208048, IMG submission 184163) | Freshwater microbial communities from Lake Malawi, Central Region, Malawi to study Microbial Dark Matter (Phase II) - Malawi_45m_30L... | ecosystem: Environmental > Aquatic > Freshwater >...
AGCGGAACTCCGGTTGCGCCCTCTGCGGTTTTTTTATCTGACCGCTGCAATGTCCCGCTCGATCTGATCACGCAGCTGGTCGACCGATGCGAATTTTTTCTCCGGGCGGACGAAGCGCACGAATTCCACTTCGAGGTCCATGCCGTAGAGGTCGCCGTCGAAGTCGAAGAGGTGGACCTCCAAGACGCGTTTGGCGTCATGAGACAGTGTTGGACGCATGCCGAGGTTGAGGATGCCGCGGAAGGACTTGTCACCGATGCGCACATTGGCCGCGTAGACGCCGTCAGGCGGGAGTTGGAATCCGTCCGTATCGATGTTCGCGGTCGGATACCCGATCCCCTTGCCCGCTCCGCGGCCGAGCACCACGGGTCCGAGGATGGAATAGGGACGTCCGAGCGCCTTCTCGACAAAGGCCAAGTCGCCGCGGGCCACGGCCAAGCGGATGGCGGTGCTGGAAATGGCTTCGCCCTCGAGCGTCACAGCCGGAATGCCATCGACTTCGAATCCGCCCAGCTTTTGCAACAGGGCCACGTCACCGCCGCGGCCTTTGCCGAATTTCCAATCAGCCCCGACGACAATGCCGCCAAGCGGACGGCAGGCGGCGCGCAGATCCTCGACAAATTCTTCGGCGGTCTGACCGGCCCGCGCGGCCTCGAATGGAAGCACAAGGAGGTGTTCGACGCCCTGACGTTGGAGCAAAAGCTCTTTCAGTCGCGGACTGGACAGTCGCAACGGTGGTTCGCTGCGCTGGAAAAACATCATGGGGTGCGGCTCGAAGGTCATGACCACGGCGGTGCCGCCTGTTTTCGTTGCATCAGCCTGCGCCTCTTCGATCAGCGCCTGATGTCCGCGATGCACGCCGTCGAAGATGCCGATAGCGAGATAGACCGGTCCGCGCAGCGACCCCAGCGATGCGAGATCGTGGTGGACTTGCATGGGCATCAGACCCCGCGCAGGCGGGAGACTTGCGGCAGGCTGAGCACACGCGCTTTGATCTCGTCGAGCGGAAGCGTGCGCAACTCGTCGACGGTCAGCACGCCATCGACGCGGAATTTTCCGGAGGCGGTGCGGCGCAGCGCTTTCAGGTGTCCGCCGCAGCCGAGGATTTGTCCGATATCGTAGGCATAGGTGCGGACATAAAATCCTTTGCTGCAGACCACGCGGAATTCCACCTCGGGCAAATCCACCTTGAGAATCTCGTGCCCGTAAATGTGCACGAGGCGCGGCTCACGCTCCACCGTCTTGCCTTGGCGGGCCAGTTTGTAGAGCGGGACACCGTCTTTCTTGATCGCCGAGACCATGGGTGGCGTCTGGTAGAAGTCGCCTTGGAATTTTCCGAACGCTTCGTCGATCTGCTCGCGGGTCAGGTCGGGCACCGGCATTTCTTCGGTGATTTCGCCGTCGGCATCTTGGCTGGTGGTGTTTTGTCCGAGCCGGATAGTGCCGACGTATTCCTTGTCCTCGCTCATGAGCAGATCCTGGATCTTGGTGCCGCGGCCGATGGTGATGATGAGCAATCCGGTGGCCAGCGGATCGAGCGTGCCGCAGTGTCCGACTTTGCGGGTATTGAGGACGCGCCGCGTGATGGCAACCACGTCGTGCGAGGTCATGCCCGGCGCTTTGTCGATAAGCAGGACGCCGTCAATCGTTGAGTCGGACTTCATGGGATACAGCTTCGAGAACTTTTTCTTCGGCAGACTCGAGGGAGCCAACCAATCGCGCGCCGGCGGCTTGGGCGTGTCCGCCGCCGCCGAACAGGCTGCAGATTTTGCAGACGTCAAAACGCGGTTCTTTCGAACGCATGCTCACGCGGACCTTGTTTTCCGGGAGTTCCTCGAAAAAGACGGCCACTTGCACGCCCTCGACGGCACGCAGGTGGTCAATGAGGCCTTCGTTGTCCTCGGGCAGGACGGCAAGGTTTCTCGCGGTCTCGAGCGACAAGCTGAAACTGGCCACACGATCGTCGCAGTCGAAACGCGCCGAGTTGAGCAGCGCCTTGAGCAGCTCGAGACGGCGGCGCGGATAGCTATCATACATTTTGCGCGAAATCTCCGGGACGTTGACCCCTTTTTCGACAAGGTCGGCGATGAGGCGAAAGGTGTGCGGCGAGGTCTTGTCGTATTGGAACGAACCGGTGTCGGTCGAAATAGCCGCGTAGAGGTTGTCCGCCATGGCCGGCGTGATCTTTGCCCCGGTTGCGATGAAATAATCGTAAAGGATCTGTCCGGTTGCCGGCGCGGAGTCATCGATATAGTTCAGATTCCCGTAGCGGTGATTGCTTACATGGTGGTCGACATTGATCCATGTGGTGACATGGCTGGTGGCCTTGAGCACGCGGCCGAGGCGCTCCTTGGTCGAGGTGTCGAGGGCGAGGAAAACATCGAAGTCGCGCTTCTCGTGCTCCGGCGGTGCGGAAACGACATCGCACTCGGGAAGATAGCGGAATTTTTCGGTCATCCCCTCCTCGTTCCAGACCGTGACATCTTTCCCCAGCGCCTTGAGGTGAAGCGCCATGGCGATGCAAGAGCCGTAAGCATCGGCATCGGGCCTGACGTGACTGGCCACGAGGATGCGCGTGGCCGCGTCGAGCGTGTGCTTGATCTGCGCGAAAGTTGCGTCGGGTCCGTGGTTCATCCGTTGGCCGCCTCCCCGTCGGCATCGAGTTCGTCCAAGATATCGAGCACGCGGGACCCGCGCTCAATCGACTCGTCGAGTTTGAAATGAAGATGCGGGGTGAACTTGAGGACGACCCGCTTGGAAGTTTCGGCCTGGAGGACGCGACGGTGCTGTTCGAGGCGCTCGAGGGCCTGCCTCTGCTGGGCCGCGGTTCCCATCACACCGACAAAAACGGTGGCGTTGCGCAAATCCGGCGAGACATCGACCGAATTGATCGTGATGAGCGCGCCGTCCGAAGGCACTTCGCGCAGGATGACCGTGCTCAACTCGCGTTTGAGAATTTCCGCGACGCGGACCAGACGGTGTTTCATGGAAACAGTTGGGAGTTGGGAGATGAGGATTGAGGGACAGGGCCCCCGCACCCTTTACTCGAGTTTCTGGGCGACTTTTTCGAGCGTGTAGGCCTCGATGATGTCACCCACTTCGTATTCGTCGTAATCGCCGAGCTTGATACCGCACTCGAAACCGTTGCGGACCTCCTTCACGTCGTCCTTGAAGCGGCGCAGGGTCGAGATACCGCCATCGTAGATCGGCTGCTTGCGGCGAAGCACGCGGGCCCGTGCGGTGCGCAGGATACGTCCGTCGGTGACCATGCAGCCGGCGACCATACCCTTGGTCAGATCGAACACCTGGCGGACTTCGGCGTGGCCGATGACATTCTCGCGCAATTCCGGCTCGAGCAGGCCGGCCATGGCTTCTTTGAGCTGGTCGATCAGTTCGTAGATGATCGAATAAAGTTTGATCTGCACACCCTCGCGCTTGGCCGCAGTGGCCGCGCTGTTTTCCGTCTTCACGCCGAAACCGACCACGATGGCGTCCGACGCGGTGGCCAGGAGAATGTCCGATTCGCTGATCGGTCCGACGGCGGCGTGGATGACATCGAGATCGATCTGCTTGGCTTGGATGTCTCCGAGGGCTTGGACCAGCGCTTCGAGCGAACCCTGCACATCGGCCTTGAGCACGACGCGCAAAACCTTGCGCTGGTCGGCGGCGAGGTTGTCGAAAAGACTCTCCAGCGTGGCGCGTTGCGGGGCGGCCAACTTCTCTTTGCGTTGCTCTTCCTGGCGCTCTTCGCTCAGGGTGCGGGCCGAACGCTCGGACTCCATGACCATGAGTTCGTCGCCCGCTTTGGGCAATCCGTCGAAACCGAGAATTTTCACCGGCATGCCGGGGCCGACTTCCTTGACCGGTTTACCGAGGTCGTTGATCAGAGATTTGATTTTGCCCCACTGCAGACCGCAGAGGAAGGGCTGCCCGACTTTGAGCGTGCCCATCTTGACGATGACCGTGGCGGTCGGACCGCGTCCGGGCTCCATCTCCGCCTCGATGATCGTGGCGCGGGCCGCCACTTTCGGGCTGGCCTTCAGCTCGAGAACCTCGGCCTGCAAATTCATCATTTCGAGCAAGTGATCGACCCCGATTCCTTTGGTCGCCGAGACCGGACAAACAATGGTCGAACCACCCCAGTCCTCGGGAACGAGCTCGTGCTCTTGGAGCTGTTGCTTCACCCGGTCGACGTTGGCCGTGGGCAGATCGGTCTTGTTGACCGCGACAATCATGGTCACGCCGGCGGCTTTGGCGTGGCTGATTGCTTCCTCGGTTTGCGGCATGATGCCGTCATCGGCGGCGACCACGAGGACGACGATGTCGGTGACATTGGCGCCGCGCGCGCGCATCGCGGTGAAGGCCGCGTGGCCCGGCGTATCCAAGAAAGTGATTTTGTGTCCACCGTGTTCGACGGAATACGCGCCGATGTGCTGAGTGATGCCTCCCGCTTCTCCTGCGGCGACGCGCGCCTTGCGGATGAAGTCCATGAGCGAGGTTTTGCCGTGGTCGACGTGACCCATGAAAGTGATGACCGGCGGACGCGGTTCGAGTTCCTCCTTGGCCACTTCGACTTCGGGTTCGGACGGCGGGGCCACGACCGGCTCGGCTTTGTGCACGCCGGCACCGGAGACGCGTTTTTCCTTTTCGAAAACAAATCCGTGCTTCTCGCAAACAATGGCGGCAACCGAGGGTTCGATCGTTTGGTTGAGGTTGGCGAAAATGTTCGCCTCCATCAGATCCTTGATGACAACGAAAGGCTTCAGCCCGATGGCCGCAGCGAGGTCCTTGACCACGATGGGCGGCTTGATGTTGATGACTTTTTTGCCGTCTTCGGTCATCTCAGGCTCGGCCGCAACAACGGGTTCCGGCTCAGGCGGCACGACCGGCGCGATCTGTTCGACCGGCTTTTTCTTCGGCGCTTCGTCGATCAAAGACACAACTTCGACCGGCGCTCTGGGCGCGGGCTTCGGCTTGGGCGCGGCTTTCGGTTCAGCGGCCGCTTTAGGCGCGGGCTTCGCCGGGGATTTGGGCGCAGCCTTCGGCGCCGCAGACGCCGCCTTGGCCGCGGGCTTTTTCGCGGCGGGCTTTTTCGTCGCTGGCGCTTTGGCGGGCATCAAATTTTATCTCAGCTGGCGGCGGGCTCTTCGGCCGGTGTCTCGACGGCAGGAGCTGCGGCGACCGGAGCGGGCTCGGGCTTTTTGCCCTCGAGTCCGCGGGCGCGCTCGAGAATTTCGTTCGCCTTGGCTTCGTCGATTCCGAGCATGTCGACCAAGTCGTTGGCTTCGACCCCGCCGGCCACGAGGTCGGCCGGGCTGGGAATACCGTTCTGCACGAGTTTGGCCGCGGTTTCTTCGTCGAGCCCGAGTTGCGTTTTGAAAGCTTCGGTCGCGCTGGACACCTGACTCTCGAAAGCCTGCTCGCGGGAAGCGTCCTTCTCGATGTCGACTTCCCAACCGGTGAGTTTCGCGGTGAGACGCGCGTTTTGACCTTTTTTGCCGATGGCAATGGAGAGTTGGTCTTCGTCGACCGTCACCTTGACGCGCTTGTCGGCCTCGTTGATCTCGATCGATTTGATTTTGGCGGGCTTGAGCGCTTCGACCACGAATTCCTTCGGATCGTCGCTCCACTTGATGATGTCGACCTTTTCGTTGTTCAACTCGCGCACGATGTTCTTCACGCGCGCGCCGCGCATTCCAACGCAGGCGCCGACCGGATCCACTTTGGTGTCCGCACTGGCCACGGCGACCTTGGTGCGCACGCCGGCTTCGCGGGCGATGCCTTTGAGCTGCACTGTGCCGTCGGCGATCTCGCTCACTTCCAACTGGAAAAGTTTGCGCACGAAATTCGGATGACTGCGCGAGAGGATGATCTGCGGGCCGTCTTTGCCGTTCTCCACCGCGACGACGTAGGCGCGCAGGCGGTCGCCCACGCTGTAGTCCTCCGTGACAACGCGCTCGCGCGAGGGCATGACCGCCTCGAACTTGCCGAGGTCGAAAATGACATCGCTTTTGACGAAGCGGCGGACTGTGCCGCTGACGATATCGCCGGCGCGGTCTTTGAATTCCTCGTAGATGCGCTCTTTTTCCACGCGGCGGATGCTCGACATGATGGCGTTGCGGGCCACGCCGGCGGCGATGCGGCCGAAGGCGGCGGGCTCGACTTCCACCTCGAGGGTGTCGCCCACCTTGATCCCGGGCTTCTGCACCTGCGCGCGGGCCAGGAGCATTTCCTCCTGCGGGTTGGTCACTTTGTCGACGACGAGGACATTGGCCACGCCGTGGATTTTGCCGGTCTTGGGGCTGATCTCGACGCGCAGTTCGCGGGTGTATCCGCCGAAGCCCTTGCCCGCGGCTTTGATGATCGCCTCCTGCATGGCTTGCAGCAGGGTCTCGCGCGAAATCCCGCGTTCGCGCTCCAAATATTCCAGCATGGTCAGCAGTTCGTTGCTCATGGTCGTATGTCTTTTGAGGATAAAAAAAAGTGGGCCGAAACCCACTTTTCGTCAGAAAAGGTTGCCAGGAGGCTACTGAAGCGCCCCAGAAGTGTCAAGACATGCGCGATGCAGGGTTCGAACCTGCGACTTCTTGCGTGTGAAGCAAGCGCTCTACCACTGAGCTAATCGCGCGAAGACAGACAGATCTGATGCCACGCCGGGCGGCGTCCGTCAATCCCCCGCCTCAGGCCGGCAGGCGGACGATGCACTCGATCTCGACCAGCATGTTCATGAGTTGCGCGCCGACGGTAGTGCGGGCCGGATAGTCGCCGGTGAAGAATTCCTTATAGGCCACATTCATCTCGGCGAAATTTTTCTCGGTGAGTTGGGCGAGAAAAACGCGGCAGCTGACCACATCGGTCAACTTCGCGCCCGCACCCTCGACGACCTTGCGCATGTTGGACAGGACGACGCGCGTCTGCTCGCCGACGGGACCGTCGCACATTTTGCCCGTGGCCGGATCCATCGGAACCATGCCGGAGAGAAAGAGGAATTTGCCCTCCGCGGCGACCGCGAGGGAGTAAGGTCCGATGGCCGAAGGACCATCGGGAACAGAGGTGATGCATTGGCGCATGAATGAAACTTCCATCGCCCGCCTTCCCCGCGCAAGCGAGAAGAAAGGCGAACCGCGATGTCTCATCGCGATTTCATTTTTTGATTATCGCGCCGGGACGGCGCGATCCACCCCTCACCTGCCTGCCGCGCGGCGCAAGCCCTCCACCTCGCGGGCCGACAATTCGCGCCAGGAACCGCGCGGGAGTCGCCCGAGACGCAACGGACCGAGGCGCACGCGGGTGAGGCGCTTCACTTTGTAGTTCAGCGCGGCGAACATCCGGCGGATCTGACGGTTGATGCCCTGGGTGAGAACGACGCGCAACTTGTTCGGCGCCTCGATGTGAACGTGGGCCGCCTTGGCGCGGCCTTCCTCGAGATAGATGCCCTTGAGCAGCTTGGCCGTCTTGGCCGGATCAAAGGGACGATCGAGGATCACCTCGTATTCCTTTTCCACGTGGCGCGAGGGATGCGTGAGCGCCTGAGCCAACGCGCCGTCATTGCTGAGCAGCAGCAATCCTTCGCTCTCGGCGTCAAGGCGTCCGACATGCGGCAGATTGACGGCATCGCGCGGAAGAAGGTCGTAGACTGTCGCTTTGCCGCCCTGCGAGGCGCGCGAACTCAAAGCGCCCGAAGGTTTGTGCAGGACGATGTAGCGCGAGATGGCCGGCTTCACCACGCGTCCGCGCGCCACCACCGTGTCGCCGGTTTTCACCACGGTGGCCAGTTCGTGCACCGGGCGCCCGTTGATGCGCACGCCGCCGCCGAGAATGATCTCCTCGCAAGCGCGGCGCGAACCGAGTCCGCACAGGGCGAGATAACGGTTGAGGCGCATGGACTCGCTCATAGCAAAACAGGCGGCCGTGGCCGCCTGTCGGTAAATACGCGGAGTGCGCGGCGCGCGATCACTCGTCGGGCTTGGTTTTCTTGAGGCCGATGACGCTTTGGCCATCCTTGAATTGCCCGCGCTTTTTAAGCAATTCGACGCGCTCGAAACGCTTGAGCACGTTGCGTTTGGCTTTGATCGCGCCCTGACCGCGAAGACTTCTGTGCTGACTCATAGGACGCGCGACAATAGCGGCCCGCCGTCCGGATGCAATGCAAATCCCCTCGCCGCCTCAGCGGAACCAGCGGAGAAGCAATGTGCCGGCGCCGGCCCAGAAGCCGACGGTGGCGCCGAAGATGGCGAGCCACACGGTGACGCGGGCGGCCTGCCAGTGTTTTCCTTCTTGTTCGCCGGTGCTCATGGTTCTTCGAGTTGGCGGCTGAAGTGGCCGCGGACAAAACGGTAAATCTGCAGAACTCCGGGAATGGCAAAGACCACGGCCCCGAGGACGAGCATCTCCACGACCACGGAGCCGTGGATCAAATAGGCCAAGCCCGCACCGAGTAGCAAGGCCACCCCGATGGGAAAACACATGAAGGCCGCGGGCATGACGAGGCGTTCGAACTTTTCGCTCTCCGACCTCCGCGAAATACGTTTGGGGCGATGATCGAATCGCGCCATCAAATGTCCTCCCCGCCACCAGCGGACGCCGCGAGGCGCTGGCGCGCTTCGACCACGCGCTGCGCGACAAGGGGCACGGTGGACGCGGCGTCCTGTCCGAATTCTTCCGACCAGACCATGCGGCCGGTTTCGCCGTCGTGCAGACGGACGACCATGGGGTGCTGGCCGTCTTTCGACCGCGTGTCGCCGGAGAGCACGAAAGCGGTTCCGTTGCTGTGGGCGGCGCGATGGACCGCTTCGCTGTCGAGCAAGTCCACATCTTTCTTCGGGGAAACAAAGACACCGACATCACCGGTGCGCGTGAGCGCATCGGCGAGCTGCGCGCGCAATGGAGGTTGCATGGTCGAAAGCGGGCCATCGTGCAGAAGCAACGACGCCACCGTGAGTGCCGAGAGATCGAGCGCCGCGCTCGCGGACGCGTCCTCGGGCAAATCCTCGACGTCGCGCGTTTCGAAGGTCGGACGGTAACCGCCCTTCGGAATGCTGATGACGATACGGTCGCCGCGCCCCGAAGTGAGATAGTAACGCTCGAGATCGCAGCGCAGCTTCGTCGCCTCGATGCGCACGATCGGGTCTTTGACGTGGTCGAAATTTTTGCCGCGGCCGAAAACTTCCGAGCCGATGAGGTAGCCGTTGATCTCGTGCCCGCATCCGGTCAACTCGGCTTCGACCACGCGGCGGAGGAACTTGCGGTTGCGCTCGGACGCGCGGAAATCTCGGCTGCGCAGGATGCGCTCGACTTCGGAGCGGACAGCGGCGGCGAGGACGGCGGGAAAAGTCTCGGCGGGATTTGTTTTTCCGGTGGACATGGTAATTTCTGCAGGCAACGGCCCGTAATTGACACTTTTAAAGGCGACCTTCGCGACCTAGCTGAAAACAGACAACCTGTCCTTTGGTGCAGGTCCGGCGGGGGCCTCGGGCCGCGATTTACCTCAGGCCCCGGCGGCGCCCGATTCGCGGGCAAAGAGGGCCAGCTCGGCCGCCGAACGGAGACCGAGTTTGGCCGAGAGATTGGAACGGTGGAGTTTCACCGTGCGTTCAGCCACCCCCAGTTCACCGGCAATTTGCTTGTTGAGCAAACCGCGCGCCACGCCCGCGAGCACCTGCCGCTCGCGCGGGCTGAGCGATTTTAGTTTCGCCTCGGCGAAAGCGCCCCGCTCACGCGCCTGCTTCTCGCGATTTCCGCGGTCCAGCGCACGCTCGATCGCTTGGAGCAACTGCGCCCGCGGGGCGCGTTTGGTCAGGAAATCCTCCGCCCCGCCGCGCATGGCACGCACCGTGGTCGGAATGTCGCCTTTGCTGGTCAGAAAAACGACCGGCAAAGGATTGCGCGATCGCGCCAAGGCTTCCTGCAAATCCAAACCGTCTTGGCGCGGCATCTGCAGGTCGGTCACCACGCAACCCGGCGCGGAAGGCTCCTCGCGCTGCAAAAAACCGTGCACCGAGGAAAATGTGGCCACCTCGTATCCCGACGCACGCAACAAACGCGAAACACTGCGCAGGAAAGATTCGTCGTCGTCGACGACATGCACCACCGGTTTCATCCGCCCGCTTCGCCTTCCCAACTTGGCAAGAGGAGAACCACGGAAAGTCCGCGCCCGGGTTGATTGTCCAAGCGCAACTCTCCGCCGTGCTGCTCGACGATCGAATTCACGATGGGAAGCCCCATGCCCAAGCCGCCCTCCTTCGTGGTGTGGAAAGGCTGCAAAAGTTGCTCCGCTTCCTCGGGCGGAACACCACCGCCGTTGTCGTTGACCGAGATCCCCACGCGACCGGCCTCCGCTTCTCCGGCCCGCAGCGAGATGAGGCCGTCGGCACGGCCGCCAATCGCATCGATCGAATTGAGCACGAGATTGAGCAAAGCCTGCTGGAGCAGGACGCGATCGCCCTCGACGAAGGACAAACCCGGCTCGCACGACGTTTCCAACCGGATTTGTTTTTTTGCCGCGACGGTCTGCACCAAATTGACGACATCGCGGAGAAGTTCGGGCAGGTCGACCACGCTCGGGCGGAACGATTGCTTCTGCACCATGGCGCGGATGCGGTCGAGCACCTCGCCCGCGCGCCGGTCATCCGCGACGATGTCATCCAAAATCGCGCCCAGCTCGGATAGGGCCGGTTTTTTCTTGGCGAGCAGGATGCGCGCGGTTTCCGCGTTGTTCAGGATGGCGCCGAGCGGTTGGTCGAGTTCGTGCGCGAGCGAGGCGGCGAGTTCGCCCAAGGCGGAGACGCGGCCGACGTGGGCAAGCTGATCGCGTTGCTCGCGCAAAAGGCGCTCGGCACGGTTGCGCTCGGTCACATCCTGGAAGGAGACGACAATTCCACCCGCAACCGTCACGGCCTTGAACACAACTTCAAGCTCGCGGCCGTCCTTTGCGGATACACGCACTTCCAGCGGGCCGGCTTCCGGCAAACCTGCCAAAGCACGCTGCACCTGCGCTTCCATCGCGGCCATGACCGAAGCTCGCCTTCCCTCGTCGGGAAAGGCCTTGCGCGCGAGGTCGGCTACTTTCGGAATATCGGCAAGCTCGTATCCGAAGAGCGAAGTGAAACTGCCGTTGAGGTAGGAAATTTCCGCCCGCGCGTCCGTCCAGTCGAATTCGGGCCCCGCCGCACTCATCGCCACCGGGAACGGCAGGTTCTGGAGCGTGGCGCGCAGTTCCGACTCCTCCGCGCGCGCTTGCGCGATGGAACGGCGGCGCTCCGTGACATCGACGAACGTGCCGATGAAATTTCCCCCGACGATGGCTGCTTCGACCTGCACGTCTAACACGCGGCCGTCTTTGCACGTGATGTGGTAGTCGCGCAGCGGGCCCCAACCGCGGCCGACCTTCACCGAGGCGACCAGCTCCTCGCTGCTGCGGCGCACATACTCCCGGTATTCGGGATCGGGATAGGCGCAACGAAACCAGTCTTCCATCGTGGCAATGTCCGACAGCGGGTAGCCGAACAGATCGATGAACGCCGCGTTCACATTCATCTCGCCCTTGCCGTCGAGCGGCGTGTAGGCGATGGCCACCGGCGCCGAGGCGATGAGATCCATCAACTGGCCCTCGCGCCGCACGAGGCGGTCCTCGATTGTTTTGCGATACGTGATGTCGGTGTCCGCTCCGCGGAATCCGGCGAGGTTTCCGTTCCCGTCGAAGATCGGTTTCCCGTCCGAGGCAACCCACACGATCTCGCCGGATTTGGCGAGCAAAGGCACTTCGGAGTTGGTGAACTCGCGCGCCTCGGTCATCCAGTCGATCGCGACCTCGGCTTGGACATTGGCGGGAAGGTTCGGCGGATAGAAGTCGTTGATGTTGCGCATCCCGACCACTTCCTCGGGACGATAGCCCAGCAGATCCTCGAAAGACGGGCTGACGTAGGTGAACACCCCGTCGCAGTCCACTTCCCAAATCGCGGACCGGCTGAGACGCAGCACGTCGTTGATGCGCTGCAACGCGTCGGCCGACTCGGAAAAAACTTTTGCCGCGGGTTCGGGGGTTAGCATGGGCGGGTACGACTATTACCGCTTATTGGCCCGGGGGCAAAGGGCTAGAGACGCACCCACCTTCTGCCCACGCAGCGGGCATTATATCATTGCCACCGGACAGCCCGCGGCGTTCTGCTCACAGCCAAGCCGATGCCGCTCTTCGTCGCCAAAAACGGCCAGACTTACGGTCCGCACGAACTCGAGGAAATCGCCGTGTTCCTCGGCACGGGAGATTTCGTGCCCGAAGACCATTGCTGGCAGGAGGGATGGAACGAATGGCGCACGCTCGCCTCGGTGCTGCCGGATCGTCCCCTGCGTTCCTCGCCCACCGCCGTGGCCGGTGCGCCGGCCATGATGACGCCACCGGCGCCGCAGACCACGGGACAGATTCCCGCCGACATCGCGGTGCACGGGACACTGAAATTGCCGGGCGAGCGCACGGTGACCTGCTACGTCGAGGGAGAGATCCATTGCCCGAGCACAGTGACCATCGCCAAGGACACCAAGGTCAAAGCGCACATCCGCGCGGAGTCGGTGGTGATTTTCGGCGAAGTGGACGGCGAGGTGCACGCCACGGGCCGCGCGGTGATCAAAAGTTCCGGAAGTTTGCGCGGCGACATTCATGCCGCCCGCGTGCTCATCGAGGAGGGCGCGGCCTTCAGCGGGAAGTCGCACGTCAATTCGCGCGCAGCCGCGCCGGATGCGGGCAAAACCAAGCCACCGCCCGCGGCCAAAAAATCCGCGCCCGCCAAATCCGCGCCGAAAGCAGCCTGATCAGGCCGCGTTCTTCACCGCTTTGGCCGCCATGCGCGTGCGGCTCGTCGATTCGGTGAAATAGGCGCCGAGCACGAGCACCTGCGCGGAGTAATACATCCAGAAGAGCAGGATCATGAACGACGACATCGCCCCGTAGAACGACGCGGCGCTGAGCCATCCGAGGTAAAGACCCATGCCGAGTTTGCCCAGGGAGAAAAGCAGCGCCGTGCCGAACGCGCCGAGCCACACGTAGCGCCAAAGCACGCGCGTTTCGGGCAGGAATTTGAAGATGAGCGCGCAGACGATGGTCACGAGCACGACGGTGATGGCAAACTCGACGGAGAGCAGGAAGTTTCCCGAATAGGGCAGGCCCTCGGGCAGATATTTTTTCATCGCGGCGAGGAATGTCGTCGAAATGAGCGAGAGAATAAGCAGCAGGCCGGCAATGAGCACGCCGAGCACCGAGACGAGATAATGCTCCGCCCATTTCCACCATGTCGCCTCGCGAAGATGCGGCACCTGCCAGATGTAGTTGATCGATTCCTTGAGTTGACGCATCACGCTCGAGGCGGTGTAAAGCAGCACGAGGATACCGATGGCCGCGGCCCAACCGGAACTGGCGCGGGCGCGCACGCCGGCCAGCAGCGTTTCGATCGTCGCGGCGGTTTCCGGACCGAAGGTCTCGACCAGTTTGTCGGTCAATTCGCCGCGCGCCGCCTCCTCGCCGACGAGCGCTTCGGCGAACGCTGGGCCCGCGTGTGGCTCGACGCCGCCCGTTATGCCGACAGCAACGGCTACGAGAAGGACCTGCCCCGCGAGCAATGGGCCTGGCGGGACTGGGTGATCCGCGCCTTCAACCGCGACCTTGGCTACGACCGCTTCCTGACCGAGCAGATCGCCGGTGACCTCCTGCCCGGCGCCACGCAGGAGCAGATCGTGGCGACCGGCTTCCTGCGCAACGGGATGGTCAACGAGGAGGGCGCGATCATCCCGGAGCAGTTCCGCATCGAGGGAATGTTCGACCGCCTTGACTGCGTCGGGAAGGCCACCATCGGCCTGAGCCTCCAGTGCGCCCAGTGCCACACCCACAAGTTCGACCCGATCACGCACGACGAGTACTTCGGACTTTACGCCTTCTTCAATTCCACCTTCGAGGCCCAGTCCTGGGTCTACACCCCGGAGCAGCAGCAACTCATCGAGACCCTCCGGCGCGATCTCGCCGCCATCGACACGAGCACCAAGGCCGCCGTGCCGGACTGGGCGGAGCGCCTCGAGCGGTGGTCCGCCGAGCTCGTCCGCCAGCGCCCGGCCTGGACGCCCTTCCTCGCCGAGGAACTCGCCAGCACCAGCGGGCTCAACCACCCGGTCCAGCTCGCCGACCACTCCATCCTCACCCTCGGCCACCCGACCACGCGCGGGGACATCTTCGTGATCGGCACCCCAGCGCTCGATAGCGTCACCGGCCTCCGCCTCGAGGCGCTCACGCACGGGGACCTCGAGTTCAACGGCCCGGGCCGCAGCAAGTACGGGACCTGGGCGCTCAGCGAGCTGGAGGTGAGCGTGATGCCGCCCGGCTGCGACCAGTGGGAGAAGGTCGCGCTCCGGGGCGCCACGGCCGACTTCGCGGAGTCGGTCCGCGGGCTGGAGGAGGAATGGAAGGCGAACTTCGACAAGGAGCGGCGACGCATCATCGGCGGCCCCGAACTGATGATCGACGGCCTCAACGACACGGCGTGGCGCGCAGACCGCGGCCCCGGCCGACGCAACGCCGAATCGGCGGCCGTCGTGCAGTTCACAGAGCCGCTGCGCCACCCGGCGGGCACGAAGCTGCGCGTGCTGCTGCGGATGCACCACAGCGGCGACGACAACGGCCGCCACAACACCGCGCTCGGCTGCGCCCGCATCTCTCTGACCCGCGCGCCCGACCCGCGCGTGCCGCCGGTCGATCACGCCGCGATGCTGGCCCTCGAGATTCCCGCCGACGCGCGCGACGCGCGGCAGCACACCGCCCTGTTCCGGGCGTGGCGCGCCCAGGAGCCCGCCGCGCGCAAGTTCCACACCGAGGCCGAGGCCGCGTGGAAACGTTACCCGGCGGCGCCCACCTCCGTGCTCCACCTGCGGGAGCGGGGCGGGGTCCACGCCCGCGAAACCCGCCTGCTCGACCGCGGCGCCTGGGACCGGCCGAAGCACGCCGTCCAGCCGCACGTCCCCGCCGCCCTGAATCCCTGGCCGGAGGACGCGCCCCGCGACCGCCTCGGCTTCGCCCGCTGGCTCACCGACCGGCGCGCGCCCCTCACCGCCCGCGTGGCCGTCAACCGGGTCTGGCAGACGCTGTTCGGCACGGGCCTCGTCGAGACGCCCGAGGACTTCGGCACCCGCTCCAGCCCGCCCGAGCACCGCGAGTTGCTCGACTGGCTGGCGGTCGACTTCATGGACCAGTGCTGGAGCCACAAGGAGTTGCTGCTGCGGATCGTGACCAGCCGCACCTACCAGCAGGACTCCGCCGGGACCCCCGCGCTGCGGGAACGCGACCCGGCCAACCGCCTGCTCGCCCGCGGGCCCCGCTTCCGGGTCGACGCCGAGATCGTCCGTGACTCCGCGCTGGCGATCGCCGGCCTGCTGCATCACCAGGTCGGCGGGCCGAGCGTGTTCCCGCCGGTCCCGGAGAACGTCCTCGCCTACAACTACGTGCGGCCGACCTACTGGCAGCCGCCGGAGGACGCCCAGCGCTACCGCCGCGGACTGTACCTGTTCCGGAAGCGCTCGATGCCGGACCCGATGCTGAGCGCCTTCGACGCGCCGAACGCGGACTTCGCCTGCGCCCGCCGCGTCCGCTCCAACACCCCCCTTGCGGCCCTCACCGGGCTGAACGAGCCCGTGTTCGTCGAGGCCGCGCAGGCCCTCGCCCTGCGCCTCTGGCGCGAGGGCGGCGGGAGCGACGAGAGCCGGATCGACCTCGCGTACCGCCTGTGCACCGCCCGCGCCGCCCGCCCGGCGGAACAGGCCGCCGTGCGGCGCCTCCTCACCGAGGCGCGCGGCCGCCTCCAGCGCGGCGAACTCCCCGCGGCCGAGGTCGCCTTTCCCCCGCGCCTGAAGGCCGCCGACCTGCCGGCGGACGCCACCCCGGCCGAACTCGCCGCCTGGACCCTCGTGGCGCGCGTGATGCTCAACCTCGACGAGACCCTGACCAAGCCCTGATCCCGATGCACGAGCCCGTCTCCGCCTCCCTCCGCGCCGCCCAGGCCCGCCTCCTCTCCCGCCGCTGGTTTCTCCAGGACTGCGGCGTGGGGATGGCCGGCCTCGCGCTCAGCTCCCTGCTCGCCCGCGACGCGGCCGCCCGCTCCGCGCCCGCCAATCCCCTCGCCGTGCGCCCGCCGCACTTCGCGCCGAAGGCCAAGCGCGTCATCTATATGTTCATGGCCGGAGCGCCCAGCCACCTGGAGCTGTTCGACCACAAGCCGGAACTCGCGCGCCGTGACGGCCAACTCCCCCCGGCGGAACTGCTGAAGGACTACCGCGCCGCCTTCATCAAGCCCAACTCCGCCCTGCTCGGCCCCAAGTACGCCTTCGCCAAGCACGGTCAGGCCGGCACCGAGTTCTCCGAGCTCATCCCCCAGATCGCCTCCATCGCGGATGACCTCTGCGTGGTCCGGAGCCTGCAGACCGACGCGGTGAACCACGCCCCCGCGCAGATTCTGATGAACACCGGCTCGCAGCAGTTCGGCCGGCCCAGCTTCGGCTCGTGGACCCTCTACGGCCTCGGCTCGGAGAGCGAGAACCTCCCCGGCTACGTCGTCCTCACCAGCGCCAAGGGCACCAGCGGCGGCGCCAGTAACTACGGCTGCGGTTTCCTGCCCACGGTCTACGGCGGGATCCCCTTCCGCGGCACCGGCGACCCGGTCCTCTACCTCTCGAACCCCGCCGGGGTCGACGCCCGCGCCCAGCGCGCCTCGCTCGACACCCTCAACGAACTCAACGCGCTCGCCCAGGCCGACCTCGGGGACCCCGAGACCGCCGCGCGCATCCAAAGCTACGAGATGGCCTACCAGCTCCAGACCAGCGCGCCCGAGCTGATGGACCTGTCACAGGAACCCGCCGCGGTGCTCGAGGAGTACGGCATCAAGGACCCTGGCCAGGCCAGCTACGCGCGCAACTGCCTCCTCGCCCGCCGCCTCGCCGAGCGCGGCGTCCGCTTCGTCCAACTGTTCCACGAGGCGTGGGACCAGCACGGCGACCTCACCAAGGCCATCAAGCGGAACTGCGAGGACACCGACCGGCCCAGCGCGGCCCTCGTGCGCGACCTGAAGCGCCGCGGGCTCCTCGACGACACGCTCGTCATCTGGGGCGGGGAGTTCGGCCGCACCCCGATGGTCCAGGGCGGCAACGACGGGCGAGACCATCACAACCGCTGCTTCACGATGTGGATGGCCGGCGGCGGCCTGAAGCGCGGCCACGTCCACGGCGCGACCGACGAGCTCGGCTTCAACGTCGTGCGCGATCCCGTGCACGTTCACGACCTCAACGCGACGCTCCTGCACCTGCTGGGCCTCGAGCACACCCGGCTCACCTACCGCTTTCAGGGTCGCGACTTCCGCCTGACCGACGTCCACGGCCACGTGGTGAAGGACCTGATCGCTTGAGCCCGATCTCCCTCAGCCGCCGCCACGCCCTTGCTGCCCTCGCCGGCGGCGCCGCCTCTTTCCTCCCCGGGGCCCCCGCGCCGGCCGCCGCGCCCGCCAGTCCTCGGGTGCGCCTCGCCGTGGCCTCCTACTCCTACTGGCACTTCCGCACGCCCAAGGTCCCGATCGAGACGGTCATGGACCGCGCTGCTGAGCTCGGCTTCTCCGGGGTGGACATCCTGCACCGCCAGATGGAACTGCCCGAGCGCGGGCCGCTCGACGCCGCCGGCCGGGCCTACCTGCGCCGCCTCCGCCGGCACGCGTTCCGCCGCGGCCTCGCCATCTGCTGCCTTTCGACCCACCAAAGCTTCGTCAAGGCCGACCCCGCGGAGCTCACCGCCGAGGTCCAGCACACGCACCGCTGCCTCGAGGTTGCCCACGAGCTCGGCTGCGCCTCGATCCGGGTCAACACCGGCCGATGGGGCACGATTCGCAGCTTCGACGACCTGATGGCGAACCGCGGCATCGAGCCGGTGCTCCCCGGCCGGACCGAGGACGAGGGTTTCAAGTGGTGCGCCGAGGGCCTCGCGCGCTGCCTGCCCAAGGCCGAGGAGTGCGGCGTCGTCCTCGCCCTCGAGAACCACTGGGGCCTCGCCCGCACCGCCGCTGGGCTCCTGCGCCTGCTCGGGCAGTTCGACTCGCCGTGGCTCGGGGCGCTGATGGACACCGGAAACTTCCTCGACGACATCTACCCGCAACTCGAGGCGATCGCCCCGCGCACCGTCTACGTCCAGGCCAAGACCTACCCGGGCGGCGGCGAGTGGTACACGCTCGATTTGGATTACCCCCGCATCGCCGGGATGCTTGCCGCCGCCGGCTACTCGGGTTGGGTCGCCCTTGAGATGGAGGGCAAGGAGGACCCCGCCACCGCAGTGCCGCGCAGCCTCGAGGTCCTCCGCCGCGCCTTCGGTTGAACCCTTTTCCCCTGATGCGCCCCCTCGCCCTCCTTGCCCTGCTGCTCGGACCCGTCACCGCCCTCGCGGCGGAGAAATTCCCCGTCATCGCCCGCGAGGACCTCGTGCAGGCGCTGGCCGCCGGCCCGGTGACTCTCATCGACGCCAATGGTTCGTCCTCCTTCCGCGGCGGTCGACTGCCCGGCGCCATCGACTACGCGGCCCGCAGGGCAGACCTTGCTCGCCTCCTCCCGGCGGACAAGAGTGCCCTCATCGTGGCCTACTGCGGCAGTGAAGCCTGCCCCTCCTGGCGCGCCGCTGCGAACGCAGCCGCCACGCTCGGCTATACCAACGTCCGCCACTTCAAAGCCGGTCTTGCCGGCTGGCGCCAGGCGGGCGGCCCGCTTGAGCGCGACTAGCGCCGCGCCCGGGCCGACCGGGCTTAGCGTTCGGGACCAGCGGCCGTCTCCGCCCGCCAGTGGAAGACACAGACCGTGAGCGGCGGAAGCGTCACCAGCAGAGACTGGCCGCAGCCGTCCCACGGCACTTGCTCCGCGGTGCGCCCGCCCTCGTTGCCAAGGCCGGTCCCGCCGTAGTGCTCGCTGTTGGTGTTCAACACCTCGCGCCAATGGCCCCGGCGGGGCACCCCCACGCGCTGCTCGCGCCAGACGCCCCCGAAGTGGCCCACCACCGCGTAGAGGGATTCCTCCGCGGCGTCGGTCCGTAGGAAGGCGAGCACGTTCGCGTCGGCGGCGTCGCAATTGAGCCAGCGGAACCCGCGGGGATCGAGGTCGTGCTCGCCCAGCGCGGGATCGCCGGTGAGCATCCGGTTGAGGTCACGGACCAGCCGCCGCACGCCCTCGTGGTCGAGGTACTGGCAGAGGTGCCAGTCGAGGCTCCGGTCGTGGGCCCATTCGCGCGACTGCGCGAAATCACCGCCCATAAAGAGCAGTTTTTTACCCGGCCACATCCACGCGTGCGCGTAAAGTGCGCGGAGGTGCGCCGCCTTTTCCGCGATGTGCCACGCGCCCATCTTGAGCAGCATCGAGCCCTTCCCGTGCACCACCTCATCGTGAGAGTACACGGTGATGAAGTTCTCCGCGTACTGGTAAAGCATCCCGAAGGTCAGGTCCGAATGGTGGTAACGCCGGACGACGGGCTCCTTGCCGAAGTAGCGCAGGGTGTCGTGCATCAGCCCCATGTTCCACTTGTAGTCGAAGCCCAACCCGCCCTGCGCCGTGGGCCGGCTCACCCCAGGAAAGGAGGTGCTCTCCTCCGCAATCATCAGGACGCCCGGGTGGTAGTGGTGCACCGCGTCGTTCACTCGCCGCAGGAAATCAATCGCCTCCAGATTCTCCCGCCCGCCGTGGCGATTGGGGATCCACTCGCCCTCGCGCCGAGAGTAGTCGAGGTAAAGCATCGAGGCCACCGCGTCCACGCGCAGGCCGTCGAGGTGGTAGCGCTCCAGCCACGCGAGGGCGTTCGCGATCAGAAAGCAGCGGACCTCGTTGCGCCCGTAATTGAAAATCAGCGTGCCCCAATCCATGTGCGCCCCCTGCCGCGGGTCGGCGTGCTCGTACAGGTGAGTGCCGTCAAACTCGGCCAGCGCGAAGCTGTCGCGCGGGAAATGCCCCGGCACCCAGTCCAAAATCACGCCAAGACCGCGCTGGTGCAGGTGGTCGACAAACCACGCGAAGTCCTCCGGCGGCCCGAACCGGTGCGTGGGCGCGAAGAAGCCCGTAACCTGGTAGCCCCACGAGCCCTCGAACGGGTGCTCCGCCAAGGGCATGAGCTCGACGTGGGTGAAGCCCATCTCGAGCGCGTGGTCCGCCAGCTGGGGGGCCAGCTCCCGGTAGTTCAGCGGGCGGTCCGCGTCCTCCGGGCGGCGCTTCCAGGAGCCGAGGTGCACCTCGTAGATGCAGAGCGGCCGATCGAGCCGCCCGGCTTGCGCGCGCCGGCGCGCCATCCACGCGTCGTCGCCCCAACGGTGCCGCCCCGGGTTGCATACGATCGCGGCGTTGTTCGGCGGGCCCTCGAAGCGCGTCCCGTAGGGATCGGTCTTCAGGCGCACGTGGCCGCGCTGGTCGCGGAGCTCGAACTTGTAGAGTTCACCCTCCTCCAGCCCCGGAATGAACAGTTCCCACACCCCCGAGGAACCCAGCGGCCTCATCGGGTGGTAGCGGCCGTCCCAACCGTTGAAGGTCCCCACGACAGACACCCGCGCCGCCGCTGGGGCCCACACCGCGAACGCCACCCCCGGGACGCCGCCGGGAGCGCGCAGATGCGCCCCCAGCTTGTCGAAGGCCCGGTGCTCGTTGCCCTCGTTGAACAGGTATAGGTCCTGCGCATCGAGGGTGGGCAGGAAGGAATACGGATCCGAGAACTGGCGCAGCTCGCCGTTGTTGCGCCGCACCCGCAACTGATAACGGAAAACCTCGGTCCGCCGCGGCAGGAACACCTCGAACAACCCCTCCGACGCTACCCGCGCCATCGGGTGCGACCGGGCGGGCCGCGCGTCGACCTCAACCAGCTCACACGACTCCGCATCCCTCAGGAACGCTCGCACCACGACCCCGCGGACGCGGCCGCGCCTGTGCGGATGTATGCCCAACACGCCGTGCGGCGCCGCGTGGCGCGCGCCAAGGAGCGCGGAAAACTCGGAATCGTCCAGAACCACCCCACGACCATGGTGGCCGCGCCCCCCGGAGGCGAGCCCGCGTGACGCGC
>Ga0208048_1000503_pt1 | contig 21049 bp, 22 predicted proteins | sample Malawi_45m_30L_FD_184163 | JGI IMG/M metagenome (GOLD analysis project Ga0208048, IMG submission 184163) | Freshwater microbial communities from Lake Malawi, Central Region, Malawi to study Microbial Dark Matter (Phase II) - Malawi_45m_30L... | ecosystem: Environmental > Aquatic > Freshwater >...
CTCGGGGACCTTCACTTCAGTGGCGCCCCACGAGAACTCGACCTCGCATTCGACGCCCTGGGACTTGAACCAGCGGCGGGTGGTCTCGACGAGTTCGGTGGCGACGCGCTTGCCGGCGAGGTCCTTGGCGGTCTTCACAGGGGAGGCTTCCGGCACGCACAGGACCCAGCGGGATTTCTGGACGGAGGCTCGGCTGTAGACCAGTTCGCAGACTTGGACGACGTCGGCATTGTTCTCCTGGACCCAGTCTTGGCCGGTGAGGCCGCAGTCGAAGAAGCCATGTTCGACATACCGGGCCACTTCCTGGGCGCGGACGAAGCGGCCGTCGAGGGCGGGGTCGTCGAAAGAGGGGCGGTAGGAGCGGCTGCTCTTGGCCACGGGGAACCCGGCCCGGGCGAACAGCTGGAGGGTGGCCTCCTCGAGGCTGCCTTTGGGCAGTCCGAGCATCAGTTTGGCGGCTTCCTGACTCATGAGGGCTTGGAGGAAGCCCGCCGCCCGCTCCCTCCGCAAGCCATTAAGGGGTTGACTAAGAACAACCCCGAAAATTAGCCTTTTTCTCACCCCTGATTCCCATGCGGTCTTCTCTGTTCCTCCTCGCTTTGGCCGCCCTTTTCGTCGGCTGCAAATCCTCCAAGTCGGCCTCCGCCCCGTCCGTCGTCGAAACGCGTTTCTCCTGGGAGAACGACGCTCCGGTCGCCGCCGACCCCAACCGCACCACGGTACGCCAGATCCGCGCCGACTTCTCCCTTCTCGAAATCGGTGCTATCGAAAAACGGGAGCCTTCCACCAAGCTCCGGCTCACCAAGGCCGACAAGAATTTCATTGTCGAGGTGATCAAAGGCGACGACGTCTCCACGATCGTGGCGATCACCCCTAATCAGGCCTTGGTGCCGGAAGTCCGCGTCGGCGATGAACTCGCCTTCTCCGTCCTGGCCCAGTAAGGACCACCCGTCTCACCGAGCGTGACAGAAGGACCCGCCGAATCTTTCGGCGGGTTTTTCATTGGGCCGCAGGCCCGGAAAAACGGGCATAAGACGGCGTTTTCCGTCCGACATTGACCCTGCTTCGTGGCATGCCTAATGCTCGCCATCCTTATCCGTCGATGCCATCGTTCCGCCGTCATTCCCGCCCGGGTTCCGCCCTGCGCAAGCTCCTCGCGGTGCTTTGCGGCGCCGCGTTGTTCCTGCTCCTGGCCGGGGTGCTCGGCGTCTGGGCCCTCGGTCGGCTCTCCCCCCGGCTCCTGGACGCCTCCTTGGGGGGGCAGTCTGGCGCCCACCTGACGGCGGAGGACAATCAGACCAACCTTTTCCTGGGCCGCGTGGATTACGCCGGCCTGGTCATCACGAACCCCTCCCGGTGGCAGGAACGCGAATTCCTCCGGGTCAGGCGGCTCGTCCTTGACGTGGAGCCGCTGACGTTCGTCGAAGGCGGCGGCAGGGTGGTCAACGAAGCCGACCTCGACCTCGATCGCGTGACGATCGTCGGCAAGGCCGACTCCCTCGCTGACAACAACGCCAAGGACATCGCCGACGGCCTCAAAGGGCCGGCCGCCGAACCGGACCCGGCGGCGCAGCCTTTCCTCATCAAGCGCCTGCGCGTGCGCGTCGGCCGTGTCACCGTCATCTCGGGCGACGGCGCCGCCGACCGGCGCGTCGTCCTCGACCGGGACTTCGGCCTCGTCTTCGAGGCCCGCGACATCACCGACCAGAACTTCGGCGTCAAGGTCTCCGAGCCCTTGGGCCAGCAGGTCTTCCAGACGGCCCTCCGTTGGCAACCTGAGCTGCTGCTCTACCTCGCCCGCGAGAAGCTGCGTCAGCCCGGCCGCGAAGGGAAATAATCTTATGACCGATCCCGCTTCCGAATCCGCCCCCGCCGATCCCGCCGTACGCCTCGCCGAACTCGAGGGCGAGGTTGCCCGCCTCAAGGACACCGTCCTGCGCAGCAGCGCCGACCAGCAGAACCAGCAGCGCCGGCACCAGCGCGAGCGCGAAGAGCTGCGCAGGTTCGCGACGGCCGGCCTGCTGGAAGATCTCCTGCCCGCGCTCGACTCGCTCGCGCTCGGCCTCGAGTCCGCCGCCACGCAGACCGACGGCCGCGCCGTCGCCGAAGGCTTCCGCCTGGCGATCGGCCAGCTCCGCGGCATCCTGTCCGCCCAGGGGCTCGTCGAGGTGCAACCCGTCGGCCAGCCTTTTGATCCGGTCCGTCACGAGGCCGTCGGGTCCGAAGCCTCCGCGACCGTCGCCGAGGGCACGGTGCTGCGCGTCGCCCGCTCCGGCTGGCTCCTCCATGACCGCGTACTCCGCCCCGCCGCCGTCTTCGTCTCTTCCGGCCCCGCCCGGTAAGCCTCCGCGATGGCCGAAGACTATTACACCTTGCTCGGGGTCGCGAAGTCCGCATCCGCCGACGATCTCAAGAAGGCCTACCGGAAGAAGGCCATGGAATTCCACCCGGACCGTAATCCGGGCAACAAGGAGGCCGAGGAGAAGTTCAAGAAGGTCTCGCGCGCCTACGAGATCCTCGGCGACGACGCCAAGCGCAAGCTTTACGACCAGCACGGGGAGGCGGCCTTCGACCCGAACATGGGCGGCGGACCGCGTGGCCCGGGCGGCGGCGGCGGGTCCCGTTGGGCCGACCCGCGCGACATCTTCGAGCAGATGTTCGGAGGGGGCGGCTTCGGTGACATGTTCGGCGGCGGCGGCGGCCACGACAACGCCGGCGAGGACCTGCGCGTCGACCTGCGCGTGACGCTCGAGGAGGCCGCCGAAGGCGTCGAACGCAAGATCCCTTACCGCAAGCATGTCGCCTGCGCGAAGTGCGCCGGTTCCGGCGCCGAAGCCGGCGCGAAGAAGATCCGCTGCCCGACGTGCCAGGGCCACGGCCAGGTCGTCCGCTCCCAGGGTTTCTTCTCGATGAAGCAGACTTGCCCGACCTGCGCCGGCGAAGGCGTGCGCATCGACAAGCCCTGCAAGGCCTGCTCCGGCGAGGGCCGGACGGTCGCCGAATCCAGCGTCAACGTACGCATCCCCCCGGGCGTCGACACGGGCACGAAACTCCGCTCCAACGGCAATGGTTCCGCGGGCCGCCGCGGCGCCTCGGCCGGCGACCTCTACGTCTACATCACCGTGCAGGAGCACGAGCTCTTCGAACGCGACGGCGACGACCTCGCCTGCAGCGTGCCGGTGAAGTTCTCCGTGGCCGCGCTCGGCGGCAAGATCATCGTCCCGAAGCTCAAGGGGAAGACCAACCTCAACATTCCCGCCGGCACCCAAGGCGGGACGATCTTCCGCCTTCGCGGCGAGGGCATGCCGCCCCTGCGTGGTTCGACCGCCGGCGACCTCCTCGTGCGCGTCGACATCGACATCCCGAAGAAGATGACCGACAAGGAGAAGGAGGCCCTCAAGGCCTACGCCGCCGCCTGCGGCGACGAGGCCGCGCCCGTCTCCGAGTCCTGGCGCTCGAAGTTCAAGAAGTTCTTCCCTTAACCCCCTTGCCCGCGAGGTCGGGGGGCGTAAGGTGGGTTCATGCCCCGCGATCCCGGCCAGGCTTCCCGACTCGTCCGCCGTCTCCGCTGGGACGAGCTGGACCGCGCGTGGTTGCTCCGCTTCGCCGAGTTCGCCCGGGAGGAAGACCTCGCCGGGCTCGGCCTCGCCCGCCGCCCGCCGCGCGCGGGCGACCCTTCCGCCGACCTCCTCGCCGGGGCCGGACGCGCCCGGGCCCGCGTGGTCGCCCGCCGTCCGCTGATCGTCGCCGGCCTCGGTCTGCTTGACGTCGTCTTCGCGGCCTACGGCGGGCGCTGCCGCGCGACCCTGCTCGTCGCCGACGGTCGGCACGTCCCGGCCGGCACGGCGGTCGCCGAGGTCGAAGGTCCGCCGGCCGAACTGCTCTCCGCCGAGCGCATCTTCCTGAACTTCCTCCAGCGGCTCTGCGGCGTGGCCACGCACACGCACGCGCACGCGTGCGCGCTGGGTTCCTCGCCGACGAAACTGCTCGACACGCGCAAGACGACGCCGGGCTTCCGCATGCTCGAGAAGTACGCGGTCGGCCAAGGCGGCGGCTACAATCACCGGCTAGGCCTCTTCGACCGTATCATGGTGAAGGACAACCATCTCGCGGCCGGCGCCGCCGACGCCGGCGAACGGCTGACCATGCTCGTGCGGCGCGCCCGGACCGAACGGCCCGACCTGCTCGTCGAGGTCGAGGTCGACCGTCTCGGCCAGCTCGAACCTGCGCTCGCGGCCGGCGCCGACGTGGTGTTGCTCGACAATTTCCCTTTGAACGACCTCCGCGAAGCCATCCCGCTCCTCCGCGGCCGCGCCTGGTCCGAGGTCAGCGGCGGGGTGAGCCTGGCTTCGTTGCCGGAGATCGGCGCCCTCGCGCCCGACTTCGTCTCGAGCGGCGCGCTCACCCATGCCGCGCCTTGGTGCGATATCGGCCTCGACTGGCTCTGACTCCATGGCCGACCTCGACAGCAGCATCCTCCTCGCCTTCCTTGAAGCGGCCGGCGAGCCGGTCAGCGGCGACCGCCTCGCCAAGGAGCTCGGCGTCTCGCGCGTGGCGATCTGGAGCCGGCTCGAGCGTCTCCGCGCGGCGGGCTACGTCTTCGCGGCCTCGCCACGCAAGGGTTACGTGCTCCGTTCCGTCCCGCGGCAGCTCGACCCCGCCCTGCTCGACGCGCACCTGCGTCGGCTGATGGTCGCGCCGAAGGTCGAGTTCCTCGCCGAGGTCGACAGCACGAACTCCGAGGCGGAACGCCGCCTCGCCGTCGGCCAGGAGGCGCCCTTCGCGGTCCTCGCCCGCGCGCAGAAGGCCGGCCGCGGCCGGCTCGGCCGGAAGTGGCACAGCGCGCCCTCCGGCAACCTCTACCTGTCCCTCGCCTTCCGCCCGTTCATCCCGCCCGACCGGCTCAGGCCGTTCACGCTCTGGATGGGCCTCGCGCTCTGCGCCCACGTCGAGAAATCCCTCGGCCTGAGACTCGGCCTGAAGTGGCCCAACGACCTGCTGTCGCCGGACGGACGCAAGGTCGCGGGCATGCTCACGGAAGCGCGCCTCGACGCCGACTCGGTCCGCGAGCTCGTCTTCGGCGTCGGCCTCAACCTCACCGGCGCGCCCAAGGACTTCCCCGCCGAACTCCGCGCGACCGCGGGCTCGCTCGAGGCCGCGGTCGGCGCCCCGCTCGACCTCAACCGCGAGGTCGCCGGCGTGATCGCCGCGCTCTTCCGCGCCTGGGAGCAGTTCGAGGAAGGGACCTGGGCTCGCTCCTTCCGCCGGCTCTGGAGCCAGCATGACGTCCTCGCCGGGAAATCCGTGCGCGTGGGCCTCCGCGGCGACCTGGTCGCCGGCGTCGTCGACGGCGTCGACGACGAAGGGTCCCTCATCCTGCGCACGGGCGGCGGTCGGCGGGCGATCGTCTCCTCCGGCGAGGTCACCTTGCGCAAACCCTGACGCTTGCGCCGCCTCCGCCGTTCGACACCTTCTCCCCGTGGCTCTCTTCTGTCTCGATGTCGGCAACACGCACGCGCACTGGGGCGTCGTCGAAGGCCGTCAGGTGCTCACCCACGGCAAAGTCCCGACCGCCACGCTCGACACCGTCGCGCTGACGGCGCTGCTCGCCGCGCATCCGTCCGCCGGCGTCGCCTACGCCAGCGTCGTCCCCGCCGCGACCGCGGTGCTCCAGCCCGCGCTCCTCAGCAGCGGCCGGCCCTGCTATCATCTCCGCCCTGACACCGTGAAGGGACTGGGTTTCGATTACCCGACGCCGGCCGAGGTCGGCCAGGACCGGCTCGCCGACTGCGTCGGCGCCCAGCTGGTCGCCGGCGTGCCCGCGGTCATCGTCGGCATGGGCACGGCCACCACGGTCGACATCCTCACCGAACGCGGCTACGCCGGCGGGATCATCGCGCCCGGGCTCGGGGTGATGACGCGTTATCTCCATGAGCGCACCGCGCTGCTGCCCGCGCTCGATCAGGCCGCGCTGCTCGGCGGCCCCGTCATCGGCAAGTCGACCGTCGACGCGATGCGCGCGGGCTGCGTCCTCGGTTTCGCCGGCATGATCGGCGCGTTGCTCGACGGCGTCTGCGCCGAGCTCGCCCGCCAAGGTTCGCCGACGCCCAAGGTGATCGTCACCGGCGGCGCGGCCGTCTACCTGCCGGCCTCGTGGCGCGACCGCGTCACGCATGAGCCGCACCTTACCTTGCTCGGCCTGGCCGAAGCCCACCGCCGCCGATTCGCGTGAGCGCACCCGACCCGCTGGCCAGGCTCCGCCGTTTCGTCCCGCTGCTGGCCGTCGTCATCGTGCTGCAGGCGGGCTTCCTCGGCTACGGGCTGTTCGCGCAGAGGCTCCCCAAGCTCTGGCCGTTGGTGGCGGGCGACCTCGTCTTCTCGGGCGTCCTGCTCTTCGTGCTGTGGCGGATGCTCGGCCGCCCCCGGGGCTAGGGCTTGATCAGCTTCAGGAGCTCCTTGCGGCGGGCCCGGATCTCACGGCAGCCGGCCTTGGCCAGGCGGTCGGTCGAGAACGCCTCGACGGTCAGGCTGGCGACGGCGGTGCCGTAGATCATGGCCTGCTTCAGGGCGGCGAAATCCGTCGCGCCGGTCGCGGCCAGGCAGCCGAGGAGCGCGCCCGCGAAGCTGTCGCCGGCGCCGGTGGGGTCGCGGAGCTCGGTCACGGGGTAGGCGGGGAGGGCGAACATGCCTTCCTCGTGGAAGAGGACGGAGCCGTGCTCGCCCTTCTTGATGATGACGGTCTTGCCGCCGTGCTTGCGCAGCGCGCGGCCGGCGACGATCACGTTGCTTTCGCCGGTCAGCTTGGCCGCCTCGGTGTCGTTGACGACCAGGAGGTCGGCGCGGCGCATGACCTCGCCGAGCCTGTCGCGCTGCGTCTCGATCCAGATGTCGATGGTGTCGGCGAGGACGAAGCGCGGCCCGGTGAGCTGGTTCAGCACGTCGAGCTGCAGGTCCGGGCGGATGTTGCCGAGCATCACGAAGGGCGTCGAGAGGTGCGCTTCCGGCAGGCGCGGCTTGAAGCGTTCGAAGACGTTGAGCTGCAGGTCCTCGGTGTCGCGGCGGTTGTAGTTCTCGTGGTACCGGCCGCGCCAGGCGAAGGTCTTGCCGGACGGATCGGTCGCCAGACCGGCGAGGTCGACGCCGCGCTTGGCGAGCTTGTCGCGGTCGCGGTCGCGGAAGTCGTGGCCGACGACGCCCACGATGCGGGGCGGCGCGAAGTAGCTCGCCGCGAGGCACGCGTAGGCCGCGCTGCCGCCGAGGATGCGTTCGCCCTTGTCGTGCGGCGTGATGATGCTGTCGTAGGCGACGGAGCCGACGACCAGGACGGGATCGGCCTCGCGGCCCTTGTGCCTGATGCGGGCGGGAGTGGTCATCAGAAGAGGTCGGGGCGTTCGTCGCGAAGACGGTAGAGCGCGAGGAGGGCGAGCGAATGCTGCGCCGGCTGGGCGAGCGCCGCGGCGAGGGCGGCCTTGGGCACGACGGCCAGGACCTGCATCTCCTCGTGTTCGTCGGGCTCGCGGCGGCCCTTGGGGCGCACGCCTTCGAGCAGCACGAAATGGCAGCGGTTGGCCTGGATGGCGGGGTTCGGCGCGCATGTCCCGATCAGCCGGGCGCGGCCGCCGCCGAAGCCGGTCTCCTCCTCCGTCTCGCGGGCGGCCGTCACGCGCGGGTCCTCGCCGGCTTCCATGATGCCGCCCGGCGTCTCGGTGGAGAGGTCGCGCGTCCCGAAGCGATATTGCCGCACCATCACGAGGCGGCCGTCGTCGGTGACGGGGAGCGCGAGCACCCAGTCGCGCGAACGCAGCACAAAGAAATCACCCTCTCGTTGGTCGAGAGGGTGATGACAGCGTTCTTTGAAAACCCGGAAAACCCTGCAGTCGGCGTGGAGCTCTTCGTGCTGGACGGACCAGCGAGAGGGCGCCGACATGCGTAGCTTACTTGACCTTCAGCTTCTGACCGATTTGCAGCCGGTTCGGGTTGACGTCCGGATTCAGGTCTTGGATGGCCTTGAGGGAGATGCCGCTCTTCCTGGCGATGCTGCCAAGGGTGTCGCCCTTAACGACGACGTATTCGCCGGGGCCGGGGGGAGTGGCGGACTTGCCGGAACCGGCGGCCTTCGGAGCGGAGGCGACCTTCTGGAGGGCGACGATGGCAGCCTGCAGTTCGGCTTCGTTCTTCGCGGTCTGTTCCTTGGTGGCGGCGAGGTCGGCCTGGAGGGCGGCGACGGCGTCGGCATTGGCCTTGCTGGCGAGCTGGGCGCCGAGCTCATTGACCAAGGTCTTGGCGAGAGCGGCTTCGTCGCTGGCGAGCTGGGCGGCACCCTTGGCCTTGATGCCGAGCACGAGGCCGGCGGCGCCGAGAGCGAAACCAAGGATGCCCACGATGAGAGGGAGTTTGGATTCTGAAGAGGAGGAGGAGATGCTGTCGTTTTCCATTTGTGGAGATGTTTGGCGGGTTAGAACAGGTTGAGATTAGCGGTTTGACACGGACGGCAACACAAAATCAGACTGTTTTCTCGGGTGCCGGGCAGTATCTCAATTGGTAGAGTCCCTGCTTTGGGAGCAGGGTGTTGCAGGTTCGAGTCCTGTCTGCCCGACCACCCGAGCCTCCCCTTGCGGGGCCCTCAGGCGTAGGCCAGAGTCTGACCGCCCTTGAGGATGGTCACGTGGTTGGCTCCGTCCGGACGAGTCGACGCCTCGGTTCGGCCGATAATCCGGGCGTCCAGGCTGAGCTCGGCGGCGATCCGCAGGGCGGTCTCGGCGTCCCGGGGTTCGAGGAAGATCTCTAAACGGTGCCCCATGTTGTAGACTTGGTGCATTTCCCTGGGTTCGGTGCCGCTGACCCGGGAGATTTCTGCGAAAATCGGGGGGGTCGGGAAGAGGTTGTCTTTGATGAAATGGACTTTGGTGCCGAAACGACGGCATTTGGTCTGACCCCCGCCGGAGCAGTGGACCAGGCCTTTGACCCGCTGATTCCCTAGGGTCTGGAGGAGTCGCAGGGCGTAGGGCGCGTAGGTCCGGGTCGGGGAGAGCAGGGCCTGACCGACGGTGAGGGACGAGCCGGGCAGGGGGTCCGTCAGCCGGTGCGGCCCGCAGTAGGTGAGGTCGGCCGGCGTGGCCTTGTCGTAGGTCTCCGGATACTTCTCGGCGTAGTATTTGGAAAGGAGCTCGTGGCGGGCGCTGGTCAGGCCGTTCGAGCCGATGCCGCTGTTCTCGGCCTGCTCATACGTGGCGCGTCCGAAGGAGGCGATCCCGACGATCACGAGCCCGGGTACGACGCGCCCGGCGTCCACGACCTCGGATCGCGCCAGGACCGCGGTCGCGGTGGAGTCGACGGTCAGGGTGGGCGTGAGGTCGCCGACGTCGGCCGTCTCCCCGCCGCCGGAAGCGATGCCGAACCCTTGCGCCCTCAGCATGGCGAGCACGTCTTCGGTGCCGTTGATCAGCTCCGCGAGGATCGCGCCCGGGATGGCCTTGGCGTTGCGGTTGATGGTCGATGAGAGGATCACGCCTTTGGTCACGCCGACGCACAGGAGGTCGTCGATGTTCATGACGATGCTGTCCTGGGCGATGCCGCGGAAGACGGACGCGTCGCCTGTCTCCTTCCACCAGAGGTAGGCGAGGAGCGCCTTGGTGCCCGAGCCGTCCGAGTGCGTGACGACGCATTTCGCGGCGTCACCGGTCAGGTGGTCCGCCACGATCTTGCAGAAAGCCTGGGGGTAGAGGCCGGGGTCGAGGCGGTCCACGGCGGCGTGCACCTCGCCCTTGGAGGCGGAGACTCCTCGGGCCGCGTATCGGCCCGAATCCGCGGAGGGCTTGCTTTCGTGCGCCATGGCTCTTTCGTGCATATCTCCGCTCTGCTGTTCGGTCAACGTCCTTCTCCCGCGTGCGCCCGCCCTTCTTCCGTTCGCCTTGGTTCCGTCGCGTCTTCGCCGCGGTCCTCGGCCTGTCGCTCGGGCTCCTGCTGGTCACCGCCTGGTCCGGGTGGCGGACGCACACCGCTGGCGTGCTCGCCGCCGAGCTGCGCGCCGCGTTCGCCCGGCGCGACGCCGTGGCGATCGAGAAGCTCTTCTGCTGGGAGGGCGTCGATGCCGCCACGCGCGCTCGGATGCGCCTGGTGATCCAGCAGGAGCATGAGCTGCCCATCGCGTCCGTCGTCGTCCGTCCGTTGCCGGCTTTCGACCGTCAGCCTGGTCTGGGCCTGCGCCCCAACCTGACGCCCGACGCCGTCATCGAGGTGACCTTCGACACGCCTGACCGCCTGTCCGCCGCCTACCTTGCGGGCCGCGACGGCTTCTTCCGCCATCGCCTGGTGGTGATGCTGCCCGCTGACTGACGCGGATTCTTGACACTTGAAGGCGGGCTTCCAGATATTGGGAGTCCTATGGCCGACAAGAACGACAAGCGCCCCGAGAGCGTCCCGGGCAAATTCTACGTGGATGCGCAGTGCATCGACTGCGACCTCTGCCGCGAGACCGCCCCGAAGTTCTTCACGCGCCAGGACGACGGCGGTTATTCCTATGTCTTCGCCCAGCCGACCGACCAGGAAGGCATCGACAAGTGCATGGAAGCCCTCGAGGGTTGCCCGGTCGACGCCATCGGTAAGGACGGCGACGAGTAAGCGCCCCTCGCTTCCGCCTGGCTGACCCGGCCTCGCCGGGGTTTTTTGTTGGGAGCGTCCGGTCGTCGGCTTAACTTCCCGCATGGCCGTCAACATCTCCTGCGCATACCTCGGCGACCTCCATGTCCGCGCCGTCCACGGGCCTTCGGGTCACGTGATCGTGACCGACGCCCCCGTCGACAACCAAGGCAAGGGCGAAGGGTTCTCGCCGACCGACCTTGCCGCCGCCGCCATGGCGACCTGCTTCCTCACGATCCTCGGCATCCACGCCCGCAACACGGGCCTCGATCTCCGCGGCGCGCACGCGGCCGTCGCCAAGCATATGACGACCACGCCGCCCCGCCGTATCGCCAGGCTCGAGGTCGACATCACCATGCCGCCCGGCGTCCCGCCGGAAGTCCGCGAGCGTCTCGTCCGCGCCGCCGAGGCCTGTCCTGTGAAGCAGTCCTTCCACCCCGACACGGAGATCGTGCTGACCTGGAGGTGGTGAAGTCTTGTCATCGCGGCCGGCGGTTAGCGGTTGGCGGTTAGACAAGCCGAGGGTGAGTCGCGCAGGCAGGCGGCCCCGTCGACGCACCGTGCATCCTTGCGCGCTTCCTGGCCAACCGGCCAGCCGATCAACCAGTCAACCCATGGTTGCCTTTGCTGATCGCCGGCCGCGAACCGCTGACCGCCGTCACCACTGACGTTTCTTGTGCCCCCACGCCGCGTAATACGTCAGATAAAGATAGCAGGGTAGCAGCACCCCATAGCCGGCGCGCGCGCCATAGCCGTCCGCGAGCCAGCCGTAGGCGAGCGGGATGAGCGCGTTGCCGCAGAGCCCCATGACCATGAGCGAGGCGCCGGTCTTGGTGAACCGGCCGAGGCCGTCCAGCGCGAGCGGCCAGATGCCCGCCCAGGTCAGCGAATTCGAAAGCCCGAGCAGCGAGACGCACCAGAGCGAGACATCGGCCGTCAGCCCCAGCAAGGTCAGCTGGCCGGGGGCGAAGAGCACGCCGAGCGTGCCGACGACCCCGAGCGCCGTGCACGCGCGCAGGGCCGTGACCTGCGAGACGACCCGCGGGATCAGCGTCAGTCCGAGGACGTAGCCGAAGATCATCGCCCCGAGCACGCACCCGGGCAGGATCTTCGCCGCCGCGAGCGGGATGCCCATCGTGTCCGCGTAGCCGATGATGGTGTCGACGGCCACGGTCTGCGTGCCGACGTGCAGGAAGATGCCGAGCGCGCCGAGCACGAGCTGCGGGAACTGCCACACGCTCGACTTGCCCGCGTTGGCCTCGGCGACCGCGGCGTCCTCGTGGTCGGTGTCGATCTCGGGGAGCGGCGACCATCGCACGAGCAGGCCGAGCACGACCAGCACTCCCGCCACCAAGGCGTAGGGCGTCACGACCCGGCGGATCAGTTCGTCGAGCGCCGCCGCCTTCGCCGCCGGCGCCATCGTCGGCAAGGCGGCGAACAGCGCGGTGTCCGTCACCCGGAGCACGACGGCGGCGAAGACGAGCGGCGCGAGGATGCCCGCCCCTTTGTTGCCGATGCCCATCAGGCTGATGCGTCGCGCCGCGCTCGCCTTCGGGCCGAGGACGGTGACGTAGGGGTTCGCCGCGGTCTGCAGCACCGCCAGGCCGGCGCCGAGCGTGAAGAGCCCGCCCAGGAAGACGGGATAGGCGCGCCCGTAGGCCGCGGGGATGAACAGCAGCGCGCCCGCCGCCATGACCCAGAAGCCGAGCATCATCCCGCGCTTGAAGCCGACCCGGCGCAGCAGCCCCGCGGCCGGCCAGGAGAAGAGGAGGTAGGAGATATAGAACGCGAACGTGACCAGGTAGGCCTCGAAGTGCGTCAGCTCGCAGCCGATCTTGAAATACGGGATCAGGATCGCGTTCGCCCAGGAGACGAAGCCGAAGATGAAGAACAGCACCGCGACGATCGCGAGCGAGACGCGCGTCTGGCCGGGCGTCAGGTCTTGGGCATGGACGGAGTCGGGGCGCATGCGCGAGGGCGGCCTCAGCCTGCGTGGCCTTCCGGCCTCGGCAATCCCAGACCCTTGCGCGCCCACGCCTGCTCTTTTTTAGAATAAAACCGGCCGATGATTATACCCAGTTGTCCGGCACGAAAAGGCCGCCCGGGCGGACGGCCTTTTTCCATGATGACCGGGACAGCTTAGGAGCAGCCGCAGTCGCCGGAGCCGCAGCCGCCCTGTTTCTGGGCGGCCGGTTCTTCGGCGGAGCAGCAACCGTCGCCCGAACCTTCGCCGGAACCGCAACCGCCGCCGCCGCAGCAGCCGCCCGCCTGATGCGGATGGCCGTGGGAAAGCTCGGGGAGTTCGGCCGCGCGGACGGAGACGACCTTGATGTCGAAATGGAGGGTCTTGCCGGCGAGCTCATGGTTCCCGTCGAGGGTGACTTCCTCGCCCTCGATCTTCTTGATGGTGAGGAAGCGCATGCCGAGATTGGTCTCGGCGGGGAAACGCATGCCGACCTGGGGCGTGTTGGCGCCGAAGGCGGAGAGGGGCACTTGCTGGATCAGCTTCTCGCTGTATTCGCCGTAGCCGAGCCGCGGCGCGACCAGGACGTTCTTCGTGTCGCCGGCGACGAGGCCTTCGATGCCCTGCTCGAGGCCGGGGATGATGTTCCGCGCGCCATGGAGGTATTCCATCGGGCCGCGCTCGCCGGAGGCGTCGATGATGTTTCCCTGGTCGTCCTTCAGGGTGTATTCGATGGCGACGACGGTTTCTTTGGCTACGCGCATGGTGCTTGGGAAGGTCGAACCTACGGTCATTCCGCGCCTAGGCAAGACGGCAGGCATCTAAACCTTGACCGCCCCCGTCGGCACGGCTTGCCTGTCCTTCCTGTTGTTTGGGGCCGTAGCTCAGTTGGTAGAGCGCGTCGTTCGCAATGACGAGGCCGTGAGTTCGAACCTCATCGGCTCCACCAGCAGGATTGGCGAGGATCAGGCCGTCGGGGTGGCTTCGTCCCCCGGCGATTCCTTGGCGCCTTTGCGGGGGCGCTTCACTTCGGGCAGGGTTTCGTGGGCCTGGATGTCGATGGTCGCCCCGTCCGCCAGCTGGCGTTCGGCTTTCATCTTCTCGCCTTCGGTGATCAGCTTCTCGGCGTTGTTATAGACCCGCGAGCGGAGCGTCTCGAGCGTCTGGTTGTATTCTTTCACCGCCTTGTTGAGGCTGCCGCCGGCGTCGGCGAAATGCTCGCTGGCGATGCGCACCCCGTCGTGCAGTCTTTCCGCCAGCTCGATGACTTTCTCGGCGCGCTGCTCGACTTCGACGCGGTCCCATGAGTGGGCGATGGTGCGCAGGACGGAGAGCAGGGTGGTGGGGGTCGCGATGACGACCTTCTGGCCCCACGCGTTCTCGATCAGGAGCGGGTCGACCTGGAGCGCAGTGCCGAACAGGGCTTCGCTCGGCAGGAAGAGCACCACGAACTCTGGCGACGGCTTATACTGGTTCCAGTATTCCTTGCCGCCGAGCTTCTTCGCATGGTCGGCGAGCTTGGCCGCGAAATCTTCCAACAGGCGCGTGCGCTCGGCCTCGGTCGTGGCCTGGCTGGCTTCGATGTAGGATTTGGTGGGCGCCTTGGCGTCGACGACGATCTTCCGGCCGCCGGGCAACGAGATGACCATGTCCGGCCGCAGATTGCCTTGTTCGGCCGCGGTGGAGTTCTGCGTCTCGAAGTCGATGTGCTCCAGCATGCCCGTGAGTTCGGCCACGCGGGAGAGTTGCAGCTCACCCCAGCTGCCCTGCTTGTTGGTCGAGGTCATGGCCGCGGCCAGCTTGCGGGCCTCTTCGGCGACCTTCTCCGAACGTTCGTTGCTGGTCTTGAGCGACCCCTTGAGCTCGTTGTTGGTGCGGGTCAGCTCCTCGAGCTGGCTTTTGAAGGGCGCGAACTTCTGCTCGGCCATGCCGATGAACTGCTCGCGGCTCTGCGTCAGCTGGCTCTGCGCGGCGTTGGCGAAGGCTTCGCGCATGCGCTTCTCGAGCTCGCCGAAGGACAGCTTCGTCTCCTCCAGGCTGCGTTGGGCCGCGGCCTTGGCCTCTTCGGCGCGGGCCAGCCCGGTCTCCGCGGCGCTGGCGCGCGCCAGCGCGTTGTCACGTTCGGCTTGCAGCGCCGCCGTATCCTGCGTGCGGCGGCTCTCCGCCGCGGTCAGCAAGGCTTTCGTGCCGGTGAGTTCCTGCTGCAAGGCGAGGTCGGCGGACTGCTGGGGTTGCCTGCGGCGACCGAGCAGGTAGCCGACATAGCCGAGCGCAAGGCCCAGCAGGGTATGGAAGAGGGGGTCCATCAGAGATTCTTAGAAGACGCATTCTGCCCGCGGGCGGGCTTTCCGCAACCTATCCTCGTGGGTCCGTCTCGATGGCGAGCGCGTTGCCGAGCTCCCACGCGGCTTCGTAGGCCGCGACGTAGTCCGGCGAAGACCACGCCGGCACGGCGGCCTCGCCGCCCAGCCCCGCGAGGAAGCCGTAGCGGATGGCGTGCGAGATCCGGCGACGCCGCGGGTTCTCCCGGGCGTTGCTCCATTCGAGCGCGGCCGTGAAGGCCTCGTCGGGGATCGGCGCGACGACCGAACGCCCCACCTGCCAGGCCACGACCCCGGCATGCTCGAGGTCGCTGGCTTTGCGGCCGCCCACGAAGGAGACGGCGACGGGGGCGTTCTGCCGCCCGGCTTCGATCTGGGCTTTGACCTGGAGGGCCAAGGCCACGCGCCAGCGCTCGTCGGGCGTCAGCAGGCCGAAGTCATATTCCGGGTCGTCAGCCGCCGCGTCTCGCAGCTCGACCTTGGCGTAGCGCCGCCACTTCGTCAGCCAGGCCTCCCATTGGTCGGTTCCGCGGAGGGGAGGCTTGCCCAGCCAGTCAGGGAAATCTTCGCGCATGACGTCTTTGAGCCTCGGTTTTGGCCTTCCTGTCTTCACCTCGCAAGCAAAAGGTGAAATTATGTTCACCATTCTTGAGATGCCTCACCGGTTATGTTTGGTTTAACCATGGAATAAACCTCTCAAACCCCGATTTTCGTCGAACTATTCCCTCAGTTGGGTGTTATTTACCCGTGCCCCTTCTTCCACCCGTGATCAGCCCAACTTTAAACTCTCGTCAAAGGTGGGCCGTTGTACCGATTTTTTGCCTTTTGCTGGCCGCCGCGTCCGCTCCCCACGCGGGCTTCGGACAAGCCGCACCCGCCGCGCCCGCCGCGCCCGCCGCGCCGACGGTGGTCCCCGGCGTCGCCGCCGCTGTCCCGCTTCCCGGCCTCAATGGCTCCGACCAGATCGGCCCGGTCATCCTGCGTGATGAGACGGTCGCCCAGGTCCTCGACCTGATGCAGCGCTGGACCGGCAAGTCCATCCTCCGACCGCAGGCCCTCCCGGCCAGCGTCTACACGCTGTCGCTGCCGGCCTCGATCACCCGCGACGAAGCCCTGCTCGCGCTCGAGACCCTGCTCAACCTGAACGGCATCGCCGTCATCCAGCAGGGCGACAAGTTCCTCAAGGTCATCCCCAACCTCATCGCCAAGGCCGAGTCGCCGCAGCTCATCATGGGCTCCGTCCTCTCGCTGCCCTCGAGCGGCCGCATCGCCACCAAGATCTTCACGCTCAAGCACGCCAACGCCCAGGAGCTCGTCGCCCAGATCGCCTCGAGCCTCAACACCACGCTCGCCGCGCCGCCCGTCTACTTCGGCCGCAACAACGCGCTGATGATCACCGACTCGATCTCCAACCTCCAGAAGATCGAGACGCTGACCACTCAGATCGACCGGCCCCAGCTCGACCTCGTGGTCACCAAGAGCTACCCGCTCAAGAACGCGATGGCGACCGACATGGTCAACAAGCTGACGTCGATGCTCCGCTCGCCCGCCACCGTCTCCGGCAGCGCGCCGTTCCGCCTCAGCACCGGCACGACCTTCCTCGCCGACGAGCGCACCAACCGCGTGCTGCTCATGGGCTCCGCCGACCAGCACGCGTTCTTCGACAACCTGATCGAGACGCTCGACCAGAAGTCCAACCCCAACACGAAGACCGACGTCATCTTCCTCCGCCACGCCGACGCCCAGCAGGTCGCCACGCTCGTGACCAGCCTCGTGACGGGCCAGACGACCGCCGCCGCCCGCGCCGGCAATTCCGTCCGTAACACGACCCTCAACCGCACCTTGACCGCGACGGCCCCGACGTCCGCGACGTCCGCGACGTCCGCGACGGCCGCGACGGCGGTCGCCGCCGGCGCCGCCCAGATGGGCGCCGACGAGTTCAGCAGCAACCTCACGGTGATGCCCGACATCCGCAGCAATTCCATCGTGGTCTCGGGCTCCAACGACGACCTGCGCCTCCTCCACGAGCTCATCGAGAAGGTCGACATCGTCCTCCCCCAGGTCCGCATCGAGGTCGTCATCGTCGAGGTGAAGCTCTCCGACAACGAGACCAACGGCTTCAACACGCTCGGCCTGACCGTCACCAACGGCAAGCTCGTCGGGATCGGCGGCACGGGCGGCGGTTTCAACGTCAACGGCGTGCCCGCCACGATCAACACCACCCTGCCGCCGAACAACACCCCCATCAACGCCACCCAAGGTATTCTCGCCCCGAACAACAACCTCAGCGCGACCATCGGCCTGACCACCACTCCCCGCAAGGGTGACCTGAAGGTCCTCTCGGTGCCTGCGGTCACGACCACCCACAACAAGGAGGCCACGATCTTCGTCGGCGAATCCCGGCCGGTCATCACGGGCTCCACCATCGCCGCCCAGACCGGCCAGATCACCTCCACGGTCTCGCAACGCGACATCGGCATCCAGCTCAAGGTCCTCCCTCTCGTCGGCAAGGACGGCGCGGTGCAGCTCCAGGTCTCCCAGTCGGTCGAGGACATCCTCGGCACCACCATCCTCGACGGCAATGACCAGCCGATCATCGGCCGCCGCACGACCGACTCCTTCGTCAGCGCGCTGAGCGGCGAGATCGTCGTCCTCGGCGGCCTCCAGCGTACCGTCTCGACGAAGTCCACCTCCCGCCTCGGCCCGATCCCCTTCCTCGGCGACCTTTTCGGCTCCTCCACCGTCCTCGAGGAGAAGCAGGAGCTCATCATCTTCCTCCGCCCCTACGTGCTCAACGGGTCGGCCGTCGACAATCTCGACGCCATCAGCCGCGTCACCGCCGGCGCCCTCGGCCCGGAGGCGAAGCAGGTCCTCGACAACGTCCCCGGCAAGGCCCCCGCCGCCCCGTCCCAGAAGTGACATGCTCACCGTCGACCGGCACGGACTGCCCTCGGCCCTCGCCGAGCGCCTGACCGACGAGGCCCGCGCCGCGTTCGCCGAGACTCCGCGCGAAGCCCGCTTCAAGTTCCTCGCCCAGGCCCTCGCCCTCGACGAGGCCGCGCTCCTCGCCGAACTTTCCCGCCTCACGGGCCTCGCGGTCCTCGAGGAGCCCGCCATCGATCCCGGCGGGATGAAAGTCCTGCCGGCGCGCATCGCCTCTGAAGCCCAGGTCGTGCCGACCTTGCTCCCCGGCGGCGAAGCCGGCCGTCTCCACCTCGTCTCGGCCCTGCCGCCCGACACCGACACGGCCGACTGGGTCGCGACCTTCGCCGCCCGCCGCCCGCAGTGGTATCTCGCCCCGCCCGAACGCGTCACCGCCCTCATCAACGAGAACTACGGCGTGGGCTCCGGCAGCCTCGAGGACGAAGGCGACGACCTGCCCGCCGCCGAGGTCGCCGCGTCCGACGAGGCCGACCAGGACGCCGCGGTGGTGCGTTTCGTCACCGAGGTCCTCACCCAGGCCGTCGCCGAAGGCGCGACCGACGTCCACTTCGAGCCGCAGGAGAACAACCTGCGCATCCGCTACCGCGTCGACGGCATCCTCATCCCGATCCCGCTCCCCGACAACCTCGCCCGCTTCCAGGACGCGATCATCTCGCGTCTGAAGATCATGGCGCGCCTCAACATCTCGGAGCGCCGCCTCCCGCAGGACGGCCGCATCAACTTCCGCGACGGCAAGAATGTCCTCGATATCCGCGTCTCGACCATCCCGACGATCTATGCGGAGTCGGTCTCGCTGCGCCTCCTCAACCAGCGCAAGGAGGCCTACAACATGGACCGCATCGGCATGAACGCCGAGGAGCAGGCCGCCGTCCGCAAGGTCCTCGACTACCCGCACGGGATCGTCCTCGTGACCGGCCCGACGGGCTCCGGCAAGTCGACCACGCTCAACGCCTTCCTCCAGGCCATCAACTCGCCCGACATCCGCATCGTGACGATCGAAGACCCGATCGAATACGAGGTGCCCGGCGCCAACCAGGTCCAGACCCGCCCCGAGATCGGCCTCACCTTCGCCGGCGCCCTCCGCAGCACGCTCCGCCAGGACCCCGACGTGATCATGGTCGGCGAGATCCGCGACCTCGAGACGGCCGAGATCTCCATCCGCGCCTCCCTCACGGGCCACCTGGTCTTCTCGACCCTCCACACCAACGACGCGCCGGGCGCCATCACCCGCCTCATCGACATGGGCGTCGAGCCCTTCCTCGTCGGCTCCGCCGTCGAACTGGTCATCGCCCAGCGCCTCGTCCGCCGTCTCTGCCCCGACTGCGCCAAGACCGTCCCGGTCGACCGCGCCAAGCTCGTCCCGGCCCTCGCGGCCCTCGGCATGGACGAGTCCTTCCTGCAGGGCGTGCCGGCCCTCAAGGAGGCCGTCGGCTGCCGCAAGTGCCGCGGCACGGGTTACCGCGGCCGCGTCGGCGTGTTCGAGATCTTCCACCCGAAGCCGCTCCACGACCTCATCATCAGCCGCATCTCCAACCGCGAGCTGACCGACAAGGCGATCGAGCTCGGCATGCGCCCCCTCGCCAAGGCGGGCTGGCTCAAGGTCGCCGCCGGGCTCACGACCATCGACGAGCTCGTCCGCAACCTGAGCTCGAACGAATAACGTCGCGATGGCCGTCTTCAACTACACCGCGCGCGACGCCGCCGGCGCCGTGACCGAAGGCACCCTCGAGGCCCCGCTGCGCCGTGACGCGCTCCGCAAGCTCCAGGCCCGCGGCCTCAAGCCGGTCAAGGTCGAGGAGGCCGGCGCCGCCGTGCGCGCCAAGGAGGCCGCCCGCGAAGGCGGTCCCGCCGACAAGGACCTGGTTCCGACGGAGGCCGAGTGCCTGCCTTTCCTGGAGTCGATGGCCGACCTGGTCCGCTCGGGGATGTCCGCCGGCGAATCGCTCCGCCTCCTGGCCCTCCGTCTCCAGAAATCCCGCCTGCGCGTCCTCTGCGCCGGGATCTGGGCCAAGCTCGGCGAAGGCCAGAGCCTCTCCGCCGCGATGGGCGCCTACCCGCAGGTCTTCGACAGCCAGACGCTCAATCTCATCGCGGCCGGCGAGGCGACCGGCAACATCCGCGACGTCCTGGAACGCCTGATCACCCACTTCACCGAGCAGAAGGAATTCAAGCGCAAGCTGATCAGCGCGATGGCCTACCCGCTCTTCATCTGCGTCGTCGCCGTGGGCGTGGTGATCTTCTTCGTCCTCTTCCTGCTGCCCCGCCTGCAGACGCTCCTCACCTCCCTCGGCGGCAAGCTGCCGCTCTCCACGAAACTGCTGATGACCTTCGCCGACTTCGTCGTCGTGGTCGGCCCGATCCTCCTCGTGGCCGCCGTGCTCACGGTGATCGGCGTCGCCCGCTGGCGCAAGACGGAGGAGGGCCGGCTGGCCTCCGACGGCCTGCTGCTCAAGGTCCCGCTGGCCGGCTCGTTCGTGATGCGCGTCTCGGTCCTCAACTTCTGCCATACGCTCGCGGTGCTCCTCGAGAACGGCGTCACGACCGCCGAAGCCCTCCGCCTCGCCGAGAAGACCGCCCCCAACCGCGCCCTCCGCCGGCAGCTTCGCGAGGCCACCGACCGCGTGCTCGAAGGCGACAGCCTCTCGAAGGCCCTCGCCCGCACGGGTTATTTCCCGCGCCTGCTCCTCGACCGCGTCGCCGTCGCCGAGCAGACCGGCAACCTCGCCCCGGGCCTCCGCGACATCTCCCGCTCCTACCGCGCCGAGCTCGACCGCTGGCTCGGCACGATCTCGCAGACGATCTCCGCTTCGGTCCTCGTCGCCGCCTTCTCGTTCGTCGCCTTCATCGCCTTCGCGATCGTCGCCGCCGTCTTCGAGGTCAGCTCCAGCTTCCGCTTCTGAAGCCGGGGATGCGATGGCATCGCATCGGCTGTTTCTCGGCAGGGGCAGCGCCGCGTGCTGCCCTAGTTGTCTCGCATCAAATCCCCAAGGGAGACCGGAAACCGGGAAATTGGCTGCGGATCCGTTCTTTCAGGTGACAGGTGACGGCCACCAAGGGCCCCAGCCCCTCGGAAGCCAGCCATGCGGCCTTCAGCGCCGGCTCCGGGCTCCCGTGGCCGATCGCGGGGAAGACGACACCTGGGTTACCGGCTTCCGTGGCTGGCGCCCGTCACCCGGAATTGAAT
>Ga0208048_1000507_pt1 | contig 20982 bp, 17 predicted proteins | sample Malawi_45m_30L_FD_184163 | JGI IMG/M metagenome (GOLD analysis project Ga0208048, IMG submission 184163) | Freshwater microbial communities from Lake Malawi, Central Region, Malawi to study Microbial Dark Matter (Phase II) - Malawi_45m_30L... | ecosystem: Environmental > Aquatic > Freshwater >...
CTTGACGGGTGATCACTCCAATTGGCTTACCGCCATCCAAGACCAACAAGGTGTCTGACTGCTGCAGCGCAACAACACCTGCCGAGATCGTCTCTCCACATCCGATCATGGGAAGTGGTGGGGATTGAACGGAGCTGATGGGGTCAATCAACTTCGCCTTCCCCGTGAAGATCGCTTCGAGCAGTCCGGATTCGCTCACCGAGCCCACTACTTCTCCAGCCATCAATGGTGGTTCTGATTTAACGACCGGGATTTGGGATACGCCGAACTCACGGAGTATCTCTATTGCGTCTACGATGGCTTCGCCGGGATGAGTGTGAATCAAGTCCGGTAGATCCTTCGACTTCTTTGCGAGAACTGACCCGATGAGATCCTCACCATCGCCTTTGAAGAAGCCGTACTTTCGCATCCAGTCATCGTTGAAGATCTTGCCTAGGTATCCACGACCGGAGTCAGGAAGGAGAATGACAACTAGATCACCAGATTTGGCCTTTCGCGCAACCTCGAGTCCTGCTACGACTGCCAAGCCGCATGAGCCCCCTACGAGCAGGCCCTCCTCGCGAGCGAGGCGTCGCGTCATGTCGAAAGCGGCTTGATCCGTAACTTCCACTATCTCATCGACGACAGTGGGGTCATATGCGGTAGGCCAGAAGTCTTCTCCGACTCCCTCTACGAGATAGGGGCGACCAGCGCCTCCTGAGTAGACCGAACCTTGCGGATCTGCGCCGATGATCCTGACTTTGTTGCCTGATTTTTCTTTGAGGTACTTGCCAACACCGCTTATCGTTCCACCGGTGCCGACTCCAGCGACGAAGTGGGTGACTTTCCCGTCGGTATCTCTCCAAATCTCAGGCCCTGTGCTTGCGTAATGAGAGGCTGGATTCTCTTGATTTGAGTACTGATCAGGTTTCCACGCATCCTTTACCTCACGAGAAAGTCGCGCACTCACGGAGTAGTAGGACTTTGGATCATCAGGTTCAACAGCGTATGGACAGACGACTACCTCAGCGCCATAGGCCTTCATCACATTTATCTTGTCTTGAGCGACCTTGTCCGGAACGACAAATATGCATTTGTATCCACGTTGTTGGGCAACAATCGCTAGTCCGACACCTGTGTTTCCGCTCGTAGGTTCTATTATCGTCCCACCTGGTTTGAGCTCACCGCTCCTTTCGGCTGCGTCGATCATGCGAACCGCGATGCGATCCTTTGTAGATCCGCCAGGATTCAAGTATTCAACTTTAACGACGACTGTGGCCTCGATACCGCTCGCAATCTTGTTCAGCTTGACGAGCGGAGTATCTCCGATGAGGTCAACCACAGATTCGTATATCACTTGCGAATGATAGGTCACCTCCCTAGAAGGCTCAAAAGATAACTTCGCTTTTGCAAGCAGATTGCATCATCAATTGATTGCAGGTCTGGATGGATGATGATTCCTCGAAAGAGGACAGAATCCGGCTTACAGGGCGACTCTTCTTAAAATTGAGCGAGGCGGGACATAATCCCGCCTCGTTTCATTATTTCTTTTGGAATCATTTCTGACAAAACTGATATCAAATTAGCCTAAAAAAACGGGCAAATTAATCGGGGTAGCGGTTAATAAAAAAATTACCTTTTAAATATATTTCACCTAGACTGTCCATATGACTATTGCACTTAATCGATTACTAGCCCATATGAGTTGGGCCAACCAAAAAACCATCGCACATCTTCAAACTTTGCCTGAGCAATCTTTATCAGCCTTTGCCACCAACCCAAAGTGGCAGGTTTCAGAGATTACCCACCACATTGTTGATGCTGCTGATGCATATGCATTTCGTATTACCGGAGATCACCCACAGATACCTGGAGAGTCGATTCCTGAGATTAAAACTATTGCCGATTTAGCACTTATTGCAAAGCAGGCTGCAGCAATTGATGCTGCGCTATTGCAGGCGGTCTCATTAGATGATGTGCAGATTGAGTTCACAAACTACTCAGGAAAGCTTGTTAAAAGATGGCGTTCAACCATTCTCTCTCAAGCAATCCACCACGCCACAGAGCACCGAGCTCAAATCGCATCAGCACTTGAAGCTAAAGGATTTACCCCAGTTGATTTAGATGAGTTAGATCTATGGGCATTTGAGATTGAAACTGAGCACTAGATAAAAAAATGGCCTTTAAGGATTTATGAGACGTGCAAGTGAGCTCGCCTCAGTAAAGCGCGCGATAGTAAGGATAGATCCAGCTTTTGCCTCGCCCATTAAGAATTTAGAGCCATGTACTTTTGGACTGAAAAATCCAAGGATGACTCAGTACCAATCACTTATTCGTGCTGTGATCGCACAACAAGTAAGCACTAAGGCTGCTCGCACAATTTCATGGCGCTTAGAAACTAAGTGTGATGGATCAATTACACCAACAAAGGTAGGGAAATTATCAACCAAGCAGCTCCAATCGATAGGTTTAACAGGAGCAAAGGTAAGAACCATAAGCGAACTAACACATGCAACCTTGTCCGGAAAGGTTAGTTTCAGAAAATTTGCTTACTTAAGTGATGAAGAAATCGCCCAAGAGTTGATTCCGTTATTTGGAATAGGTCGCTGGACTGTAGAGATGTTCTTGATTTTTCATCTAGGAAGGCTGGATGTGTGGCCAGTTGATGATTTAGCCGTCAGGCGAGGATGGGACAACATTCACGCAAATTCAAAACCGACTAAGGCTAAAGCACTTTATCTTTTAGGAGAGCCCTTCAAAGGAATGCGTAGCGTTGTTGCTTGGTACTGTTGGAGAGCCTCCTAGTTGTTGAGAGCATAGCTAAATACATTTTGCTACTTCTTGCTATCTAGTAACCATCTTTTTCGCTCTGATTTTGGCAACTGCTCAATCGAGTATCGCAACATTGTTCTAGGCATTTGGTGAACGTGCTTTTTTAAAAAACCACGAAGTGCCACCAGATCTCTCTTTCCTGCCTCTCGCAACATCCAACCTGTGGCCTTGTGAATGAGATCATGTGGGTGGTTTAAAAACTCTTTGGCCAAAATTAATGTTGGTTTGTTGTTGCCTGCTCTGATTAATGCAAAGGTTAAGATTATTGCAACTCTTTGAACCCATAAATCTTTATTTTTTGCTAACTTCATCAAAGTTTTTACCTGACCAGGTTGATTGATGAGGTACTCACCCAGATATGGCGCTGTGGCATCAACTAGATCCCAGTTATTTACTACCCCGCCACCTTTAACCATTGAAATATATGTTTCATACAGCCGCTTGCGCACTCTTTGATCTTTAGCTGCTCTAAATTGATTAACTAGGATTACAAGGGCTACAAATCTAATCTCATGAAATGGGCTAGTTGATAATCTTTTGATTTCAGAGAGTGGTAACTCTTTAAACTCTTTGGCAACTTGGCGAGAGCGGGGAACTGTGATCCCTAGAAACTTATCTCCAGCCCCATATCCACCTGGTTGGGTTTGGTAAAAACCTTGTTGAGCAGTCGCCAGCTTATCATTTGCTAACGCTCGCATCTTTCCAGTGACGATCGCCGCAGAACTCATAAGCTAGATGGTACCTTATCAATTCTTGATTAAAAGTATCTAATTAAAATATATGGGGCAACCATAAGTACACTAACTAGAGTCACTGGAACACCGTATTTTGCAAACTGCCAAAATGAGATCTTAATTCCTGCTTTATGAGCTAAGCCAATCGCAACCACATTTGCGCTGGCACCAATGATTGTGGAATTTCCGCCAAAATCGGCGCCGAATGCCAATGACCACCATAAAACATCCCCATGTTGTGATGGGATTCCAGTAGAAAGCTCAGTTACAACCGGTGACATACTTGCAACATATGGGATGTTATCTACTATTCCAGAAAGTATTGTCGAGACAAATAACAGCATCATGGCCGCAAGGGATGCTTGATCTCCTACTTGACCCTTTAGAAAATCAGCAAACTCTCCCAACGCACCAGTCTTGACAAGTGCGCCAACCATTATGAATAAGCCTGCAAAAAATACCAAGGTTGCCCATTCAACATCCATTGCATAATCTTTAGGTTTTAATTTACTGATTCCCACTAGTACACCTGCACCAAGCATGGCAACAATTGATGGCTCTAGATGAAGTGCAGTATGCAGCACAAATGCGATCATTACTGCGCCAAGAACAAATAAGCTCTTCTTCAATAAAACTTTGTCTTTTAAGTAGGAATTCTCATCAAGTTTATCTATTCGAGCTCTATCTGCTGCAGTGTTAACCAACTCTTTACGGAACATGAAAACCAACATAGGCGTTATAACCATCATTACCACTATTACCCAAGGAGCCATATGAACTAAGAAGTCATTAAAGGAAAGATTTGCGCGACTAGCAATTATGATATTTGGTGGATCTCCAACCAATGTTGCCGCGCCGCCAATATTTGATGCAAAAACTTGGGACAAAATAAATGGAACCGATGAAACATTAAGTTGCTTACAAACTACTAGAGTCATAGGAACGGCAAGCAAAATGGTTGTTACGTTATCCAAAATTGCACTTGCAACTGCGGTTAAAATGATTAAAAAAACTAACGCCCGTTTTGGCTCACCATTTGCTTTTTTTATTGCCTTTATAGCCAAATACTCAAACAAACCAGTTTTATGAATGACTCCAACAATGATCATCATGCCTAAAAGTAAAAAGATTACATTCCAGTCAATCCCAGTATCGTGATTATAAAAAATCGCATCGGCATCTGTCGCACCAATAACAATCATCGCAGCGCCGCCGCCTAGGGCTACCGCCACTCGATTTATTTTTTCAGTGGCAATTAAAATATAGGCAAATAAGAAAACCAAGACCGCTAGCTGCATCTGCATGCATGCACTCTACACCACTAACATTTTTTGATAAGAAGCATTTATATGGTTTTGATTAATTCTCGGTATTTTCTCAATTTTTTATCGCTGCATTGGAATTTAGCATTTCAATATCAAGCCCACCGTTAAATCAGGCATGAAACCATCCCAAAACAAGATTGTTACACCAGCGTTAATGATTGCAGTATTGACCCACTTTTTAAATTGTAAGAGAAACATAGATCGTAAGCTCACCACAAAAAATGCTTTATTAGTTGTTAATTTTTCGTCCTGCCCCATCAAAAAGGTAGGGTTATGGGGTGAGTAAAGCCTTTAACCGATTATGGTCTGCTAGCTTAGTTTCAAATCTAGCAGATGGTGTGCTGCTAGCTGCTGCTCCACTTTTGGCTATCACTTTAACTGACAACACGGTATTGATCTCATTGTTAGGTGCGATGGTGATGTTGCCATGGCTGTTATTTGCCATTCCAATTGGCACATTAGTAGATAGATTAGATCGAAGATATATCTTAGCTGGTGTAAATTTTCTAAGAAGTGGCATCGTAGGCCTTCTTGCCTTCACAATCGCAGCTGATTTAGTAAATATTTATCTGTTGATATTGGCAGCATTCATTATAGGAACCTGTGAGGTGGCAACAGATACCACTGCAGCCTCTTTGATTCCTCAGATTTTGGAGGAGAAGCAGTTTGAGAAAGCCAACTCTAGATTGCAAATTTCAGAGACGGTGGTACAGGGCTTTATTGGCGCACCATTAAGCGGTTTTCTATACGCACTTGCAATCTATATCCCATTTTTCTTCAACAGCGTTGGGTACATAGTTGCTGCAATTTTGGCATTTTCTATGCCGATTAATTTTCTGCAGGATGTTAGAAATGAGAAAAAAGCGGCAGAAAAACCGCATTTTTTCGCTGATATGAGATTTGGTATCTCATACTTGTTTAACCACAAATTACTCAGGCGCTTGGTTTTAACTACTTCACTGATTGGCGTCTGCTACTCCATGGCAACTGCCACAATTGTGCTCTTTATGGTGCGCGAGCTTGATCTTCCTGAGCCATTATTTGGCCTGGCTTTAACTATTCAAGGAGTTGGCGGATTAGTTGGCGCAGTTGTTGCTCCTCATGCCTCAAAGCGATTTGGCAGAGATCGAGTTATGAGCTTTGCTATTTTTATGAGCTCCTTTCTCTTACTGATCCAAGGCTTTTCACCAAATATCTATCTATTTGTTGGACTGGCAGCAATTGGGGCATTTACCATCTCACAATGGAACATATTGTTGATGTCTACCTATCAAAGTGTGATTCCAAATGAGATCTATGGACGAATACATGGCACCCGACGTACCTTGGTTTGGGGAATGATGCCAATTGGATCTGTATTAGGTGGTGTACTTGCGACAATTACCTTGCGAACCCCACTTTATGTAGGCGGCTTTATCTCAACAGCTATTGCAATCTACTCACTTAAATTTTTCCTCAACCTAGGTAATGCCCCAACTGTTTCCAAGAGTTAACCCATAAAACAAAGTAGGCTCACCTGGTGTTTAAAAAGCGCAAAAAAGGCACCACCAAGCCATTAGGTAAGAATTACTGGCGGCTTTGGTTTGCCCATGGTGTAAGTAATTTGGGAGATGGCATCTCCCAGGTGGCATACCCATGGTTAGCCTCTGCGGTAACAAGATCACCACTTTTAATCGCCTCAGTTGCTGTAGCTAGCCGGCTGCCTTGGTTGGTCTTTACCCTGCCAGCAGGAGTAATTACCGATCGCTTTGATCGCAGGAAAATAATTATCGCCATGGACATCACTAGAGCCGCCCTTGCCTTACTTGTTGCGGTGGCGGTAACTGTTGAGGTAGATAATCTTCCTGCCTTAGATACTGTGGCAAGTGGAGCTGCCCTGCCGACAAACTGGTTTTTATATACCGTGCTTATTGTGACCGCTCTACTGTTTGGTTGCGCAGAGGTATTACGAGATAACTCAGCGCAAACCTTTCTGCCAGAGGTTGTTGAGGCAGATCAACTTGAGAGCGCCAATGGCAAGCTTTGGTCGGTTGAGTTTGTAACCAACAGTTTTATTGGGCCACCATTAGGTAGTTTTTTGATTGGTATTTTTGTCTTTTTACCATTTTACTTTGATGCAGCTACCTTTTTTGTCTCAGCTGCATTGATTGCAACCTTGGCAACAGTTGCCCGCCCGATAAAGGATAAGCCAGAGAAAAGAGATCTTAACTTTAGAGCTGAGATAAAAGAGGGTTTTACCTGGCTTTGGAAGCATGAGTTACTTCGCCCAATGGCAATTATCCTGGGAAGCTTAAACGCCTTAGGTGCAATTACCGCTGCCACTTTTATTTTGTTTGCTCAAGAAATTTTAAAAACCTCTGTATTTGTTTTTGCAATCTTAGGAACCGCAGGTGCTATTGGTGGAACCATAGGAGGTGTTTTAGGTCCAAAGATTTCAGCAAAGTTAGGAAGTGGACCATCCCTTTATCTGACCTTACTGACCGCACCATTGATCAGTTTGATAATTGGCTTAACCTCATCTTGGCAACTATTTTGGGCACTTTCAGTAATTGGAACCTGCTTTGCAGTGCTTTGGAATGTGATAACAGTTTCGTTACGTCAATCCATTATCCCCAGCCATTTATTAGGAAGAGTAAATAGTGTCTACCGCTTTTTCGCTTGGGGCAGTTTGCCAATTGGCACCTTAATTGGCGGGGCATTGGTTGATCTTGTTGAATTAGGCGCAGATCGCCAGTTTGCCCTGCGTCTGCCATATCTTTTGGTGGCAGCAGCTGGCTTAATCCTTTTTTTCTTTGCCGCTCCCAGATTAACCACAGCAAAGATTGAATCAGCCCGCACGGCTGCCAAGTAACCCTCACCCCTTGAAGGGGTTGTGGATAGGCCGATCAGTAGGGCAGAATTACGCTCAATTCAAGTGATTTGGTGTGGGATTAGTCGACTTCTCATTCCAGATTCTCTTGACCTAAACCTAGGAGAGTAAATGAAATTAAATCGCTTATCTAAGGTAGCGCTCGTTGCTACTGCGGCGGCGGGCCTAGTCGCTGGTGCATTGGTACCAGCTAACGCAGCAACCCGTTCCACAGTTGTAATCGTTACCAGCAACGCGTTGACTGGTCTAAATCCATCAGTTTCATCGATGAATTTAACCATCAATACCGATGTAAATTATCTACAAAGCTTTGGATTTTTCTGGTACGACGCATCTCCAAAACTTGTAAAAAATCCAACTTTTGGAAGTTATCAGATTATAAGTAAGAATCCATTTAGGGTTCGCTATAAAGTAAATCCTGGCAAAGTCTGGTCAGATGGCACACCAATCACCGCAGTTGATCTATTACTTTCACACGTTCTTAGCTCAAGCTCATACTCACTTGGTGCAGGCTTAGGTGATCCAAAGAATGAGGATACTAAACCTGGTTTCAACTCAGGTGGTTATGGTGGAGTTTATGACACCCACGCTGTTTATCTGCCAGTCTTATCTGCAGATAAGATGTCGCTAACAATTGAGTACGATTCAGCGATTCCAGATTGGGAGATCAACGCCCCTGGACCATCTCCAGTTCATGCACTTGTTCAGATGGCAGAAGGAAAGAAGTCTGCACAAAGTGCTGCAGCAAACCTAGCTGCAAAGGCAAAGTTTGAGAAAGCCTTCTACTCCTATGACAAGAATCTTATGGCAGCCATGGGCAAAGTATGGTCAAATGATTACAACATTAACAAAGTTGATGCCCAAACCAATCCATTACTTTTGGTAGGCAATGGTGCTTTTATACTTAAAGAGGTTGTTCCAAATGGCACAATTACTTTGGTAGAAAACCCAAGACACAAGACCAATCCTTCTGGTCCAAAAACCAGTGGAATTAAGAACATTCAGTTCAGAATCATCGATAACGCAACTGCAGCAGCACAGGCGTTGCGAAACCAGGAGATTGATATCTACGCTGGGCAACCAACCGCTGATTCAGTCGCTTTATTAAAAGCAATTCCAACCGCTAAGGTGGTTGGCGGAAGCAGCTCATTCTTCGAGCACATTGACTTAAGAGTTGATAAGGCACAGGGATCATCAGTTGAATACACCGGTCCATTTGCTGGAGATAGCCAAAAGGCTAAGGATTTGCGAACAGCATTCCTTTTGATGTATCCAAGAGATGAAATAGTTGAGAAGGTCTTCAAACCGCTCAATCCTGGTTCAATCCGATTGGATTCACCTCTAGTGTTTCCAAGCGAGCCAGGGTTTAAGGAGATTATCGCAGCAAGTGGCGTCTCTAAATTCACCGAAGGTACACAGGCAAGTCGTGAAGCCGCAGCTCTTGCATTAGTGCGTAAGCACTCAGCAACTGATGTGAAGGTTAACCTTCTTTGGGGAAATCCAAATAACGCTCGACGAACTGACATTATGGTGTTGGTCCGAGCAGCTGGAAAACGCGCTGGATTTGATATTCCAGCTCCGGGCGTACAGGGTTGGTCAAGATTCCTCGCTGATAGTGCATATGATGCGCAGCATTTTGCATTTGGCAAGGGAGCCCTTGATCAAAAAGGTATGGCCTCTCTCTACTGCACAGTTTGTGAATCAAACTACCTTGGACACTCAAATGCCAAGATTGATGCAGCAGAAAAGAAGCTTGGCGCGACTCTGTTGACTCCAAAGCAGAAATTGGAACAGTACATAATTATTGAAAAAGAGTTAATGGCTAATTCTGTAACTCTTCCAATTGTTCAATTCCCCGAGTTAGTTGGCGTAAATGGCAAGCTCCAAAATATTAAGCCAGGACCGCTAGCACCACAGATAGTTCACAACTACTGGGAGTGGAAATACACTAATTAAGGCCACGGGTCTTAATAAATGATTACTTAGCAATAAGTAGTTATAAGAAGTAAATTGAGTGGCGTTCAAAGAGATTTGAACGCCACTCAATATATTGATTGATATTCATTGTCTTAGCTACTAGAAGGTTAGAGTAAATGCTCGCGTATGTAGCACGTCGTCTAGGCGCTTTAGTAATGATTTTATTTGGCTCAAGTTTTATCATCTACAATCTGACAGCTTTCTCCGCAGATCCTTTAGAAGAGCTGCGTACAAGTACTGCACCAAACCGGGAGCAGTTAATCATCAATTTAACTCGTGAGTTACGTTTAGATTTACCTCCTCCCGTTAGATACTTCATTTGGCTTCGAGGCGTCCTAGGTATTTTTGTGGGAAAGGCTGATTTTGGACAAACCAGAGATACTCAACCGGTGATCTCAGAGATAGCTCTCGCTCTTCCAATCACCGTTAGACTGATTTTTGTATCAACAATTGTTGCCATCATTTTAGGAATTGGATTGGGAATTACCTCAGCCCTTCGCCAATACTCAAGATTTGATTACGCCATGACATTTTTTGCATTTTTGCTTTACTCATTACCAATTTTCTGGGTAGCCGTTTTGCTAAAGCAATTTTTGGCAATTGACTTTAATGATTTCCTGGTTTCGGCTCAAATTTCACTTCCTACAATAATTTTTGCCAGTATTGTGGTTGGATTTTTCTGGGCTGCAATTTTTAGTGGAACGAGAAAAAGAGTTTTTCTGATATTTAGCGGAGCATTTTTAGTAAATGTGATTTTTCTATCTATTTTAAGCGCTGCTAAATGGTTTCTAAATCCAACGCTTGGTCCTTTTTTAATTTTGATTGCCGCAATTGGTATCGCTTTCGGAGTTACCTATCTTTCGGTCGGGCTTGAGAATAAATCTGTGGTAAAGAGTGCTTTGTTTTGTGCTGCTTTTGCGTCCATCATCTATTTCCCAGCACAGGTTCTGCTCGATTCGAACCGTCCTAGAGTAGGCATAATGCTTTTGTTTGTTGCTTTGGTTGGAATTGCTCTAATGGGATCAATTTTATTTAATCAAATTGACAGAGGACCAATTATTCGCACCAACGTTATTACGGTAACAATTATTGGTTTACTAATAGTTGTTGACAAGTTAATGCAGGCTTGGCGACCTTATATCCAAAGTGATGATATTAATTATCGACCAATTTCTACTTTTGGGCAGAGTACATCTTGGTTGAATGAAGTACCATTTTGGGTTAGATTCCTAGATATTGTTCTGCACATGATTCTTCCAACTATTGCACTAACTCTGATTTCATTTGCAGGTTACATTAGATTCTCGCGCGGAACTTTACTTGAGGTATTAAATCAAGATTATATTCGAACTGCTAGAGCAAAGGGTCTAAATGAGCGAACAGTAATCATGCGTCATGCTTTCAGAAATACCATGATTCCTCTCACCACCATTATGGTTACAGATATTGCAGCAATTGTAGGCGGTGCAATTATTACTGAACAAGTTTTTGGATGGTATGGAATGGGAACTTTGTTCAACAAAGCAATAACATCATTTGATTTGAACCTACTTATGGGAGTAATTCTTTTTCTATCAACTCTAGCAATCTTAGCAAATTTGATAGCTGATCTTCTCTACTCAGTGCTTGATCCTCGCATCAGAGTTGGAGCTGGAAAATAATGGCGCGTAAAACTAATAAGAGTTCAAATGAAACAGAGGTAGTCCTTGAAAGTAATGAGAACGCTATTTTTAATAAGGAGACTGAAGGGTTAAGTCAGAGTCAAATTATTATAAAGAGGTTTGTTCGCCACCGTGCTGCCATGGTGGCATTGTTTTTCTTCACTACCTTGGTGGTACTCGTGTACACAGCTCTTGATTGGCGGATTGGAGATCCACGCAACCCTAGGTTCACTATCCCAGGCTGGTGGCGTTATGGTTTTGAAGATATGCCAGATTTGTTATCTGAGGGTTGTTCAGAAGGAACACTTGGTTGCCCAACTATTGATTTTGTCCCATTTGTGGATGGTGACGGAGTCCAGTTAGGTCAGCACCCCTTTGGGCAAGATAATGTTGGTAGAGATTATTTTGCGTTGGTAATGCGTGGTGCGCAACGCTCAATATTGGTTATGTTCATAATCGGGTTGATTGCAACCACAATAGGAACAATCGTTGGATCATTAGCAGGCTTTTTTCGAGGATGGACTGATGCGTTATTAATGCGCTTGGTTGATTTCATCATCACAATCCCAGTGATCATTATCGGCTCTGTAATTGGATTTTATTTCGGAAATAAAGGAGCTGCATTTCTTGGTTTGCTGTTGGGGTTGTTTTCTTGGACTGGACTATCTCGGTTAGTGCGAGGAGAGTTTTTATCTCTTCGAGAGCGGGAGTTTGTTGATGCTGCGCGAGTTGCTGGTGCCACAACCAGGAGAATTATCTTTAAGCATATTTTGCCAAATGCTATAGGAGTAATAATTGTCTCAGTTACATTGTTGATGTCAGGTGCTATTTTGCTTGAAACCGCACTCAGCTTCCTAGGCTTTGGCGTTACCTCACCAGATGTTTCTTTGGGGCTTTTAATTTCAAATTACCAAGATGCTTTTACAACCAGACCTTGGTTATTTTGGTATCCGGGTATTTTCATCATCGCTATTGCGCTTTGTGTGAATTTTATCGGAGATGGCTTACGTGATGCATTTGATCCACGCCAAAGGCGTAGACTCACTAAAAAAGATAAAGAGAATGCTCGTGAGATAAATTCTCGAGATCAGGTTGCTTAATTATGAATAATCGAAAACAGAGTACCAGCAAGCAAAAGTGTCAGATCCATAAAAAGCGCCTTCTTATTAAATTCATATTGATATTTAACAAACTTAGGTTGGTTAATCCTTTTAAACTCAATCAATCTTTGATTGGCTATCACCGAGGCAACTCCAGAGTGAGATCTTGGGCTTTGACTGGTTTGAATACTGCCTGCTCCTTGAATATTCAAACCGCGCAACTCACTTTGATGAATCGATCTGCTGTGATATCTGCCTGGTGCAGGGGCAGCAAAAGCATGGATTTTTCGATCTCCAACACCTTCGCCAATGGTTCTAATCGACATGGTGTAGCGAGTGTCAATTTGATCAACATCTTGCCAACCAATCAAATAGCGGGTAAAGGGATTTACAATCTCAACTCCTTCATCAAAGAAAACAACCTTAGGATGAATAAAGATTTGATAGCCGATGAGACAAATCAAAGCTCCCCAGATACTGGAAGTGATCAATCCAAAATTAAATCCATAATCAATAACTTGCAGATAGAGCATCGTGGCCACTATCCAAAAGGTCATACTCGCAAAAATGTAACCACTTTTAGGTCGAAAGATGTGGGGATTATTCACCCACGCATCTTCTCACGCTTACAAGAAAAGCAGGTAGCTTAAATGTCTGAGCCAGTCTTACAAGTTCGCGACTTCACAGTTGAGTTTTGGGTTGATGGGGCTTGGTATCCAGCTGCAGTAAATATGAATTTTGACCTGCAAGCGGGTAAAACTCTGGCAATTGTTGGTGAATCTGGCTCAGGCAAATCTACGACCGCCTTGGGAATTATGGATCTTTTAGCATCAAATGCTCGAATGAGTGGCAGCGTTAAGGTCAAGGGAAGTGAGTTAGTGGGTGTTGCCAAGTCTCAACTACGTAAATTCCGTGGCCGTGAGGTTGCTTATATCTTCCAAGAGCCGATGACTGCATTAAATCCGGTTTATACAATTGGTTTTCAAATAGTTGAAACTCTTCGTACCCACTTTGATATGGGACCAAAGACTGCTAAAGCTCGGGCAATTGAATTAATCACCTTGGTTGAGATTCCAAATCCTGAGCTTTCCTTTGATAAGTACCCTCATCAACTCTCCGGTGGTCAACGCCAGCGAGCAATGATTGCTCAATCACTAGCATGTGATCCTGCACTTCTAATTGCAGATGAACCAACCACAGCATTAGATGTAACAGTCCAAGCTGAAATTTTAGATTTAATGCGCGGACTTCGCACCAAATTAAACTCTGCAATTTTGCTGATCACCCACGATATGGGCGTGGTAGCGGATATGGCTGATGAAATATTGGTTATGAAGGACGGATTAACAGTTGAGCATGGAACTGCAGATCAAATCTTCAATAAACCAACCCATCCTTACACACAATCACTCCTTAAATCCGTACCAAAATTAGGTACGGTAAAGCAGCGCGCAGAAATTGATAGCAAGAAGCAGCCAGTAGTTAAGTTAACTGATGTAACAATTGCTTACCCAAAGCGGGGAAGAATTCCAGAGTTTGTTGCTGTGAAAAATTTTGATTTGGAGATATATCCAGGTGAGATTGTTGGCTTAGTGGGTGAATCAGGCTCTGGTAAAACTACGGTAGGTAGAGCTGCAATTGGATTAATTCCAATAAAATCTGGAAAACTTGAGATTGTTGGAAAGGATATTTCAAAGGCGACTCAGAAAGAGCTGTTCCCAATCCGCCGTCATACTGGAATTGTCTTCCAAGACCCAGCATCATCTCTTAACCCACGTTTGCCAATAGGTGAATCAATTGGTGAGCCAATTCTTCTTGCTGGACTTGCAAAGGGAGCTGAGTTAAATCATCGAGTCGAAGAGTTACTACAACAGGTTGAACTTCCAAGATCATATCGAAATCGTTTCCCGCATGAGTTATCCGGCGGGCAACGTCAACGGGTTGGAATCGCAAGAGCACTAGCCTTAACACCAGATCTACTTATTGCAGATGAGCCAACATCAGCTCTTGATGTTTCAGTGCAAGCAAGATTTTTAGAGTTACTACTTGAGTTACAAGATAAGTTGAAGTTTGCCTGTTTGTTTATCAGCCATGATTTAGCTGTTGTGGACATACTTGCTCACCGAATTGCAGTTATGCAGGAGGGGCGTTTAGTTGAAGATGGCGATCGAGATTCCATCTTAAAAAATGCTAAAAATGAGTACACCCGTCGGTTGATTGCGGCTGTTCCGGTACCAGATCCTGCTGAGCAAAAAAAGCGCCGAGAGGCACGGTTGGCTGCTAAATGATCACTACTGTGGATGCAGATTTTTTAGCACTCCCACTTGATAACTGTGCAGATGCTGCAATTACAACTGGGAAATCTGCTGGTGCATTGCATGTGGATGTAAGAATTGAAAGAACTAGAACTGGCCTGTTATCACTTCGTGATGCTAAACCTGAGACTCAAACAGATGAGACAAATTTTGGAATTGGTGTTCGAGTAATCGTAAATGGTGCCTGGGGATTTGCTGCCGCACCTGGATTAAGTGTTGAGTTAGCAAAGCAGCTGGCTCTTTCAGCGGTAGAGATGGCAAAGACTTCAAAACCTTTATCTACTGATTTTGTCTCACTTGCTGCTGAGCCGGTATACCCAAACAAAATGTGGGTATCTGCTTATGAGATTGATCCCTTCTGCGTATCTGATAGTGAAAAGAAGGATCGCCTTGCTTCGCTAAGTAATAAATTGCTAAGTAGTAAATCAGTTAATCACACCAGTGCGCACACTCATTTCGTAAAGGAACAGAAGTACTACGCAGATATTTATGGCACATCAACCACACAACAGCGAGTAAGAGTTCAAACACAGATTGAAGCGATCTCAATTGGCTCCCATGGCTTTGAATCAATGCGTACCTTGGCTCAACCTGCCGGATATGGCTGGGAGTGGATGGGTAACTCAATCTGGAATTGGGATAGTGAGATTGATCAGCTGCCAACATTATTAGCAGAAAAGGTTGCCGCCCCATCTGTTGAGCCAGGAAGGTATGACTTATTAATCCATCCATCAAATCTTTGGCTGACTATCCATGAATCTATTGGACATGCAACTGAGTTGGATCGAGCCATTGGATATGAGGCTAATTACGCCGGCACCTCTTTTGCAACCCCAGATAAATTAGGAAAACTCAAGTACGGCTCTGAGTTAATGAATGTAACGGGGGATCGAATAACAGAGCATGGTTTGAGCACAGTTGGCTTTGATGATGAGGGAGTAGCTGCGCAAAAGTGGCAGATTGTTAAAGATGGGGTGTTAGTTGGTTATCAAACCGATCGAAGAATCTCTGCGGTAGTAAACCAAGAGCGCAGTAATGGTTGTGCCTACGCCGACTCACCAGGACATGTGCCGATTCAACGGATGCCAAATGTTTCCCTGCAGCCAAATCCAACTGGACCGACTCTAGAAAAACTAATTGAATCGGTAGATGATGGTATTTATATTTTGGGTGATAAATCCTGGTCGATTGATATGCAGCGATATAACTTCCAATTTACCGGACAGCAGTTTCATCGAATCAAAAATGGCAAGTTAGTAGGACAATTAAAGGATGTTGCCTACCAGGCAACCACCACTGATTTTTGGGGTGCGATGAAAGCTGTTGGTGGACCATCAACCTATGTATTAGGTGGTGCCTTTAACTGCGGCAAGGCTCAACCTGGACAGGTAGCAGCGGTAAGCCATGGTTGCCCAGCTGCAGTATTTAGCAAGATCAATATTCTTAACACAGTTGCTGAGGTTGGAAAATGATTACAGCCCAGGATCTAGTTGAGAAGATTTTAGCTCGCGCCAAAACTGATGAGTGCATTGTTATTGTTACCGATCGCACCCAAGCAAATCTAAGGTGGGCAAGCAGCACATTAACTACCAATGGTGTTTTACAACAGCGAAGTGTGACTGTTATTGCATTTATCAACACTGGAAACTCAATGGCATCTGGCGCAGTTACCCGTACCAATGTTGAAGAGAGTGATATTGATTCACTATTGCAACAGGCAACAGCTGCAGCAGAAGCAGCTGGAGCAGCTGAGGATTACGCACCGATTGCAAAGGATTTAAGCCTGGGTAATTGGCAAGCGCCACATCAGCCAACGGGAGCTGAGGTATTTAAAAAGTTTGCCCCAGATTTAGGTCAGATGATGAGTAAATCAGTTTCCGATGCAATTGAGTTATTTGGATTTGCCGAGCACACCCATGAGTCAGTTTGGGTTGGCTCTAAAGGTGGATTGCGATTGCGAAGTGATAAGCCAGTTGGTCGCGTTGAGATGACTGCTAAATCTCATGGTAGAACTCGCTCCACCTGGTTTGGTGTTGAGACCCATGATTTCTCTGATGTATCAGTTGCCAGCATTGATAAGGATATAAGGCAGCGACTTACCTGGCAGGAGCGCAAGGTTGAGTTGCCTGCCGGCCGCTATGACACACTCCTTCCATCAGGCTCTGTAGCTGACTTTTACGTTTACATGATGTGGATGGCCGGGGCTAGGGATGCATTTGAAGGTCAAAGTGTATTTTCTAAAAAAGGTGGCGGCACCCGGGTTGGTGAAAAGTTATCCAATGTTGGCTTGCAATTATTTAGCGATCCAAACCACTCACAACTAAAAGGTGCGCAGTTTGTTTATGCTGCCGCTAGCTCACCTTTTACCTCCGTATTTGATAATGGCCAACTACAAAAGCGATCTGATTGGATCAAAGATGGTGTTTTGCAGGCATTATTACAAACAAGAGCAACCTCAAAATTGACCTCACTTGCTTACACGCCAATGGGTGAGAACTTAATTATGAGTGTTAATGATGGTACTGGTTCAACTATGGATTTGGTTAAACAGGTAGATCATGGATTATTGGTTACTACCCTTTGGTATATCAGAATGGTAGATCCAAATACCTTGCTGCTTACTGGCTTAACTAGAGATGGTGTTTACTATGTTAAAAATGGTGAGGTGCAGGGGGTAACAAACAACTTCCGTTGGAATGATTCACCAGTTAGCGCACTTTCTAGAATTAATGCTGCAGGGGCAACTGAGTGGACTCAACCAAGAGAGTGGGCAGGTGATGTGACCAGTATGGCTGTTCCAGCACTGGTGATTAAGGATTTCAATATGTCAACGGTAAGTCCAGGTAATTAATTTTTAATTTTGGGTGATTTTTCCACCTTGCGCACCAGCAAGCTGGAGGCAACAATTGAGATCACAACAGCTAATAACAACCCGGTGTATTGGGATGAGGTAATAGCTTTTTGGGCAAAGGCGATGCTTCCTAGCACGAAGGAGAACTCGCCAATCTGGCTGATTCCAACTCCAAATTTAACCTTCTGCACATTTAGCTTTCCAATCTTTACTAAAAAAATGGTTGGAATTGTTTTTGAGGTTACTACTAGTAACAAAACTAAGGCAGCAAATGGCCAAGCCTTCTCTAATTGAGCTGGCTGAATTAAGGTTCCGATCACCACGAAAAATAGAACTGCAAACAAATCTCGAAATGGCAAGATTGCTTTGCGAACCTCGTCGGTATCCTGATTTTGATTTATGGCAAGACCTGCAATAAATGCAGCTAGCGCCATTGGTATGCCAAATACCACTGTGCCGATTGCAGCTAATACTAAGCCAATTGAGACTGAGTAAATCAAAAATAGATCTCTCTCCCATCTGACCATTTTTAGTAATTTTGGTAAGAGTTTCGAGCCTGCGTAGGCAAGCAAAACAAAGCCAAATAATCCGCCAAAAGCTACTGGTAGAGATTTCTCACTTTCGCCAAATGCAGTCAAGATAATTACTGCAACTGCTACTCCCACAATATCTTGCACAATTGCCCAACCCAACATGGCAGATTCAGTTGAAGTATTAGTGGTTCGTCTTGGACTTCGTGTTATGTTAACAATTACTACGCTTGAAGAAATTGCAATTGATAAGGCAAGCAAAAGTGCACCGAAGATCGGAATCTCAAGCCAAAGGAATACTGGTGTGCCAATCAAAACTCCGATCAAAATCTGCGCCGGTGCACCCCAAAGTATCGATCGATTTTCCCTACTCATCCGTTTTAAATCGATCTCAATTCCAACCTCAAACAAAAGTAATACCACGCCAATATCTGCTAAAAGCGATAATTGATTGTTATCTGCTACAAAGCCGGGGGTAAAGGGAGAAACGAGTAATCCTGTGAAGATATAACCAAAAACTGCTGGTAAGCCAAATTTTCGGGCAACAAAGCCCATGGTGGCGGCAGCAAGTAGCACTACACCTACATTGAGAACTAATGGTGCGGTCTCAACAATTGTGGCTGCCATAAAACCTCATTTACTCCTTATCAAATATGATCTAACTCTACTTAAAGAGTAGAAGGTGTGGAAGATAGTTTTACTTAACTGAGGCTTGGTAGATTCCCTCAATCGCAGCACCTAATTTGGCATCAAACTCAGCCTCACTTTGTTGAGCAGTTAGCCCTTCGGTCAAGGCACGGGAGAAGCTAGCAATTAATCTTGGATTTTTTGCCAACATTTCATTTGCATGATCTCGGCTGTATCCTCCAGAGAGTGCGACAACTCTTACTACCCGTGGGTGATCAGCAAGCTTTGAGTACAGCCCTGCCTTATCTGGCAAAGTCAACTTCAACATCACATTTTCAGAAGAACCTAAAGCATCTAATTGTTTTGTTAGAGCAGTGAGCAGTAAATCTTCAGCAGCTGCCTTATCTGGACATTTGATATCAACCTCAGGCTCAATTATCGGCACCAAACCCTTGGCACATATTTGCTTACCAATCTCAAATTGTTGATTAACAACAGCATTAACACCAACTTGGTTTGCTTGTTTGATGACAGATCTCATCTTGGTTCCAAAGACTCCATGAGATATTGCACTACTTAATCTTTTCTCTAACTCAGGAATAGGCTTCATTACCTGAGCGCCATCTTTTTCATCAGATAAGCCATTATCAACCTTTAGAAATGGCACAATCTGCTTTTTTTGCCACAAATACTCAGCACTTCCCATGCCATCAATCTTTCGATCCATAGTCATCTCAAAGAGGATCACACCAATTACTCGCTCTGAAGTGAAGGAGGTAGATTTAATGATCCGAGTTCTCATTTGGTGTACTAAATCAAACATCGCCTCATCACCTGAGTAGGTGCCAGGCTGGATGCCATACAGAGAGAGTGCTTTTGGGGTGGAACCTCCACTTTGATCAAGAGCTGCAATAAAGCCCTTACCACTCTTCATTTGTGCAAATTGTGCTGAATTCATTTTTTTTACCTCAACTTTTTAATAAGCAGAAAAATTGAACTTGACCCCAATGTCAGAGCGTAAGGATAACACTTACACCCTGGCAGATTTTGCTCTTGCTAGCCCACCCTTTAGCCTTAAACAATGGGTCGGGTAAAAACATTTATACCAATCATATTTGTCTTGCTGTGGAGCACCGGTTTTATTGGGGCTAAATACATACTTCCTTACGCTGAGCCCTTTGTTTTCTTAACCATCAGATATTTCTTTGCCACCCTTATTTTGGTCTCAATTGCAAAAGCAATTGGTGAATCCCTTCGGATAAGTTGGCCCCAGGTAAAGCAATCAGTACTAGTAAGTGTTTTCTTACATGTTATCTACATCGGTGGGGTCTTTTATGCGATTTTTATTGATATTCCAGCGGGAATTACTGCGGTAATTGTAAGTTTGCAGCCAATTTTAGTTTCAGCAATTGCAATGCCATTACTAAATGAAAGGCTAGGTTATCGCCAAATCTTTGGATTACTACTGGGCTTTATTGGAGTAGTTTTTCTCTTGGTACCAAAGTTATTTCAAGGAGATCTATCAATCGGATTTTCTGCATTTGGAATTACTGCCTGTCTCTTAGCCTTGCTGGGCACAACCGCTGGTTATCTGATTCAAAAAAAGGGTGGAGCTGATATTCCATTTTTAGCCGGTACCGCAGTTCAATTTACCGCTGCCACCATCATCTTTGCCATCGCCTCTGTGATATTTGAACCATTAAAGGTGGAGGTAAGTTTGGAGTTTGTCTTAGCTCTAATCTGGATAGTGGTGGCTCTTTCCATTGGCTCAATATTTCTACTCTTTTACCTTCTACGCAAAGGCAGTGCCTCATCAGTTTCTAGCTTGTATTACCTAGTTCCACCACTTACTGCCATTCAAGCATTTTTATTTTTTGGTGAAAAAATTAATACCTTAGGTTTGTTTGGTATGGGCTTAGCGGCAATTGGCACCTTATTAGTTACAAAAGAGAGTGAAGACAATAAAAGTTAAGTGCTACTTATTGATTTAGAGCAATTCGGTACTGAACTCGATTACAGATTGCCACCTTGTCATAAAGCTTTCTAGCAGCCTCATTATCAGGTGCGGTACTCCAATAAAGACGTTTTGAACCCTTAGCAATTGCAATCTCCTCCACCGCTTTGATTAAAGCTCTGCCAACCCCACCACCTCTAACCTTTGGATCTACATACAAATCCTCTA
>Ga0208048_1000509_pt1 | contig 20962 bp, 22 predicted proteins | sample Malawi_45m_30L_FD_184163 | JGI IMG/M metagenome (GOLD analysis project Ga0208048, IMG submission 184163) | Freshwater microbial communities from Lake Malawi, Central Region, Malawi to study Microbial Dark Matter (Phase II) - Malawi_45m_30L... | ecosystem: Environmental > Aquatic > Freshwater >...
TGGTGCGAAGTCGGTGTCAAACCGCTGCAGGAAGATTGCCAAGCAGCTGGAAATTGAGCTCTAGCGCCAGTGGGTTTCCAAACCCAAACGCGGCGTGCCTCCCTTTGGCCACAGCACTCAACTGCGAGTTTTCGTGGACCCTGACTTGTTGCAGTACGACGAGGTGTGGGCTGCTGCGGGAACGTGGAACGACAACTTCGGTGCGGCACCGGCAGATATCGTGCGTGTCGCCGGTGGCGTGGTCACCGACCTGAAACGCGGCTAGAGCGGGTGGTCGCCCATCCGCCCGGGATCGGCGACCCGAAGTCGCTAGAGACTGGAATGCGCCGAATTCAGTCGAGACGAACAAGGCCGCCGCACACGTCAATCACACCCGGAAAACTCCGCTGGATTCCCCGTGGACGCCGGTGAATGCCGTTTTGTCGCGGGAAAACGCTCAAAACGTCCGGTGGGCGAGAGATACCTCGAACCCGGCTGATTGTCTGCTTAAGTGTCTGTGTGCAGAGCAATCAGAAGTTTGTCGCTCCGATCATCGTGATCGCGGTATCGCTCGTGGTTTTCATCTCGAGCCTGCTACGAATCTGACGAAACAAACGCGGTAAGAGCAAATAACTCCTAGTTGTCCTTCAGGTTGTCGATGCCGTTACCGATCGCCATGAAAGTCGGCGCCCAGAGGCCGACGAAGATTCCGAATCGCTCACCTGCCGCACCGGCCTCGCCCGAGTCGGTGCCACCTTGGGTGAACCAAACCACGATGCTGCCGATCACCGACAAGAATCCGAGCGCGTACGAGAGGTTGGCGCTGAATCCCAAAGCCTTGAGTTTTCTTAACATGATCTCTCCTGTCTTGCGGGTTGAAGTTTGTCAAAAACCAATGACCCGACAGTATCAGGAGAGCCTTGCTGACTGGTGCCATTGATGTCAGCCAGACCCGAAGGTTGTTGTGCGCGCCTGTTGCCTAGCGTGTGCACGAGGCAGTCAGAGATGAATCAATGGTGTGTGGACGGGTCAACGGCGTCGTGCCCCTTTGGTCAGACAACGAAACTGCACGTGTCCGTCGACCCGGACCTGATGCAGTACGACGACGTCTGGGCTGCTGTGGGAATGTGGAACGACAACTTTGGTGCGGCACCGACGGACATTGTCGATGGCGTTGCGCTGCCCGAACCCAAATGCGTCGGTCACACTGTACGCGTGATCCTCAGGTGGGACCATGAGTGCTGTCTGAGACCCAGTTGCCGTGGAAGCCGAAGGGCACGCGTTGGGGCAATCGGAGACATCCCGATCCGTTCGACGATGTTTGGTGGCCGAATCTTTGTCGTTCCGGCCGACCTTGTGGAACAACGCAGTGGCTCTGCGGGCCGTGGTCCGGGCGTTGTCGGGGTTCTGCACGCGAGCGGAGATTCGCGTCATGGTTGCGGATGCGAAGTCGCGACGTTCATTGCCGACCACATCACCGCCGATGGCTGGGCGGCCTGACAGATTCAGCCGTTGCGGCGTTCCACCGTGATGGCAACCGATTTGAATGCGGGCGTCAATGACTCGGGGTCGAGGCTGCGGTCGACCAACACGTTGGCCTCCGGGTAGTACATCGCGGTGTTCCCCGCGCGAATGTCGACCTCGGCCACGACGACATCGAGACTCCCCGTTGCGCTGCGCACCGTGACGGCGTCACCCTCGCGCAAACCCAGACGCGCAACGTCAACGGGCGACATCATCACGACATCCCGGCGTGTGGTGCCGCGGTACAAATCTTCCTCGTCGTAGACGACCGAGTTGAACTGGCCCTCCGAGCGGATGGTCATCAACATGAAACCGTCGACGGGACGTCTCACGATCGGTATCTCTACGTGTCGAAATCGGGCGCGACCCGTCGAGGTGGGAAAGACGCCGTCATGAAAGACACGGTTCGGAATCTCGAACTCCTTCTTTGTCGTGCCGATGTCACCGACCGCGCCGTAGCCGGGAACCGTGTCGGCGATCGCTCGACGAAGCGTGTCGTGTGAGGTGATCATCGACCAGTCGAAGCGATCACGGGGGAGAATACGTTGAGCGAGATCGGTGAGAATCGCCACCTCCGAGCGCATGTCACCATCGACAGCCGGCGTACCACCGTCGGAAAGCCTCACGAAGTTGAACATCGACTCTTGTGTCGTCGACTCGGGTTCCTCGTCACGGGCGAGGACGGGTAGGACGATGGTCGTGCGGGCGCGGCCGTTGAAGTGACCCTGGTTCAACTTCGTCGTCAACGACACTGCCGTGCCGATACGGCCGAGTGCCTCGGTCGACCAGTGAGAGTCGGGGTTGCTGCCCCACAGGTTGCCACCCAGCATGAGGGCGGCATCGACGCGTCCATCATGGGCTGCGTTCATGCAGGCATAGGTGTCCATGCCGGGTGTCGATGATGCAACGACGCCGTACTTTTCGCGAAGGCTCCTGGCAAACGACTCCTTGAGATGTGGCGACACACCGACCGAACCGATGCCCTGCACGTTGGAGTGTCCGCGAATCGGCATCAGACCGCTACCCGGTGAACCGAGGAATCCACGAGCCATGGCGACGTTGGCCAGCGCGCGCACGTTGTCGACGCCGTGCGCATGGTGGGTGAGGCCCATCGCCCACATGAACACCGCCGAGTTGGCTTTGGCAAGAAGTTCGACGCACGCGTCAACGTCGGCCCGTGAGACACCGCTGCGTTCGATGAGATCGTCCCACGACACGGACACGGCGGCATCACGCACCGTGTCCCACGACTCGGTGTGCTCTGCGACGTACGACTGGTTCACCGCGCCCGACTCGATGACGCCTTTCAACAGGGCCACCATGAGGGCGATGTCGCCTCCGATGTGCGGTTGGATGTAGAGGTCGCTGACCGTCGAACCGATGACCAGACTCTTGGCTTGCGATGGAAGGCGGAACTTCTTGAGACCCAGTTCCGACAGTGGATTGATGACGATCACCTTGCCGCCGCGACGCCTCAGATTGATGAGTTGCGTGATCAGACGTGGGTGGTTGCTCGCAGGGTTCGCGCCGATCACCAGAGCAAGTTCTGTTATTCCAAGGTCGTCGAGCGACACCGAGGCGGTACCACTGCCATAGATCGAGTTGAGAGCCACGCCCGACGCCTGATGGCAGTAGTACGAGCAGTTGTTGACGTTGTTGGTGCCGTATGAGCGTGCGACAACCTGCATGAGAAACGCTGCCTCGTTGCTGGAGCGTCCACTGGCGTACCAAAAGGTGCGGTCGGCTCGTGTCGTGGTGAATGCGTCGGCAGCCAACTGCATCGCTTCGCTCCACGACGCACGACGAAAGTGCGAGTCTCCCTGCGCACAGACGATGGGGAAGGTGAGACGACCCATCGCTTCGGCCTGTGCGCTCGATAGGCGGGCGAGATCGCCGACGCCCATTGCGCGTAAGTCGGCCTCGGTGATCGTCTTGCCCATGTCGGCGGCCTGGGCCTGCACCGACTTTTTGCACACCTCGGGAAAGTGGCCCGCTTCGTTGACCATGCCGCCCTGTTGGCCACCCATGCCGAGCGCGCATGTCTTGCAGGCGTTTTTGCTGCGCAGGCGCTTGTAGAGCGCGACGGAGCCGACCGAGCGACCCCTGGCGAGGACATATTTCATCGCCGCAAATCCGCCGGCTGCTTTCACCCGCGGCATCACCATGAGCCAAAACTAACGCCGGAATTGACTGACCCCGGGCTCGATCACCATCTTTGGTGGCAATCGAACCCGGGGTCGGGTCACATCAGCGGGTTCGTTGAGAACCCATTCGTTATGTCAGGACGGTTCTGATGCCGATCGCGCCTTGGCGATCGCGAGCACCGCGAGACCGTACCCGGCCTTCGATGTGATGTCGGCGATGGTGTAGCCGAGCTGACGCGCGGTTTCGGCACCATCGTGCGGGTACTCGAAGAAGACCGGGAACAGATAGGTGATCGGATATACCAACCACGTCACGAGCAGGATCGTCGTGGCACTGTTGATGAGACCCGAAACACTTGCACTTTCGCGCCCCTTGGCTTCTTTTAGTTCACCGACGAGCGTGTAGAGGATGTAGATGAATGGAATCATCGCCAGGACCCAGAAGGTCCACTTGGTTCCATCTTCCGTCGAGACTTCGCCCGGATATCCAAGACCCACCATCAAAACGGTTGCCGGAACGAGTGTCGTCATGAGCTTGCGACGACGCTCGGGGGACGTACCGAGAACGATGAGCAATTCGACGATCAGGAGCGGAACAGTGATGAGCCAGTCGGCGTACCGGTAGCCCTCGTTGATTTCGCCCACTTTCCAGTCGCTCCAGATGCGGTAGTAGTGGTACCCGGCGATTCCCACGACGAGAGCCGAGGCCGCAATTGACGACCTGTATTTCTTCGACACCGAAGAAATCTGCGTGAGGAAATACACAAAAGCACCCAGCATGACCGCAGTGCCGAAGGACAGCGCGTTGAATACCAGGAGATCTAAATCTTCGTTTTTAATCACTTCGGACCCTTCTCTATGTGGACAATGTGACCCACGTCATTGAGCGCGGCTCATCCCAAACCGTAGTGAGGCAACGCGGGGATGTAAAGCATGGAGTCGCCGGCCGACCCTTTCCAGACTTAACGTCTACAAACCACCCTCCGCGGTCCTGCCCTCGGTTTTCCGCCCAACTGCGCGACCAAGACCCCTGCCGTGGGGTGCCTGGCCGAGCCTCAGGGACAAACGAGTCGCCGCGCCGTTGGTGCGTCAGCCTTGCTGTTGACGCGCCAGAAAAAAGAGCTAGAGGTTGAGGCCGTAGACCGCGGCTGCGACGGTGTTGGTGCCGTCGGGACACGTCAATGTCGAGGACACTTCCACGAGAGTGAAGGCACATGACTCAACCGTGCGTCGTGACGCAGTGTTGGTAATGGCGATACGTGCCTGCACCGCCCCGGCCCCGGCGATGCCGCGGATCTCTTCGATGAGAAGTTTGATCGCACCGCGCGCGATTCCTTGGCGGCGTCCCCACGGTGCAACCCAATAACCGATGTCGGCGACGCCCGTTTTCGCGTCGAAGGTGTGGATTGCGATCATTCCCATGGGACGCAAGTCAACGACCGTGCGAACGACGCAGCTGCGGAACTCTCCCGCGCCGGTGACGACGAACTCAACGGCATGGTGCCGGTGATACGGGCGGGGAACGACGGTCCAACGCTGGATCTCCGGGTCCTGACAGGCGGCGGTGATCCAGTCAATGTCGGTGTCGGCCAACGGGTCAAGCCGTACAGCGACGTCGTCCTTCTTGTCCGTCACCTCGGCCTCGGTCATGCGCCGAGGATATGGCCTTGCAGTGACGGGGCAGTACGGTTTTGCCGTGGATGTGACTGCAGCGGTGCACAAAAGAATGTCGGTTCGTCAGTTCACGAACGAGCCTGTTTCTGACGATGTTCTGCGGGGAATCCTCGCCGATGCGGCGAGGGCACCGAGTGGCGGGAACCTGCAGCCGTGGCGCATCTACATGGTCAACGGTGGGTCGATGGTGGAGTTGCGCGAACACCTCGCCTCGCAGCCCCCGATGGACAAGCCCGAGTACGACATCTACCCGCCCGAGCTCGGCGAGCCGTACCGCACGAACCGTTTCGCGGTCGGTGAGGCGATGTACGCCACGCTTGGAATCGCACGTGAGGACAAGGACGGTCGTCGTCGACAGTTCGCACACAACAACGACTTCTTCGGCGCACCGGCGGCCTTGTTCTGTTTCGTCGACCGCGGCATGGGATTACCGCAATGGTCGGACCTCGGGATGTTCCTGCAGACGTTCATGCTGCTCGCGGTCGAGCGTGGGTTGGGAACGTGCGCGCAGGAGTACTGGGCCGTGCGTCACGCGGCCGTCCGCAGTTTTGTCGGTGCCCCCGAGAACGAGATGTTGTTTTGTGGAATGGCGATTGGTCACGTGGATGAGTCGGCGCCGATCAACACCTTGATGTCCGATCGCATGCCACTGGATATGTGGGCGAAGTTCGTCTGATGCGATCGTCGTGAAGAAGCTCGCGTCGGTCGCTGTCTACTGTGGGGCAAGCAACGGTGTCGACCCCGGATATGCCGATTTCGCCCATGATTTCGGTCGATTGCTCGCAACCGAGGGGATCGCACTCGTGTACGGAGGTGGGGGTGTCGGCCTGATGGGTGCCGTTGCAAAAGGCGCATTGCGGGCCGGTGGTGAAGTACACGGCGTGATCACCGAGGCGTTGCGGGTGAAGGAACTTGCGTACCTGGAATTGACGTCGCTGCTTGTGGTCGACACGATGCACGAACGCAAGGCCGCGATGTCCGACCGAGCGGACGCCTTCGTCGCCCTGCCCGGTGGCTTTGGAACCTTCGATGAACTGTTCGAGGCGGTCACGTGGATGCAGTTGGGCATTCATGAAAAGCCTTGCGGCATACTGAATTACCGGGGTTTCTTTGACGATCTCGTGACGTTCATCGACAAGACGACATCGTCCGGGTTCATCAAGCCCGCACACCGCGACACGCTGGTGGTTGAAGCCGACGGGTTCGCGATGCTGCGGAGATTACGCACTTGGGAACCTGCCCGAATTCCGAAAATTGTCGACCGCGATCAACGCTGACCGCGGCCAACCGATTCGTCAGGGAGCGATGGAGAAGAGGCTCTGGGTGATTGACGGGCCGTAGTTCGACCCTTCCGTCGCGGCAATCGCGAAGATGAAGAGAGCGCCACCGGCAAGGCCGATGTTCTTCATGAAGCCGATCATTTCACCCTGCTTGGCCTGCGGGTCGGAGTGCTTCCAGAAGTCGTGCATCTTGACGGCCATCACGATGAGGAGAACGGCGAGAATGATCGCTCCGAGGTCAGCCCATACGCCGAGGATCACGGAAAGGCCACCAAGCAACAGCAGCAGACCCGACAACTGCACCGACACCTTCGGCATCGGTACACCCTTCATCTGGGCGTAGGGAACCATGTGGTCGGCCTTGTAAAGGTGGTTGAGGCCCGACATGACGAACATAATCGAGAAGAGAATTCGTGCGATGAGAAGTACTGCGTCCATGGAGGAGATGGTAAGCGACTCAGGGAACGACGATAATGACGGTCCGCCGGTTCCTGTCTTGCTCGGCCACCGAGGTGCCGCCCGAGACCGCATTGTTGGCTCCGCCCATGTGCAACGAGAAGGGGCCCTTCACGCCGGCGGCCTGCAGTTTGACCATCGTGACCGCTGCGCGTCGACGGGCAAGTTCGGCTTGCGCCTCTTTGTCGAACGTGAGATTGCCCGTGTAGCCAACGATCAGAACGGCTCGGGCTACTTTCGCAACCTTGGCGTGTTGCGTGACAAGTTTTTCCGATGCCGACTTCAGCTTGGCTGTTCCGCCCTCGAAGTAGAGCGGGTCGAGAATTTCGACGGGGATTCCCTCTTCGCCACGCGCTGACGTTGACTTGAGCACGCGAGTCGTGAGAACCCGCAGGTTGCCTTTCGTCTGGCGGCTGACGACATAGGCCTTGCAGGTGCCGGGTCGCATGAACACGATGTAGGGCCCGGCTGGCAGGCACACGCTGCTGGTTCCCGACACGAGAACGGTTTTGTCGAGCTCGGCCGGCGTAATTACACGCAGTGCATTCGTGGCTTTCACCGTTGCAGGTAGTGCCGTGTAGGTGTCGCCTGTAACGGCGACCATTGTTGTCGTCGTTGGGGCCGTCGTCGTGGTTGTTTTTGGCGTCTTTTTCTTGACGACTGTTGTGGTTGTCGGCGGAACGGTCGTGGTTGTCGTTTTCTTCTTCACCGTTGTGGTGGTGACGGGAACGGTTGTTGTCGTTGTTTTCGGTGTCTTCTTCTTGACGACCGTTGTGGTCGTTGTCGTGGTTGACGTCGTCGTGGTGGTTTTAGGAGTTTTCTTTTTCTTGACGACGGTGGTGGTTGTTGTTGGGGGGACGGTCGTTGTCGTGGTCTTGGGCGTTTTCTTCTTCACCGTTGTGGTGGTGACGGGAATAGTCGTCGAAGTGGTTGTGGACTTCGGGGTCTTTGCAACGGTGGTGGTTGTCGTTGGGGCCTTCGATCCTGCGATGGCGGCTTCGGCTCCGATAGGCGGGGTGCCGGGCACACCGTTGCCAGCGAAGTACACGCCGTAGAACGTGTTCGACAACACGCGGACGTTCTTGAACGGCATGTCGACCCATCCAAAGTCGGCGTCACTGAATGTCTTGCCCTCCCATGAGAGAGTGGACGGACAGGTGGACAGGTCAAGCTTGGCCACAGCGATGGGGCCGGTGCCTGACAGTGCCGAAGCGTCATCAGTCAGTCGGTAGAGCACGGCGTAGAGATTGAGTGAATTGGCGCCCCAAGGGACGAGACAGGTCATGCGGAATTGCATGTCGGCAAGTCGACCCGTCGACGCAGGTGAAAAAACCTGACCGAAGCTGTGAACGTTGAAGCAGTCGAAGAGCGTGACCGGCGCCTTGCCGCCGGCGGTGGTCGTTGCGGCACCCGAATTGCATCCGGTCGTCGACGGCGCGCCCAGGGTGTAGGTGGTCGGCTTGGTCCATGTGATCCAGTTCGCCGAGTGTGCGACATCGGGTTGGGTGATGCCGCCAACCTTGTACTTGAAGACGAAGTTGCAGCCGGTGCTGGAGTGAGTGAAGTTTGCCCCGCCACAGTTGTTCAGACTGATGCTGTCGGCGTTCAGGAATGACGCGGTGTAGCCACCGGGTGCTTTTGCGCGTTCCCACGAGAAGTCGAAACCGACGTTGACGCCGTTGGGTCCGGCTTCGCTGGCATCGAGGGTGTCGGCGGCCGAGACGAGCAATGACGTTGCAACGAGGGCGAGGACACCTAACCTCGCTCGAGTGCCGCGTCGACGCCGGAACATAGAACGAATTTCTAGCGTCTTTTCGGGCAGTTTGGAACGAATGTGAAGTTGGAAAAAGTTGCACCGGGGCTATTCGTCCTGCTGTGGAGTACCGGTTTCGTGGTGGCGCGCTACGGCACGCGCGACGCGGGGCCTTTCACTTTCCTTGCAGTCCGCATGATCATCTCCGCCGTGGTGCTGTGGCTGATCGCAGGGGCCCTGCGGGCACCACGCATCGAGCGCCGCCACATCTCCTCATCGGCGGTCGTCGGGGTGTTCATGCACGCGACCTACCTCGGAGGCACTTTCTTCGCCATTTCGCGTGGGTTGTCATCGGGCGTCAGTGCCCTGATCGCAGGTCTTCACCCGGTGGCGACGTCGTTCGTCGGTCATTGGCTGCTGAAAGAAAAACTGCGGTCGATCCAGTGGGCGGGCATTACCTGCGGCGTAGTCGGCGTGGTGGCGGTGTTGATCGAACGCAGCAGCGTGAAATCGGCGAGCATCACCACCGTCACGGTGATCGCGATGGTTGTCGCGGTGGTCGGAATGTCGACAGGCACCGTGGTGCAGCGCTCGCGCGGTCGCGAGATGCCGTTGTTGCGGGGCACGGCGCTTCAGTATGTCGCGGCGGGCCTGGTGCTGGTTCCCGTCGCAATCATCGACGAAGGCTGGAAGATGCACATGACGTGGCGCAACGCTGCGGCGCTTGCCTGGGCCGTGGGTGTGTTGTCGATTGCGGCAGTGCTGTTGATGATGGTGCTGCTTGCGCGCCAAGCCGCGGCAAAGGTGAGCAGCCTCTTTTTCCTCACGCCTGCCCTCAGCACGATTGAGGGTGCGATTCTTTTCAGTGAACGTCTCGGTGCGCTTGCACTTGTCGGTCTCGTCGTCGCCCTCGCCGGAGTCTGGATGACACAGCGGTCGTGACGCGTTTCAGACCTCGACCGATGTGAGGTCGGGGCCCAAGGTGATCGGACCGGCGAAGTGCTCCGCGGCAAGTGAGCGCCAATCATCCTCCGTACCGGGTTGCATCGCCGGAACGTAATGGGTGAGCACGAGATGTTTCACGCTGCTGCGCGACGCGGTTTGGCCGGCCTGTTGCACGGTCGAGTGATAGTCGAGAATGTCGGTGAGACGCGCCGCGTTGGCGGGAAGTGCCGATGCGAGACCTTTCACAAGGTCGTCGCGTAAGACCGTTTGCACGTAGACGTCGGCATCGCGACACATCTCGTACAACTCGTCGCAGGGCACGGTGTCACCCGCGAGTGCGGCGACCTTGCCGTCGTGGGTGATGCGGTAACCGAGAGTGGGTTCGACCGGGCGATGGTCGGTGCGGAATGCGCCAATCGTCATGTCGCCGTGTTCATGCACGTCGCCGGCGTGAAGTTCCACGACATCGATCTTCATGCCTCCCGCGGTACGCAGATCCTCGTGGTGGGCGAGGCGGTACTGCTCGTCGAGGGCCAACATCTCGAGCATGCCGGTGACCACGCGGCGCGTACCGACAGGGCCGACGATCTTCAATGGCGCGGCCATTGGGGCCGGCGTGGTGATCCAACGCGTGGTGACCAGGTCGTTCAGGTCGCAGATGTGGTCGCTGTGGAGGTGGGTGAGAAGCACCAAGTTCACGAACGGCGGAAACACCCCGGCGGCGGTGAGACGCATCACGCACGCGCGACCGCAGTCGACGACGACGTTGTGCGCGCCGCTCGACACCAAAGTTGATGGTCCTGCGCGGTTCGGGTCGGGCAGTGGACTACCGGTTCCCAAAAGCGTGATCTTCATCTTGCCCCTCTTTCGGGCTTGAGTCTCTCAGATCACACTGTTTTGTCTGATCACACCGCGATGAGGGTGCACTGCAGTGGTGCTTGCGTTTCGCTGACCAGCGGCACGGGTGATTCGGTCGCGGTACCGCCGCCCTGATCGTCGCACGTGCACACGAGGCCGCCCGACGGAATGAAAAGAGGTGCGGATGGTGCGCCGTATCCGAGGTAAAGCGACATCAGCATCGCTTCGTGAATTGCCGCGCATTCCGCGGTGTGGACGACAGTTCTGCGGGCCTTTTTGGTCTTTCGTCCGAACATGACCCGAAAGTAGCGACGGCACCAGACCGTGTGAAGGGAAAGAGGCGACCCTTTGCGGTGCGTTCACCGAACCTTCACCTGCGTGTCAGGAGTCCTTGAACTCCCGAAATGCCGCGAACGCGCGGGGCCCGTAGACGGTGCCCGGTCCGCCGTTCATCGAGATCGTCACACCGATGAGCTCCGCGACTTCGGCTTCGCTGGCGCCGTTGCGCGCGGCGCCCCTCGCGTGTGCGGCAATGCATCCGTCGCAGTGGGTGGTGATGGCAATCGCAAGTGCGACGAGTTCCTTGGTCTTTGCATCCAGGGCGCCGGCACGGAATGCGGCCGCGTGCAAACCGGCGAAGCCCTTGTAGACGTCGGGGATCAGCTCGCGCAGTTCGCGGCTGATTGGCGCAAGTTCGGCCTGAACGTCGTGCCCGTAGGAATGGTTGTGTGCATGGTCGGTCGAAGGGAATTCGGCGTCGCTCATGGGCTCAGTCAACCACACTCGGCGGTGGTGTTTTAGGGTCGCAATGTGCTGCAACTGGTGCTCAATCTCGTGGCGACCTCCGTCATGGTCGGGGTGATTTGGTTCGTGCAGTTGGTGCACTATCCGTTGTTGGCGTCGATCGGTATCGACCGCGCTCCTGAGATTGCCGTCGAACACCAACGCCGCACGGCCTGGGTTGTCGGCCTGCCGATGGCTGTCGAGGGCGTGACCACGCTTGCGCTTCTGTTTGCACGCCCCGCTGGAGTCGACGCCTGGTTGGCGTGGCTCGGTGCGGTGATTTTGGCCGTCGTGCTCGCCAGCACCGTTCTGTTGTCGGTGCCGCTGCACGAGCGCATGGCGAATTCACCCGACGCGACCGTCGGTCGGCGTCTCGTCGTCACCAATTGGCCGCGCACGATCGGCTGGACGGCCCGTGCAATTGTCACCGGCGTCATGCTGTCCCAGGCGATCTGACACGGCCTGGAAGCGCCGGCATTCGTAGAGTTTCGTCGTGGCCACACAGTCGACCGATATCTCCGCAGTCATTTTCGATTTCGGTGGCGTCATCATCACGCCGATCACCCGACAGATCGGCATGATCGCCGAGGGCCTCGGCTGTTCGGCGGCCGAATTGCATCACGTGATGATGGGACCGCAGTTCGAATCGGGTAACCATCCGTGGCACCGTCTCGAACGCGGTGAAATACCGATGGAAGTTCTGCAGGAACTGCTCGAGCCGATTGCCGCGGAAGCCGGGATGACATTCCGCGGTGACGAAGTCGAAAAGATTCTCGCGCCCGGAATGTACGAGGTGAACACGTTCGTTCTCGAGAAGATCTCCGAATTGCGGGGGCGCGGCTACAAGACGGCCTTGCTGTCGAACAGCATCCGTGAGTTTCGTCCAAAGTTGGAAGAAGACGTACCGCCGCATCTGTTCGACGCGTACATCGACTCGAGCCATGTCGGCATGCGCAAACCCGAACATGAGATCTTCCGTCACACACTCGGTGCACTCGGACTAGAAGAAGCATCGAGGGCGGTTCTCCTCGACGACTTCGCGGGAAACCTGGCGGGGGCAACGGCGGTGGGCTTGCGCACGATCCACGTGAAGAACCCGCGCGAAGCGCTCGACGAACTCGATGCGCTACTTGGTGGCTAGCGACTTGGCGGCCGACAGCTGCTCGTCGAGCGATTGGTGCAGCAGGTCGACCAGTTCCCACAGATCGGGAATCAGCTCACGACAGGAGACGAATCCGAAGTCGAGATTCCCGCGGTAGCTCTGGACGGTGATGTTCAGGCCCTGGCCATCGGCAATCGTGGAGACCGGGAAGAAGTGCTTCATTTCCGCACCCGAGGAGTAGAGGGGAACGGTGGGGCCCGGCACGTTCGAGATGATCAGGTTGAACGGCGGGCTCAGTCGATCGGCCACACGCAGTCTGCTGTACATGCGCATCGCTCGCGCCGCGATGAGTGGGGGTGCGAACTGGGTGAAGTCCTGCAGGGTGGCGGCGGGAATCGCCTGCAGGTTCGTCTTTGCGCGCGACATCGACGTTTGTACGCGACCCAACAGTGCGAGTGGGTCGTCCTCGTCGGTGCCGAGTTCGGCGAGAAGACCGGTGACCCGGTTCTGGTAGGTCGCGTTTTCATCTGACGTGCGGGTGCTTACCGGTACCAGGGCAACGAGCGGCTCGGCCGGCAGCGCGTTCTTCTTGATCAGGTACTTGCGCAACGTGAGGCCACACAACGCCATCACGACGTCGTTGAAGGTTGCGCCCGTCGCGCGACGAATGGTCTTTGCGTCGTCGATGTTGATCGTCGTGTAAGCGAAACGACGGTGGGGGGTGATGTTGGTGTTCCACGGCGTGCGGGGGGCCGCCGTGGGCGGAAGTGCGGGGGCACGGTCGACGTCCTCGCCGTGTGAACGCCGCAGGCGTTTGCGCAAGACCGTACCGATGGGCCCCGGCAGTGGTTGGGCAATCATGTCTGCGAGCATCTGCAGACTGCCCACGTGCGTCTGGGCGGCAATTTCCCGCAGCGTGCGTACGGTCAGCCGTACGAACTTCTCAGGTCGGCGTATGTACTCGGCAGCGGTTTTCAACAACAGTTCCTGATCGGTGGGCACACGGTCGGGGAACCACACGGCATGATCGTGCGTGGGTCGCGCAGCGCGGTCGGTGCTCAGCAGTGTCTCGAGCAACGTTGTGCCCGACTTTCCGTCAATCGTCGAATGATGGATTTTGTTCAGGTGCGCGATGCGCGTGCCGTTGTCGAGGCCTTCGATGACGTAGAACTCCCACAACGGTCGTGAACGATCGAGTGGCCGCGAGATGATGCGACTCACAACTTCGCCGACCTGTTCGGGCGTGCCGGGCGGCGGCACAGCGTGGTGACGCAGATGAAAATCGATATCGAAGTTGGGGTCCTCGATCCAGTAGGGAAGGTCGAGGCCGAGGGGGACCGTCACCAGCCGACGCCGAAACACGGGCAGCTCGTCGAGACGCTCGAGAATCGCGGCCCGAACCGCTTCGTAACTGGCGCCACCGGGGGCGTCGCTGACGTCGTAGGTGTACATGGCGCTGACGTGCCCGAAGACCGAATTGGTCTCCATATTGAGGAAACTCGCGTCGACCCCGGTCAGCTGCTCCATGTCACCTCCATGCTCCAACGGTTGTTTGGCGCGAAAGAGTGTGCCACCATTTGTGCATGACAATCTCAGCCGGCAACAAGATTCCCGATGTCCAGATCCATGTCCTCGGAGAGGATGGAATGCCCAAGCCCGTGAGTTCTGCCGAGGTTCTCGGCAAGGGCAAGGTTGTTCTTTTTGCCGTACCGGGCGCGTTCACTCCGGGCTGCTCGAAGGTTCATCTTCCCGGCTTCGTGCAGCGTTTCAACGAACTGAAGTCGAAGGGCGTGACGTCCGTCGCGTGTATCAGCGTGAACGACCCGTGGGTGATGGACGCATGGCAGCAGTCACAAGGCGCCTCGGGGATCCTGATGCTCGCCGACGGCGCGGGCAACTTCACCAAGGCAATGGGCCTCGAACTCGACGGTTCCGGCTTCGGACTCGGCGCACGCTCGCAGCGCTACGCAGCGATCATCAACAACGGCGTCCTCGAGCGCCTCGACGTCGAAGAGGGTGCCGGCATCACCGTGTCATCCTGTGACGCCATCATCTCGCACCTCTGATACTTCAGCCGAGAACAAGATCCGCCTCGATCGTCGTGCCGCGGGTGACGGCAACCCGCAGCGCAATGTCGGCGAGTTCTTCGATCTCTGCGGGGTCGTGCGACACCAGTACGACTGTCCCTTCGTAGACCTCGAACCATTCTTTCATCAGCCGGCGGATCACGTCGCGCGAGTCGGGGTCGAGGAATGTCGTCGGCTCGTCGAGCAGAAGGACACGCGACGGAGACAAAAATGCGCGGGCCAACGACGCGCGTTGTCTCTGCCCGCCACTGAGTTCGCTCGGTTTGCGTCGCAGTAGTTGGTGAAGGTCGAAAGCACCGACGATTTCGTCGAAACGTGGTGTCGAGCGAAGTGCACGTCCACGCCCGAAGGTGAGATTCCTGCCGACTGACACGTGGGGCAGCAGTCCACCACCCTGGAACACGGTCGCCACGTCACGTTGTTCGGGTTGCACGAAGGCTGCCTTTTCCGAATCATCGACCGTGGAGCCGTCGATGATGATCGAGCCCGACGTGCAGGGCAGCAAGCCGGCAATCATGTCGAGGGTCGTGGTCTTTCCCGATCCGTTCTCACCCGTGATGCCGAGGACGCAACCCGAGGCGGCCGACACGTCGACGTTGATCGAGAACGTGTCGCGAACGAAGCGGCACTGCATGGCAAGGCTCATTCGCCACCCCTCCGCAGTGCGCCGATCCAACGACCCCGCAACGCAACCAGAACCACGACCGAAACCACCACCATCAGCATCGACAGCGCAAGAGCCGAGTCGTCACCCGACTCGAGCGCGCCGTACACCGCAAGCGGAACGGTCTGGGTGCGACCCGGCGTGTTGCCGGCGAAGGTGATCGTCGCCCCGAACTCTCCCAGTGCCCGCGCCCACGTCAAGACGAGCCCAGCGATCAACGACGGCCGCACGAGAGGGACCGTGACCGTGAGAAAGGCCCTCCATGGTCCCGCTCCGAATGTGCGCGCGGCGCCCAGCACGCGTCGGTCCACCTGCTCGAAAGCAGCCTCCATCACCACGATGAAGAAAGGTGCTGCAACGAAGAACTCGGCCATGACGGTCGCAGTTTCGGTGAAGGCCAGACGGATGCCGAACCAGTCGTAGAGGACACCGCCAACCAGACCCCGTCGCCCGAAGGCAAACAACAATGCAACCCCACCCACGACGGGGGGCAACACCATCGGGAGAACGAGGAGGGAACGCACCACGGCGCGGCCACGCGAGCGAGAGTTGGCCAGCATCCATGCGAGCGGTGTGCCGAAAACCAGCGCAAGCACCGTTGCAATCAACGACGTGCGAAGCGACAACGCGAGGGCGTTGCGCGCTGCGCCACCGGAGATCGATGACCAGAAATTCGACCACGGTGTACGCCACACCACCGCGACGACGGGGACGATCACCAAACCTGCGGCGGGCAAGCCGAAGACGGCCAGGCCGCGTGGATTTGAGAGCCGACGTGTCACGGAAGCGTGAATCCTGCGTCCGTCAGCAGTCGGTCGCCCGCTGGACCCCGGGCCAGTGCGATGAACGCGGTGACCGCGGCGATGTCACCCGACGACGGATCGGCAATGCGGGCAATCGGGTAGTTGGTCGTGACGTTCGTCGATGTCGGGATCCGAAGGGCCTCGACATTGTCGTTCGGTACGAGCCCATCCGTGAGGTATGCGATGCCGGTGTCGGCCTCACCGTTGGCAATTCGCGAAACCACAGCCGCGGCGTTGGCCTCCCTGCTTGCGGGTTCGACAACAACCCGTGCCTTCGCCAAAATCATCGCTGCGTACCGACCACACGGTTGTGCGTCATCGCACAACACGACCCGGGTGCCAGATCGGCCCAAGTCAGCCAACGAATCGATGGCCAACGGGTTCCCCCGCTCGACCAGGATGGCAAGTTCGTTGTGCGCGAGATTGCTGACATCGGACTCGCGGACGTCACCGTTTGTCACCAGTTTCTCGATGTTCGCCGAGTCGGCCATCACCACGACGTCGGCCGGTGCCCCTTGTTCAATCTGCGTCGCGAGTGTCGAACTTCCGGCAAAGTTGAATCTCAGCGTCACATCGGGAAACTGCGCCTGGAATTCCTCACCAAGAGACCGGAACACCCCACCCAGGGATGCCGCGACATGAATGTTCAACTCGGGTCGGTCGCTTGGTTGCCCGGACGAACATGCCGTCACCACGCCGCCGATGGCGAGGGGAAGCATCCAATACAGGCGGCGCATGGACGCCAAAGGTATTGGTCATGATTTGACTATCCAATAGTCCATTATGGACTACAGTCCTTCCGTGGCGCGGACCGCACCAAAAATCACCCCTGAAGCACTGGAATCGATCAGCGGGGCATCACTCGTTCTCATCTCCCAGGGGATTGGCCATGGATACGACCTCGCCCGGCATTTCGCGCCCGACGGGTCGCTCGGAGCGGTGTTGACGCACAGCCGACCCGTCGTCTACCGCGCGATCAAACAGCTCGAGTCGATGGATCTCGTCACATCGAGCGAAGCGGTGGGTGTACGTGGTCAACTGAAGTGGACACTCACGTGCACGCCCGCGGGCCGTCGCGTCGCGCGTGAGTGGCTCACGAGTCCGGTTGAACACCTGCGTGACATACGGAGTGACTTTCTCGTGAGGGTGCTCTTGTTGGAGCGTGCGGGTGACGACACGCGCGATTTCGTGCGGGCCCAACGCGCGGCGTTGAACGACCGCACCACACCGATCCTCGCCAACACGGGTCGCGATGCAGTGTCGCTGTGGCGACGTGAACAGGCCCGCGCGGCCCTGCGGTTTCTCGATGAACTCGAAGGCACGGTGACACCGCGCGACGAGACGCCCCCCTCACCGTTGAACCTCAGTGCGCGAAACCAACTGCATGCAACCGTGGCAGCCGTGAAGCACGGCGACATTCTCTCGTCGGTACGACTCGACATCGACGAAAACCAGTCGATGACGTCGACCATCACGCGCGAAGCAGTCGATTCACTCCGCCTCGCCCCGGGCACACGCGTCGTCGCCCTCTGCAAAGCGACCGACGTGATGATCGCAGCCGATCAGTCGATGATCGCCTGACGGACCAACTGCCGAATGTAGGGACGCAGCGGATACGTGGATGACGGCATCAACTGCGTCATGAACAACACGATCATGTCCTCGACAGGGTCGACGTGGAACGTGGTGCTGGCGGCACCTCCCCAGCCAAAATCACCCAACGACCCCGCGGTCTTTGCCCGTGCGACATCCATCAGCACCGTAAACCCCAGACCAAAACCGAAGCCTTCCTGTGTGGTCTCCGAGGAGATCGGCCGGCCGATCTCCGACAAATCGGCGTTGCCCGGCAGGTGATTCGACGCCATGTAGGCGACGGTGCGCGGTGACAACAGACGAGCACCACCGACCGTCGGGTCGGCAACACCGCCACGGCGCAGCATGTCGGCAAAGCGCATGTAATCGCCCATCGTGGACACCATGCCACCCCCACCCATCATGCACATCGGCTTCGACTTCGCCGCAGCACCCGCCACGGAAAGCGGGGTCGCCTTCTTCGTGCCGGGGTGGCGGCCGTACAACTCGGCGAGGCGGTCGAGCTTTTCCTCGGGAACGAAGAAAGAGGTGTCCACCATGCCCAACGGCTCGCAGATTCGTGCGCCAATGAAATCGTCCAGCGCCATGCCCGACGCCACTTCGACTACGCGTCCCAGCACATCGGTCGACACGCCGTAGTTCCATTCGCTGCCGGGCTGGAACAAGAGCGGCAACTCCGCCAACAGATCACAAATCTCGGCCAGGTTCTTTCCTGTCGGCACGCCCCAGTCGAAACCGGCCTTGCGGTACATCTCATCCACGACATGCGACATCAAGAAGCCGTACGTGAGACCCGAGGTGTGCGTCAAGAGATGCCAGACCAGCATCGGTTCGGTGAGTCCCTCGAACACGGGTGCGGTCGACGAACCACGCTTGAAGACTTTCAATTTCTCGAACGACGGAATGAATTTCGACACTGGGTCGGTCAACTGCAACTTTCCGTCTTCCCAGAGCATCATCGCCGCCACCGATGTCAACGGCTTCGTCATCGAATAGATGCGGAAGATCGTGTCGGCCGCCATCTTCCGGCCCGTGGCGACGTCGGCCATGCCGTACGTCGACGCATGCACCACCTGGCCGCGCCGTGCCACCGCCATCGACCATCCCGCCAAACGTTCGCGCTCGACGAAACCAGATAGGTAGGTGTCCAACTTCGCCAGACGGTCCGCCGACATGCCCACCGACCGGGGCTCTGCCGTCACCTTGAGATCAGCCATGGCCAAACCATAGGCATCCTGAACCCCCTGAGGATTCTTCAGATCTTGGTAACGTGGTCGACAAATCCAATCAGGAGGGGACATGTTCCGCAGATTCACCCGTTCCGTCGCAGCTGTCGCATCGGTTGCCACCATTGGTCTTTTCGCAATTCCCGAAGTCGCCCACGCGGCGGATGTCGAGATCACCATCACCGACGCCGATGGTGTTGCCGTCCCGCGCGCCATGGTCGCCGTGCTGAACACCGATGGTGACGCCGTCGACAGCGCAATCGCCGATGCCAACGGAAAGGTGACGGTCAAGGACGACAATGCCACGAGTTACGTCGTCGCGGCACCCGGATTCGGCACAAAGCTTGTCGAGTCGAAACCCGCTGCAGGTGGATCGGTGAAACTCACCGCCTCGACCAAGTCGAAACTCTCCTTCTCGAACGCCTACGGCGGCCAGGTCCGAACCTTGGCCGGTGACGCCGAGAGCGGGGTGTTCTACGCGACCTCCGATGCCCAGCCATCGGTGTGGCGCACGACGGACCACGGCGGATCGTGGTCACCGGTGCCGACCTCCGCAGAGGACACCGAAGCCTCGGCAACGGCTGCGGGGGCGATGTCACAAGCGCAATCGGCGGGTGAAATCTTCACCTCTCAAGCCAAGGGTGAGGTCGCTGTCCAAGTTGGAAGCGACCTCTTCTTCTCACGTACGTACGGCAGCACCTGGACCAAGATCGCCACTTACAGCCAAGTCACGGGCCAGAACAAGAAGCACTACTGGGTCCATGGCGGAGCACAAGAGGAGAATTCGTACATCTTCGTTCGCACCGATAGCGCCCTTTGGGCTGCGGTCATGCCCGACAGCAAGAGCGACTCCGCACCGGTTTTTGCAAATGTGACGTCGACGATCGGACGCTTCACGGCGGGAGACAGGGTCGCATTTGCCAGGGGCAGTGGCGGTCAGATGTACATGGCCGCAATCAACGGCGCTGGGGTGCTGGTGTCGCAGCTGAATGGCGTGGCGGCTGCTGCCGGCATCCAGGCGACTGAAGTCCCGTTCACGTCGGGGCCCGCGATGACCTTGGCGACGACGGGCGTCGGCCTCATCCAAATGAGCACGCTCGGTACGGCAACTCCTCAGGTCATCATCACGCACCTCGTCAGCGGAGACACGAAGTCAGTCGCGGTATCGAAAAACAACAGTGGTACGTGGGCGAACAACTCGGCTCTGAAGAAGGCCGGAAACGACGACAACAACTTCACCACCGTGACCGATATCGCCAGAATCTGTGGCCAAAACGATAACACTCCACTCGTTGCTTCAATCGCGCCGGTTGCACCTGCCGCTGGGGTCCTGAATGGTTTTGACGCAGTCGGCACCATCGGCCAGTGCATGTGGGCGTACAACAGCACGGGCGGTGACGTCACAGTTGGTTCGGCGCATGCCGCCGGAACGTTGATCCTTGCGGAAATGAACGGTGCAAACAACAACACGGGGTTTGTGTGGGACAGCGGCTACGACTTTTCGACAAACATGGTCGCGATCTCGGGAGACGGGCAGTTCGGTGTCCGCAAGTCGGCGAATCTGGATGCCACCACCGGAAACCGTCCGTCATTTGGTCGGGCAGGTGGAACGGCGGCAAACAACTACACGAACTCTCAGGCCTCGGCCGGAACGGAAAAAACCTCCGGTGGAATCGCAGTCAATGGTTTGACGGCCCCGAACGTCACGGACATCGCCTACGACCCGAACTCGACTGATGGTTCGAAGTTCATCCTCAGCATGACCGGTACCGGCGGTAGTCGCACCCTGCTGACGACCGACGGTGGGACTTCGTTCAGCACCGTTGGCGCCGGAGGTAGCTACGCAGTCGAATGGTGGAACGGCGCCGGTGACTACCAATACATCGCCGCCGGCTTCACGAACTCATCGGCAGAATTCCTGCACGTCAAGGGCTTCACCACGGCAACGGGCACCGGCAAGACGCAGATGAGCGAGGAACTCGCCGCAACAGCCGCCGTGCGCGACGCAAAAGTTTCATCGCAACGCCAGGAGTTTGTCTTCGAGGGCGCCGCCAATCCAAGTGGCAGCACGTTGAGCCCCGCGAGTTTCGC
>Ga0208048_1000510_pt1 | contig 20957 bp, 13 predicted proteins | sample Malawi_45m_30L_FD_184163 | JGI IMG/M metagenome (GOLD analysis project Ga0208048, IMG submission 184163) | Freshwater microbial communities from Lake Malawi, Central Region, Malawi to study Microbial Dark Matter (Phase II) - Malawi_45m_30L... | ecosystem: Environmental > Aquatic > Freshwater >...
TCCCAGCGCTGTCCGGCGCGATGGATCAGCAGCGCCGCGAAGGCTGCGAAGATCAGCAGGAAGAAGGCGGTCAGGCGGGCGACCCCGCTGGCCGGGTGTCCGGGGCCGCCGACGAGGTCGAGGATCGGATCCGTCGGGGCGAAGGCCGGCGCGCCGAAGGAAAGGTTCCAGCCGGCGACGTTCTTGAGCACGAACATCGTGAAGATCGCGGTCAGGTAGGCCGGCGAGAGCCAGCGGAGGATGAACTTGAAGATCCGCGGGATGCGGATCACGGCGCCCTGATGGGCCTCGGTCCACCCGCGTTCGGTGCCGAAAGAGAGGTTGAAGACGTAGATGAGGATGGTGCCCTGAAGGAAGATGCCGATGTCTCCGATCCAGAAGTCGACCGTCGAGAGCGCCTTGAGGCCCTCGCTGAACCAGACGACGAGCGTGCAGCCGACCGCGGTGATCAGGCCGAGCAGGGCGACGGACCCGCGCCGGTCGAGCCCCAGTCCTTCCTCGAGGAAGGCGATCCCGGGCTGCAGCATCGAGAGGGAGGAGGTGATCGCCGCGATGAAGAGCAGGGTGAAGAAGAGGCCGCCGAAGAGGTGCCCGAAAGGCATGCTGGCGAAGACCTGCGGCAGGACGTTGAAGCCGAGGGCGAAAGTGCCGCCGGCGACGGCCGAAGCGCCGAGGAAGGCGAAGGCGGCCGGCACGGTGATCATCCCGCCCAGGCCGACTTCGCAGAATTCGTTGGCCGCGGTGGCGGTCAGGCCGCTGAGGACGATGTCATCGTCTTGCTTGAGATAGCTGGCGTAGGTGATGATCACGCCGAAACCGACGGAAAGCGTGAAGAAGACCTGCGAGGCGGCCTTGAGCCAGACGGCGGGGTTGGACAGGCCCTGCGTGATGTCGTGGGAGTTCCACATGTAGCCCAGGCCGTTCCAGACGCTGAGCTCCGGCTTGGCGGGGTCGGGCGTACCGAGCGTCATGACCCGCATGAGCAGCGCGAGGGCGATGACGACCAGGAGCGGCATCCCCCAGTTGCAGATGAACTCGATGCCCTTGGACAAGCCGCGATAGATGATGACGAAGTTGAGGAAGAAGACGCCGAGGAAGAAGAGAAACTGGCCGCCGAAACCGAGGACGGCGCCGTCGCCGTCCTGGCCGGTGAAGGCGGCGAAAGCGGCGGCGTAGGCCTTGGGGTCCTTGCCGAGGTCGAGCCCGCCGCTGAAGCTGCTCCAGGCGTAGCCGAGGCACCAGGACTCGATGACGACGTAGTAGAAGTAGACTCCGACGGGAATGATGAAGCCGAGAAGGCCCACGTATTTGCCCCACGGCTTGCGGATGATGGCGTGGAAGATGCCAGGCGAGGAGTTGAAGCCCTGCGTACCGCCGAAGCGCCCGAGGGTCCATTCGACCCAGCAGATCGGCAGGCCGACGAGCAGGAGGGAGATGAAGTAGGCGATCAGGAAGGCGCCTCCGCCGGTCTCCTTGTCGGCGACCAGTCCGGGAAAGCGGAGGAAGTTGCCGAGGCCGACGGCGCTGCCGGCGACGGCCATGATCACGCCTAGTTTCGAGCTCCAGCCGTCGGCTTGCTTGGTCGTCATCGTCAGGGGTCGCCGAGTTGTTTAGGGAAGGGCGGGGGAAGTGCAATCGTTCTGAGCAGGCCTAGGCCTGCCCAGGGCTTGGGCTGGAGTAAGGACTTGGGCCTCGCCCAGAGCGGATACCTGGTGTCGGCGGCTCGGCGGATGAAGCTTTGTCGTCGTCTGTCCTTCATGGCCAAACCAGCCCCAGCTCTGGCCCTAGCCCTGCCTCCGGGGGATTCCCTATTCTTCTCGCCCTTTGCGTTGCCCTTACTCACTTTGCGGTGATGTCATTTGATTCCCTCGGCCTCGACGCCGCCGTCCTCAAGGCCGTAGCCGACCAAGGTTATACCGAGCCGACGCCCATCCAGCTGGCCGCCATCCCCCCGATCATCGACGGGCAGGACGTCATCGGCGTGGCCCAGACCGGCACTGGCAAGACCGCCGCCTTCACCCTCCCGCTCCTCACCCGCCTCGTCCGCACGAAGTCTGGCGCCCACCGCGGCAAGGTTCGCTGCCTGATCCTGGCACCGACCCGCGAACTGGTCGTCCAGATCGCCGAGAACGTGGCCGCCTACTCCCGTTACGCCGGAGCCGCCGTCGCCACCTGCTACGGCGGCGTCTCTGAGCGCCCACAGATCGCCGCCCTCCGCCGCGGCTGCGACTTCCTCATCGCCACTCCGGGACGTCTCCTCGACCTCGGCGGCCAGGGCCATGGCGATTTCACGGCCGTGGAATGCCTCGTCCTCGACGAGGCCGACCGCATGCTGGACATGGGCTTCCTGCCCGCGATCAACACCATCGTCCGCGCCCTGCCCAAGGAGCGCCAGACCCTGATGTTCTCGGCCACGCTTTCGCGCGAGATCGAGACCCTCACCAAGCAGTACCAACGTTCGCCCAAGCTCATCGAGGTCGGCCGCCGCTCGAACCCCGCCGAGACGGTCGCCCAGCTGCTCTACGAGTGTCCCGGCGCGCTCAAGCAGGTGATGCTGCACCATCTCCTCAAGGATGAGGCCCTCAGGATGGTCATCGTCTTCGCCCGCACCAAGCACGGCGCCGACCGCATCTGCCGCAAGCTCCAGGGCGCCGACATCAGCTGCTCCGCGATCCACGCCAACCGCTCGCAGAGCCAGCGCCAGCGCGCCCTGCAGGCCTTCAAGAACGGCGAGATCCGCGTGCTCGTCGCGACCGACATCGCCTCGCGCGGCATCGACGTCGACGGCATCACGCACGTCTTCAACTTCGACTTCCCCGACCAGCTCGAGGACTACGTCCACCGCATCGGCCGCACCGGCCGCGCGCTCGCGACGGGCACCGCGATCACCTTCGTCACCAAGGAGGACCTCGGCGAGCTGCGCCGTCTCGAACGCATCGTCGGCAGGCACCTCCACTGCGGCAAGCTGCCCGGCTTCGACTACTCCCAGCAGGCCCCGGCCCGCACCCCGGAAGATTTCCAGCGCTACCAGGATCCCCGCGCCGGCTCGCATCATAGCGAACGCGAAGGCCGTCCGCAGGGCGGCCGCCACGGCGGCTACCGCGCTTCCCGGGGCAACTACCGTCCCTACGGCCGTCCCGGCACCCGTCGCCAAGGCGGACCTAAGTAAGCGAGGACGCGATGACCAGAGGGCCGGTGGGCCCGAGGTTTCGATCAGCCCGGCGACCCCGGGCTTTTTCGTGCCTTGCCGCGCGGCGTCCCCTTGCGGCAGGCGTCGCTGCAGAAGCGCACCTCCTCCCAGCAGCGGGCCCACTTCTTGCGCCAGAGGAAGGGGCGCTGGCAAGCCGGGCAGGTCTTGGCCGGGAGGTGCTCTTTTTTGACGCCGCGCATGCCCCCTTTGTGTCCGGAATCGCCTTGCGCGCAAACGAGCCCGCGGATTCCAGGTTCCGGGATTGGAATCAGGCCGTCGCGCCCCTAGGCATAGGCATGCGCCGCTTCCTGCCCCTGATCGGTTCCTGCCTCGTCACCTTGGTCTCCGCGGAGGAGCCTAAGTGGCATGCCTTGTTCAACGGCAAGGACCTGTCGGGGTGGACGCCTAAGATCGCCAAGCATCCCCTCGGCGAGAATTACGCCGACACCTTCCGGGTCGAGGACGGCATGATCAAGGTGGCCTACGATCGCTACGCGAAGTTCGACCAGCAGTATGGCCATCTCTTCACCAATCTCGCCTATTCGCGTTATGTCCTGCGGATGGAGTATCGTTTCGCCGGGAAGATGATGGCCGACGCCCCGAAGTACGTGAACCTCAACAGCGGCGTCATGCTCCACGCCCAGCCCCCGCAGAGCATGGGGAGGGACCAAGGCTTTCCTTCCAGCCTGGAGTTCCAATTCCTGGCCGACGAAGGGAAGGGGGCCCGCCCGACCGGCAACGTCTGCACCCCTGGCACGAATCTGGAGATGGACGGCAAACTGGTCACGCAGCACATCGTCCCCTCGAAGGCGCCGACCTTCCCGCCCGAGCAATGGGTGGCCATCGAGGTCGAAGTGCGCGGGGACGAGGAGATCATCCACCGCGTCAACGGCGCGGAGGTCCTTCGCTACCAACGTCCGCAGCTCGACCCGCGTAACCATATCTCCCCCGCGACCGACCAGCTGGACGCCGGGGCTGAGCTGCTGCTCTCCCACGGCCACATCGCCCTCCAGGCGGAAGGCCAGCCGGTCTGGTTCCGCCGCATCGAACTCCGCCGACTGGCACGATAACGGCGGCGACGACTTGCGTCCCGCCAGGTTAATCCTCCCTTGCGGGCGTGGCCCTTACCGTCCGTCTCGTCCTCGGCGACCAGCTGAACCCGGAGCACTCCTGGTTCAAGCGGGTCGACCCTGCCGTGACGTACGTCTTCATGGAGGTGCGCTCGGAGACGGATTACGTCGTGCATCACGCCCAGAAGGTCATCGCGATCTTCGCCGGGATGCGCCGGATGGCCGAGCTGCTGGCGAAGCAAGGCCATCGGGTCCGTTACTTCTGCCTGGGCGACAAGGATAACCGGCAGGACTTCGCGGAGAACCTGCGGCATACCTTCAAGGCGACGAAGGCCGAGCGTTTCGAATATCAGGAGCCTGACGAGTGGCGGCTCGATCAGGATCTGCGCGCCTTCGCCGCCGGTTGCGGCCTGACGACGGCTTGCGTGAGTTCCGAACACTTCCTCGATGGCCGGGGCGGCGTGGCCGCCCATTTCCAGAAGGACGCCAAGCGTTGGCTGATGGAGTCCTATTACCGCAAGATGCGCGTCCGCACGCGCCTGCTGCTCGAGGAGGATGGCGCGCCGCTCGGCGGCGAATGGAACTACGACAAGGAGAACCGGAAGCCGTGGAAGGGTACGCCGCCTCCGCCCAAGCCCTGGGACGTCTCCCACGACCATTCGGCGATCTGGAAGGAGATCCAGACCGCCGGGGTCAAGACGATGGGGAACCCCTCGGAGAAGGATTTCCCTTGGCCGCGGGACCGCAAGGAGGCGCTCAAGCAGCTGGATGCGTTCATCGAGCGAGGCCTGCCCGATTTCGGCGACTACGAGGACGCGATGCACACGTCGTCGGACCGGCTCTTCCACTGCCGCCTCTCCTTCGCCCTCAACGTGAAGCTGCTGTCACCGGCGGAAGTCGCCGAGGCCGCGGCCGAGGCGCATGCCCGCGACCCCAGGCGTTACCCGCTGGCCGCCACGGAAGGCTTCGTCCGCCAGATCATCGGCTGGCGCGAATACGTCCGCGGGGTCTATTGGGCCAAGATGCCCGGCTACGCCGAAGCCAACGGCCTCGGTCACACGCTTTCACTCCCGTCCTGGTTCTGGACCGGCAAGGTGAAGATGAACTGCCTGCGACACTCCGTCGGCCAGTCGCTCGACACGGCCTACGCGCACCACATCCAGCGCCTGATGGTCATCGGGTCGTTCTGCCTCACCGCAGGCGTCGATCCGGCCGAGGTCGAGCGCTGGTATCTCGGCGTGTATATCGACGCCTTCCAGTGGGTAGAGCTTCCGAACGTCATCGGCATGAGCCAGCACGCGGACGGTGGGTTTCTCGCGAGCAAGCCCTACTGCTGCGCCGCCAGCTACGTCTCCAAGATGTCGAACTACTGCGGCGGCTGTCCGTATGACCCCAAGGATCGCACCGGCCCGCTGGCCTGTCCGCTGAACGCGCTCTACTGGGATTTCTGGCTGCGGCATCAGGACCGCTTCCTGAATAATCCTCGCATCGGCATGGCCGTCCGTCAGGCCGCGAACATGTCTCCCGCCGAGAAGGCCGCCGTGAAGAAGAAGGCGGCGGAACTGAGGGCGGGGATCGAGGAACTTTGAAGAGTAGAGGACTGAGTGGAGCACTGCGTGGAGTACTGAATCGAGGGTTGAATTGATTCAGGGTCCCAGCCTGCTATCCGGTCTCCGCTTTCCCTTTGGCGTAAGTAATTCCGCCACCCGCCACCTGAAGTTGTCGCTCCGTCGTGCTTACTTCTTCGCCTTCTTCTTGCCCTTGGCGGCCGGCAGCGGGTCGACGCCGGGAAGCGGGAAGTCGGGATTCGGCACGCGTGCGGCCGCCATCTTGGCTTCGAGTTCCTTCACTAATTCCGGGAATTTCGCGGCCAGATCGGTCGTCTCGTTCGGATCGGCATCCAGGTCGTAGAGCTGGGTGACGATCGGTTCCTTCGCCTGGGCCTTCTTGGCCATGTCCGTCCGGATGGCCTTCCACTTCCCGTCCCAGAGGGCCTGCTGCGAGCCGTAGCCCGGGAACTCGCGATAGAGCGGGGCGGCCCGCGGTGCGTCCGTGCCCTTGAGCGCCGGGACGAGGCTCTCGCTGGCCCGGTTGGTCGCGGCTTCGATCTTCACTCCCGCGACTTCGGCGAACGTGGCGAACCAGTCTTCGAAACCCGAGAGGCGGTGCGAGCGCGTGCCGGCCTTGATGCCGGCGGGCCAGCGGACGACGGTCGGTTCGCGGATGCCGCCTTCGTGGAGCGAGCCTTTGAGGCCTCTGAGTCCGCCCGCGGAGTCGAAGTATTTCGTGTCGACGCCGCCGGCGTCATGCGTGGCGCCATTGTCGCCGGAGAAGACGATGATCGTGTTGTCCGCCACGCCGGCTTTCTCGAGGGCGGCGAGGATGCGGCCGACTTCCTTGTCGAGGCGCGAGATCATCGCGGCGTAAGTGGTGCGTGGGGTGCGGTTGGGGCTGTAGCCGCCCTTCTGCGGGGCGTAGGGGGCGGCCTCGGTGATCACGCCCTCATATTGTTTCAACTCTTCGGCCGGGACCTGCAGGGCCACGTGCGGCAGCGGCGAGGCGTAGTAGAGGAAGAAGGGCTTTTCTCTGTGGGCGTTGATGAAGGCTTCGGCGCCCGTGATGGTGCGTTCGCTCAGGAAGTCCTTGCCGATGAACGGCGCGTAGGCCTTCGGGTCCTGCGGGTCGGCGCCAGCCGGGAAGACGCCATGGCCGGGCGCCCCTTCGGGGCCGTTGTCGAGCGGCACCTTCTTGCCGTCATCTTGGATGAAGGGAGGGTAGTGGCTGTGCGCGACCCACTGGCTGGTCACGCCGAGGAAGCGATCGAAACCCCGCTTCAGCGGACTGCCGGTGGATTCGAAGCTGCCCATGCCCCATTTGCCGAAGGCGGCGGTCGCGTAGCCGGCTTGCTTGAGCGTCTCGGGCAGGGTGGCGATGCCGGCGGGCAAGGGGAACTGCTCGCGGTCGCCGACGTCAACGTTGTCGCGGGCCGTCGCATGGCCGGGATTGCGTCCGGTCATCAGCACCGTGCGCGAAGGGGCGCAGACGGCGTTGCCGCAGTAATGGCGGGTGAGGATCATGCCTTCGCGGGCGAGGCGGTCGACGTGCGGGGTGCGGATGATCTTCTGGCCGTTGAAGCCCACTTCGCCGTAGCCGAGGTCGTCGGCCAGGATGAAGACGATGTTGGGGCGGGTCTCCGCGCCGAGGGCGGCGGCCAAGAGGGCAAGCAGCAGCAAGGGGGGGCGGCTCATGCCTTATTCCTAGGGTTAGGCCTCGGTTATGTCGATAAGCGGTAGGGCCGGGTTTGTCGGATTGACAACCCCGTCGGGCTGGGGCTTAACCCCATCTCTCCTTTCTCGGGCTGTAGCGTAGTCTGGTAGCGCGCTTGCATGGGGTGCAAGAGGTCGTGAGTTCGAATCTCACCAGCCCGACCAGAGGAAAAGTCGCTGACAACGTCCCGCGAGGGGCTTACTTCTTCGGCTTCTTGGCAGGGGGCTTGCCGCCCTTGGGGCTCTGGAAGAGCGGAGCGACCAGTTCCTTGTCCCAGGCCGACAGGTCGGCGGAGAGCCGGCTGACCACTTCGGGGCGGGAGGAGGCGAGGTCCTTGGCTTCGCCGATGTCCGTCGCCAGGTCGTAGAGTTCGTCGGGTTGCTTGCCGTTGCGTACCAGCTTCCAGTCGCCGGAGCGGACGGCGTAGCTTTGTCCGCCGCCGGTGCGCCAGAAGAGGTTGGCATGGGGAAGGCCGGTGTTCTCGCCCTTCAGTAACGGGATGAGGTTCACGCCGTCGAGCCTGCGCTCCGCCGGTAACGGCACGCCGGCCAGGGAGAGCGCCGTCGCGGCGACGTCCAAGGAGGACACCGGGCGGTCGTAGGTCGACCCGGCCTTGAGCTGGGCAGGCCAGCTGATGACGAAGGGGATGCGGACCCCGCCTTCGTAGACGGTGCCTTTGTTGGCGCGCAGCGGCGTGTTGTCGGCGCCGAGCGAGGGCGGCGTGCCGCCGTTGTCGCTGAAGAAGAAGATCAGCGTGTCCTGGGTCTGTCCGCTGGCCACGAGTGCGCGGGTGACCTCGCCGATGGCGTCGTCCAGCAGGCTGATCTGCGCGAGGCACTTGCGGCGCGTCGCGTCCTTGACGTGGGCGAACCGCTGTTCCCGTTCGGCCGTGGGCATGTGCGGGGTGTGCGGAGCGTTGAACGCCAGGTAAAGCATCCAGGGGTCGCCGGCGTTGCGACGGATGAAGGCGGCGGCCTCCTGGCCGAAGGCCGCGGTGAGGTGGGCGGGGACTTCCGTGGTGGCCTTGCCGTCGCGGGTCAGCGGGACGTTGTATTCCTTCTTCACGTCGATCGCCCAGCCGGAGAAGGAGTGGCCGCCGCCGATGAAGCCATAGGTCTGTTGGAAGCCTCGCGCCCAGGGCGCATGGGCGGGCGTGGCGCCGAGGTGCCACTTGCCGATCCAGCCCGTCCGGTAGCCGGCTTCCTGGAGGAACTGCGGCAGGAGTTTCTCCGTGAGCGGCAGGCCGGCCACGGCGTCCGTCGGATTGTACGCGGGATTATTCTCGTGCCCGAAGCGTTGCTGGTAGCGGCCCGTGAGCAGGCCCGCGCGGGTGGGCGAGCAGAAGGGATGGGAGACGTAGCCGCTGGTGCAGCGGACGCCGGAAGCGGCGAGCGCGTCCAGGTTGGGCGTGGGCACGGCTTTGCCGCCGTTGAAGCCGACGTCGGCATAGCCATGGTCGTCGCTGACGATGACGAGGATATTGGGCTTACGCTCGGCGGCGAAAGCCAGGGCGCAGGCGCAGGTGGCGAGGAGCAGACGGAGGGTGCTCATGGTAAGGTTATTTTGATACTTCGGTCGCGGCGCCGGTCTGGCCAGGCGTCGCCCCGAGGCAGAAGTCCGCGGGCTGCCCCTTGCGCTGGCGCGAGAGCCAGAGCACGCCGGCGGAGGACTCCGATTCGTGGCCACCTTCGAACACCGTCACGCGGGCGTTGCCGGAGGCGCGGCGGAATAGCACGGCCTTCTGGCGTTCCGGGTCAGGCTGGGCCTCCGCGGCGAGGGCGGCGGGGATCTTCTGCTCGCGCACCATGAAATCGATGTCCTCGGCCGAGACCTGCTTGTCCGGCGCGGCCAGCACGTTGAACGCGCGGAGCGAATGGCTCACCGGCACGGAGCCGGTATGGCCGTCGTGGATGCCGGTATTGATGTCGAGCGGCACGCTCTTGGCGGCGGCGAGAGCGAAGAGCGGGGAGCGATGACGGTACTCCGCTTCGGTCGCGGGGCCGGGGGGTCCGCCGCAGGACTGCTCGAGCATCTTGGCGTAATTGTTCTTCCGGGCCTTGCTCTCGGCGTGCCAGGCGGCGAGGTCGGAGATCGGCACCCAGGCGCTCACACCGGCCCAGAGCTCGGGCGCGCGGGCGGCCATGACGAGGGACATATGCCCGCCGCCGGAACCGCCGATGAGGTAGATGCGCGTGGGGTCGATGCGCGCGTCGCGGCGCGCGAAGGCCACGGCGTCGAGGATGTCCTGCGAGGCGAGGTCGGAGGCGCAGGCTTCGGGTCGGCTGTTCGGCCCGCGGAAATCCGGGGCGACCATCACCCAGCCCATCTTCTTGGCCTGGTCGATCCAGGGCGGCCCTTGTTCGAAGCCGCCGCTCCAGGAGTGCAGGAAGACCAGCAACGGCACGGCCGGACCGTTGGCGTCATGCGCGGCGGACTCCGGCCGCCAATAGATCGCCTTCTGCCGGGAGCCGTCCTTGGAACTCGGGATGTCGACGGCCAGCTTCAGCGTGGCCGCGCGGGTCTCGGCGGCGGACGGGCGCTTTGCCGCGACCTCGGGTTCGGCGGCGAAGGCGGCGACTGAGAGCAGGAGGCAGAGCAGTCTCACTTCAGTTCGGGGCGGAGGTGCGCCTTGATGAAGTCGTTCGGCTTGGCGTGCGTGACGTTCGGGGCGCCCGGGTAGACGAGCTCGCAGGGGGCCTTGATCTCGTCGCAGCGCTCCTTGAGCTTCACGCCGAAGTTCGCGGTGTGGGTCGGGTCTTTCTCGTCCTTGCCGAGGTTGGGAGGGGTGCCGAAGTAGAGGCCGACGGGCGGGTCGTCGCGGGTGACGAGTTCGTAGGGCGAATATTCCTTGATCCACGGCATGATCCGCTCGCGCGCCGCGTAGAAGGCGTCGAAGGGGGATTCCTTCTTCTGTGCGTCGCCGGTGATGCCGAAGGCGTGCGCGCCATAGCGGCTGTTGGGCGTCCACTCGCGCATCTGCTTCGGGTCGAGGGTCGTCTGCGGGACTTGGACGGCGGCGCAGGTGAGGCGGGTCGATTCGCGGGCGATCGGGTCGGCGCTCTGCGGGTCGGCGAGATCGTCGTGGAAGGCGAGCCAGAGGCTCGTGCAGGCGCCGGCGGAGCCGCCGGCCGCGCCCACCTTCGTCTTGTCGAGGTTCCACTCCTTGGCCTTGCTGCGGCAGAACTGCAACGCGCGGGCGCAGTCGAGCATCGGTCCTTTCACCGGCGGAACCACCTGGTCTTCGGTAGAATCCTTGATTGTTCGGTATTCCACTGAGACCACGGAGATGCCAGCGGCGAGGGCCTCCTTGAGCATGCCGTTGACGCGCGAACGGTCGCCGCTGTTCCAGCCGCCGCCGTGGATATAGAAGAGCAGGGGGGTTGGCTGGTCGGACTTCGCGCGCCAGAAGTAGAGCTTCTGCATCCGGTGCGGTCCGTAGGCGATATTCTCGTCGGGCTTGATCAGCAGGGGCGACCTGAGGCGTTCCGGGTTGCCGTCGTTGACGAAACGGGCCGGCGCCTTCGGGGACTCGGCCTTGGCTTCGGGATTGACCGGGGTGCCGGCCGCGACGAGGGAGGCGGCGCCCAGGGACAGGGCGACGACGTAAGCAAGCAGGGGCTTCATGCTACCTTCCAGACAGCCAGAACTAAGCCTAGTTGCGAGGGGAAACGGTTATTTGCCGAGCTGGCCGAGCTGGTAAGCCTTCCACTCGGGCGTGCCCCAGCGGGCCTTGGACGGTTTGATACGTCCCATCGAAAGGCAGGGAAGGAGGAAGCAAGGAGCCAGATGTCGCATGGGCTTCCGTTGTCACTTCCCAGGAACTGCCGGCTGCATCTTGCAGGACTGCCAGGCTAGGAATTTCCATCCGCCCTTTTCGAGGCGCCAGACCGCGAGGAAGCTGATGGTGCTTTCGGCCGCGTTGCCTTTGACGACGGCCTTCACGTCGAACCGACCAGCCATGAGGGCGATGCCGGGGGCGGGGAAGGTGAAAGTCCGCTCCTGATATGCGTATCTGGAATAGGTCGCCGAACCGTCCGTCAGCGAGGTGATGAGGGCGTCCTTCGTGTCGACCTGGCCGTTGGAATGGGCGTACCGCAGTTCGTCCGACAGCAAGGCGTCGAGTTTTTCGCGGGTCGGGGCGAGCATGGCCGCGACGCGGGCGTCGTCGGCGGCGGTCACGCGGGCCAGTTCAGGATGCTCAGCGGCGGCGCAGGTGAGGGCGAAAAGTAGGGCGAGGAGGGCGGGGTAGTGTGTCATAGACGGTGGGTTCGGTAGGGCGGGGTGCTGATTCACTTCTTCTGGAGCATGGAGCGCACGCGGGCTTCCTCCTTGGCGAGGGCGCCGGGAGGAATCGTCATGGGGGCGAAGGCCGGGTCCGCCTTGATGGTTTCGCCGGCCAGAATCGTCCGGAGTCGGAGGTTTCGGAACGCGACGTCTTGACCGTGGTCCTGCAGGAGGAGTCTGCCGCCGCGACCCTTGAGGTCGCCACCGCGGAGGGTGAGCAGGCGAATTTCAGCGGCCCACTTGGGGTCCGCGTAGTCGAAGGAGAGGACGTTCTGCTCGTTCAGCCAATGCTCGATGACCGTACCCTGGCAGCGGATGCGGGCGGTGTTCCATGCGCCGACGGGACGGGTGACCCGCTTGCTCGGGGCCATGCAGAAGAACAGCGACGCTGCCGATTGACGCGGGTTCTCGCCGTAAGGACTGCCGACGTCATCGAGCACCTGATACTCCACCTGCCCGGGGCGGTAATAGACGCCGCTGTTGCAGCCTGGGCTGACCTTCCAGTCGAAGCGCAGTTCAAAGTCGTCCGGCAGCGGACGGGCCTCATAGGTCAGCTGACCGGAGGGACGAACGCGGGCGAACGCCCCATCCTGGATCTCCCAGTTTCCCGGGTGTTTCCATCCGTCGAAGGTCTTGCCGTCCGCAAGCGCCACGAAGCCGAGCCGCTGCTCCTCCGGGTCCATCGGCGCGGCGGCGAGGGATGCGGTCACCGCGAGCAGAGTGAGCAGGAGGCGCATGGCAAGAGTGGGTGACAGATGACGGAGGGCAGATGACAGAGGGGAAAACAGATGATCACCGAGACAGGGCGTGGTTCAATGTCCGTCATCTGAGATCGTCACTGCCTTACGGCCGTGACGATACTCCGGTCGCAGGCGGTGTCCTGGTGGCGGATGTCGCCGAAGCCTGCTTCGGCGAGGAAGTCGCGCATCTCGCCGGTGCCGTAGCAGCGGCCTTCGGTGACGCTCATCAGGAGCGCGGAGTAGGCCGCCACGGGCGCGGGGCCGGTCTTGTCGTCGTTCAGGTGGGCGTCATGGACGATGAGCAGGCCGCCCTTGGGCAAGGCCTGGGCCGAGGCGGCGAGGAGGAAGCGCACCTTGTCGGTGTCCCAGTCATGCAGCACGTTGGAGAACAGGTGCACGTCGTAACCGTCGGGCAGCGCGTCCTTGAACATGTCGCCGGCCGTGACGTCGACCCGGTCCTCGAAACCGCGCTTGGCGATCATCTTGCGGGTGATGCCGTCGACCGGCGCCCGTTCGAAGACCGTGGCGGAGAGTCCGGGATGATTGGCGACGAGCGAGCAGGCGTAGATGCCGGAACCGCCGGCGATATCGAGCAAGCGGGTGCGCGTACCGACGGGCGCGGCCTTGGCCATCGCCGGGCCGAGGGTGAAGCCGCGTGAGTCCATGGCGGCGGTGAAGCTCGTGGCGAACGCATCGGTGAGCATGGCTTCGCTCCAAGGCTTCTCGTCCTTGTAGCTGCCCCAGTTCGCGGGCTTGTCGGTCCTCAGGATGACGACGAAGTCCTTCACCACCGGGCGATCCTTCAATGAGGCGTAGTACGGACCGAGGAAGGTCGCCGAGGTGCTGACGAGGTGTTCCCGGCCGAGAGGGGTGACGGAGTAGACGCCGTCCTTGAGCGCGAGTAAGCCATTGGCGGCGAAGAGCGTCAGCATCACGTCGGTCGGACGGCGGTGCGTGCCGAGGTCGCGGCAGACGGTGACGAGGTCGGACGGTTTCGCGGCGAGTTTCGTGCAGAGATCGAACTCCGTGATCGCGGCCGCGATCAGGTCGACCGCGTAGAGGCCGTCGCGGAAGCGGTAGATTTCCAGCGGGTCGTGCGCGGGCGAGCGGGCGAGGTCGAGCGGAGCGGACATGGGCAAGGGCTGCACGATGACAGCCCTTGCGGAGAAAACCACCCGTTTCCTGCGGATTACTTGGCTTTCTTCTTTTTACCGGCCTTCTTCTTGGCGCCTTCACCCGGCTCGCCAGGCTTGTCGGCGAAGTCGGGGACCTTGAAGTCGATGGCCTTGGCCTGCCTGTCATATTCTGTTTCGAGCTTCTTGCGCAGGTCGGCGTAGGCCGGGTCGGCGGCGAGGTTCTTCAGCTCATAAGGGTCCGCCTTGAGGTCGAAGACTTCGGTCCATTCGTCGTGCCCAGGATACCTGATCAGCTTGGCATCGGCGGTGCGGACGGCGGTCGTGAGCGGGGAGCCGAAACCCCTTTCGTAGAAGTAGCAGTAGAAGAAGCTCTCGCGCCAATCGGCGGATTTCTCTTCCAGGATGGGTTTCCAACTGCGTCCATGCATGGCTGCGGGGACCGGCTGGCCGGCCAAGTCGAGGAAGGTCGCGGCCGGGTCGATGTTGAGGACCATGCGGTCATCCGTCCGTCCGGCCTTCACCGCGCGAGGGTAGCGCACGAGCATCGGGATGCGGAGCGATTCTTCGTAGGCCGTGCGCTTGTCGCCGAGGTTATGTTCGCCGAGGTAGTAGCCGTTGTCGCTCGAGAAGACGAAGACCGTATCCTCGGTCAGCCCGAGTTCATCCAGCGTCCTGAGCAGCTTGCCCACGTTGTCGTCGACCCCGTTGATGCCGCGGAACATGCCGAGGTTGGTCGGGACCTCCTTGTCGCCGGTCTGCTTGCCTTTGGCGCCGTTCGGCCCGGCGGCGGCATAGATGGCGGGGACGCCGTAATTCGGCACGTTACGGGCCTGCGCGCCTTCGTAGGCCTGGGCATGCCGGGGCGGAGGGGTGAACGGCCCGTGGCAGGTCTTGAGGCCGAGGATCATCAGGAACGGCTTGTCCTTGTTGGCCTTGATGAAGTTCGCCGCATACTCCGTCGTCACGTCGTCGACGAAGCCCCGGCTCGGTGTCTTCACGCCGTCGACCTCGATCGGGCAGTCGAAGTACACGCCCTGGCCGACGAAGCTGACCGAGGTGTCGAAGCCGGGGCGCTTGCCCGATTGATTGCCATGATGCCACTTGCCGAAATATCCGGAGACATAGCCGGCGGGGCGGAGCAGGGCGGCGACGGAGAGGTTCCCCTCGGGGTGGGGCGTATGGTTGTTCGTCACGCCGTTGACGTGGCCGTATTGACCGGTGACGAGCGAGGCGCGCGACGGGGCGCAGAGCGAGTTCACCACGAAGGCGTTGCGGAAGCGGAGACCTTCTTGGGCGAGGCGGTCGAGGTTCGGCGTCTTGAGCCAAGGGAAGCGTCCCTTCTCCCCCTGCTCCCGCTGGACGACCCCGAGGGCGTCCCAGCGTTGGTCGTCGGTGAAGACGTAGACGAAGTTGGGCTTACGGTCGGCGGCGTCAAGCGCGGCGAAAGCCAGGCAGAGCAGGGCGAGCAGCGAGTGGCGAGGGTTGGGCATGCCTATCTAACAGCTCCGCGGGGCGGGAGTTACGGGCAATCTCCGTCCGAGGGTCACTTCAGCGTCCGGATATAGAGGACCAGCGAGTCGACCTGGGCGTCGGTCAGGACGCCGGCGAAGCTGGGCATGGCGAATTCAGACTTCAGGAACGAAGCGTGCCGCTTGGCGTTGGGTTCGAGGACTGATTCCCGGAGATAAGCCACGTCGACGACCGTCGAACCTTTCTTGCCTTGGTCGGTCACGTAGTCGCGCTTGGAGCCGAAGAGGCCCTTCCACTTGGGCCCGACGTTGCTCATGGCGGTGTCGGTGACGGAGTGGCAGGCGACGCAGCCGAACATGGTGGCGAGGCGCTGGCCCTCCTGGGCGGAGACGACTTCGGCTTTCTTCGCGACCGCGGCGCGCGGGGTGAGGTCCACCTCGATCGGACCGAAGCCCTCGGCCACGGGGTCGAATTTCGTGAGTTCGTAAGGCGTCGTGTAAGCGTTCTGGCGCATCTCGGCGCCGGCGGCGGAAGCGAGGTCCCAGCCGAGGCGGAGCTGTTCGACGGGCTTGAGTCCGGGTACGCCGATGAACACGCTTTTACCGTCCAGGCTCACGTAGGCGCTGCTGGCGGTCAGCCAGTCGTTGCCGGTCTTGCCGTCGGCCTTGTATTGGGCCGACCCGTAGGAGGGCGCCCGCTTATAGCGCCACGTCGCGAGCGAGTAGCTCTCCGGGTTCTTGGCTTTGGCCGGGTCGAGCGCGACGTCGAAGCGCAGCAGGATGCCGCGGTCGGTCGGGATGATCTCGCGCGGGGTGAGCGAAGGCGCACCGGTGTAGCGGACGCGCTCGATGCCGGCGAGGGTGTCGAGGACGTTGCCCCAGCCGGCGATCTGGAAGCCGGCGACGTAGAGCTGTCCGTCGACGGGATTGACGGAGCCGTTGAGCGGCGGGGTGGCGAAGCCTTTGGCGACGCTGACGACGCTGGCCTGGGGCTTGGCGCCCCGGCTGTTCCAGAGCACGCGCAGGAGGTCCGGCTGGTTGAAGCAGATCTGGACCATCTGGTCGTTGAGCGGCCCCATCTGCGCGTCCACCAGCCAGACCTGCGAGAGGGCGGAGGCATTGACCGCATGCGGGATCCAAGTGAGCGGCGCGGCGATCGGCGCGGGGTAGCTTTCCTTGGGGAGCTTGTCGCTGAGGAAGCCGTAGAACTGGTCGCCCTCGACGATGTGAAGGGGCGTGCTCGGGACGTAGTGGCCCTGCTGGTCGCTGGAGACGACGAGGCCGGTCCGCGGATGGACGGAGAGGTTCGGCTGGCGCAGGCCATAGCCGAGTCGGGTGGCCGTGCGGCCGTCGGCCGAGAGACGCAAGACGCTGCCGTTGTGCTTGCCGATGGTCGTCGCTTCCTGGCCGCCCTTGGCGATGACGAACTCGCCTTTCGGTCCGAGACGCAGGGTGCTGGGGAATTCGCGCATGTCGGCCGTCTGCGCGAAGGCGTTGGAGAAGAGCTCATGGACGTCGGCCTCGCCGTCGCCGTCCGAGTCGCGGAGGCGCCAGACGCCGTTGCGGTCGAAGACGAAGATCTCGTCGTCGCGGACCGCGCAGGTCATCGGCTCATGCAGGCCGGAGGCGAAGCGGCGCCAGGTGACTTCGGGCGAGCCGACCTTCAGGTCGCGGGCCAGCCAGACGTCGCCGTCGAGCGTGACGACGACCGCGGTGCCGTCCCGGCGGAATTGGACGTCGCCGGTGCGGACCGCGCGTTTCCAGGGGTTGTCGGCGGGCAGGCCGACATGGTCGATGGCGAAGGCCTCGGTGCTTTCGGTCACGGTGACCTTGGTCTTCACCTCCGCGTCCCAGCGACGGGCCGAGGGGCCGGTTGGCATGGCTTGCGCGGCCACCGCGGGCGCGGGGTGTTCGTCGCAAAGCGTCACGCAAAGGGCCGCGGGCGAGGTGCTGGCCGGCACCTTCACGACGAAGAACTCCTCGTCCGCGACCAGTTCGGCGGGGCCCGTGACGGTGACGCCGGTCTCCAGTTCCTGCGACGGACCTAGGCGACGCGTGCCGACGACGAGCAGGAGGTCTTGCTCGTGGGCGGAGACGGCGAGGTGGCGTTCGATGACCACGAGGCCGTCGCGCTCGGCGGCTTTCCAGAGTTCGCGGACGACGGCGTCGGCGACGCGATAAGTCAGGACGACATCCTTGCCGACGAGTTCGACGGACTGGAAGCGGCCCAGGGCTTCCGGCAGCGGCCCGCGGCCCACTTCTTGGGGCGACGGAGCCGGCGTGCGAGGATCGGTCAGGTCCACCTTCGCGCCGGTCTGCCAGCCGGGGATGATCGCATGGCCCAGCCAGAGCTTGCCTTCCGGCTGCGGCGCGGGGAACTGTCCGCCGAGCGTCTTGCGGCTCGGGTCGTGATAGGAGCCGGGGGCCAGCGCCTTGTCACTCACGCCCTTGCCGTGCCAGACCGCGGCGGCGCGGAGCAGGTCGGTGTCGAAGCAGGCCCAGGTATCATGGGGCAGCTTGATGATCAGGCCGCGCGGGGTGAGGTTGTCCTTGCCGGCGCCATCGCGCCGGGCGTCGAGGACGGAGGAGAAGAACGGGAAATCGGCCTCGACCCAAGGGCCCCATGGCTGCGGGGCGTAGGTCTTGGCCTTGCGGCCTTCGCGCTTCGTCGGTTCCTTGACCGGCTCCGCCGCGAGGCAGTTCAGCGCCCCGCAGAGCAGAGCGAGGAGAGGGAGGTTCAGCCGCATGGCTACGAAAGTGAAGGCGGCGGTGCTTGCCTGGGAGCACTATCCATATCTCTCCTTCATCGTCCATCCTTAATCACCGCTCACAGCCCCTGGAGCCAACGCAGGAAGCTGCCTTCTTCGGACGACAGGATCGAAAGCAGATCGCTGCGCTCGTCGGTCCAATACATGATGCGGGCGGGGAATTCGACGGCCTCCGCGGCGACGTCCCGGATCAAAGGCTGCTGAAGCAAAGTCCGGTTGCGGGTCATGATGATCCAATCCGAACCGTAGAAGCCGGCGTCCTCGTAGGCCGTGTCGTTGTCGTCGATGGTGATGGCGGGGAAGCCGATCTTGTCGGCGATCCGATAGACGACCGGGTGGAGGTCGAGGTAGCGGTTCGAGACGTGGACGACGATGACGCCGTCGGGCTGCAGGTGGCGCTGATAGTGGTCGAAGGCCTCGAGGGTCAGGAGGTGCACCGGGATGGCGTCGCTGCTGAAGGCGTCGAGCACGATGACGTCGTACTGCTGGTCGGCTTCGCGCTCCATCGAGAGACGCGCGTCGCCCATGACGAGTTCCGTCTTGGCCTTGGAGTCCTTCAGGTAGGTGAAAGTGCTCGTCGCGAGACGGGCCACGTCGTCGTTGATCTCGTAGAAGCGCAAAGTGTCGCCGGCCCGGCCCCAGGCGGCGAGCGTGCCGCTGCCGAGCCCGATCGCGCCGACGCGGCGGCCGCCCCCGGGCTTGTGGGTGCGCAGGAGCCGGCCGATGCCGCTGGTCGAAGTGTAGTAGCTGCTCGGGTCGGTCTTCCGGTCCGGATGCAGGTATTGGAGGCCGTGGATCGTCGCGCCATGCTGCAGCGTGAGGTGATGGAGGTCGGGGTTGCCGGCGTCGTTTTCGTTGACCTTGAGCACGCCGTAGAAGCCGCGCGTCACGCTCTGGGACCCCTGCAGGGAGGTCGTCGCGACGTCGATGAGACCGTAGCCGAAGGCCGCCAAGGCCACGAACGGCAACGCCCAGGCCCAGCGGGCCCGGCCTTCGCGGCCGGGGCGCGCCGGCTCCTGGCGGAGCACCAGGATGACGAGCGCGGCGGTCAGGAACAGCGCGAGGTGCAGTTCGAAGTAATCGGAGAAGACGAACGGCGCGACCAACGCGACGAAGAGCCCGCCGGCGGCGCCGCCCGCGGAGAGCGAGAGGTAGAAGCCGGTCAGGCGGCTCGCACCGGGGCGCAGGCGGTAGACCTCGCCGTGGCAGACCATGCAGGCGACGAACATCGTGCCGAGGTAGAGCGTGGCGAGCGGGGTGATGTCCGGATGCGATTCCGCCTGGTAAAGGTTATGCGCCACCATGCCCAGCAGACCGAGGAGGAGCGGGAGCCAGAACCCGCGATGATACCAGCGGGGACTGTCGAAACTGATGATGAAGGAAAGCAGGTAGAGGCTCAGCGGCAGCACCCACAGGAAGGGGACCACGGCGATGTCCTGGCAGAGCTTGTTGGTGATCGCGAGAAGCAGCATCACGCCGCACGCCGGCAGGGCGAACCACATGACCCGGCTGAGCGCCGAGGGCGTGGCTTCGTCGTCGGACGTCTGCGGGCCGGCCGCTCCCTCGGCCGCGGGCTTCCAGACCTTCCATCCACACCAAGCCATGAGCCCGGCGTAGACGGCCAGACCCCACGACCAGCCGTCGGCCTGCGCCTGCCGGCTCAGCTGCGGCTCGAGGTAGAACGGGTAGATCAGCAGGGCCAGGAGCGAGCCTACGTTGGACAGGGCGTAGAGGCGATACGGTGACATGCCGGGGTGGGCTTTGCTGAACCAAGCCTGCAGCAACGGACCGGTGGCGGACAGGACGAGGTAGGGGAGTCCCAGGCTACCGAGGAGCAGGAGCAGGATGTGGCCGGCGGCGTGGGAGCCGTCGGTCGGCTTCCAGCCGTCGCCCGGCGTGATCGGCAGCAAGGCCACGGCCAAGGCCAGCAACGCGAGGTGGGTGATGACCTGCCGCCGCGGGGTCAGCCGGCTGATGCTGAAGTGCGCGTAGGCGTAGCCGCCGAGCAGGAGCAGCTGGAAGAACAGCATGCACGTCGTCCAGACGGCCGGGCCGCCGCCGAACCAGGGCAGGATGAAGCGCGCGATCAGCGGCTGGACGAGGAAGAGCAGGAAGGCTCCCCAGAAGATGGTCAGGCTGAAGGCGAACATGGCGGGGTATGCGTCTGGAACCCCGCCGGTAGGCGAAGGTTGGGGCCGAGCACGACTAGGCCCGCCTCGGCAGGCTGGCAATCCCGTTCAGGTCCGGGGCCGGAACCTGAGCACCAGCGATTCATACCCGAGCTTCCGTTCGTAGGAATGCTCGGTTTCGGTGCGCTCTTCGGCCGAGACGATCTCCATCCCGTCGACGAGCTCGACGCATTTCTGGAGCAGCGTGCGCAGGAGCAGGCGGGCGTGCGGGGCGCCGAGGCAGAGGTGTTCGCCGAAGCCGAACGAGAGGTGCGGGTTCGGCTTGCGGTCGATCATGAAGACGTCGGCCTCGGGGAAGGCCGACTCGTCGCGGTTGGCGGAGGCCCAGCCGAGCGAGACGCGTCCGCCGGCGGGGACCGGTTCGCCGTGCACGGACGTGGCGACGGGGCAGACGCGGCCGATGTGCGTCAGCGGCATGAAGAAACGGAAGAACTCCTCGCTCGCATGGACGATGCGTTTCGGGTCCGCGCGCAGATAGGCCAGCGCGTCGGGGTTGGCGGCGAGGTGGCCGAGCGCGCAGGCGAGGGTGTGGATGACCGTATCGCGGCCGCCGGCGAAGGTCAGGTTGGCGAAGCCCATCATCTCCTCGCGCGTGAGCGGGCGGCCTTGGAACCGGGCCTGCGTGAGCGCGCTGAAGAAGCAGCGTCCGGGCGTCCGGCTGACCGCGTCGAACTTGCGCGTGAGGTAATCCTCGAGCTCCACGCCCTTCTTCAGGCCGCCGCGCACGCGGAAGACGTGGACGCCCCAGCCGATCCAGGTGTCGGCTTCGCGTTCGTCGGTGTCGAGCAGGTAGGTGAGGGCGCGGGCCTGGATGGGGAGGGCGAAGCCGTGCACGATCTCGGTG